>Ga0316204_10002177_pt1 | contig 46240 bp, 35 predicted proteins | sample 6monrhotite_MG_2_FD_205661 | JGI IMG/M metagenome (GOLD analysis project Ga0316204, IMG submission 205661) | Microbial mat bacterial communities from mineral coupon in-situ incubated in ocean water Damariscotta River, Maine, United States -... | ecosystem: Environmental > Aquatic > Marine >... | reverse complement strand
GGGCTAATAGCATAGCCTTCGGAGCGTAATTTGGTGATGATCACCTCAGAATCGACGAGTGCTTTTGGGCAACCGAGGCTGATAAAGCCGACTTTCTTACTATTTTGTGGGGTATCTATGGGCATGAGACTATGAACTTATTAATGAAGACGGAAGAATAGCGTATTTTACCCTATTTCTCTGAAAGAGCCTGCCTATATATGGTGATATTTAAGGTGCTGTTGAAGTTGAAGCATTTATTGGCAGCACTTTGGGTGCTAGTTACGGTATATGGTCGAAATTGTATTAAATATTGTGCGGAATAAGACTGACTTAAAGCTTGCTTTACGTAGTAAATAAATAGTATGACAATGAAAGTCAGTAGCTGACTTAAGTTGTACAGTTGCGTGGTTTAAACAAAGGTAGAATTTTAGATTTATGAATTTATCAGTTAAAATTCTTATTTGTGTAAAATATCGACATGAATTTTAGTTAATGACCAACAGGGATTTCTTTATGATTACATTGGTTCAACAGTATTTTACTGAATCTTCCAGGAAGTTTCCGAGTAAGGAGGCAATCGTCTGCAATGGGAATAGCCTATCCTACTCAGAGGCAGAGAAATTTAGTAACAGTTTTGCTCGGTTCTTACAAAAAAATGGTGCGGCTCGTGGAGCCTTGGTGCCATTTTTTATGAAAAAAAGTGAAAATTCGATACTGTCGATTTTAAGTATACTAAAAGCAGACTGTGCATATGTTCCTGTAGATATAAATTCTCCAGCGCAAAGATTATTAGCAATAATTAAAGCGACAGACGCATCAATTATAATTGTTGATAATGATAGTAAACTGCAAATTGAATCACTGTTGAGCGAAGAAGATCGTCCGATTTTATTAAATATCAGTGAGTTTGAGCCAGTAAATACTGATCCTTTAGATTATCAGAATCTTTCTATTGATATCGCGTATGTATTATTTACCTCGGGTTCTACTGGTGTTCCTAAGGGAGTAATGATTCCGCATAAGGCTATTATTGATTATATCGAGTGGTGTGTCGAAACTTATGCTCTTAGTGAGAATGATATTATTTCTAATCATGCTCCACTGTATTTTGATAATTCGACATTTGATCTTTATACGTCATTTAAATCTGGAGCCACGCTACATTTAATACATGACGAATTGAATGCTGTTTTACCAAGGCTAATAAAGTGGCTAACTGAGTATAAAATCACAACATTCTTTTGTGTTCCTTCAGTTTTGACATTGTTATTAAAGTCACGTCGACTGAAGCCTGAAAGCTTTCCAGATTTACGACATATAATATGTGCGGGTGAGGTTTTACCTCCAGATGTTTTACGCATGTGGATGGAGATGTATCCATCGATACAGTTTACTAATATGTATGGGCCGACAGAGATTACAGTTGATTGTAGTTATCAAATTATTAATAAAATACCTGAAGAAGGTGCTTTGTCGATTCCAATTGGTAAAGCGAGAAATAATATGGAATTATTTATTCGTAACGAAGATGGAGAGTTGACAAAAGAAATAAATATAAAAGGAGAACTTTTGGTTCGAGGTACTTCAGTCGCTTATGGATACCTTGGTGATGAGGAAAAGACCAAAAAAACATTTATTCAAAATCCAAATAATTCACTGTTTCATGATCCCTTATATTGCACAGGTGATCTTGTTCAAATGAATGAAAATGGTGAATTTATCTATCTAGGTCGTGCAGATGATCAAATTAAGTATCTGGGTTATCGAATAGAATTGGGTGAAATTGAAGCATCACTTACCTCAGTTGTTCAGGTGGTTGAAGGTGTTGTTGTGTTTGGTAAAAGAAGTGAGCTAGATGATCATGAAATTGGTGCATTAGTGAGCATGAAAGATTCTATGGATATTGCGGAACTAAAGCAGATATTACTCGGGAAGTTGCCAGGTTATATGGTGCCGACGACTATTAAAATATTTGAGGGCGAGTTTCCTCGTACAGCGAATGGTAAGTATGATAGAAAATCGATTACCAATGAAGTGTTTGGTTGATAAAGTTTGTCTTAATTTCTGATAAAAAAACCAATTTATTAGATTGTTGTATGTAATGTATGTTGTATTTTTTTATGTTAGCTGTAACGCTGTTTGAAAAAATATTTTAAAGAGATGGTTGCTTAGTCATTGGGAAATGACGTTTTAAATTTAAAAATGGAAGCTCGATTAATCTCCAGCTGCACCATGCTAAGCAATAAGTAAGTATAAAAAGTAATAACAGGTCTAGTGTAAATACAATGATGTTTTTGCTGTCACCAGCAAATGAAAAGATTGTTAGAAAATCATTGCTTAGGTGGTTATGTAAAAGGAATGCTACAGGTAAGTGAAATATATACATTGCATAGCTATATTTTCCTATGGAGCGCATCCAGTTTAGGGATAATATCCGGATATGAATTCTGCTATATTTAAGGGTGCTATTTATATCTAAACTGTAATATATCAAACTAACAAAAAGTAAAGCAGCCATAGTCTGATTTAATACTGTCCAGCTCGTTGAAACCGGATCAAATGAATGAGTCGAAGCTAATGTAAGCAATATATATATTATTGAAATGATCATTATATAAAACATCGACTTACGCGTTTTTATAAACATGGATTCATCACGTAAAGTAATGGCTAGAAGGCTTCCTATTGCCAATGCGTCTAATCTAGACAGAGTAAATACATAAGCAGCTGACTCTGCAAATTTCAAGTCGTAAATAGTTAATGCCAGACGAAATGTAATAGATAAAGTGATGAGTAAAAGGCAGGTTGCATATAATCTGAAGGCTGAAAGTGAAATTATAATAACTGGCCAAAATATGTAAAATTGTTCTTCAACTGCTAGTGACCAGAAGTGGCTAAATCCTACTTTTTCAAAAGCCTGGATCCAGTTGATAGTATAAAATATATACCACCACTTATGGTCATAAGCTAAATTTAACCAGGAAGGTGTGTTCTGAAGTGAAACTGCAGCGATGAATGCGAGTATTAAAAAGACATAATAAATCGGAAAGATACGTAATACTCTTCGCATGTAAAATTGTTTATATATATTGTTATGGTTGTTTTTTTTTGCATCAAGTAATATGCCGGTGATTAAAAAACCAGAGAGTACAAAAAACATTTGTACACCCATCCAGCCAGTATTCATAATTAAAGTAATTGCTTTTTCTGGGATGGTTTGTAGGCTAATGAGTTTGTCTAAAGTTCCGTTATGTAGCATTACCCATATAATTGCTATAGCCCTTAAACCATCTAGAGCTGGAATATGGTTTTTTAAACCAGCTTGAAATTCCTGAAAGTTTGTCTCTTGAGGCATCTATTATTACAAATAAGCTTTGATTAGATAACTGGTTGCAATTTTCCAATGTTTTGCCATCTCATCTAGTGGTGATAAATCGAGAGGTTTCTTTCTTGCAATAGCTCGTGCTAATTGAAATTGAAATATTTTGCTAGATGCCGATATCTCGGCATAGGAGTTTATTGGAATCTTAAGATCACTGTTGCCAGTGTTTTGTTTTTGAAGCCATACCAAATAAGTTTTACATAATTCAAAACATACGCCGTATTGCCTTAATGTTGCAAATGAATATTTATGGAAAAAGTCTATATCAATAGAGTTTAAGTCGCTGAAATCTTCAGCGAAACGCTCTTTGAATGATAAAAAAGGATTGTCTATAGGGAGGTTTTCTAATTGGTATTTAAAGCATGAGAGAGACTCCTCTGCTAATTGTTGCTGATTTAACAAAGGGCGATTTCTCTTTTTTATAAATTCCACGTATGGAGGCAAAATCCTATCGTCAAGTATCGCGCTGTTGAGGAATAGCTGTTCGAAATCTTCACCCTCTAATTTGTGATATCCCTGATTATGAAAATACTCCATATATTTTTTATCACGATCAATCTCATTTATAGCAACAGTTGACTTCACATGATCTATTTTATATGCAGTGCCTTGTGTGTCTGGTAAAAAATAGGAGTCTAGTTCTACAAGGACATGTCGACCTTTTTCAACTTGTTCTTCAATGCATTCAAGTAAATTGCGCCATATATTTAACTCTTGTACATCAAGCCCGTAAAGCCTGTCTAAGTCAGCTAATGGGTATTTAAAGAAAGTCCATTGGTCTCCTTCAAAATCAATTGCAAATGTGTAAGGTAGGGCGGCAATAGGTTCGTGCCCCATTGAATGTAATAGCTCTATCCATACATCGACATAACAATTGGTTTCTGCCCAATCTCGCCCTTCGCCATGAATTAAATGTTTGCTATAGCTGTCAGGATTTATATTAAGAATTTTAATACTCATAGTTAAAGCTGGCCTTTACGTCATGTTTTCGGTGTAACAGGTATATTTTTTATAAAAAAATATAGTTTTTCTATTTAAAGCTGTTTTGTATTATTTCTAATAAATTGTCTCTAGTCGTTTTTTTGGAAAACGTATGATCAGAGTTTTCCACTATATGGATATCTATCCATCCTTCTCTTATTCCTTTCTTTAAAGTCCTTTTTGCTTGTGACTTAACAATGTCTAGACCGGGGTCGGTTGATGCGAAAATAAAGCCTATAGAACTACCATTTTTATGTATGTGTAATAGGTCTCTAGCAAGTGGCGTATTCTCTCCTCTAATTATGCTAAGGCTGTCTCTCCAGAGCTCTTGCAACTTAAGTGTGAAGCGTTGACTGACGAATTGCCAAATATATTTGAGTTCTGCTTTACCAGACAGGAGTTTTTTCCACTTTTTTAAATCATATATGGACTCTTTATAATGTGCCTGGTCTCGGAAAACACGTAGTGTTGTCGGAGCCTCTAATGACATACTTGGTTCCCAATAAAAAGTGAGGGGATTAATCATGAGTACTTTAGATATCTTATGCTCAGCTAATTGTAATCCAGCATGAAAAGCTGTGTGAGCACCTGAACACAAACCGCTTATGACAAAATTATCTGCGGAGGTGTGTTTTTTTATGAATTCAATTGCAGATTTAATGTTGTTTACTGCATTCGGTTGATATGGATGGTTATCGAATTCAGGGTTCAGGTTTTGGCTGTCACCAATATTTTCTAAATCCATTCGAAAAACTAAATAACCTAGTGCAGCTAGGGCTCTAGCCATTTTGGTATATAGATAATTAGGGCCAACATGATGAACCGCGCCAGCATTTGCAATAATAATACAATTTGATGATCTACTATTTTCATTTATTGGCCCAGTTAAAATACCAAAAAGTGATTTTTCATTTCCAAAAAAACAGGGTCGCTCTTTAATGGCTTCATTATCCTGCTTCATGTATTGCTCGCACTCGCCAATGAGTGGCAGTAAACTTGGCGGATTAATGTCTGTAGATTGCTGTTTAACCCATTGTGAAATATTCTTTATTGTGGCGAAGGGTATCTTGGATATATGCGCTTCAGCCATCATATCATGGTAGTCATCTATTAAATGTACTTGTATATCAATGTTCTGATCATGCAGCTGGGCTGCAAAATCATGGTTGACTTTTTTATCACTGTTAATCAGGTGAAGAACTTTATTGTTAGATGATAGATGGTTGTCTTTTATTAGATTTAATGATTTTAATTGATCTGTTGTATGCATTGACAGTGTGAAACCAGCTGCTTCCAGATAATCTTGAGGGATGGTTGTCTGTTCGGATGAAAGCAGTGATATTGCTTCAAGTTCTCGTATATACGGGCGCCCTTTGATAATTGGTTCCCACAATACTAGTGTGTCGACTATCTCTATGTTCTCGACTAACGCTGCAAGGGTGCCTCCGAGCCTAAATCCTATTAGACATTGTTTTAGCTCAGGGTATTTTTGTGCGACTTCATTACTTAATGTTTTTATATCGTCTTTCCAAATCTGCAAGCTATTATCGGATAAAATAGAGCCAGAGGAGTTCCCCATTCCATGATAATCAAACCTAAAAACAATAAAGCCTTCTGAGCATAGATAATCAGCTAGCTTTCTTAAGCTTCGATATGCCTGTTTATGCTCATAACCAATTGCTGGGCAAATAATGATAATTTTATTTTTTATTTTTTTTGTTTTAGGCATATGCTGCCATGCGAAGATTGATTCTTTAGAAGTTTTTAGATAAAAGGCGTGAGTATCGCAGGTGTTAGGGGAATGTTTAAAATTCATTTCAGCACTCATATTTCATTATTTAATTTAATGCTAAGACGAATGGGTGTCGATAAATTTAAGGCACTTATATATCCTTTTATTTTGTTGTTTGAATGGCTGTCAGTATCAATAAGTATTTTTCTGGGCGTATCTGGTAGTAGATGGAAATAATTGGTGCTAACTTTTGTTTTAGTCAGGTCTAAATACACGGTCTGTAGAAAACGATCGCTTTTAATCACTAAATATTGGTTAGCATTTTCATAGATATAATCAGCGGTTATGTCAGCAGTTTTTTCATTTTCGAGAAGTAAGCTATCTGTAAAATATACGTCTTCGGTTAACAACTCATTAGATTGAGTACTGTATACCTGTAATGTAACAAGTTGATGTTGCATCATGCCAAACTGATAAGAGAAGTTTACGTCTCTAAAGTGTCCAATAATGGCTTCTATATTTTCTGTCCAGTACGAATTATTTTTAATTGTTAATGTTTTACTGTGCTGCTCGATCACAACGCTCGGGCATGAAAGCAATTTAATATCCAATCGTAAATCATGCTCATATGGCGTCTCGTTTACAATCAGAGCATTTAAGCCATCTAGTCCTTTATCAACAACAAATGCAGCCAGTGGCTGGAATGCGCGTTTCAAATAATAATAAACTGATTTTTCATTTCCCTCATCATCCAATATGCCCCAGCCAGCACCAGGAATCAGGTCTTTGTAAAACCAGATGAGTGCTCCAGAACAGGGCGTTTCGGGGCTTCGCCAATGAGATATAACAAGTTTAATTAACTCGCCGGTAACTGCTCTGGATATAGCGAGGTAGCGTAAAGTATCTTTGCTACGTAGCTGCACTGGGTCTATGTGAAACATTTCCTGTATATAGTAATCACGAATATCTTCAAAGTCCCAACCGGCAGATGAGTCTCTAGGTACACCCTGTTTCCATAATGGGCTATGGCATACAGGGAGATTACCTGAAAAAATTTCATTAACTTTACGTGGCTCTGGGATATTGGAAAAGCCCAGTGATTCAGCAGTGAATTTAACGTCTTTTAAGCCAGAGGCAAGCAGCGATTTCTTATAGGCACCAACACCATAAAAGTGGCATATCCCTTCTGCAATATGGAACGGTAAAGCTCCACCGTAGGGTGTTGATGGGAAATAGGGTGTGCAAGGGCTATGTTCAGTTACTAGCTGTGCTAGTTGCGTATCAAAAAAATCATTGCTCCAGCTTTGTTTTTCAATACCGACCATAGATGCCTGTTGCTGTACTTCACTATTGCCACAATAAACAGTGATACATACATGCTGGGATAAGCGCATTAATTGCTGGCTTACTTCTGTGCATATGTTTTCATTGAATTTTGGATCATCAACGGGGTAATCCATGTTGGCAAACATGAAATCCTGCCAAACCATGATGCCTAGTTCATCACAAATGTTATAGAACTCATCAACTTCATATGTCATCGTGCCACCGACGCGTAACATATTGATGTTAGCTTCGTGAGCAAGGGTGAGCAGTGAACGTAAGTTGTTGGTGTCGGGAAAAAATGTCTTTAAATCAGTTATTGTCCAGCAGGCACCACGTGCAAATATTTTTTTATCATTTATACATATATTGAGCTGTTTATCGGCTGTGTCCAGCTTAAGACTGCGAAAAGCGCGGTATCCTAAATCAATTACATCATCGCCATTATTGGTGTTGATAACTAGCTGACATGGATATAAATATTGATCTCCATGTGTGCATGGCCACCAGAGCTGTGGATCTTCAATGTTTAGCATACCGCTAAATGTTGTAGATGAAGCGCTTTTATTCAAAGTTTGAGGTGACAGGGTAGTAGTATATTTGCCAACATGCAGTTGAACGGATCGTATTGAACCGAGTATGTTTATATTGGCTTTAACAGTTCCTCTACCAGCTTCCACTTGAGTGCTCACATTGGTGCTTTGTAAGAGGTACTCTTTCCAGAGTGTTAGTTTAATTTGGCCGCAGGGGCCAAGCGCTGTAATACCTGGGGTCCAGCCAGGCATTCTACCTAGTAGGCTTGTGCGCAACCAACGTAACTGCTGATTATTTACTAGATTAGTTTTCCATTTAGGGCGTGGACGCCTTTGCTTTAAAAAGTGGTTAACTGATCGAAAACAGATAATCAATGTATTGTGTTTGTTTACCTTGTTTGAGACATCTATACAGTTAGTTAAAAACATATTGTTTGTAGATGCTAGCTTAACACCGTTTAACCAAACTTCGGCCAGGGTGGCGAGGCGATCTAGCGTAAGTTGATAGTTGCTAGTATTTTCAAATGAATCAACACTGAAGTCACATGTATACCACCAGTCAAAATCATCGAGCTTGTCTGTGCAAAGATCCTGTGTTGCCAGAGAGGAAAACAGTGAACCTGGAATTTTTATATCAAAGCAAGGCAGATCTGTGAAGCAATTGTTAGAAGGCGACTTAATGGTGTCTGGCAAGCTTTGATAAGCTTGCCATCCATCATGTATATAGATGTCTTTTATTAAACTACTCATATTCTCTATGCGTCTTATGTATTGCTACATATATAAAAGGTTACATGTATTAAATGCTATCAGTCACGCAGGGCAATATGCATGGTGGCATTATGTCCTCGAATACGATCATTGTTGACCATGATCGCTGCTCCATACGCATCACGAATATGACGACTAAGGCTGTTCTTTGAGTTGTTTTGGTAACCCGATATGCCAACAATAAATAGTGATTTTGATACGATGTCGACTAGCATTTCTGAGCAGCGTAACTTGACGTTATTGACGCGAATGGCATAGCTAAAGTCTTGAAATGCAGAACCGTCGTTTAAGTCCAGCTTACCCTGATATTCATCTATAGCTGTGTATATGCCTGAGCGCATTAAATATAACTGCTCATCAATTTCAGTTAATCGAATTGCCGATATAGGTGTAATACCAGGTTCCTTGCGAGCAAGAGCGCGAGCGGAGGTTCTTGCCTTTGAAACTGCGTCTTGCGCCAGACCAAGCCATAATGAACTCCAGACTAGATGAGCTACTGGATGCATGGTTTGTTCTAGAATTTCTCCAAAAGGTGCTGGTTGTATTTGTTCGATACTTCCAGTTCCTTTTAGTGTAAAACCTTCACTGCAGGTTCCTCTGAAGCCTAATGTATCCCAGTCAGAAATTTTATCTAGAGTGCAATCTTCAGCAAAAACTAGTACCTGTACCTGATCACCAGGATTAGAATTTTCGTTTTTCCTACAGGTTACCATTATCGCATCAGCTGCTTTACCATATGAGATGACCGGAGCTTGCTTTTCAATATTAAAGCGTTTCTCGTCGGTGCTTAATGCGCAGAGACTGGATCTTAAATCGCCACCTACACCAATTTCGGTGGTTGCTGATGCAAGCAGGTATTGCTTGTTTACAAGCTCACCTAAAAATTGATTAAAATAACCTTTTTTATCAAGGTGATGAACAATGCACGCGACTTGAATTTGGTGCATAGCAAATATCATTGCAGTCGATGCGCAGTAAGCACCTAGTATCTCGCAAATAGTACATACTTGTTTTATGCTTAGACCCATACCGCCGAGTTCATGTGGCGCATAACAGCTTAACAACTTTTCAGCTTTAAATGCATCAAATGCTTCTTTTGGGAATCTAGCCATTTTATCTACATCTTCAGCATGCTTAGCAACAACATTCTTTCCGATTTCATGTACTTTGATTGTTAGTTGTTGAAAGTCTTCCGCTGGTAAGCCTTTTTCCTGATGCATAATCACTCCTGTATTTATTGATTATTAAGGTGTTATGTAGGTTTAAAATATTTTTTGTTAGTCGGTAAGTTCTTCTACGAGCTCGACTAGTGTTTCGATGCTTTGGAATGTTTGTCGATTAAGTTTGCTGTCTGGAAATTCAATATCGAATTCGTCTTCGATGGCTAACATGATGTTGACTGTTGTAAGTGATGTCAGTCCAGTAGCATATAGATCCGCATCTTCAGCAATGGTGTTAAAGTCCATATCAAGTCGACTATGTCGAGCTAATAGTTCTCTAATTTTTTCTGAATACATTGTTCTTTCCTTCAGATTTCAATATGAAATGTATAAATCTTAATATTTGCAAAATAGCCATTAATTATAGCAATGATACCGGTATGTGTCCTACTGTGAATATACCCTGAACAGGTTACCTTTATTTATAAGGCAATATGTTTATCTGGATCAAGTACCCAGCATTTTTGATTGTTATCAAAGCCCAGTTGTTCATAGTATAAGTTGGCTGCAGGGGCTGCGATGAGGATTAGTTTGCACTTCGGTCCTAATTGCTGTTGAGTAAATGATATTAGGCGTTTGCCAATACCGCTTTTTTGATGCTTTTTATCGACTGCAAGGTCTGAAAGGTAGCATGCAAAATGAAAGTCTGTCATTGAGCGGGCAATACCGAGCAGCTTTTCTCCATCCCAGGCAGTAATTACCAGATTGCTGTTGGTAATCATGCCTTTTATACATTCATAGTCTTCAACAGGCCTGCGTTCACTGAGTGTAGAATCGTTCAATAAAGTAATGAATTGATCTGTCGTGATAGGTGTATTGGTTTTGAAAGTTATGGGCATATTATTTAATGTTATAAGTGTGAGTGGCGTAATAAAGGCGCAATTTGTTTAATAAGTTGTAAGTTTATTGTGATTTAGAGATCATAAAGTCAACAGTTGCTTCAAGTTCTGCTTCACTGCAAGCGCTACAGGTTCCCTTGGCCATCATAGCAGTACCCGGGATACCCGATTTTGCTGATTGATATAAAGTCTCTTTGCCTTTTGCTAAACGAACACCCCATTCTTTGGCATCGCCTAGCTTAGGTGCGTTTGCGACACCAGATTTGTGGCAGTTCATGCAATGTTTTGTGTAAACCTGTTCACCACTTAATGCTTGCTTTTCTTCGGTTTTGGCCGGAGCAGTTGTGGCTACTTTCGTTGTTTCAGTTTCAGTTTCAGTTGTACTGGGTGTTGTTGGTGCAGTGTTTGTTGTAACGGTTGGGGCTTTAGTAACTGTCGCTTCTTTTTGCATAGTTTCTGGTGCTACAACTTTAGCTTTTTCTGCGGGTGCTGAGTCTTGTTGTGAGTCACAGGCAAAAACAAATAAAAGGGGCATAAGTAATATAAGAATATTTTTTTTCATTTTATTTCTCTGGTTGGGTTGATGTAGTTAGAGTTGAAGTGTTCATGTTTATTTACCTAGTAAAAATATTTAATATGTTAAGAGTGTTATTTTGTCGATCAATAATGTGGTGGCGGTTTGTCATCGGCACTAGATAATATGTTTTCATCACCCGCAGACTTAAGTTTGTAATCTAGCTGTTTTATTTTTTCTGTGAGCGCCTCAAGCAACTGATCCTGTTCATAGATGATTTTATCTAATGACTGAATATGATCTTCCTGATGGGTTAGTCTTATTTCAAGATCGATAAGTTTTTCTTCAAGCTTATCGCTCATGATAAATCATCTCTGTGTTCAACCCATAATGCAGTTGAGCCCGCGACACCCGCAGGCATAGCGATTAAATTAACAAATGGGATACTGGTTACTAATAATACTCCACCGCCAAAACCAAATGATAAACTACGCTTCGACATGGCCTGTTTGTTGATGTCCTTAAAGAACTTATTATGATTCGACATAGGGTAGTCTAAATATTCCAGTGATAACATCCATGCACCAAATATTATCCAGATAAAGGGTGCTGCTAAATTAATGCCTGGAATCAGGGTGAGAATTAATAAAATAACCCACCATTTTAAAAAGTAAATGAGTTTGCCAGCTTCAGAGCCGAGGCTACGTTTAATCTGCTCAAAAGTTGGATAACTCGGGCCGTCACTTAAGGGCATGCCGGTAATTAGTTTTTCTACTTTTTCAGCGAGCAAGCTGTTAAACGGTGCGGCGATTAAATTGGCTACAAAGGTGAAGCTGTAAAAAATCACTAGTAAGATCATGCTTGAAAATAGTGGCCACATTATCCAGGTAATGGCCGTTTCTAACCAGCTTAACCAGCTGGGGAAATCTGGCATTAATTGATCCATCCAGTCATTAAACTTTATAAATAGATAATACGTTGCACCACCAAGGGTGATGATATTGATACCTAAGGGGATAAGCACAAAGCGGCGAAGCCCCGGCTGGGTTATTAGTTTTAGGCCTTTTAAAATATGAGCGAAGCCCACAAAGAAATTGCTAATCATAAAGAGTCTTTAAATCCACGTTTGGCTAATAGCGCGCTACCATAGCATGCTTCACTAAATTGTGCTGAGTGTACTGGAACACCTAATAGCTGTTGACGTATTTGGTTCCAGCTTGAATTTTTACTACCACCACCGGCGGTTTCTACTTGTGTTGGGTAGGGTGCGCCTAGTTGTTGTAATTTTTTATACCCATCTTGCTCTATTTGGCCGATACCTTCGAGAATGGCTTGAAAGAATTCGACGTCGTTGTCGGCTTTTGGTTCCAGTCGTGGTTTCAGTGTTGGGTCATTTATAGGGAAACGCTCGCCGGCCTGTAGTAGTGGATAATAGTTTAGCCCTGTATTTTTTTCGGGGTTTACTAATGGCGTTAGCTTATCTATTTGTTGTTGATTGAAATAGTGTTTAAGTACTGCGCCGCCACTATTGGATGCACCACCGGCGAGCCAGTAATCGCCCAATTTGTGACTATAAATACCAAGTTCGGGGTCGGACACAGGCTGATTTGAAACCACTTTAAGCACCAGAGTGCTGCCAAGTGAAGTAACTGCATCGCCAGGGTTATTGGCGCCGGTCGCTAGAAAGGCTGCAATACTGTCAGTAGTGCCGCTCACCAGTAAGCAGTTTGGATTTAGTTCGTACCTTGTAAACAGGCCAGGCTTAAGTGAGCCTATTACGCTGCCGGGAGCTACAACGCTGGGAAGTAAGTTTGTATTAATATTGAGCTGTTGCAACCAGTCGGGCCATTTTTTAGATTGAGGGTCATAACCAGTTTTTAGGGCGTTGTTCTCGTCAGTGATATCAAAGCGCCCGCATAGTTGTCCTGCTATCCAGTCAGCCTGATGTAAGGCTCGGGTTGCATCAGGGTGTTTTTCTTGTAAATACAGTAGCTTGGCAAGTCCCGAACTGCTGCCATGTGCACCGCTGGTGTTAGGTGCTATCGCTCTTATGTGTTCTGCTTGTTCTGCGCAAGAGGCGTCGTTATACATCAACGCGTCAGTTACGGGCAGGCCGTTATCATCACATAACAAAATGGTTCCCGAAGTGCCATTAATAGATATGGCCACCACTTCAGATGGGTCGATTTGAGCAAATAGTTGCCTGAGAACCTGATCCGTGGCCTGCCACCACAGGGCTGGATCCTGAGTGATCGTTTGCTTGTTTCTTACAGGGCTGGCTAATGAGGTGGAGCAGAGGTGGAGTAGCTTTTCATTCTGATCAATAGCGCAGGCCCTGACACCAGATGTGCCAAGGTCAATGCCAATAAATAAAGCGTGATCCGTCATTAATTGTTGAAAAAATGCTTATAAATGTATTTAACTTACGGTAAAGATACTGGAACAGGTGGAATCCAGCCGTCTTGACGGTGTTCAGCAACAACCGTTGTGTATACGCCGCCACGAACGTTGAATACCGCCGTTATACGCATAAAACGAGGATCAGTCGCCTCTACAAGGTCTGTTAGGATCTGATTAGTAATGTCTTCGTGGAAAGCGCCCTGCTCACGGAAAGACCACATATAAAGCTTGAATGATTTCAATTCAACACACTTTTTATCGGCAATGTAATCCAGGTGAATCGTCGCGAAGTCGGGTTGACCTGTTTTTGGACAGATACAGGTGAATTCAGGGGTATGAATTTTGATAACATAATCGCGTTCTGGGCGTGGATTATCAAATGTTTCAAGGGTTTTTGATGGCTGAGTACTCATTGGAACCTCGTGGTTTATTCAGTCAACACAGAATATTCAAATCATTCTGCAAAATTCGGCGGCATTATAACTCGAAATTGATATACTAGGCGGCTTGATAAGAGGTGTTTTTTGTAAAGATATTGGGTATAACGCCTCTAAACGTCATCACAAACATAAAGAGCACGGGTATTCAGTGCCGAATAACACAGGTAACCAGTAGGTTTCCATGATAGGGCTTCAAAAATAAATGCGTCTTAGTAAAATCAAGTTAGCGGGTTTTAAATCATTCGTAGACCCCACCACAATAGAGTTTCCATCTAATCTTAACGGTATTGTTGGGCCAAATGGCTGTGGTAAATCCAACACAATCGATGCAGTGCGTTGGGTGATGGGTGAATCATCCGCCAAACATCTACGTGGTGCCTCAATGGCCGATGTTATTTTCAGTGGTTCCTCATCACGTAAACCGGTAAGTCAGGCGACGGTCGAGTTAGTGTTTGATAATTCGGCTGGTAAGCTAGAAGGCCCTTATGCAAATTACGCAGAAATCTCCGCCAAGCGCCTTGTTACTCGTGATGGCCAGTCCAAATATTATCTAAATGGTACTAAATGTCGTCGCCGTGATATTGCCGACCTGTTTTTAGGTACAGGTCTTGGACCTCGTAGTTACGCGATTATTGAGCAAGGGATGATCTCTCGTCTGATTGATGCGAAGCCTGAAGAGTTGCGCGTATTCCTGGAAGAAGCCGCGGGTATCTCTAAATATAAAGAGCGTCGACGTGAAACTGAAAATCGTATTCGCCACACACGTGAAAATCTTGAGCGCCTGGATGATTTGCGTGAAGAAATTGACAAGCAATTGGCACACTTACAGCGTCAATCACGTACCGCAGAAAAATATACAGAATTAAAAGTAGAAGAACGTCGTTATAAGGCAGAGCATTTAGCACTGCGTTGGCGTGAATTGCACGCGGAAATGGAAAACCGTGAGAAAGTTATTGAAGAACAGGAAACACGCTTACAGGAAGTGATTGCAGAACAACGTTCCGTTGAATCTGAATTAGAGACATTGCGCGAGCAACGTGTTGAATCAAATGAATCGTTAAACGCTGTACAGGCACGTTTTTATAGCCTGGGTTCTGAGATTTCGCGTATTGAACAAACGATTCAACATGAAAAAGAAATGCTTGGTCGTCAGCAGCATGATTTAGAAGATCTGCAAAATGCATTGCAGGAAATAGAACAAACCTTACAGGCAGACCGTGAGCAATTAGAAGAAATTGATATGGTTCTGGGTGAAGCAGAACCACAGCTGGAAATGCAGCGTGAATCACAGCAGTCAGTGAATGATCAATTGCATGAAGCTGAGCAGGCGATGCAGGAATGGCAAGCGGCCTGGGATCACCATAATGAGCGCGCAGCTGAACCATCACAAACCGCGCAGGTTGAAAAAACCCGCATGGAACAATTAGAAAAGAATGTTGTTCATTTACGACAGCGTCTGGACAAAATTGAAGAAGAAAAACGTAAGTTAGTTGGTGATGATTTAGAAATTCAGTTAGAGCAACTTCGTGAACAAAGCGAAACTTCTGAAATGAAAAAATCGGAACTGGAAGACAAAGTAGCAGAGGTTATCGATCAGGTTCGTAACCAACGTGAGCAGTCGACGCAATTAAATCGCGATGAAGATGAGTTGCGTCGTCAGCTGCATGCTACTCGCGGTAAGCTTGCTTCACTAGAAGCTTTACAGCAAGCGGCTTTAGGTAAAAGTGGCAATGCAGTATCTGGCTGGTTAGAAAAGCACGGGCTTTCTAATAACGCACGACTAGCAGAAAATATTGAAGTAGAAGCAGGCTGGGAAAAGGCTGCAGAAACTGTTTTAGGTTCTCACCTGGAAGCGGTTTGTATTGAAGGCATGGACAGTGTTGCCGAGGTACTCGGTGACCTGGAAACGGGCACGATTAACCTGTTTGATACTTCTAATTCACAGGCATCAGCCGATAGCGCAGATAGCTTGAGCAGTAAAATAAAATCAACTGTTTCACTCGGTGGTATCTTAAATGGTGTTAAAGCTGCGCAAGATATTAATCAGGCTTTAGCAATGCGTAGCTCATTAGCGGCTAACGAATCGGTTATTACTAAAGATGGTATCTGGCTGGGTGCATCATGGTTACGGGTTGCGCGTGATAAAGATGAAAAGTCAGGTGTATTGGCGCGTGAGCAGGAAATAAAAGAGCTACAACTGCAATTAGAAGAGCTGGATATGCAGGCCGAAGAGCTTGAGGTTAGTATTCAGGATAACCGAGCACAGCTTCAGAACCTCGAACAACAACGTGAGCAGTGGCAGGCAGAATTAAATAATACGCACAGTCAGTGTGCTCAAATTCAGGCACAGTTAACGTCTGGGCAAAGTAAGCTTGAGCAGTTACTGAGCCGGAATCAGAACTTGCAGGAAGAATCTGTTGAGCTGAATAAAAATATTGAAAAGCAGCAGGATGAAGCCGAATCGGCGCGCCGTAAACGCAATGAAGCAATGACCCAAATGGAAGACTTGTCACGTGAGCGAGATGAGTTAAGTGGTAAACGTGAAACATTGCAAAATCAATTGCTAGAGTCACGCAGCAAGGCACAAAATGAGCGTGAGTCGGTACATGAATTAGCGATTCAAATTGAATCACGTCGTACGCTTAAGCGTAATCTTGAACAGAATATAGATCGAATGGCTCGACAGTTAGAGCAGCAGCAACAACGTCGTGAAGAACTTACGCGTAGCCTGGAATCTGTACAATCAACGGACAATAAAGCAGAAGAGTTAGAAGAATTATTAGCAGAGCGCTTACAGGTTGAAGAGCAATTAACGGAAGCGCGCCGTTCTGTTGAATCCATCGACAATACTTTGCGTCAGTTAGAGCAAAAACGTAATGAGTTTGAGCAGAAATCACAGATGATACGTTCAAATCTGGAGCAGGCACGATTAAGTACTTCAGAAGTTAGAGTGCGTAGTCAAACGGTTCAGGAACAATTGCAGGAAACCGAGTTTAAAGCGGAAGATTTGCTGGAAGAACTGGGTGAACATGCTCGCATTGATGAATGGGCGCGTAAGGTTGAAGAAATTTCACAGCGCATTTCACGTTTAGGCCCTATTAACCTGGCGGCAATTGATGAATATAAAGAGCAGGGTAAGCGTAAAGAATATTTAGACTCGCAGCATGGCGATATAACCGATGCTCTGGAGACACTAGAGCAGGCCATTGCGAAAATTGATAAAGAAACACGCTCTCGCTTTAAAGAAACTTACGAACATGTAAATTCACGTATACAGGAAATGTTCCCACGATTATTTGGTGGTGGACAGGCATACCTTGAATTAACGGGTGATGATTTACTGGATACGGGAGTGGTTGTAATGGCGCGTCCACCGGGTAAACGAATCAGTCACATTCAGTTAATGTCTGGTGGTGAAAAAGCACTAACAGCTGTAGCGCTGGTATTTGCAATCTTCGAATTAAATCCTGCGCCATTCTGTATGCTAGATGAGGTTGATGCGCCATTGGATGAAGCTAACGTAGGCCGCTTCTGTACTTTGGTTAAAGCAATGTCGAAGAATGTGCAGTTTATATTTATTACTCACCATAAGGTGACAATGGAAATGGCTGAAAAAATGAACGGTGTTACGATGCGTGAGGCAGGTGTATCTCGTCTGGTTTCAGTGGATATCGAGGAAGCAGCAAAAATGGTAGAAAGTGCATAATGGATCAGTTTCGCTGGATACTACTTGGTGTTGCCATTGCAGTAATAGCGGTTATTTATTTTTTCAGCCGTACACGTAAAAATGCGCAGCAAAATCAACCTCTAGAAGCGGCTAATGATGTGCCAGCATTTAGTGCCGATGAAGGCATTGATAATGATTGGGTGGATGGTGTTGGCCCTGTGAAAGTAGTGTCGCAAAGTGATCAGGCAATTATTGAGAGCTTTGAAGAAGCCATAACCGTGCCGGATACATTAGATGTCGATAACCCATACCCGGGTAATATGCACGAAGTGCATGAGTTCGACATGGAGGTGCCAGAAGAAAAATTAAATGCAGCAGCAGAAGAAACTCAGCAACCTGAAGTAGCAGAACATCCTGAACCGGCGATTGACGATGTGATTGCTGTATTCGTTTTAGTTTCACCGGATGAGGAAGCGATTAAGGGCGAAAAAATCCTCAGTGCCAGTTTTGCTCTGGATTTAAAATATGGTGATATGAAAATATTTCATCGTTATATCGATAGTTCATTAATTAATGAAGAAGATATTGAATCATCACATAAAGACATACTGTTTAGTATGGCAAATTTGATGGAGCCAGGCTGGTTTAATTTTGATGCTATGCATGAAATGGAAACGAGTGGTATTAGCTTCTTTATGCAGGCCAATCTGGTGGAGAATCCATCTGCAGTGTTAGATGATATGTTGATTTGCGCACACCGTATGTCCACTATGATTGGTGCACAACTGTGTAATGCTCAACGTAAACCACTCGATGAGGCGCATACAAATGAACTGCGCGAAAAAGTTAAAAAGCTGGTTGAGTTAAAGGCTCATACAGCTTAAATGAACACTTCTAAAATCTAGCACTTCAATATTTTTGTATTGGCGTGTGCTTATTTAAAGTTTTTAAATTTCCATGTCTGATAAAGTACAAACTGAAAAAAAAATATTTCAATTGCGAGAGCAGCTAAATCATCATAGTCATCAATATTATGTACTGGATGATCCAGAAATCCCCGATGCTGAATATGATCGTTTATATCAACAGCTACTGTCTCTAGAAAAAACCTATCCAGAATTAATTACCAGTGATTCTCCTACACAGCGTGTCGGTGATAAACCGCTAGAGGGTTTTACTCAGGTAAAACACGAAGTGCCTATGTTGTCTTTGGATAACGTATTTAATGAGATTGAATTAACCGACTTTAATAAGCGCATACAGCAACGCCTGGAATTTGAAGGTGATATTGTATTTGCAGCAGAGCCAAAACTTGATGGACTGGCAGCAAGTTTATTATATGAAAATGGAATATTGGTGCGTGCTGGTACTCGTGGTGATGGTACAACTGGTGAAGATATAACACAGAATATACGTACTATTCATTCAATTCCACTAAAGCTATTAGGTGAAAATATCCCTTCATTACTGGAGGTTCGTGGTGAAGTGTTTATGCCGAAAGCGGGTTTTGAAAAGCTTAATCAACGTGCACGAGAGAATGATGAAAAGCCATTTGCAAATCCGCGTAATGCAGCGGCCGGTTCATTAAGGCAATTAGATCCTCGTATAACCGCACAACGACCGCTAGCTATGTATTGTTATGCAGTGGGTAGAATAGAAGGTGCAGAACAGTTAAGTACACACAGTGAAACACTTAACCGGCTTCAGCAGTGGGGTTTACCCCTATGTAAGGAACGTCAAATTGTAATCGGTGTAGAAGGGTGTTTAGAGTATTTTAAACAGATGTCAGAAAAACGTGATGACCTATCGTATGAAATTGATGGCATTGTTTACAAGGTGGATTCTTTAAAACAGCAAAAAGAATTGGGTTTTGTTGCTAAAGCACCGCGTTGGGCGATTGCCCATAAATTTCCGGCTCAGGAAGAAATAACCACAGTTAATGATATTACGTTTCAGGTTGGGCGCACCGGTGCTATTACACCCGTTGCACGCCTGGAGCCCGTATTTGTTGGCGGTGTTACCGTGAGCAATGCAACTTTGCATAATATGGATGAGGTTTATCGTAAAGACGTGCGTGTTGGTGATAAGGTGATCGTACGACGTGCGGGTGATGTTATACCGGAAGTGGTGAGAGTAGTGCCAGGTACTCGTAAGTCTGGCGCGGAAAAAATTCAAATGCTCACCCACTGTCCAGAGTGTGGCTCTGATATAGAACGGGAAGAAGGTGAATCAATTGCGCGATGCAGTGGTGGCCTTTTTTGTGGCGCGCAACGCAAAGAGTCTATTAAGCATTTTGCATCAAGAAAGGCGATGGACGTTGATGGTCTGGGCGATAAATTAGTTGAGCAATTGGTTGATGCAGGTTTAATCGATCACGTCGATGATTTGTATGCGTTAACGATTGAGCAAGTGTCAAAACTTGATCGCATGGGTGAAAAATCGGCACAAAATCTTATTGATGGATTGCAGCAGTCAAAGCATACAAGTTTGGCACGATTTATTTATGCATTAGGTATTCGCGAAGTTGGAGAGGCAACGGCTCGGACATTGGCGCAGCACTTCACAACACTGGATTTATTAAAAGAGGCGGATCAAGATGCCTTACAGCAAGTTGAAGATGTAGGGCCCATTGTTGCTGCTCATATAGTGAATTTTTTTAAGCAACAACATAATCTAGATATCATTGAGAAACTCATTAATGCAGGAATTACCTGGGATGCTATAGAAGCTGCACAGGCTGAAGAGCAAACACTCGAAGGTAAAACATTTGTATTAACAGGTACCTTAACGCTTATGACCCGAGATGATGCAAAAAAGGCCCTGCAGGCCAGGGGCGCAAAAGTAACCGGTAGTGTGTCTAAAAAAACCAGTTATGTTGTGGTGGGTGATAGCCCGGGATCTAAAGCGACAAAAGCTGAACAGTTGGGTGTGGAAATACTTGATGAGGCCGCCCTTGTTGAATTGTTGTCATAAATTTTTATAGCTGCTCGAGATGGAATGGATTAAAACTATTCATGTAAGCTGTGTGATTTTATCGTTTAGTGGTTTTCTGCTGCGTGGTATTTGGATGTTTTTTGATTCGGCAATGCTTGGTAACAAATGGGTAAAAATCTTACCGCATATTGTTGATACGATGTTATTGCTTAGCGCTTGTTATCTAGTATATATATTAAGTCTGTCTATATTTGATCACGACTGGTTATTGGCGAAAATAATTGCATTGTTCATATATATTTTACTAGGCACGGTTGCCTTGAAACGAGGGAAAACAAAAACAATAAAAATAATGGCATTTTCATTAGCCATGATTACATTTTTATATATGGTGTCTGTAGCGATTACAAAGTCAGTCCTTGGTTTTATGTCTGTTCTGTAATGTTGATGGTTTTCTGATCAGTGAGTAAGTTTTTTCTAATTATGAAATCAATTCTTACTTTTTTATGCGCTTTCCCATGTCTGTTTTCTGCATAATCCACTCATGTCGCAGTAGTTACAGCTCTGTTCGTCACCCCAGGATGTTAGTGGTGTGCCGCTTTTTATTTCTGAAATACTGATTTCGAGCCGTTGTAAGCTATCTCGTTTTAGTTTATCCAGTTGTTCTGATTCTATAATTCCAGCCTGTTTTACCTCTCCTTTATCTAACTTTAAGTAGAGAGTGCTATGGATGTTTTCCATTAACATCGCATAGCTGGTTAGCTGAATATTTTCGGCCAGATCAATGTCTTGTTGTTTTGCTGTCGCGCCAGTTTTGTAATCAATAATGGAGTATTGATTAGCTTGATTATCAACTCTATCCAATCGTCCAACGATTTTTATATCGTCAGTTAATGTTTGCTCAACATGCTCTTCTAATTTGTATATATTCCATTCTTCCTGACGTTTTATTTGCCAGTTTATATAGGCAGAAGCTGTTTGTAGCCAGCGATCTAACCAGCCGCGTTGTTGTATTGAGTCTTCGCTATGTGCATTGAAAACAGTACGCGATAAATTTTCAATATGCTGTAAAGCCTGAGGTTTATTTTGTTTTGTGAGTGCTTCAGGAAAAGGGGCGGGTAAATTGGGGCATTGTTGGTGAAAAGCCTGCAGTACCAGGTGAACCTTTTCACCATATTCGCTCTTCATTAATTCCTGAGTGATTTCTTCTAATGGTTTTAGCCTGAGAGCATCGGAAGCAAAGAATTTATATGGACAATCGATTAAACGTTGATGACGAGAAGCCGAATATGTATTGGGTATTAACTCGTCTTGAAGTACCGGCTTCGCCTTAGTGGCTGTATTTATGCCTTGTAATAAAGCCTCAGAACGATCTGTGACAGGATTCGTTTGCCGAATTAGGGCATCAAGCGATTTGTCTTTAAGTGATGATTGAAAACCGTGCAGGCTAAAATCTTCTAGTGAACTAATCCAGGGTGAGGGCTGCATCCATTCACCGTTTTTTTCTGCTTGCCAGGTAATCAAAATATCATCAGCAGCAAAGAGTAACTGCTGAAATTGGTAAAAAGTATATTCTTTTGTTTCGTGCCAGTTTTTGAGTTGTAATGCCTGACGAACCGATTGATTGAAGAAAGGGTGCTGGCTAGCAGAGCCGGGTAAAGACTGCATATTGGCGCCAGCAATAATAAGAGTGTCGAACTGGCAGTATTGCGCTTGCTGAATATTCATTACTTTTACAATAGCGCTTTGATCGTGAGGCTTAAATTGCTCTCTTTCCAGAGAACTACCGAGCCATGTACGAAAATCTTGCCAGTTCATTTCTGGTTGTGCGCTACTATGTGCGTGAGTCAGAGAGTCAATTTCTTGTTGAATACGTGTTCCAGCAATATCGTTGCCAAGTTGCTGGTATATACCTAATTTCTCAATGCTGCGTTTGAATGTGCTTATCCAAATGTCCGAGGTAAATGTATCTTGTTGTTTATATAAATGAATTAATTCAGTAGCGGCAGATTCAATTGTGTCAAGTAAGGAAAGTAGTTGTTCTGCCGTTGAAGAGGAGCTGATGTTTAAGCGTTCTTTGCGATTAGTGATGGCTTGTTTGTAACGCTGTAAATCATTGGAAATGTTTTCATGCAAAATAATATCTTGTTCAAATCGGTATATTAAATCCAGGTGATTTCCGTAGTTTTCCTGATCGCAAAAAAAGGGCGATTTTAGTAGATCTAAAAAGGACTGATAAGAAAAATCCTGCTCTATGCATTCTAACCATCGTTCTAACACGGTCGCAGCACTAGTAGTGGCTAATGCCCAGCCCGCTGTGTCCTGTATTACAACATCGGCGCGCTCCAGTAGGGCGCGAAGTCTTCGTGCGAGTTTTCTGTTTTCTGTAACTACTGCAATATTACGTTTGCCATCTAATAGGCTCATGCGGACTTTTAAGTCGACGGCCTGTGTCTCTTGCTCGGCGCTTTGGGCATCGTAAAGTTTAATGTTTTCAAGAAAGTACTTATGTTTGCTGTTTAGATAATGTTTAGCTTTGCTGAATAACGGGTGTTCATGAGAATAAATATTCTGTAGTAGGATTAAGTTGTCGTTCGGTTCTTTTTGTATATGCGTGGAGAGGTTAGTATTACCCTGAATTACATTAACGACTTTATTTGTTTGCGCTAAATTATTGCACCAGGCTTGTTGTAAAGGTGAAAGCTGTTCCAGGCCTGCAATGTAGAAAGTTAAGTCTTTGGTGCTTTCAGGTATTGCTTCGAGTAGGCGATATTTTAATGCGCTCGATTCATCAACAAGCCGCATATCGCTTAATTGTTGCTGCCATGCATTCCACAGTGTGTGGATGATTTTCGCTTCCTGATTAAGATAGTCACTGACCTCATCAATTTTATAAGCCTTTTGTAATTCGCTTACCCATACAGGAATGGATTCATTAAGCCACTGATGCTGGCTTAAGCTTAGTTCGTCAAATAATTCTAGTAAGCTGTCGCATATTTGCCAATGGTTATCTGATTCAAAAAGATCAGGATGCTGTTTTAAAGCTTCGAGTAAAAGTAGTTGGCGAGTGGCGTGATTGATTTGTTTTTGTGCATGAGTAGCCGGCGGAATATTTTGCTTTAACCATTGATCAAGGCTGCCAATAAAGCCACCAATAAGCGCTTGTTGAGATTGTTTTCCTAAACTATTACGCATTTGGCTGACGGCCTGCGCATTGGGTAATAAAATTACCACCTGAGTTAAATCGGGTAATGAATTGCTGTGCTCTGATAATAAATGATTAGCTAGCGCGTTAGTGAATATCTGGTCGCTATCAATCAACAAGGTTTTTTTAGTCGCTTTGCTCATGTGCCGACATTAGCATAATGTGTGAGCAGTTTTTTAAGAAATTATGTTTTAATTTTTACTGCCAGAATATCGCATGGCATCTCATGTAATACGGCGTTTGCTGTTGAACCGAGTAATAAGCTAATGCCATGTCTACCATGCGAACCCATGACGATAAGGTCGCATTGGTGCTCACTAACGAATTGTGTTATTTCATGTTTTGGCGTACCAAGCACAACGTTTGATGTTGCGTCTTGTAAGTCGTTTTCCTGGCAGAGTTGCTTTAATGAGCTTTCTGCTTGGCTAAGTAACTGAGCTTCATCGACAGACCAATTACTTGCAAGAATGGGTTCGTAGGCAGAGTCTATGGGTGGTAGGTATTCAACGATATGTAAAAGACTCAGTTTGGCTTTATTTCTCTCAGCGATTTGACGGGCTTTATTAAGAATAGAGCTAGCAGAGTCAGAAAAATCAATAGCAACCAGTATGTGGGTATATTGTGTCATTTATATTTTGCCCTTTTCAATAGTGAAGTATTGTTGGTTAAGTATATGCCATAGAGATTATAAATTTATTTACACATATATAAGGTCTTGTTCGATTGTATGGCAGATGGAGTTTAATATGCAGCATGTAAATGAAAAATTGATTGAATCCTTTTATCGAGCGTTTCAGCGCCTGGACTGGCAGTCAATGGCCGAATGTTATCATCCGCAGGTACAGTTTTCCGACCCTGTATTTATATCGTTAAATGCTCAGGAAGTTACGGATATGTGGCATATGTTATGTTCAAAAGCTCAAGATTTTGAGTTGACCTATAGTCATATCAAGGCTGACGATACGTCAGGATCAGCTTGTTGGGTGGTTAATTATCGGTTTCCTCGGACGGGCAGGCTCGTGAATAACATCATTTATGCTGAGTTTCAGTTTTTGGATGGAAAGATTGTTCGCCATTCTGATCATTTTAGTTTTTGGCATTGGAGTAAATCGGCACTGGGAGTAAGTGGATTGCTTTTAGGGTGGTCTGGGTATTTGCGCCGAAAAGTACAGCAGCAGGCGCTTATAGGTCTTCGTGCTTTCACTAAAAAAACTAATTTCAGAAAAGATTAAAAAAAACAGTATATAAATAGTGCAATCTGAGAAAACTTTGTTATATAATTCCGCGCCTTAGCGAGCGTGGCGAAATTGGTATACGCGCCAGATTTAGGTTCTGGTGTCGCAAGACGTGAGAGTTCGAGTCTCTCCGCTCGCACCATCTTTTAATAAAACACCTACTAGTATTCGATTCTCCCATACCATGGGATCGGGTCAGGTGTTGTCGAGGTTACTATGCAAGTTTCTGTTGAATCAGGTGAAGGTCTGGAACGTAAATTAACTATACAGATTCCGTCTGAAACAGTTGATAAGGAAGTTGAAAGTCGTTTAAATTCTATGCGATCACGCGTAAAAGTTGATGGCTTCCGCCCTGGCAAAGTACCCTTGAAAGTTGTAAAGCAGCAATACGGCGGTTCTGTTATGCAGGAAGTCGTAGGCGAAGTAATGCAAACCTCTTTGCGTGATGCCGTTGTTCAAGAATCTCTAAATCCTGTAGGTAATCCAACTATTGAGCCAACTCAAATTGAGCCTGGCAAGCCTCTAGAATACATTGCGACATTTGAAGTGTATCCAGAAGTAACATTGGGTGATTGTTCTAAGTTAGAACTGGATCGTCAAACAGCAGAAGTTACTGATGAAGATCTGGAGACAATGATAGAAACATTGTTAAAGCAGCGCACAACATTTGATACCGTAGATCGTGCGTCTCAAGATGCTGATCAGGTAGTTATCGACTTTGTTGGCTCAATCGATGGTGTAGAGTTTGAAGGTGGTAAAGCAGACGCAGTGCCTGTTGTTATTGGCGCAGGTAGTATGATACCTGGTTTTGAAAAAAACCTATTAGGTAAGTCTGCAGGCGATGAGTTTACGTTTGAAGTTAACTTCCCTGATGACTATCATGCAGAAGATTTAAAAGGTAAAACAGCTTCATTTGCGACAAAAGTTATTTCTGTAGATGAGCCTAAGGCGCCAGCACTTGATGAAGAGTTTGCTAAAGCATTTGGTGTAGAAGATGGCTCTGTTGAGCAGTTACGTAAAGATATCCGTGAGAACATGGAGCGTGAACTAAGTAACAAGCTTAAAGACGCGCTGAAAAAAGAAGTAATGGACAAGCTAATTGATGCAAATGATGTGCTTGTACCTAAGGCTTTAATTGACGGTGAATGTGAAAATTTGCAAAAGCAAATGTCAGAAGCTGGTCAGTTGCAGGCAGGTATGTCTTTACCTAAAGAGCTTTTTGAAGGTGAAGCTAAGCGTCGTGTTAGTCTGGGCTTAATTGTTGGTGAAGCCGTTAAAGTTTCTGAGTTAAAGCCAGATGCTGATCGCGTTAAAGCAAAGATTGATGATTTGGCAAAGACATACGAAGATCCTCAGGAAGTGATTAATCACTATAACAACAATCCACAGCTTAAGCAGAGTCTTGAAGGCTTGGTATTAGAAGAGATGATTGTTGACTGGATTGTTGATCAGGCTAAAGTGATTGATGTACCTACAACGTTTAAGGAAATAATGAATCCTCAGCCACATCCGCAAGCATAATATGTGGTTAAAAAATAATCGTTAAGCTCTATTCAGAGTTAAACCATTAAGTAAATTTTAAAAAAGCAGGCTTTTAGCCTGCTTTTTTTATTTCTTCACTTGTATTTATTCAAGTAGATCATACAATCGGGTGAGTATAAAAAAGGCCTGTTAAGAAATGGCTGCACTAACATTCCCATCATAAAGATGAGGGAATCCATTTATGGCCAATCGTTCCCGGAGAACATTTAATGATTATTACACCTACAAACAATAATGGCGCACTGGATTTAGAATCTAATTTAGTACCAATGGTAGTAGAGCAGTCTGCACGTGGTGAGCGTGCTTATGATATTTACTCACGCTTATTAAAAGAGCGCGTTATATTTATTGTTGGTCCTATTGAAGATCATATGGCTAACTTGATTGTTGCGCAGTTATTATTTCTTGAATCAGAAAACCCAGATAAAGATATCTCTATTTATATTAACTCTCCAGGTGGAGTAGTAACGGCCGGTATGGCTATCTATGACACAATGCAGTTTATAAAACCGGATGTATCAACGCTTTGTATTGGTCAGGCAGCGAGCATGGGTGCGTTATTGCTAGCGGGCGGTGCGGCGGGTAAGCGCTATAGCTTGCCACATTCACGCGTAATGATTCATCAGCCACTAGGTGGTTTCCAGGGTCAGGCTACGGACATTGATATTCATGCACGTGAAATATTATTAATGAGAGAGCGTCTGAACGCTATATTAGCTAAGCATACAGGTCAGCCAATTGAAACAATAGCGGCAGATACCGATCGTGATAACTTTATGAGTGCTGATGTAGCTGCCGAATATGGCATGATTGATCAGGTATTAAATGAAAGACAAGCGGCAGATACTGAGTAAATTAAATAATTTATATTCTTCGGTACTTGAAAAGGGCGTGATTCGCCACCATTAAGTACTTAGCTTGTTGTGAAAAAACCGCTATCTAGGCGGTTTTTTCATGAAAAATAGACTATCTTCAAGGTAATCTTAGAGTTAAGGGCTTTAAAATTGAGTCCTGCAACAAAAAATGATGAGTCGGATTGCTTAAAAAACGATCACTTCCATAAAATAACTAAGGTTTTTAGGCGTTTAGGCTAAAAACCATTTTAATTATACCCTTGCAAGTTACCTATAGAATTGGCATGGTATAGGTTGAAAACGTAATTCAATCAGCTTCGAGCTAGTATGAGGAAACGTCATGAGTGACGATAAAAATAATGATGAAGATTCTGGCAAATTGTTGTACTGCTCTTTTTGCGGTAAAAGCCAGCATGAAGTCAAAAAGCTGATCGCAGGACCTTCAGTATTTGTATGCGATGAGTGTGTAGAACTCTGCAATGATATTATTAGTGAAGAGCTACAGGAGCAGGCAGCGTCATCCGTTGAAAAACTGCCTAAGCCAATAGAAATTAAAGAAATTCTAGATGACTATGTAATTGGTCAGGAGCGGGCAAAACGGGTACTGTCTGTTGCTGTATATAATCATTACAAACGTCTTGAAGTTAAACATAAGAAAGACGATATAGAGCTATCAAAAAGCAATATCATGCTGATAGGTCCTACAGGCTCTGGTAAAACCTTATTAGCGCAAACATTAGCTCGTTTATTGAATGTTCCATTTACGATTGCTGATGCGACTACATTAACTGAGGCAGGCTATGTGGGTGAAGATGTTGAAAACATTATTCAGAAGCTTTTGCAGAAGTGTGATTATGATGTGGAGAAAGCCCAAACAGGTATTGTCTATATCGATGAAATCGATAAGATTTCACGTAAATCAGATAATCCATCTATTACGCGTGATGTATCGGGCGAAGGCGTTCAACAAGCGTTATTAAAGCTAATTGAAGGTACCGTCGCATCTGTTCCTCCTCAGGGTGGCCGTAAACATCCACAGCAAGAGTTCTTGCAGGTTGATACATCTAATATTCTATTTATCTGTGGTGGTGCATTTGCAGGCTTGGATCAGGTTATTCGTGATCGTTCAGAGAAGAGTGGAATTGGTTTTGGTGCAGAAGTACGTAGTAAAGAAAATAGTAAATCAACGGGCGAAATTCTAAAAGATTTAGAATCAGATGATTTAATCCGTTACGGTTTAATACCTGAGTTTGTTGGGCGTTTGCCAGTAGTTGCAACTTTGGAAGAGTTGGATGAAGAAGCGCTAATTACTATTTTGACGAAACCTAAGAACGCCTTAACCAAGCAATATTCCAAAATGTTTGAAATGGAAGATTGTGAACTAGAGTTCCGAGATGATGCATTGTCTGCTGTTGCTCAAAAAGCAATGGAGCGCAAAACAGGTGCTCGTGGTTTACGTACAATTCTAGAAAATACCTTACTAGAGACGATGTACGAACTGCCATCAATGGATAATGTGAGTAAAGTTGTTTTGGATGCTGGTGTTATTAATGGCGAATCAGAGCCTTACCTGGTATTTGAAAATAACGACTCTCAGAAATCTGCTAATAACGCAGAGTAAAATATTGAACTGCCTTCACAAGGATGTGTTGCGTAGCTCAGGTAATTCAACTGAAATCATAGCTCCAAATAATTTAGGCATTCTGCCTGTTCGTCGAAGAAAATGTTTCAACAGTCTTGAAGCTTCACATTCTGCCCCAATGTGAATTAAACAAAGAATTAAATATGGCGAATATAAAATTCCCACCTATGAGGTAATGACTGTGTCAGATATCGAAAATGAAGTAGAACCATCAGAAAATGCTTACGAAGGAAAGACTCCCGTACTTCCATTGCGAGATGTGGTGGTTTACCCACACATGGTTATTCCATTGTTCGTAGGGCGTGAAAGATCGATACAGGCCTTAGATGCCGCTATGTCCAAGGACAAGCAAATATTATTGGTCGCACAAAAAAGTGCAGAAATTGATGATCCATCAATTAAAGACATTCATGAAATTGGTACGCTTTCTACTATTTTACAATTGTTAAAATTGCCGGATGGCACAATTAAAGTTTTAGTTGAAGGCGCAACAAGAGTAAAAGTGGATGAGGTATTTCAGGATGAACCTTTCTTCACAGCTGATTACACGCTATTGGAAGATGATGTAACAGATAAAGAGCGCGAGCTTGAAGTGTTGTCACGTTCGATCATGGGTGTATTTGATCAGTATGTGAAGTTAAATAAAAAAGTACCGCCTGAAATCCTTACTTCATTAAGTGGTATCGAAGACCCAGCTCGTCTGTCTGATACCATTGCGGCGCACATGTCGCTTAAGGTAGAAGAAAAGCAGAAAATATTAAGCTTCGTAGATGTGAAAGAGCGAATGGAATATTTGCTAAGTATGATTGAGGCGGAAATTGATTTACTACAAATCGAGAAGCGCATTCGTGGTCGTGTTAAAAATCAAATGGAAAAAAGCCAACGTGAGTATTATTTGAATGAGCAGATGAAGGCCATTCAAAAAGAGTTAGGTGATCTTGATGAGACTCCAAATGAAATAGAAGATCTCGAAAATAAAATCGAGAAAGCTGGCATGAGTGCTGAGGCTAAGAAAAAAGCAACATCAGAAATTAACAAACTGAAGATGATGTCGCCTATGTCTGCTGAAGCGACAGTTGTAAGAAATTATATTGATGCACTCGTTGGCTGTCCGTGGAAAAAACGTAGCAAAATATTTAAAGACTTAAGTAAGGCTCAAACTGTTCTTGATGAGGATCACTATGGTCTAGAGAAAGTTAAAGAGCGTATTCTGGAATATTTAGCAGTACAGCAACGAGTTAAAAAGCTTAAAGGACCAATCCTTTGCTTAGTAGGGCCTCCAGGTGTGGGTAAAACATCTTTAGGGCAATCTATTGCTCGTGCAACTAATAGAAAATTTACACGTATGGCTTTAGGTGGCGTGCGTGATGAAGCCGAAATTCGTGGTCATCGCCGTACATACATTGGCTCATTGCCGGGTAAAGTGATTCAGAATCTGAGTAAGGTGGGCACAAGGAATCCACTATTCTTATTAGATGAAATCGATAAGATGGCGCAAGATTTCCGCGGTGACCCAGCATCTGCCTTACTGGAAGTACTAGATCCTGAACAAAATCATACATTTGGTGATCATTACCTGGAAGTTGATTTCGATTTATCGGATGTGATGTTTATTGCTACCTCAAATAGCATGAATATCCCTGGTCCTCTACTTGATCGTATGGAAGTTATTCGAATTCCTGGGTATACAGAAGACGAGAAAATGAACATTGTTAAGAGCTATTTGCTACCTAAGCAAATGGAAAACAATGGCTTGAATAATGACGAACTTGAAGTGACTGAAGAAGCAATTATGGATGTTGTTCGTTACTACACACGCGAAGCCGGTGTACGTAGTATGGAGCGTGAAATGTCTAAAATCTGTCGTAAGGTAGTGAAAGATGTATTGCTTAATCCGTCAAATGAAAAGATTGTTGTTAACTCTGAAAATCTGGAAAAATATTTGGGTGTAAAACGCTTCCGTTATGGCAAGGCTGAAGATAATGACCAAATTGGTCAGGTAACCGGCTTAGCATGGACTGAAGTAGGCGGTGAATTACTCAGCATTGAAGCGGCTATTATGCCTGGTAAGGGTAAACAGACCTTTACGGGGCAATTAGGTGATGTGATGCAGGAATCTATTCAAGCAGCGATGACTGTGGTTAGAAATCGTGCCGCGTCTTTGGGTTTGGAAGATGATTTTTATGAAAATAAAGATATACATATTCATGTGCCTGAAGGAGCAACACCTAAAGATGGTCCAAGTGCGGGTATTGGAATGTGCACAGCGATTGTCTCTGCAATGACTGGAAATCCGGTTAAGTCGTCCGTAGCGATGACTGGCGAAATTACCTTACGTGGTGAAGTGTTGCCTATTGGTGGTTTAAAAGAGAAGTTATTGGCGGCTCATCGAGGTGGGATAGAGACGGTTGTTATACCGTATGAAAACGAAAAGGATCTGGCGGATATTCCCAAATCAGTATTGGATAAGTTGGAGATTAAACCTGTTCGTTGGATCGATGATGTTTTAGCAATTGCATTACAGGATGTGCCAACACCATTGGAATCAGTTGCAAAAGAGGCAAGCTCGACAAAAGGAAAAAAGTCCAAAAAAGAGGATAATCTTCGTCATCATTAATAATTTATTTTGATTGAATAGAGAAGTCGTTACGTTTTTGTAACGGCTTTTTTTATGCTGTGACATTAGTTTTCTTTCGATATTACTTAATTTTATGGTGATGTTAAAAATCTAATGATCAAGATAAGGCGTGTTATTTTCTTTAAAAATTCTGATAAAAGTTAGCTTTTGCCTCTTGACACAAAATTAATGTTGTTAAATTGGGGGAAATACGGCAAAACCCATTGACACGGCGCTTTGCGGGCTGGTATAAATTTGCCGCAAGTAATACATAAAGTTTCTTACTGAAGTTTGGCTTTTAACAAAGTCACGAAATGCTAGAGACGGGCTTTACAATAATAAATATTTTTTCGCAGAAACAAAACGTTTCTCAATACATAAATTACAACAACCATATGTGGGATAAATAATGAATAAATCAGAATTAATTGACGCTATTGCTGACAACTCAGGACTTTCAAAAGCAGATTCAGGTCGTGCTCTTGATGCTGTGATTGCATCTGTTACTGGCGCATTAAAAGATAGCGACCAGGTTACAATCGTAGGTTTTGGAACATTTTTAGTTCGCCAACGTTCTGCACGTACAGGTCGTAATCCTCAAACTGGTGCTGAAATCCAGATCGCGGCAGCAAATGTACCTGCATTTAAGCCTGGCAAAGCATTAAAAGATGCAGTAAACTAGCGCCCGTTTAAAGGCAGGGTGGTTAGCTCAGCTGGTAGAGCGTCGCCCTTACAAGGCGAATGTCGGGGGTTCGACTCCCTCACCACCCACCAATTTAGGACCGGTAGTTCAGCTGGTTAGAATGCCGGCCTGTCACGCCGGAGGTCGCGGGTTCGAGTCCCGTCCGGTCCGCCATATAAAATAAAAGGCCCTGTAGCGAAAGTTACGGGGCCTTTTTATTTTATATGGCTTTCTTGTGTCAATCCTTTTGCGGCAGCCTCCACACTCTAGTATGATTCACCGCTAACTATTATTAATGGTCTGTAGTAAATAGCAGGCTGACATCAAAGGGTTTTATACACATGTTGCAATCGATTCATGACAAAGCGAAGGGAATCCTTGGCATTATTATCGTCGCCTTTATTGGCCTGGTATTTGCTCTTTGGGGAGTAGGGGATTACTTAACGGGTGCAACAGAGCAATTTGCTGCAAAAGTCGATGACGTTCAAATTAGTCAGTCTGAATTTGATCAAGGTCTGGCAAGGCAGCGTCAAAAGTTAGAAGAAGTATTTAAGGGTGAAGTTCCAAATAATCCGCTATTTGAGCAACGTATAAAAGATGGTGTTTTAGATCAATTGATCACGCAACGCGTATTGCAAAAAATGGTCGAGGATGAAGGCTACCGTGTTGCAGATCAAGTGCTGGCTCAAAAGATTAAATCAATGGAGGCCTTTCAAGAGGCAGGTGTTTTTGCTGTTGATACTTATCAGGAAAGAGTGCTGTCGCAAGGCATGGCTGTAAAAGAATTTGAGAACCTATTCAGGAGCGATCTGGCTGTGCAGCAGTTGCAAGATGCTGTAATGCGCTCGTCAATAATTGGTAAAAATGAGCTGGATATTTTAAACCGAATACAAAACCAGTCTCGAGAAGTAAATTACCTGTTATTTAATGATGGCCAGTTTACTTCAGGCATTGACGTATCCGACGAAGAAGTTTCAAATTATTTTTCAGCTAATCAAAATGCGTATATGCATCCAGAAACCGTAAGCGTGTCTTATGTTGAGTTAAAGGGTTCAAGTCTGCTTGAAGAGATTCCTGTCGACGAGGAGGCTGTGAAACGTTTATATGACGATTATGTAGCAAGTGCTGCACGTAAAGAACAGCGTAAGGCAAGTCATATACTCATTGATGCGCCAGCGGATGCAGATCAGGCCACATTAGCCTCCAAACAAGCTGAAGCAGATGCATTAGTTACACGTATTAAAAACGGTGAGTCGTTTGCTACACTGGCTAAGCAATTCTCGAAAGATCCAGGTTCTGCTGCTAAAGGTGGTGATCTTGGGTGGATCTCTAAAGGCATGATGGTGCCGGAGTTTGAGCAGGCCTTATTTAAATTAGCTAAAGGTGCTGTTTCTACAACAGTTAAATCATCATTTGGCTTCCACATAATTCAGTTGAACGATATTAAATCAGTAGACGTAGTAAGTTTTGCAGAGAAAAAATCTGAGTTAACGAAACAGTTTCAGGCGCAGGCAATCGAAGATCATTTTTATGAACAATCTGAATTGATGGCAACTACGGCTTATGAAAATGATCAAAGTTTGCAAGAAGTATCTAATGCACTGGGGTTAGAGATTCGTACATCGAAAGCATTTTCTCGCCATCAAGGTGAGGGCATAGCAAGTAATGAAAAGGTTCGTAAGGCGGCGTTTGATTCAAGTGTTTTATCTGAAGGCAGAAACTCAGATATTATTGAGTTGGATACAAATCATGTCTTAGTGTTTAGGATTGATACACATACTGAAGCTAAGCCCAAAGCATTGTCTGATGTTGAGAAGCAAATTCAAGTAGTGCTGAAAACACAGAAGGCCAATCAAAAATCAAAAGCGGCTGCACTAAGTGCTTTAGCTAAGCTGGAAAATGGAGAGGCCATAGATAATGAGTCAGTTAAAGGCCCTGCATTGTTGATGAAACTAGGTGATATTAAACGCGACAATCAGACGGCAGACCCTACTGTAGTGCGCGATGCCTTTATGATGCCAAAGCCAGTAAATAATAAGCCGGTTTATAAAATTGTAGAATTAGCAACGGGTAATGCGATTATTGAGCTCACAGACGTTCATTTGCCTGCAGAAGCATCAAATGAGCAATTGCAGATACTTGTTAAGCAATACCAAAATGAGCAAGCGACACGCGATATGACAGCTGTGCTCGAGCACCTAAAATCAAAGTCGGTGATTGTGCGTGCTAAAGCGCTGTAATGTTTAAAGCGGTTATCTCATTACAGCATTAGTGAAAGGTCGTCTGTAAGGTGAAACTCAAATTTTGCAGAAGTTAAGTGTAATTTTATTTCTACAAAATTCGAGCTGCTTTTCTAATCAAAGTTCTAGTTGCAGTGCTTAGTTCGAAGTTGGCTTATTAAAATCATTATCTTAGTGACTTGTTATGAGGTTAACCTGCTTCGTTTACTAAGCCGACGATATGGAAGCCACTATCGACATAAATAACTTCACCTGTAATGCCGCTTGCTAATTTAGATGATAAGAATGCACCTGTATTGCCGACGTCATCGATGGTTACATTACGACGTAGCGGTGCAGTTTTTTCAACCTGATCAAAAAGTTTACTAAACTTATCATCTCCAGTGGCCGCAAGCGTTCTGATAGGTCCGGCAGAAATAGCATTTACACGAATCCCTTCAGGCCCCAGATTTTGCGCAAGGTAACGTACATTGGCTTCAAGGCTTGCTTTGGCCAGACCCATTACATTGTAGCCGGGGAAGGTGCGTTCAGCGCCCAGATAGCTTAATGTGAGAATGGCAGCGTCTTCTCTATTTTGCATCATGTGTCGGCCAGCTTTTGCAATGGCAGCTAAGCTGTATGAGCTAACATCATGAGCAGTATTAAAGCCTTCACGAGAGAGATTATCTAGATAGTCACCTTCAAGTAATTCTTTTGGTGCAAAGGCAATAGAGTGAATAAGTATGTCGAAAGAATCCCAATAGTCATCTAAATGCTCAAATACAGCTTCTATCTGTTCATCGTCTTCCACATTACATGGGATAACAATATCAGAATCAAGTTGCCCCGCGAGTTTTTCAACTCGCTCACGTAGACGCTCGTTTTGGTAGGTGAAAGCTAATTCACAGCCTTCACGATGCATGGCCTGGGCAATGCCCCAGGCGATAGAGCGATTACTTGCAACACCAAAAATAAGTGCACGTTTACCAGATAAAAATCCCATCAAAGGACTCCTATTTTTTATTGTTATCAATTGGTATGCTATGGAACTACTGTATCATCTGCATTGACTTATAAGGCATTCATTGCCAAATATGTATAAATCAGTGCCGATATTTTAGATGCACAAAGCAGCCCCTGAGGTAGACTTAGATAATATGACGATCAAAACAGGATTGCACCCTTTTACATGGTTTTTTTTTCTAATAGTTGCAATCTATGCTTCGGGCGCTAGTGCTGCTCCTTCAGTGGCAATGGGTTATATACCCAAATATGCAGACAACTTTAAACATTTTGATTATGTGAGCCCTGATGCAAAAAAAGGCGGGCGTTTAGTATTAGCAGGAGCAGGTGCCTTTGATAGCTTTAATCCATTTATTTTAAAAGGCGTTACAGCAGAAGGGATAGGTTTATTATTTGATAGTTTGATGGTGGGCAGTGAAGATGAACCTTTCAGTAAATACCCTCTTATTGCCAACGATATTGTATTAGCCGAAGATAAATTGTCAGTTGTTTTTCAAATTGACAAACGGGCACGGTTTAATAATGGCGATAGCATTACCGCCCACGATGTTAAATTTTCTTTCGATACAATTACTTCAGAGAAAGCACACCCACAATATAAATTTATCTATGCAGATGTGAAAAATGCGCAAGTCATAAGTGATTTCAAAATACGCTTTAATTTTAAACGTAAAAATTCAGAGTTGCATTTAATACTGGCAGATCTCAGCATCTTTTCTAAGAAATGGTTAGCAGGTACTGCATTCGATAAATTGACTGAAGTAGAACCTGTTGCCAGTGGGCCGTATAGTATAGAGGAGTATGATTTAGGTAAACGTATTACCTATAAACGTAATGAAAATTACTGGGCGAAAGATTTACCGAGTAGAAAAGGTCAGTATAATTTTGATCAAATTGTTTTTAAATATTATCAGGATTTAGTTGTTTCGTTAGAGGCTTTTAAGGCAGGTGAGTTTGAAATTCGTCACGAGTATTACTCTAAACTCTGGGCGCGAGAACATAATGGCCCAAATTATGATTCAGGAAAAATAATAAAAGAAAATATGTCGCATAGTAATAATGCGGGAATGCAGGGCTTTGTATTTAATACGCGGCGGGAGTATTTTAAAGATCCCTTAGTTCGAAGAGCTATATCCCTTGCATTCGATTTTGAATGGTCAAATGAACGTTTGTTTTATAATCAATACGTAGTTAATGATAGTTACTTCAGTAACTCTGAATTGCAAGCAACAGGCATTCCACAGGGTGAGGAATTAAAACTATTAAAGGCATACGAAAAAGACCTTTCTGACGATATTTTTACACAAGCGTGGCAACCAGTAAGTACAGCAGAACCTTATTCTCTGAGGGGAAATTTACGTAAGGCACGAGATATATTGAAGCAGGCTGGTTGGCAGGTGAAGCAAGGACAGCTAGTTAATCAGAATAATCAGCCACTCAAGTTTAATGTTCTGCTCCAACAAAAAGGCATGGATCGTATACTGGCGCCATTCGCGCGAAATCTATCTAAATTAGGCATAGAAATGAAATATCGAACAGTTGACCGTTCGTTATATGTACGTCGTATACGTGATTTTGATTACGATATGGTCGTAGGAAGTTTTCCAGCATCCATGTCACCGGGGAATGAATTAGTAAATATGTTTCACTCTGCGTCAGCAAATAAAAATGGCTCGCGTAATTTGATGGGAGTAAATGACCCTGTAGTAGATGCTCTGGTCGATAAAATTATTGCATCAAATAGCCGAAATGATTTGATTGTCGCCTGTCGAGCACTGGATAGAGTGTTGTTACAAGGAAATTATTTAGTGCCTAACTGGTATATCAATACGCACCGTATTGCTTATTGGGATAAGTTTGATCGACCTGAAAAAACACCACTGTACTACAATCCCATATCATGGATGATGTCTAGTTGGTGGAGTAAAGATTCCAGTATTAAGCAACCAGCAGTTAATAATTAATTATGGCTCATTATATTTTAAAGCGTTTATTGCTAATGATACCCACTTTGGTAGGTGTGATGTTGGTGACCTTTGCTGTGACTCAATTTGTGCCTGGAGGACCAGTAGAGCAATTGATTAGCCAACTGGAGGGCGCAGATGCAGCGAGTGGTGAAGTTAGCAGTAGTTCATCAGGCTTATATAAAGGAAGTAAAGGACTTGATCAGGAGCAGGTCGATAAGTTAAATGCCTTATACGGTTTTGATAAACCAGCACCTCAGCGTTTTTTAGATATGATGCTGCGTTATGCGCAATTTGATTTAGGTGAAAGCTATTTTCATAATAAATCCGTCATGGATTTAATTATTTCAAAATTACCTGTTTCCATTAGTCTGGGGGTCTGGTCGTTTCTCATTGTGTATCTCACCTGTATCCCATTGGGTATAAAAAAAGCCATGCATGATGGCACCAAATTTGATGTGATCACCAGTACGATTATTTTAATGGGCTATGCAATTCCTGGGTTTGTACTGGGTATAGCTCTACTGGTTTTGTTTGGTGGTGGAAGTTTTTTTGATGTGTTCCCTTTGAAAGGCTTGACCTCGGATAACTGGGATGATTTACCCTGGTATCAGCAGATCACAGATTATTTATGGCATATGGTTTTACCAATATTGGCGTCAACGATTGGTAGTTTTGCTGTATTGACGATGCTTACCAAGAATAGTTTTTTAGAGGAAATTCGCAAACAGTATGTTTTAACCGCTCGTGCTAAAGGTCTGGACCAGTCCAGTGTTTTATACCGCCATGTCTTTCGTAACGCAATGATACCTATTGTTACGGGGTTCCCAGGTGCATTTATTGCTTCATTTTTCACAGGTAGTTTATTGATTGAAACTATTTTTTCTCTGGACGGTTTAGGTTTGCTGTCTTATGAGTCTATTTTGAAACGCGATTACCCTGTCGTTCTGGGTAGTTTGTTTTTTTACACTATTTTAGGTCTGTTCGCTAAGCTGCTCGCTGACATTAGCTATGTATTAATCGATCCTAGAATTCAATTTGATTCTGTAGATAAATAGGTTGAGACAATGAGCTGTACTGCAGAAAATTTAGAATCGAGCCATCTTCCACATGAAACTATTTCTCCAGGTCAAAGAGCGTGGTTGCGTTTTAAGGCCAATAAACGTGGTTATTATAGTTTGTGGATATTTTCATTTGTATTTATTCTAAGTTTATTTGCCGAGTTTATTAGCAACGATAAACCACTAATAGTTCATTACCAAAATGAATATTATTTCCCTGTTTTTTCTTTTTATAAAGAAACAGATTTTGGTGGAGACTTTGAGACAGAGGCCGATTATCAGGACGTTTATGTAAGAAAACTGCTGACAGAAAATGGTAACTGGATGTTTGAACCATTGAATTCTTTCAGTTATACCACTATTAGCTATGACTCCGCTTTGCCCAATCCAGCACCGCCTTCTGATTATAATGTATTAGGTACGGACGATCGTGGTCGTGATGTGCTGGCACGACTTATATATGGTTTTAGATTATCCATCTTGTTTGCAATTTCTTTAACCATTCTGGGTACAGGAATTGGCATTTTGGCCGGTATGCTACAGGGCTATTTTGGTGGACGAACAGATTTATTGTTTCAGCGATTCATCGAAGTATGGGGCTCAATGCCAGAACTGTATTTGTTAATTATCTTTGCCTCGATATTTCAACCCAGTGTCTGGTTGTTGATTGTATTGCTATCGATGTTTGGCTGGATGGGATTATCGGACTATGTGCGAGCAGAATTTTTAAAGGGACGAAATTTAGATTATGTAAAATCTGCGCGTGCATTAGGTTTAAGTAATACCGGCATTATGTTTAAACACCTGTTACCGAATAGCTTAACACCGGTTATTACTTTTTTACCGTTTAGAATATCCGGTGCAATTCTCGCGCTTACCAGTCTGGATTATCTAGGACTCGGTGTTCCACCAGATACACCTAGTCTGGGTGAGCTTTTGTCACAGGGTAAAGAAAATATATCCGCATGGTGGTTGTCCCTTTCTACATTTGGTGTTTTGGTTGGTGCGTTAATGATGTTAATTTTTATAGGTGAAGCTTTACGTGAAGCACTGGATACACGGCGCGCATAATTATGAGTAATGAAAACTTAATCAGTATAAAAAACTTGAGTGTCGATTTTAAAGTATCCGATGACATTATCCATGCAGTCAAAAACGTGAGCTTCGATATTCCTCTGGGTAAGAATATTGCGTTAGTCGGTGAGTCTGGTTCAGGAAAATCGGTTACGGCTCTGTCGATTTTAAATTTACATGACATGAGTCATGTAAATTATCCTAGTGGAGAAATTATTTATCAGCAGGAAAATTTATTGCTTAAATCGGATAATGATTTACGCAGTATACGTGGCAGTGATATTGCAATGATTTTTCAGGAGCCAATGACATCGATGAATCCTCTGTTTCCCGTATCAAAGCAGATGATTGAAACCTTGGTGCTGCATCGGGGAATGACCAAAGAAGCTGCACTAAAACGTAGCATTGAATTACTGGATCGTGTTGGTATTGTAGAGCCTTCACGATATGTTCACAGTTTTCCACATATGATGTCTGGTGGCCAAAGGCAGCGTGTCATGATAGCGATGGCGTTGGCATGTAAACCAAAACTATTAATTGCAGATGAACCTACTACTGCGCTGGATGTCACTATCCAGAAGCAAATACTTGAGTTGCTGGCCGATTTACAGGCTGAATTTAATATGTCAGTGTTGATGATTACCCATGATTTAAATTTAGTTAAACACTATTCTGATCATGTTTGTGTGATGAATAAGGGTGAAATTGTAGAGCAGGGAAGTATTCAAGATGTTTTTGAATCTCCACAACATAGCTATACGCAGCAATTGCTTAATTCACAACCAACGCAAAACATACAGCCATTAATTAAATCGACTAAAACTTTACTGCAGGGAAATGATATACGAGTGTACTTCCCCGTCACAAAAGGTTTTTTTAAACGCAAAGTCGCAGAAATAAAAGCAGTTGATCAAGTAGATGTAACTTTGTCGCAAGGAGAAACCTTGGGTATTGTTGGTGAGTCTGGTTCAGGTAAAACTACTTTGGGCATGTCACTCCTTCGCTTGCAAAATGCGACGGGTGAAATTATTTTTGATGGACAACGCCTGGATAATTTAAAAGAGTCTGCACTGCGGCCGCTGAGAAAGTCTTTTCAGGTTGTGTTTCAGGATCCATTTTCATCATTATCACCAAGAATGACGGTAGAGCAAATAATAGGTGAAGGCTTGCAGATACATTTTCCAGCATTAAGTACGGCACAACGATTACAAAAAATTAAACAGGTATTGCATGAAGTCGGACTAGATGAATCTATTTTATGGCGTTATCCCCATGAGTTCTCTGGAGGGCAACGCCAGCGCATAGCCATTGCGCGAGTTGTAATATTAGAGCCTGAACTCATATTGTTAGACGAGCCCACTAGTGCGTTGGATGTGTCTGTACAGAAGCAAGTATTAGAATTACTTCTTGAATTACAGCAAAAGCATAAGCTCAGTTACTTATTTATTAGTCATGATTTAAGTGTCATACGTTCTATTTCGCATCGAGTGATGGTGATGCAACAAGGAAAGGTTGTTGAAGAGGGAGAAACTCAGCAGATTTTTAAGAATCCACAGAAGTCATATACACAGGAATTATTAAATGCAGCTATGATTTAGCATGCATTGTTTATATTGAGCAATTAAATCTAATTTATTAAGTATTTTTTCGGTCTGCCACTTGTTGCGCTAAGCAGGCGGACTATACTCTTAGTAATTATTAATTAGGATCAGTGAGTAAATTACCTAATGTCTGAATCAGAGCGTCGCCATTATCAACGTATTCCTTTTATTGCCGAAGTGTTAATGAGTAATAATAGTCAGCAATGGAGCAGCGGACTTGAAGACATATCATTAAAAGGTCTACTGATTTTATCTCCAGAAGGTATTGAGCCTGAAATGGATCATGTTTATGACATAGAGCTTGTACTGGGAGAGGGTGCAACAATCACAATGGGTGCGAAAATTAGTCATACCACAGATCATCACTGGGGATTGCAGTGGGAGAATATTGAACTGGAAGGGTTGACCCACCTTCGCAGACTGCTGGAGCTAAATATGGCTGATTCAGCTGAAATGCATAGAGAGCTTGCTGAATTGGGTTAAATCTTTCTTATATAGGTGTCCACCTCGCCAATGACATCAAAGGGCTTCGCCATAGTTTGGGAGAGGCTCTTTTTTTGTCTGAAAATAATTCTTGACTAAATTAGTCAGGTAAGGGAATATCCTACTAAATCACTCAGGAATTATTAGGTGCACTATGAGATTATCAACTAAAGGCCGCTATGGCGTTACCGCAATGATGGATTTAGCAATACATGACAATGCTGGACCAGTTACTTTGGCAGATATATCTCAATGCCAGGGTATATCGCTCTCATATTTAGAGCAATTATTTTCCAAGTTACGTAAGAATAAGCTGGTCGATGGTGTTCGTGGCCCGGGTGGCGGTTATCGTTTAGCTCGTCCGGCTGACGAAATTAGTATCGCGCAAATAATTAGTGCGGTAGATGAAAAGGTTGATGTGACGCGCTGTAACAAGGAAGGTAACTGTCAGGATGGCGTACGCTGCCTAACGCATGAGCTTTGGGAAGAGCTAAGTGATCGTTTATATGATTTCTTATCTGGAATTACACTTGCACAATTCGCAAATCGTCCCGGGATTCATGAATTAGCAATACAGCGTGACAATATAAATGGACGCTTTATACTTGCTCGCCGTCAGGCTGAAGTGCTACAACAGCAGCAAAGACAAGCTTCGTAAGTATTAAATAGTGACAGTATCCAGTATGGATCTCAATGTGATCCATACTGAGCCATGCAGATTTAAAGTAGAGAAAATTATTGTGAGTGACTTAAAACTACCGATTTATTTTGATTATTCAGCGACGACCCCGGTTGATGCACGTGTTGCGGAAGTGATGACCCATTACCTGACGGTTGACAGTCATTTTGGTAATCCCGCGTCACGTAGCCATGCCTTTGGCTGGAGTGCGGATGAAGCGATCGACACGGCACGTGGCCAGGTTGCCGCACTGGTTAACTGTGATCCCCGTGAAATCGTCTGGACCTCAGGTGCGACTGAATCTAACAACCTGGCGATTAAAGGTGCTGCGCACTTTTACCAGAAGAACGGTAAGCACATCATTACCTGTAAAACAGAACACAAAGCGGTACTGGATACCTGTCGCCAACTAGAACGCGAAGGCTACGAAGTGACTTACCTCGATCCAGAGACCAATGGTCTGGTCGATCTAAACAAGCTAAAAGCAGCTTTTCGTGATGACACGATATTAGTGAGCATCATGCACGTGAACAATGAAATTGGGGTGATTCAGGATATCCAGGCGATTGGTGAACTGTGTCGTGAAAATAAGATCTTATTTCATGTCGATGCGGCACAAAGTCCTGGCAAAGTAGACATAGACCTTGAAAAATTAAAGGTCGATTTAATGAGCTTCTCAGCGCATAAAATTTACGGCCCCAAAGGCATCGGTGCACTTTACGTACGCCGTAAGCCACGTGTCCGCATCGAAGCGCAAATGCACGGTGGCGGACACGAACGCGGTATGCGCTCAGGTACACTGGCAACACACCAGATCGCCGGCATGGGTGAAGCCTTCCGTATCGCCAAAGAAGAAATGCACGCTGAAAATGCACGCTTCCTGGCACTGCGTAACCGCTTATACAATGGCCTGAAAGACATGGAAGAAGTCTATGTAAACGGTGATATGGATCACCGCATCGCGGGTAACCTAAATATCAGCTTCAACTTCGTAGAAGGTGAAAGCCTGATCATGGCGCTAAAAGATATCGCGGTATCATCTGGTTCTGCCTGTACTTCAGCAAGCCTTGAACCGAGTTACGTATTACGTGCCATTGGTCGCAGCGACGAATTAGCCCACAGCTCATTACGCTTCTCCATCGGTCGTTACACGACTGAAGAAGAAATTGATTACACCATTGGTCTGGTGAAGAAGGCCGTGGATAAACTACGTGATCTGTCGCCATTATGGGACATGTTCAAAGATGGTATCGACTTAAATTCAGTTGAATGGGCCGCCCATTAGACAGAACTTTTTGCCATCTAAGATTATCCAAGATGGTAAGAGAGATTAAGAATATAATACGAAGCCCAAAAGGCTTTGCGTTAAAATAGACAATAGATTGGAGAGACATCATGGCATATAGCGACAAAGTACTCGATCACTACGAAAACCCACGCAACGTTGGCGTATTGGATAAAGATGCAAAAAACGTTGGTACCGGCATGGTTGGCGCACCAGCATGTGGCGATGTAATGCGCTTACAAATTCAGGTGAGTGATGATGGTGTGATCGAAAATGCCGTATTCAAAACCTATGGCTGTGGATCAGCGATTGCGTCAAGTTCACTGGTAACTGAGTGGATGAAAGGCAAGACACTGGATGAAGCCAAAGCGATCAAGAACATGGACATCGCAGAAGAGCTCGCGCTTCCACCGGTAAAAGTTCACTGTTCCGTACTGGCAGAAGATGCCATTAGTGCTGCAGTTGAAGATTACATTGCAAAGAAAGCTTCTTAAAAAAATCGCTAAATTTTTTAGTACACTTAATCAATTTAGTGAATAAAAAAGCCCGCATAATGCGGGCTTTTTTATGTCATATACATATGCAATAGCGAGTTATTGATTATGCATTACAATCCGTAAAAATTTGTGTCGGACAAGTCGCGCAAATGTCTCTATCGAGCTTCTTGTAAATGCCCTTAATGGCAGTGTTCTTTGAGTCATAAAAATGGTCGGCGCCAATCTTTCTAATGAAAAAAGATTTGGCTGCAAATTCATAGACCGATGATTTAAGGCCAACAAAATATAAGCCACCTCCGAACGACTTCAATATTTTATTTTCTGATACAAGGCCTTCAGCACCCGCAAGGTCGATAAAGTTGATACGTGAGGCATCTATCATAATATGATAGATATGCTCGTTTTCAACTATCTGTGAAATTCTTTCCTGTACGTAATTTATAGAGCCGAAATAAATTGAGCGGTCAATCCGTATAATTTTTAACTGCGGGCACTGCTTAAGTGGCTTCTCCTGAATATCAAGAAAACAACGTCTGCCTGTTTTTGGATCAGCATTAACAGACAAAGTTGGGATTTCGGGAATAGAAGTTTTTCTTAAGTAGAAGACGAGTGATATTAATACACCCATATAAATTGCAAACTCTAGCTCAAGGAAGAGCGTGCTGAAAAAAGTGGTCAGTAAAATAGCTGTTTCAGCATGGCTGTTTTTAAAAATCATTTTTATATGATGAAAGTCTATAAGATTGTATGCGACTAATAAAATAATACCGCCCATTGCCGCTACTGGTAAGTAGGCAGTGAGAGGAGCAATCAATAAAACAATCATCAATAAGAATATGGCAGCGAAGATGGCTGACATGGGGGTCTTTGCACCCGCTTCATAGTTGATGCCGGAACGAGTGAACGAGCCTGAACCAGCATAACTTGAGAAGAAACTACCAAACAGGTTCGACATACCCTGGCCAATAAATTCCTGGTTAGAATTTATACGCTGATTCGATTTTGTTGCCACAGCTCGGCTAATTGATACGGCTTCTATTAAACCTAATAATGCGATAGCAAATGCCTCTGGTGCTAATGCCTTGATGGTTTCCAGTGAAAAATCAGGTGAAGAAAGTGGCGGTAATTGTCCAGGGATTTCACCAATCAGTGCAATGCCTGCACCGCTGTCTTTAAATGCATATGCAATAAAACTGCCTATAACCATACCTATTAATAGGTTAGGTATTTTTGGTGTGAGTTTCTTGATAGCAAGGGCGGTGATCAATGTGGCTAATGCAATACCGATTAAGTAAATATTGCTACTGCCTATCTCGGAAAAAATACTCATCCACGTATGTAAAAATGATTCACCTTTAGGTATTTCAATACCCAAAATATGCTTCATTTGACTAGTAGCAATTAATATTGCGGCGCCAGCGGTAAAGCCAATAACGACGGTATGAGATACAAAGTTAACTAGTGCGCCCAGACGCGCCAGGCCAAAACCCAATTGGTAAACCCCTGCCAGAAAAGTAAGGGTCAGGGCGAGTGATATAAATTCATCAGTACCTGGCTCGGCAAAATTACTCACCGCAGCAAACACTACTATCGATATAGCGGTAGTTGGCCCAGATACCAGGTGATATGAGGATCCAAATAATGCAGCAATAATCGGTGTGACCATAGCTGTGTATAAGCCGTATTCAGGGGGCAGTCCAGCGATGGTGGCAAAGGCTACGCCCTGGGGTAGCACGATTACAGCACCGGTTAGGCCAGCGGTGAGGTCCGCTTTGAGCGTGTCTTTATTGACGAATTTTAACCATTTCAGGAAAGGAAATAGCGCTAGAAAGTTCATATTGATTGCGGCCCGAATGTTT
>Ga0316204_10002176_pt1 | contig 46283 bp, 42 predicted proteins | sample 6monrhotite_MG_2_FD_205661 | JGI IMG/M metagenome (GOLD analysis project Ga0316204, IMG submission 205661) | Microbial mat bacterial communities from mineral coupon in-situ incubated in ocean water Damariscotta River, Maine, United States -... | ecosystem: Environmental > Aquatic > Marine >... | reverse complement strand
GGTCTGCGGCTTTATTCAGATAAAAATGCACTGGGTCCAGATAAACAGGCCAAAGACATCACACCCGCACAGCAGCAGCGTCAAACAGATATTCTGTCTAACCAGCTGTGTTTGCTGCCAGGACATGCACGCAGTGTGGACTATGTTGTGCTATGTGGCTCCAAACGCTTAGGCCAGCTTATGCAACATCCAGATTATGGTGATTATCAGACAGCTATTCATAAAGCGCTCGCCGATAAAGACACAGCGTCAGCGCGAACCAGTGAGTCGCTGTATGCAGCGCTTGATGACACATTAAAATCCTATGAACGCACCCATGAAAAAAATATGCATCATGTATTAACCGAGCTTTGTTTTGTGCAAGATCGCATGCGAGAAAGAAGCGAACAGCAGCCCAAAGTGATTCCGATGCTGTTTAATGGTACGCATGATGTGGACTTACCTGACTTTATCTCAAACCGAGATGTGCGTATTGGTACGACGCCAGTGGCTGCTGTAAGTTTTCAGGGTCAAGGTTTGTATGGTGCATTTTTTGCATTGCTCAAGCGCTTGTTTGCCTTAGGTGAGGGGCCACGAACAAAGTTACCTATTATCGAAAAGGCTGAACAACAATTTTGGCATTGTCTAGAAGACTTTTATGCAGATCGAATGCCTGCAGAGAGATTAGCGCAGATAGATAGTTTTACTTCAGCACAAGCGAGCAAGAAAGCGAGTAAACAACAAGCAGCTTGGGATGCTTTATTTGATGTTGGTGGTGCTACGGCGGCAGCTCTAGGTGTGTCAGATGATCAAGGTGCTGCGACAATTTCACCTAGCAACATTCAAGCGATAAAATTGAGAGAACCAGATACTCTATATCACTTACCCAAACGATTAGCCTATTTTACAGGACGTATATCAGCACTTGAGCAGCTTGGTAAGCAACTCGAGCGTGATCAGTTGGGTGTAGTCACCCAAAGTGTGTCAGGTTTAGGTGGTGTAGGTAAGTCTAGTTTACTTTTAGAATACGCCCACCGTGCATATGAGCGTGATGCCTATGACACTATTATTTGGCTCAATGGAAAAGATCCACTGCCAGCCTTTAGAGAACTCGCTCAGGAACGCTTGGGACTTGACCCTGCAATTTATGATAATCAGATTCCAGCATTGATGCGTAAGATCTATGAAACATTAATTATTCGTTATCCAAAAATTTTATTAGTTTTAGATGATGTTACCAATGAAGATAGCATACAGCCTTTTTTACCCAGTGATGCTATGCAATCTGGGGCCCACTTACATATTCTGATCAGCACGCGCAGTGCACATTGGGAGCGTGATTCTATTTCACTCGATGGTTTTACCCATGAAGAAGCACGCGCCTATATCATGCGTTTACTTCCGGGTGAAAAAGCAGAAGCTGCTGATGAGCTGGCAAAGACTTTGCATTACTTCCCTTTGGCTTTATCACAATCAGTTGCTTATATTCAGAAAATGCGTTGTGGTATATCGGGTTATTTAGCACGTTACGAAACAAAAACAGGCCAATTAAAATTATTGCAATCGCATGCACTGCCAAGCTCGCAAAGCTTATTTACAGATAAAAGACAAAATGCAGTGTATACAACATGGCATATATCTATTGATATCCTAAAGGAGTTATCACCAAAGGCCGTAGAAGTATTAAATCTATGTGCTTACTGTGCATCAAACAATATACCAACACAGTTATTTCATACTGGCTTGTCACTTGATGTTGTAGAGTTTGATGAAGTTTTATCTGCTTTAGAACAGTATTCGCTAATTCAAGTAGGGTTTGAGCAATCGAGTTTTTCCATCCATCAGCTCTTGCAGAAAGTGATGCGTTGTCATCATAAAGAGGAGCAAGTAAAAGTAAACAGCACACGCGAAAGTGCAGCAGCTATTGATACAAGCCTGGGTGGTGCTGCGGGAGCTGCGGCAGCTGTAACGAGAGAGACAGCGCCACCGCTTGCGGATTACCTGGCACGTATTCTGATGCTGTTAGATCTAGCGTTTAGCTATGACAAAAAAGACGAAGGTTTTTCAAAAGACATGGCCGAATGGCGATCGAATGCGCCGTTATTGCCACATATCGCTGCGATGCTAAATTATGCTGAGGGTGTGGATGCGATAGCCGAGCAAGCCGGGCGATTAGGAAATAATGCGGGGTGTCTTGCTGGAGACTTGGGCGATGTGCATGAACAGAAGGCCTTGTTTGCGCGCGCGCTAAAAATTCAGGAGTCGCATTATGGTGCTGATCATGTGGACGTTGCGGGAATTTTGACGAATTTAGGTCATGCGCATAGAGCTTTGGGCAATGCTAATGAGAGCAAAAGCTTGCATGAGCGCGTGCTAAAAATTCAGGAGTCGCATTTTGGTGCGGATCATGTGGAAGTGGCGATCACCTTAGGTAACTTGGGCAATGTGATAGGGGCCTTGGGTGATATGCATCAAAAGAAAACCTTGCTAGAGCGCGCGCTAAAAATTAAGGAGTCGCATTATGGTGCGGATCATGTGGAAGTGGCGATGACGCGTCTTAATTTAGGTGTTGCTGAACTACAGTTAGGGAATAAATCGGCTGCAGTAGATCATGTGAGCTATGCTTTAAAAGTATTCCAAGCGTTCTATGCAGACCTCAGGCACCACAATATCCAAAGAGCCGAGCAAGTATTACAAATGTGTCAATATTTTGGCAATGAAGCGCAAGCACCAGTATCAACGAGCATACCAACTTCTGGGTTGTTAGATTATAGCCTGCCTGCCTTATTGAGAAGATACAAACTACCAGATGCATCACAATCGAGCTTGGAAAAAGCACTACGTATGTCAGTTGTTAATTTTTTTCAAGAAGATTTTGAACGATTCCTACAAAAGATAGACAACATCAACGCACAAGACGATAATCCCACAAGTCAAAAGACAGCCTTGCATTGGGCAGTGATTAAAGAAAATCAAAAAGCGATATCTAGCTTGTTGAGCGTGGGCGCGGCCTGTGATATTCCAGATGCTGATGGTAAAACAGCGCTAGATTATGCGCATGCAATTGATGACATCAATACTATACAATCATTTATCGAATTTTTTCTTGAAGCCGAAGGTTTCTTTTTTGCATCATCTCCACAAGCTTTTAAAAATACAGCATTACATCGGGCTTTGCATAGTAAAAACCATAAGGCAATATCTGCGTTATTAAGAGCAAACGTGCGATATGATATTCCAGATGCTAATGGTAAGACGGCATTGGATTACGCCCATGAAGCCGATGATATCGATATGATTCGATTATTTATGGACTTTTTTATTGAAGAAGAAGGCGTCGTCTTATCTTCACTAGAAACGCCAGTGCTGAGTCGAAATTTCTTCGAATTTTTACAAGAGCAAAAAATTATACCTTCAGATTTACCATATTCAAATTTTGAAAAACACTTTGCGAGTCATGCTCAAAGACAAGCAGTCCAACAAGCCTACCAAGAATTTAAGGCAGTGCAAGTGTCTGGCACTGCAGCCGTAGGCAGTGGATCATTAGTCACGCCACCACCTTCATCAGCCCAATCTTCAACTGCTGCAATAAATGCTTCACCTACAACCGCAGGTATATTTGCCCCATCTCAACCAGCATCACCTCTAGCAACGCTCTTACTAGAAACACAAAAACAAATCCCCGAACCCGGCCAAGTCCAATTAATTTTTAAAACAGAAGCTGAAGCAGAAGACTGCCAACGACAATTACAAGCAGCAACACAATCAGCTTCTGCGTCTGCAGCCGCTGCAAGTGCATCAACAGACTATGCTATTGAAGTAATCAGAATCATTGATGAAGATAAAGCAGATGCAAGTGCTGCAAGTACGGCCGCTGCTGTTCATGAAAGCTATGCAATCACTTTGACTAAAGGTGACTATAGCCGAATCCTGCGAGATCCAAATGCCTATGATGCATTAGTACAGGCTTTCCAAGTCATGGGTCAGTACACTTTTTCTTAGTTAAATGACTACCGATGGCTTCCTATCTGAATTTAAATACATCCTTAATAGTTTAATTTAGAAGCATATAGAGGTAATATGTCCTTATAGTTACTGTATTGTTAACAATAAGGACATGAGGATTTATGAATCTGCAATTGTATTTAAGGGATATTCGAAAAAATGGAAAGCGCAGTTTTACTATTTCGGATGTCATTCGGCAATTTCATGTTTCAAGTAGTCATGCAAGAGTGGCATTGCATCGACTACTTAAGTCAGGTGATCTTATTTCACCTGCTAGAGGCTTATATGTTATTGTTCCGCCAGAACACCAACCACATGGTTGCATCCCAGCAGAAGAGCTAGTTCCATTAGTCATGCAGTATTTGGGTGTTCGATATTATGTCGCGCTTCTCAGTGCTGGGGTGTTTCATGGAGCAACACATCAAAAACCTGCTAGATTCCAAGTGATATCAGAAAAGCGTATTAAGCATCCATCCACTTTTGGCGATGTAGAAATTGATTATATCTATAAAAAATCTTTACTTGATTTACCAACTCAAAATTTCACTGTGAGTACTGGTTACCTCAAAGTAGCGACCTGTGAATTGGTCGCTCTTGATTTGCTCCAATATCCTAATCATGGCGGTGGCCTTAATCATATTGCCACTGTTTTTTCAGAGCTTATTGAAATATTGGATCCTATAAAACTTATTGCTCTCGCAAAAAATACCCATACTGAATATCAACTACAACGGATTGGTTATATTTTAGATCACATAGATGTTATGGATGAATCGAGTGCCGAAAAAATTATTAATACCCTTGCACAACATGTCCAAGAAAAGAAACCAAACTATTTACCTCTTGCATCGGAAATATCAAAAATTGGATACCGAAGATGCAAAAAATGGAGAATTATTGAAAATTCAAAAATAGAGAGTGATTTATGATCCCAGAAATTTTTATTGAGCGTTGGCGCAACACTGTACCATGGCAAGCAATCGAACAAGTAGAACAAGATTTAATCATCAGTCGTGCATTGGTTGATTTGTTTAACGATCCTCATATTAAAGATAGTCTTATATTTCGCGGTGGAACTGCGCTCAATAAATTATTCATTGATCCTCCAGCAAGATACAGTGAAGATATCGATTTTGTTCAAAAGAATACGGATCCAATTGGACAAACAATTGATGCTATCAGGTCAGTATTAAAGCCATGGTTAGGTGATCCAAAATGGAAAATAACACAACGTAGTGCAAAGCTAATTTACAAGTATGAATCTGTTAATAGGATTTTGGCGAAGTTAAAAATTGAGATCAATATAACCGAGCATTTTCAGGTATTGCCACTAAAATTAGTCCCTCTTTATATGGATTCAGCTTGGTTTTCGGGTATGGCGGAAATCATTACTTATGAGCTGGATGAGCTGATGGCGACCAAATTACGTGCTTTGTATCAACGTCGAAAAGGACGAGATCTGTTTGATATGTGGTATGTGACTGATCATAGCTTGATAAACTTAGATCGAGTTTTTGATATTTTTTCCCAGTATTGTGCTTATAACGATGTAAAAATTACTGGTGCAGAATTTCTAAAGAACCTTGATCAAAAGAAAAATCATCGTGATTTTCGTAGGGATATGCATGTTTTGTTGCCATCAAAATTGCATTGGGATTTTGAAGAAGCTTATCAATTTGTTATTGATAACGTCATAAGTAAGTTACCATAAATTTCAAATTACGATAATTGCAGATTGCCTTGAAAAGCTTCGTAAATCGATACATCAGCTCGATATGCTAGCCTCTTTAAAAAAACCGACCTTTGATTACCGCAATAAAGCATCTTATCGATGTCAATAATCATGGGTGTCATTATTTTTAGAGAGATTACACAGTCACTTAAGATCAGATCGGTATTCATGCGTTTTTAGATATTTGAAGATAATATCGGGGCCTGGCATAGCTTTGGCAGCAGCTGCTATTCAAGAAAACCATGCAATCACTGTTTCTAATATGTGTGGGGATCTGTGTGAAGGATTTTGTTGGTCTGTTGTTTCTGAGTATTATCGTTCGTAGGGTATGGATTTTTTGTTAGAATGGGGCTTTGAAAAAAATTTTAGCGAGGATTCATGATGTCCGAAATTGTCATTTATAAGACCGAAAACGGTAATATTGAGCTGAGAGTCAACTTATCGCAAGATACTGTATGGCTTACTCAGAAACAACTTTCTGATTTATTTGATAAAAATATTAGAACCATTTGAGAGCATATTAATAATGTTTTCAAGGAGGGGGAATTGGATAAAGATTCAGTTGTCCGGAATTTCCGGATAACTGCTGCTGATGGTAAAAATTATGATACAAATCACTATAACCTTGATGCCATTATATCGGTTGGGTATCGAGTTCATTCAAAGCGTGGTACGCATTTTAGACAGTGGGCTACTACTGTATTAAAACAACATTTAATAAAAGGTTTCACCACGGATGAAAAACGCCTTGCCGAACGAGGCGTTAAAGAGCTCCAACAATCCATTGAGCTACTACAGAAAACGCTGACACGAAATAACATGGTTAATGACATTGGTATTGAAACAGTCCAATTAATCATGAGCTACACTAAAACATGGCATTTATTGTTGGCTTATGATGAAGATGAACTCAGACTACCAGGGCAAGGAAGAGAGTCGATTACTGCATTGAATTATAAATCAGCGGTTCATGCTATCGAAACATTCAAGTCAGATCTTTTTGCCAGAGACGAAGCGACGACCCTTTTTGGCAATGAGCGTGACCAGCGCCTTCAAAGTATTTTGGGTAATATCGAGCAAACATTCGGTGGTGAGCCGCTCTATAAAACCATCGAAGAACGTGCTGCGCATTTATTATTAAGGATCATCCTTTTAGTGACGGCAATAAACGCATTGGTTGTCTGATTTTTTTGTTGTACCTTAAATTGCAAAATACAGTGATTAAATTAAATGACAGTGGACTTGTTGCGCTTGCCTTACTGATCGCAGAAAGCGACCGAAAACAAAAAGATCTGATGGTTCGTCTTATTGTTAATTTATTAACGGACTAATTGTAATAGCTACATTGAATCAAAATCTTTTACAAGTGCGCGATAGACCGCCCATGTGATGTGACGACCATTGTGCTCGATTGAATTGAGTTTGCTAAGATGCGTTCATTTTTTAGGATATAACTCCAAAATCGACTGGATCAAAAAGTGAAGACGCGTTATGATGCTCGCCGAAATTTCCTATAACTTCTACTTGGAATAATCCTATGTCTTCACGCAAAGATTTCGCTAACGCCCTTCGCGTTTTAGCGATGGATGCCGTTCAAAAAGCCAACTCAGGTCACCCGGGAATGCCCATGGGTATGGCCGATATCGCTGAAGTATTGTGGCGTGATTTTTTACGTGTGAATCCAAATAATCCCAACTGGGCAAACCGTGATCGCTTTGTGTTGTCGAATGGGCACGGAGCGATGCTGCTTTATGGCTTATTACATCTCAGTGGCTTTGATCTGAGTATTGAAGATATTAAAAATTTCCGTCAGCTCAATTCTAAAACGCCAGGGCATCCAGAGTGCACGGACACGCCGGGTGTTGAAACAACGACCGGGCCCTTGGGTCAAGGTCTGGCAAATGGCGTTGGTATGGCAATCGCAGAGAAGTCTTTGGCAGCACACTTCAATCGAGGTGAGCATGTTATTGTCGATCATTATACCTATGTATTTGCGGGTGATGGTTGTCTGATGGAAGGTATTTCACACGAAGCTTGTTCATTAGCTGGTACATTAGGTTTGGGTAAGCTTATTGTGTTTTATGATGATAATGGTATCTCCATCGATGGCGAAGTTTCAGGTTGGTTTACTGATGACACCCCCAAACGTTTTGATGCCTATCAATGGCATGTGATTCCTGATGTTGATGGGCATGATGCAGATGCGATTAGTGCCGCAATTGAAGCAGCAAAAGCAGATACTAATCGCCCGACATTAATTTGCTGTAAAACAAAAATTGGTTACGGTTCGCCAAATATGGTCGGGACTGCAGCGTCACATGGTGCACCATTAGGTGATGATGAAATTGCAAAAACGCGTGAGGCATTAGCTTGGCCGCATGCACCGTTCGACATTCCCGAGGATATTCAATCAGCGTGGGATGCACGCGAAAAAGGACGTGCTGCGGAAAATAGCTGGAACAAAACTTTTGCGAAGTATGAAACAGCATACCCCGAATTGGCTGCCGAATTTTTACGACGCTATCACCGTGCATTGCCAGAAGATTGGCAGCAAAAAACAGAAGATTTTATCCAAGATACACAGAAAAAAGCAGATGCTACAGCGACACGCAAAGCATCTCTTGCTTGTTTAAATGCTTTTTCTCCGATGTTGCCAGAATTAATGGGTGGGTCTGCAGATCTAACCGGATCAAATTGCACGGCTTGGTCGAATGCGAAAATATTATCGAAAGCAGATTTTACTGGAGATTACATTGAATATGGTGTCCGAGAATTTGCAATGTCTGCTATCTGTAATGGTCTTGCTTTGCATGGCGGCTTTATTCCTTTTTCTGGGACATTTTTAGTGTTCAGTGACTATGCTCGCAATGCTGTGCGTCTGTCTGCATTGATGAAGCAGCGCGTTATTTATGTTTATACTCATGACTCGATTGGTTTAGGTGAAGATGGTCCAACACATCAACCGATTGAGCATGCGAGTAGTTTACGATTAATCCCCGGCTTTAATGTATGGCGTCCTTGTGATTTGACTGAAACAGCCGTTGCCTGGCAACAAGCGATTGCGCATTCAGGACCAACTGGTTTGCTTCTGACAAGACAAACGCTAGCACATCAAACACGTACTGAAGCAGCTGTGAAAAATATCCAGCGCGGTGGTTATGTGTTGTTTGATAAGACAGGTCGACCCGATGGCTTGATTATCGCAACAGGTTCTGAAGTTGAGTTAGCGATTGAAGCAGCAACACAGTTGGGCGATGATGGTATTGATGTGCGTGTTGTGTCGATGCCGTGTTGCGAAGTTTTTCGTTCACAAGATAAAGCTTATCGTGAATCGGTTATACCACATCACATAAAAGCGCGTGTGGCTATCGAGGCTGGTATTTCTGATTATTGGTATGGTTTTGTTGGTGATGCAGGTGTAGTGATTGGGATTGACCGTTTTGGAAAATCAGCGCCAGCCAACGCAGTGTATGCAGATTTAGGGCTAACTTCTCTGCATCTAAAACAGACAATGTTAACCCTATTAAAAAAACATAAAGAAGGAGCAGTTCAGCGATGACAATTAAAATTGCTATTAATGGGTACGGTCGTATTGGTCGTAATATTATGCGTGCTTTATATGAGTCGGGAAAACGGGATCAAATCCAATTGGTTGCCATTAATGATTTAGGCGACTTGGATATGAATATTCATCTGACAAAATATGATAGCGTGCATGGCCGTTTCCCTGGTGATGTGAACACCGATGGCAAAAACTTAGTAATTAATGGCGACAAAATTCGCGTATGCGCAGAACGTAATCCTGAAGATTTACCTTGGGGTGAATTAGATGTTGATGTTGTCTTAGAGTGTACTGGTTTTTTTGCAAGTCGTGAAAAAGCAAGTGCGCATTTAAAAGCGGGCGCGAAAAAAGTACTGATCTCTGCGCCTGCCGGCAAAGATGTTGATGCAACCGTTGTTTATGGTGTAAATCATCAAACCATTAAAGCGGGTGATACGATTGTGTCTAATGCTTCATGTACAACAAATTGTTTGGCACCACTGGTCAAAGTATTAAATGATTCTTTTGGTGTGTCGCGCGGCCTTATGACGACGATACATGCCTATACAAATGATCAAAAGCTCACAGACAGTTATCATTCAGATATGCGTCGTGCACGTTCTGCCACACAATCTATGATCCCCACAAATACAGGTGCAGCAGCAGCTGTAGGTTTGGTTTTGCCAGAATTAGCAGGCAAGTTAGACGGTTATGCGATTCGTGTGCCTACTATTAACGTTTCTGTTGTTGATTTAACCTTTGAGTCAGATAGTGATATGTCTGTGTCAGAAATTAATGCCGCACTAAAAGCAGCATCACAAGGTGACTTAAATGGTGTGTTAGATTATACAGAAGAGCCTTTGGTTTCTATTGATTTTAATCATTGTCCTGCTTCGTCAACCGTAGATGCATCGCAAACACGTAAGATTGATAAGCTTTATAAGGTCGTTTCTTGGTATGACAACGAATGGGGTTTTTCAAATCGTATGTTGGATACGACGATTGCTATGTCAATCGCAAAATAGTATCCAGGAAGAAAACTTATAAAAGGCCCAATGGGCCGACATAGTTTATAACTCAGGGTCAGCGAAGCGCAGCCCTGGGACTGAAAGCACGACATAATGTTAAGGGTGTATAGTGTTAACTATCGATGATATCGACCTCAATAATAAGCGCGTATTGATACGCGAAGATCTCAATGTCCCTATAAAAGATGGGAAGATAACAAGCCTCGAAAGGATTCAACGCGCGCTGCCAACAATCAAAAAGGCGCTCAGTGCCAATGCGCGTGTTATCTTGTTGTCTCATCTTGGCCGGCCTAAAGAAGGTGAGTTCAATCCAGAGTTTTCACTGGCACCCGTTGCAGATGCACTATCAGAAGCGCTGAATCAAACGGTCACGCTTGTTACTGACTATCTCAATGGTGCTGATGTCGCGCCTGGAGAAGTCGTTTTATGTGAAAACGTCCGCTTTAATGCGGGAGAAAAAAATAATGACCCAGCGCTATCTAAACGACTTGCTGCTTTATGTGATGTGTTTGTGATGGATGCTTTTGCGACGGCGCATCGCGCACAAGCGTCAACTGCGGGCGTTACAGAGTATGCGCCCATCGCCTGCTCGGGACCGCTTTTACAGCAAGAGCTTAACGCTTTATCAGACGCTATGGATATGCCTAAGCAGCCGCTAGTTGCTATCGTGGGTGGTTCAAAAGTATCAACAAAAATTCAAGTGCTCGATGCGCTGATCGATAAAGTCGATGTGTTGATTGTCGGTGGTGGTATTGCCAATACTTTTTTAGCAGCAGAAGGTCATCCAGTGGGACAGTCGCTCTATGAGTCTGATTGGTTGAGTTCTGCAAAAACATTATTAGCCCGCGCAAAATCTAACAACGTATCGATTCCACTGCCGGTGGATGTCACCGTTGCAAAATCTTTTTCTGAGTCAGCAGAGTCTGCCGTTAAAGCGCTGAGTGATGTTGCGAAAGACGATATGATTTTAGATGTTGGTCCACAAACTGCCGCGCAATATCCTGCGCTGATGCAGCAAGCAGGTACAATTGTTTGGAATGGTCCCGTTGGTGTTTTTGAATTTAAAAACTTTAGCCAAGGTACGCGTGCGTTGGGGCAAGCCATTGCAGCGAGTGATGCATTTTCTATTGCAGGTGGTGGTGATACGATTGCTGCCATAGAAACATTTAAGTTATCCGATCAAATTTCTTATATTTGCACGGGTGGCGGTGCGTTTTTAGAATATTTAGAATCCAAACCATTGCCAGCGGTTGTGGCTTTAGAGGAAAGAGCAAAACAATATGCCAAAACATAACGAGCACTTATTACGTCGCACTAAAATTATTGCAACGCTAGGTCCTGCAACCGATGATCCCGCGGTTATGGAAGCACTTATTCGCGAAGGTGTTAATCTAGTTCGCCTTAATTTTTCTCATGGTTCACATGAAGAGCATCAAGGGCGTATCGAATTGGTGCGTAATACCGCTAAAAAGTGTGGCCTTATTGTTGGTATCCTAGCTGATTTGCAAGGACCAAAGATTCGTGTTGCAAATTTTAAATCGAAAAAAATTGAACTCAAAAACGGTGATGACTTTGTTTTAGATGCATCGCTTGATGCAGATGCAGGTACGCAAGCTAGTGTGGGTATCGATTACAAAGAGCTCCCAGATGACGTGACAAAAGATGATGTTTTACTATTGGATGATGGGCGAATTACGTTGATCGTGGAGCGCGTTAATGGCCCTAAAATTCACTGTAAGGTGCAGGTGGGTGGCGAGCTTTCGAATCACAAGGGGATTAATCGCAAAGGGGGCGGACTTTCAGCGAAAGCGTTAACCGATAAAGATAAAGACGATATTGCGTTTATTCATCAGATGGATGTTGACTATGTGGCGATTTCTTTCCCACGTTCCGCGGAAGACGTTAATGAAGCAAGGCAGTTGATCGATCATCATAACGGTACTGTGGGTATCATTGCGAAAATTGAGCGTGCTGAAGCAGTCGAGAATATTGATGAAATTATTATTGCTAGTGATGGTGTGATGGTCGCACGTGGAGATTTAGCGGTTGAGATTGGTGATGCGGAAGTGCCACTAGTGCAAAAACAAATAATTAAGCGCGCAAGAACACTCGACAAGCCTGTTATTATTGCAACTCAAATGATGGAGTCGATGATACATTCCACAGTGCCAACGCGTGCAGAAGTGTCCGATGTAGCGAATGGTGTTTTAGAGAATGCAGATGCAGTTATGTTATCTGCAGAAACAGCTGTTGGTGATAATCCTATTATTGTCGTGCAAGCCATGTCTCGTGTTTGTTTAACAGCGGAGAAGCAGCCACGTTCGCAGCTTTCTCACCATCGAATGGAGTCACAGTTCGAACGAGTCGACGAAGCCATTGCCATGGCGACGATGTACACGGCTAACCATTTAGATATTCAGGCGGTTATTACTTTAACCGAGTCTGGTGGTACATCATTATGGATGTCACGCATTCGCACCGCGATGCCGATCTATGGACTCAGTCGTTTTAAGCGAGCATTGGGTCGGATGTCTTTGTATCGAGGTGTTTATCCTATTCATTTTGATGTGACTAAATATACGCGCGATGAAATTAATCGAGAGGCCGTTAAAACCATGAAGGACCTTCATGTCTTAGAAGAAAGTGATCTTGTTGTGTTGACGAAAGGAGATCATTTGGGTGAAGGTGGCGGCACCAACGCTATGAAAATTTTGCGCGTTGGGCAGGTTGTTTAGCTTTAGAGGATATTAAATGGATTGGTCTACTTTATTCTATTTTTTAGGTGCTGGTTTGATGGTCTGGTTGATCGTCCGCATGGTGCGCCGCAATCCGGCTTCATTTAGTAAAGAAAACTTATCGAAGAGTGTTTATACGCTTGGATTGTTAGCGCTGATGTTAATTGGCGTGATTTTTTTATGTGTAATGATTTTAAAAACTTCGTGAATATCGGCCCCCTCACCCTAGCCCTCTCCCACAAGGGGAGAGGGGACTGGCCGTGCAAGTGCTGGCTTCTTTATAAGAGGATGTGCTTCGATTTTTGATAGTATGTAATTTCCTGTGCTTGCGAGGATCAATCCCCTCTCCCCTTGTGGGAGAGGGTTAGGGTGAGGGGTAAAAAAACAAAAGGAGAAAAACAATGCCACTAGTAACAATGCGACAACTGCTTGATCATGCAGCCGAAAATGGATACGGCGTGCCCGCATTTAACGTTAATAATTTAGAGCAAATGCGCGCTATTATGCAGGCAGCAGATGAAACCGATAGCCCCGTTATCGTGCAAGCATCAGCCGGTGCACGCCAGTACGCCGGCCCAACCTTTATTCGCGGATTGATGTTAGCAGCCGTGCAAGAATGGCCGCATATTCCCGTTTGCATGCATCAAGACCATGGTGCATCGCCTGCCGTATGTCAGCGTTCCATTCAGATTGGTTTTACTTCAGTGATGATGGACGGTTCACTAAAAGCAGATATGAAGACGCCTTCAGATTATGACTACAATGTTGATGTGACCCATAAGACAGTTTGCATGGCGCATGCTTGTGGTGTTTCAGTGGAAGGAGAGTTAGGTTGTTTAGGTTCATTAGAAACAGGTGAAGCAGGAGATGAAGATGGTTCTGGTGCAGAAGGTGTTTTAAATAAAGAACAATTGCTAACAGATCCGGAAGAAGCCGCGCAGTTTGTTAAAGATACGAATGTTGATGCGCTTGCTATTGCGATTGGTACCAGTCATGGAGCTTATAAGTTTACGCGTCCACCGACAGGTGAGATCTTAGCGATTGATCGTATTAAAGCAATTAATAAGCGCATTCCAGATACACACTTGGTGATGCATGGTTCTTCTTCTGTGCCGCAGGACTGGTTGGCTATTATTAATGAGTTTGGCGGTAAAATTCCTGAAACTTACGGTGTACCTGTTGAAGAAATTCAAGAAGGTATCAAACACGGTGTACGCAAAGTTAATATCGATACCGATTTACGTTTAGCATCGACAGGTGCGATTCGTCGTTATCTATCGAAAAACCCCGATGCATTTGATCCGCGTAAATATTTAGGCGAAGCGAGCAAAGCGATGAGTGAAATTTGTAAAGCACGCTATGAAGCTTTCGGCACAGCCGGTAACGCCAGCAAGATTCGCGCTATTTCTTTAGAGCATATGACGCAACGTTATTTGTCTGGAGACCTCGATCCAAGAGTCAATTGATTGAATTTTTCAATTTATTAGCCTTGATTTACTAGGAATAAATGTATGCCAAGGAGCTGTATTGTCGATGAGAGTTGAGCAAAAATACATACACTTGAATTCTGATAATGCGGACCCTAAGACCGTTCCTATGGTGATAGTGGGAGGTATCTTCCACGAACCTATGATGTTTTATGATTTCGCTAAGATGGTTGGAGATCAGCAGGAAAGGGCTGGTTTGCCCGTGACGCCTATGTTGCTTTATGTTCCCATTGGGGCAAGAAGTGGCTGTACCCAACCCGACGACATGGTCAAAGTGGCTGCTGACCTTGCTCAATTTATCAGTACACCCATCCCTATTCCTGGAAGCGATTGGGATTGTTACCCTATGGGTACAGGCGATGGTGTAAGCCGCTGCTGCGCCTTGGGTTACTCTTCTGGTGTGGACGACCTGGTGGCTGCCATGGAATATCAGCGCCGTCAGGGTGGGACACAAGTGAGTTTTCTATACGCGTTTGATCACCCGCGTCCCGATAGCCATTTGCACAACATGGTTGCTTTTGAAAAAATTCTTAAGGTATTGTTGGGAGAGCTTTCAGAGCTTCATGATAATATACGTCGATCTTTGCCCCAAATTATCCTCGACGAGTTTGCCGCTTTGTTGCCTTTGTCTGTCTTTGTTTCAGAAGGAGTTGGCTCCCCCACAAGGCCGCTTATTGAGGATGTTTTAAAACAAAAACTCGAAGGTACAGCAGCAGGTTATAGCCCAGGTCGTGACACTAGAAAAGTGTTTGCTCGTTTGATAAAGAGAATCGATACACTTGGTGATTATCTTTATCAGGTTCCTGAAAGCGCTGAGAAGCAGAGCATTGTACCCTTGTTAAGGGCATTAAAAAAGAAAACTCAAGATACTATGGCTCGATTGGTGGCATATAGTTATTGGGTGAAGAAAGACATTACTGGATTCTCGGCTTGTGATAAAGCATATGGTGTTGTGGGGGCGAAAGGTACGTCTGACCCAGATTCTTTTGGTAACGTAGCGGTCTATTTCACTGGGAATGCTTCTCGTATACAGGAGCTGAGTGATGAGCATGTCGATAGTCCCAGCTTAAAAGTTGTTTTACAGAAAGACTCCGAGGCTACCGGTAACTTTTCTGATTCAAGCTTTAATCTTGTTTTTGTTCGGACAGTTTTCGGTGATCCTGCGGCGGAAGATGCCCATACTACTTTGTTTACAGAAGCTGCTTTGAGTGCTACGTTTCGAAAAATTCGATGTTATGTACCTACGCATAAGTTCGATCCGGACTTGAATGAATTAATCATAACTGATGAAAGTCCTTCTAGGGTTCATCTTTTTGTGAGCGATTTGTTTGAAGGATTAAGGGGTTCAGGTGGTGCTGGCTTTTCTATTGATATACTTAGAAGGTTGCGTGAAGCTGATCCTCTGCTTAGCATTACGGATTTTTTGAAAATACTGTTAGCTGATGGTGTCATAGGTAACAATTCAGTCTTTGCTGCAGGCTCTGCCAGTGTTATTCCATTGTCAGTAAGTTTATTTACACCACCCCAATCAGCCAGGTTCGATGCCTTATTAGCGCAAGCGCAAAAAAAAATTCCAGAAGAAAATAAAGTTCAGCTTGTTTTTACTACGGAGCGTGCAGCAAAAGAGATGCAAACACAATTGTTGTCAGCAGATAAAAGAGTGTCGGCAAGCGTTGAACAGTTTGAAATTGAAACGATTACCGTAATTGATGAAGGAGCGAGTGCTGCCCCTACTGCTGAAGCCTATGCGATAAGGTTAACGAAGGAAGAATACAACGCCGTGATGGGTAGAAAAAATGCGTATGGTGATTTGCTTGAATCATTATCTCATATTGGGGTCACTACCTTTGGCCCATAGGAAAATCGTCTTTAAAAAATATGCTCCCTTGTTTTTTTTAATCATTCATTGATCCTGCAAGGTTATTTGTCTGGGAATCTCGATCCAAGAGTCAATTAAAAACTGATATTTTATAACCTATAAGCTATAATTTTATTATATTATAGCTTATAGGATATAGAAATGATCAAAATTAGTGCCTTTATTAAAAATTATCGAAAACAGCGCAATATCTCCCAAAGCAAGTTGGCAGAGCTCAGCGGCTTCCATCAAAAAGGTGTTTCCAAATTTGAGAGCAATCAAATTGATGTGCGACTATCAACGTTCGAGCAACTTGCTCAAGCATTAGATTTAAAAATTGTTCTAGTTCCAAGACAGCAATATTCAGCTGTTCAGCAATTTATTCAGTCCGAACAAGTTCAGCAGGAAATAACCAAACAGGAATTGCCTAGTCTTCTTGATCAATATGGAGTGCCTGACGATGAGGACTAAAGTCTACGATGCTTATCTCGGTCAACAGCATGTTGGTTACTTGATGAATCACAGTGATGGAAAAACCTTATGGAGTTTTTCAGCAGATTATATTGCGCTCGGTCCCACCCGCCCGACACTGAGCCTTTCATTCAATGATCTAAACGATGAATCGATTACGCGAAAACGCTTGGCTCAAAGCTATATTAGCCGACAAGGACTTCCCGTTTTTTTTAGTAATTTATTGCCTGAGGGCGGATTGCGAGAATATATCATCACGCAGTTAGGTATTCATACGAGTAATGAATTTTCTGTGCTTGAATATTTGCATGCTGATTTGCCCGGTAATCTTTTTTTAAGGGAGAGTAATCAAGACCAGAAAAAACAGCAGGTAATGACGTTAAAAGAGGAGGCAGGAAAATTCCAAAAAAAATATCCACTGAATTTTTCTTTGGCCGGCGTTCAGATTAAATTTTCAATGTTGCGAGATAAAGGTCATTTTACGCTGAGTAAAAATAATCATTACCCAGATTGGATTGTAAAAACGCCCTCTATTATCCATTCTCAAATGCCTGAAAATGAATACAGCTGCATGCGTTTGGCTGAAGCAATTGGCATTCAAATACCGGATATCCAATTAGTACCTTTACAAGAGATTGGATTACCGCCCTTGAACTTGCCAGATGAAAGTAGGGCCTATGCAATTAAGCGTTTTGATCGTGGGGAAGGTTCCAATATTCACGTTGAAGATATCGCACAGGTATTTGGGATTCGAAGTCATGAAAAATATACGGGAACGAATTATGAAGCAATCGCAAAGATATTATTGAATTTTTCAAAAAACGGAATGGAGGATGTCATTGAGTTGCTTCGACGAATTTTCTTTAATATTTTAATTGCAAACACTGATGCGCATTTGAAAAATTTCGCATTAATTTATGAAGATGCTCGGGTGCCGACATTATCACCGGCATATGATTTGATTTCTAGCTTAGGATATATTGATAACACAGAGTTAGCGCTTAATTTTGCTCGGGTGAAAAGCTTATATCAGATCGATGAATCTGTTTTGAAATATTTTGCGAAGCGTATTTCTATTTCAGAAAAACTTGTTCTGCGAGTGGCAAAAGAGGTGGTAAGTTTGGCGCAAGAAAAATGGCCGGATTTATTAAAAACTTTACCACTTCCTAATCATTTGTTAACTGAGTTACACGCGCATTGGCAACGTTTGGATGGGCCATTCCATCTGTACTTTTAGAATGTCCGGTCTAGTGCTATACTGCGCTGCCTTCACTTGAGTACTTATAGATGACAATAGACAAGCTTAATTATCAATTAGCAAAATATTTAAAAAGCGCACCAGCCTTAGATCAGTTGCCTGCAGATCAAGGTATAGAGGTTGCGTTTATTGGACGCTCTAATGCTGGGAAATCAAGTGCATTAAATACAATTACAGGTATTAAAGGTTTAGCGCGTACGAGCAAGGCGCCAGGCCGTACGCAAATGATTAATTTCTTTTCTTTGGATAATAAGCGACGCTTGGTTGATTTGCCAGGTTATGGTTATGCAAAAGTACCGTTGTCGATTAAGGCTCGCTGGGAAACCAACGTCAACGAATATTTGCAATCACGGCAATGTTTACAGGGGCTTGTCTTGGTGATGGATGTTCGCCATCCCTTGAAAGAACTCGACCAACAATTAATTTTGTGGACGGTAGAATGTGATGTTCCATTACATATTTTGTTGACTAAGTCTGATAAGTTAAAAAGAAATCCTGCCAAAAATACCTTGTATGAAGTGCAAGAGGCGCTTGAAGCTTATGGGGATAGCGTGAGTGTGCAATTATTTTCTTCAAATGACCGCACAGGTCTTGAGGAAGCGCAATCTGTTTTAGATGAATGGTTCTCATAAAAATATAACTCATTGATAGCTCACCTTAAATGTAATACTCTGTGTGGCTTCAGCCAGGCGGGGAGATTAGGGTATGTTGTCTTCTTCTAAAAACACCTATGCAAAAAACGAAGTGACCACGTGGCCCATTCCCAACTATTGGGACCTGCTGGGTTTGTCATTAGTGTTAACGATTATTGTGTTGCTAGGTTGGGGTGCTCGGCAAATGGTTGGACACTATCAGCTAGGCCAGCCGATTCATATTTCATTAGATCCTGCGCGGTTACCGTATTATGCCTTGCGTTCCTTTTTACGTATGTTGATCGCATTATTTTGTTCGCTCATATTTACATTTGTTTTTGGCACCTGGGCTGCGAAAAATAAACATGCCGAGCGCTTAATTATCCCAATGATTGATATCTTACAATCTGTGCCAGTATTAGGTTTCCTTACTATTACAGTCGTAGGATTTATTGCTTTATTTCCAGGTAGTTTGTTAGGGCCTGAGTGTGCCGCTATTTTTGCTATTTTTACAGCGCAAGTTTGGAATATGACGCTCAGCTTCTATCAAAGCATCAAAACGGTTCCGAATGATTTATGTGAAGCAGCAGCCATGTTTCACTTGTCAGCATGGCAACGATTTTGGCGTGTTGAAGTGCCTTTTGCGATGCCGGGTTTGTTATGGAACACCATGTTGTCGATGTCAGCAAGTTGGGTTTTTTTGGTGGCATCAGAAGCTATTACCGTTGCGAATCAAAATATTACTTTGCCTGGTATTGGTTCCTACATTGCCTTAGCTATTTCGCATAAAGATATGCAAGCTTTAATCTATGTCATTATTGCGATGTTTGTTGTGATTGCGATTTATGATCAAGTTTTGTTTCGTCCTTTAGTTGCTTGGGCAGAGAAATTTAAAGCAGAAGAAACTGCTAGTGAGATTGTGCCAGAGTCATGGGTGTTGAATTTGTTTCAGCGTGCACGTTTTTTTCGTTTTATCGGTGGGTTTTTGTCATTGTTTGGTGATGCCGTTGTGAATTTCCGTTGGTTTCGCCGCCGCCAGTTGCGTAGACGTATCCAGATAAAATCCCATTGGAATCGGATTACTTTATTTATTTGGAATCTATTTTTAGTGTTGGCGATAGCTATGTCAGTTTGGTTGCTGTTCCGATTTATCTTCACCGTCGTATCATGGCACGAAGCTTTGCACGTTGTGTTTTTAGGATTGATTACAGCATTACGAGTTTTTGTAATGATTGTGATTAGTTCGATTATTTGGGTTCCGCTGGGTGTGATGATTGGTTTGAGCCCGCGTGCTACGCAAATCGTGCAACCGATTGCGCAGTTCCTTGCAGCATTTCCCGTTAATCTATTATTTCCGTTAGCTGCCATCGTTATTCTGACTTACCACTTGAATGAAAATATTTGGTTATCTCCACTTATGATCTTGGGGACGCAGTGGTATATCTTATTTAATGTGGTTGCAGGCACGATGGCGCTCCCTAAAAATTTGCATCAAGCAGTGGGTACATTAAATGTAACAGGCTGGTTGTGGTGGAAACGATTTATTTTACCTGGGATTTTTCCGTATTATATTACGGGTGCTATTACTGCAGCAGGTGGTGCGTGGAATATCAGCATCATTGCGGAAGCTGTGACTTGGGGGCACACTAAATTATATGCAACGGGTATTGGTGCTTACATTGCTGAGGTATCAACGCAAGGTGATTTTAGGAAATTAGCTTTGGGTATAGTTGTGATGTCCTTGTATGTTTTGTTGTTTAATAAGGTGGTATGGCGGCCTTTGTATAATCTAGCAGAGTCACGTTTCCAAATACGTTAAGTATCGATGGTAAGGGTAGAAAATGGCATTAATCGAAGTTAAAAATATTAAAAAGTCCTTTAAGAAGCCTGGCTCACAAGAGCTGCTTGTTCTCGATCATGTGAATTTCGATATTCGTGAAGGTGAAATCATTGCTTTGTTGGGTAAATCTGGCTCAGGGAAATCTACCCTATTAAGAATTATTGCTGGATTAATTAAATCCACAGACGGTAAAGTGATGTACCACGATGAGGAAATACAACAGCCCGTGCCGGGTTTAACGATGGTCTTCCAGCATTTCGCATTATTGCCTTGGCTAACCGTCTTGGAGAATGTTGAGCTTGGATTAGAAGCGCAGGGTGTGTCTAAGTTTCAGCGACGCAAACGTGCTCTGAAGGCAATTGATATCGTCGGTCTGGATGGTTTCGAATCTGCTTATCCAAAAGAGTTATCGGGCGGTATGTCGCAACGTGTCGGTTTTGCACGGGCTCTAGTTGTCGATCCTGAAGTTTTATTAATGGATGAGCCTTTTTCTGCTTTAGATGTTTTGACCGCTGAAAACTTACGCGGTGATTTAATTGATATTTGGCAATCGGAAAAGACGAATATCAAAGGTATTTTGTTGGTGACGCACAATATTGAAGAAGCGGCTTTATTGGCTGATCGTATTATGGTGTTTTCGATTGACCCTGGTTTTGTACGTTCTGAAATTAAAGTCAACTTGCCACACCCACGTAATGATCAAGATCCTGAGTTTCGTAAATTGGTTGATGAGATTTATACCTTGATGACACGTCCGGAGGGTGTCGCTGCACCAGCGGTTAAGCATAAGGTGATTGATATGGGTTATCGTTTGCCGAAGGTGGAAATTTCGGAAATTACAGGCCTTATCGAAAGTCTTGCGGCACCAGAATATGAAGGAAAAATTGATTTGCCCAAAGTGGGTGAGGCTTTACATTTAGAGATTGATGATTTATTCCCTGTGATGGAAGCGCTAGAGATTTTGCGTTTTGCGCGAGTCTTAGAAGGTGATATTGAATTAAGTGAAAAGGGGCGTCATCTGGCCGATGCAGATATTTTGGATCGTAAGAAAATTTTCGCTGCACATTTGATGAGTTATGTGCCTTTAGCGCGACATATTCGTCGTGTTTTGGATGAGCGTTCGGATCATAAAGAAAGTGAAAGTTTCTTTTTAGGAGAGCTCGAAGATCACTTAACGGAGCAAGCTTCCGAAGAGGTGTTAAAGGTCGTGATCGATTGGGGGCGTTATGCTGAAATCTTCGCATATGATTACAACACCGGTAATCTCAGTTTGGAAAACCCAACCTAGGGTTAGCATTACCCGGTAGATGCTGCCACTGCCGCAGTGCTTTCATGTTCGAGTAATTCTTCGTGTCCATCATCGCATTCAATATCGTTATCTGTGTTTTTGAAGTGGCCTTGTTGAATGTCTTTGATTCGTTCTATGAGCATTGGTAGAGCTTCAAACATATCAAAGTGTGCCTGATAAAAGCTACAAGTGCGTAGGAATAGATTTGCAGAGTATCGTATTGGGTCTTGTAGTTTGTAGGTAGAAGTCGTTACCCACTCACTGCCTTTCATATTATAAGGACAAAGGTATGTTGGTAGCATTGGTTGACGTCTTTTCGTTTTTTGCTTGAGAGCGAAATGAACCCAGTGGTTAGCTATTGTTTTAAAGTCAGCTTCATGCGCAAGTAAAAAATCTCTTACCGGGATATTTTTATCTAGGTATTGTTCAATCTCCTCTTTACCACTGTTTGGGTCTGAGCAGAATAGATCACTTTCTTCATAGAATAATTTCACACCATCGGTTGGATTTTCCAGTATTTTTCTGAGCGCATCGAGTTCTGATTTTAGTTCGTCGAGTCTGTCCATATCAGCTTTCAACTGTTGTCGTTTAGCAGCAATTTTTCTTATTTCTACCCGACCCTGAGTATCAAGCTTTGCTGCTTGACCATCTCTTTGAAGTGCCTGGATCTCCGGGAAACAAAAAGCACAATGCGTTCTTATCTCTTGTTGTCTTGCTGCGATGTCTGCTTCGGAGAATTTAATTTGACTTGCTAATACTTGATAACGTTCACTCTGTGCAGTGAGCTGATTATCTAGTAGATTAAATAATGCTTCGCGAATTTTTTGATATTTTTGAGCTCGTTGTCCTATCTGATCTTCACGCTGACATAATCTCTCCAAAAAAGCCTCAAATCTACAGGGATACTTCTGAGAAGCATAAATCAGAGGTATGACATGTGATGCCATAATATCGACAGCTTGATGGGTTGCTGAATCATGTTCAAAGTCGTACTGAGGTCGCATTGTTTTGCACTCACCGTATGTCAATTAAGTTTTCAGTGAGTATACTCATTTATTATTAAGGTAATATTAAATTTTACCTGTGCTATTAATATATTAACAGTACATTTCGCCTTTTTTGATTCGGCAGATAAAAAACCCACTCATCATATTATTTGGTAGGATGCGAATTGCATGGTTGATTGTTTGCGGCAGGGATTTTTCTTTCCATTGGCTTAGGCCTGATTGTATATTTTTAAAGGGCAAAGTTACAGGATCGATAAGTACTGCATCGCCGAATTTTTTAATCAACTTGGCTATCTGAATTTCATTTTCCTCAGGTGCAAATGTACAGGTGGAGTAAACCAGCGTGCCACCTGGCTTTAGCGATTGAAAAGCTGAATAAAGCAACTTCCATTGTTTGTACGCCATATCGCGGATTTTTTTCTCATTCCAATATTGGAAAGTTTTTTCATCATTAAAATCAAAACGACCTTCTGAACTACAAGGTGCATCCAATAAAACACGATCAAAGCGATTTGGGCAGGAGCGCCAAACCGTACTGCCATCTTTACAGTAAAAATCAACGCAGCTTGTACCCTGTTGTTCACAGTTATCTTTGAGTCGAAAGAATCGAGACTTTATTTTTTCAACGGCTGCAATACGGCCCGTGTCATTCATTAGTGCAGCGATTTGTGTCGTCTTGCTGCCGGGCGCTGCAGTTAGATCTAGAATTTCTTCACCGGGTTTGGGGTCTAGGACTATGGGAGCAAGTTGGCTGGAAAGGTTTTGGATGTAGCATAGGCCTTGTTGAAATGGCTGGCTAAACGTTAATAGCTCGCGCTGTTCGTTGGGTATAATAAAAGCATTCTCAAACTCATCAACCCGTTCAGCTTGTATGTTTAATTTGATTAATTGGTCTAGTAATTCACTCGGCTTTACTTTTAAGGTGTTGGCGCGCAGAACAGTCGGGTGTACACAAGAAAATTGTTTGATTACGTCTTTGAAAAGATGCGCGGGAATTATGCTTTCAAGTCGTTCCAGAAATAAAGGTGGTGGTTGCGTCATATGATTGTCTAGGTGGATCATTTACGTCAGAATAGCAGTCCTAAAACGGATGAGGAAGAGACGTGGGGAGTTTTCCAAAAGAAAAATCAAGATTCTTATTGCCGGGCCCAGCAGGTTTGCTCGAAGTCTTAGCGACAAGGCCCAGCGTAGAGGAACATATTGTTGCGATTATATGTCATCCTAACCCGCAGCACGAAGGCACGATGGATAATAAAGTAGTGACAACCATCGCACGTGCATTTGAAAATTTGGGATTAGCAACTGTACGTTTTAACTATCGTGGTGTTGGAAAAAGTGAAGGCAGCTACGGAGATGTGGTCGGTGAAATTAATGATTTACTCTGTGTGCTTGAATGGGTGAAAAAAGTATTGCCGGCTTTTGAGATATGGTTCGCTGGCTTTTCTTTCGGGAGTTTTGTTGCGGCGAGTGCCGCGAATCAAACGCACATTCCAGCACAGCTGCTGTCTGTCGCACCAGCGACCAATTGGCATGATTTTACGACACTGACGGATGTGCGTTGTCCCTGGGAAGCCATTTCCAGCGATGCGGATGAAATTGTTCCTTTCGATCATGTAAAACCTTGGTTAGACAATCCGCCATCGCCATTGAATTACCATTTGGTGCATGATGCGAGCCATTTCTTTCATGGGCGCTTGGTTGAGCTGCGCGAAATGATAGAAGGGATTTATGTTGACAGGGTGCCCAAAGATTCTTGATAATGGCCCCACTTAATTGCGATTCATTCTCATTTAAAAGCTGACGGAAAAAGACCATGTTGCCAACCACGCTTTCAGCGCTAAGCCCAGGAGATAATGCCAAAATTTCTGGTTACCGGCCGGGCAATAAGGCCTATCGTCAGCGCTTATTGTCCATGGGTCTCACGCCGAATACGGCTTTTCAATTCGTGCGCCGCGCGCCTTTGGGTGATCCCGTAGAAATTCGGATACGGGGATTTTCATTGAGCCTACGTCAAGATGAGGCAGACATATTACTTGTGGAGCGAGTATGACGTCGGTTGCGAAAAACACGTTTACCTTTGCACTCGCAGGCAATCCCAATTGCGGGAAAACAGTTTTATTTAATGCGCTCACCGGTTCAAAACAAAAAGTAGGTAACTGGCCAGGCGTGACGGTTGACAAAAAAGTCGGTCGTTATTCTCATCAAGAGCAGTCTTATCGCATTGTAGATCTCCCTGGGACTTATTCAACGACCGTCGTTTGTTGTGAGTCGTCTATTGATGAGCGCATTGCTTGTGAATATTTATTGTCACGTGAAGCCGATATTATTGTGAATGTGATTGATGGTAGTAATTTAGAGCGCAATTTATATCTAACTTTACAATTGCTGGAGATGAAAATACCTGTTGTTTTAGCGATTAATATGATGGATGTTGTCGAAAAACGTGGCATACATTTGGATCTAAAAAAACTGAGTAAAAAGTTAGGTTGTCCAGCTGTTGCGTTGGTCGCGAGCCAAAAGCAAGGGATTGGCGCTTTAAAAGCAGCGATTGCGACGCAATGTCAGCAGTCTAAACAATCAGATTTTAAATTACCTTTAGTGCAGTCTTTGCAAGAAGCAGTCGGGTTTTTGAAAGCACGTATCACATCACACGCTGCTATTGATACACAATGGTTGGCGCAACGCTTGCTTGAGGAAGATAATTTTGCTGAAAAAATGGTATCGCAAGATGATGTAAAGTTAGCGAAACAAAAATGCCAAGAGGTTGAAAAAGCCGAAGGCGAAGCGCCTGATATTTTAATTGCGGATGCGCGGTATGGGCTTATTAACGACCTTGTTTTATCGGTGATAAAATTAAATCTTTCCAAACGACAAACGATTACGCAGCGCATTGATCGCGTGGTTTTGAATCGTTATTTCGGTATTCCTTTTTTCTTATTGGTGATGTACTTGATGTTTGTGTTTTCAATCAATGTGGGTGGCGCGTTCCAAGATTTTTTTGATATGAGTAGTGCGACAATTTTTGTGCGTGGTAGTGCCCACCTTTTAACAGTGTGGCATGTGCCGAATTGGATAACTGCGATAGTTGCGCAGGGCGTTGGTAAAGGGATAAATACAGTTGTGACGTTTATTCCGATTATTGCTGCGATGTTTTTGTTTTTATCTTTTCTAGAAGATTCAGGTTATATGGCGCGTGCTGCTTTTGTGATGGATCGGTTTATGCAAAAGTTGGGGTTGCCGGGTAAAGCTTTTGTGCCAATGATTGTTGGTTTTGGTTGTAATGTGCCAGCTGTGATGGGTGCACGGACGCTAGCGAATAAACGGGATCGTATTTTGACGGTGATGATGATGCCGTTTATGTCTTGTGGTGCGCGCTTGGCGATTTTTGCTGTTTTTGCTAGTGCCTTTTTCCCCAAAGGTGGACAAAATATTATTTTCTTGTTGTATATCACAGGTATTTTAGCAGCAGTGCTAACGGGATTTTTATTACGTAAAACATTGTTGCCAGGAAAGTCTGCACCCCTGGTGATGGAGTTGCCGCCATATCACTTGCCGCGTTTTTTGCCTTTATGGCGTCATATGTGGCAGCGTTTAAAGCGTTTTATTACGCGTGCGGGTAAGGTGATTTTACCGGTGTGTGTGGTTATTGGTGTTTTGAATTCTGTTACGGTGACAGGTCAGCTGATACATAATCAAAATGGTGGACAGTATTCTTTGTTATCTCAAGTGGGGCGTGCTGTGACGCCGGCGTTAGCGCCCATGGGTGTTCAACAAGACAACTGGCCAGCTACTGTGGGCCTGGTTACAGGCGTATTAGCCAAAGAAGTGGTCGTCGGTACCTTAAATACTTTATACAGCCAGCAGTTGCATTTAATGCAGCAAACGAGGAGTCAGTTTAATTTATGGCAGGGGTTGCATGCAGCGTTGATGACGATTCCTGAAAATTTATCAACGATGGGTGCTGCCTTTGAAAACCCGCTAGTCGCGAGTGAAGCTTCTCATCATATGAATCATGCTGTATATGGTGTGATGTATCAGCGCTTTGACGGTAAGATTGCGGCGTTTTCTTATTTATTATTTATTTTGTTGTATTTCCCTTGTGTTTCGACGATGGCAGCAACGCGGCGTGAATTAAGTCGACGTTGGGCTGTGTATTCTGTTGTTTGGAATACAACATTTGCTTATGCAGCTGCGGTGATTGTTTATCAGGTGTTAACTTGGTTGCAGCATCCGATTTCTTCGGTATTTTGGCTGTCGGGTATGTTGCTGTATTTAATAGGGACGGTATTTTTTGTAAAAAATTGGTCGGTGGTGAAATGATTTTATTGGATATCAAAAATTATTTTTATGATAAACCGTCGGTCAATTTGAAAGATTTGTCGCTGCATTTTCAACGTGATCCTGAAACCATGCGTGATATGTTATCGCACTGGATTCGTAAGGGTATCATCGAACGTATCGAATCACCGCCTAGCTGCGGTACCTCTTGTTTTCAATGTCAGCCTGCTATCGCTGAGGTGTATCAGCTTTCCCAGGGCTGCGGCATGTAAACATGCCTCTAGATACCTCTTAATATGGTGCTAGGATCGATTATTGCTATACTTAGTGCCAGTGCCAGACTTTTTAAAAAGGATAATTCGATGTCTCAAGATGATACGCCAGATATAGAATCACAAATTGAAGAAGCGGCTAAAAAGCTGAATGTCGACGTTGATATTTTGCGCGATATTACCGAAGCAGAAATCCAATATCTTTTAGATCACTGTCCTTTCTTGCAAATCGTTGGACCTGACATGGAAGTGACGCCACCCGAAGTGCAGATTGTTCAGTCAGAATCTGGTTGGGATATACATGACTACGGAGATGCAATTAGCAGCTCACCCGGACGCTTTTTGATGGGTGGTGGGAACTTTCGTATTTACTTTGGAGATGAAGATGATGACGAAGGTGGGTCTGGTGGTGATGTGATTAATCCCGGTAAGGGAACCATTCACAATCAGGCTTTTGTTACCGCAGCGGAGATGGTGAGCATGGGTCATGAACGTGGTTGGCATTTTTTCACGATCGTAGATGGGCATCGGTCAATGAAACGTGCTGCGTGGATTAAGGCGACAGAATATGGAATGGTGGTTGATGGTTTTGAGCCGACTGAAGCCGATGAAAAAATTCGACAACGTATCCTGAAATCTGCAGAAGAAATACAAACACAAGTGCCGCCTAAGCCAACAGCAAAATAATTTTCCCCCTCACCCTAGCCCTCTCCCGCGAGGGGAGAGGGGACTGGCCGTGCTAATACCCACCTCCTACTTTGCAAGGGGAGACTGGCCGTGCTAATACCCACCTCCTACTTTGCAAGGGGAGACTGGCCGTGCTAATACCCACCTCCTACTTTTGCAAGGGGAGACTGGCCGTGCTAATACCCACCTCCTACTTTGCAAGGGGAGACTGGCCGTGCTAATACCCACCTCCTACTTTTGCAAGGGGAGATTGGCCGTGCTAATCCAAGCTTCATCTCAATGACAATGCATCATTGCATCTTTCTAGCATTCAATATTTCTTTACTCGCGAAGATCAATCCCCTCTCCCCTCGCGGGAGAGAGTTAGGGTGAGGGGGAGTAAGAATTATGGCCCTGCTGTTGGTGGCCCGCCAGCAGCTACTCCAGCAGCAGGCGCAGCTGTGACTGCACTTGCCGAAGTGGCAGCACCGCCTTTACCGACAGAAACTTTCGCCTTATAAGCATCTTCTTTTTCAATTTCTGCGACACGTTTTGTATTGTACTTATCTTTTAGAAATTCCAGCCACATATCGCGAAGGCGTGTACCTTGCTGGGATTTCCCATCAGAGACTCTGATATTAGGCCAAGTAATTTCAACATTGCCTGTTCTGTTAGATTCTCTATACACGGGTCTGCGATCACCAGTCAAATTATGTTGTTGGCAAAATGTATCAAAATGTGTTGCCATTTCTTCTCGGTTAAAGATGACTTCTTCAACTCTGGGATTATCATCTTTGTCTTTCAGTTCTTTTCCGTCCTTACCTTTTAATGTGCATTTGAGCGTTTCTTGATGCCATTTGAACATGCCATCTTGTTTCCAATAAGTTGTACCTAGGTTCTGTCCCATATGCGCTTGTGCGCCAGCGTGGTGTGTTGCATTGGAGCTACCACACAATGATGATACAGCTTGAGAAAGCTGGCCGATGTCAGGATGTGTTTGTGCTAAACCTGTGGCTTCCATTCTTCGCATTTGTTCAGATACCGCTTGCATTTGGTCTCTTAGTTTTTTCGTTTTTGCATCGATTTTATCTCGATAATCTGCTGCAAGCGTAGGGTGCATGGCGACAGCAGTTTCAAGTTCTTCAAGTTCTGCTAGTGTTTGGTTGGCTGCAGCACAGAGGCCATTCAATGTGACAAAACTTTCAGAAACTTTGCCTTGTGTTTCGCATTTTCCAAGATCAAGAATGGGTAAACGCGCTGTGCCACCGGTTGCTCTTCTAAGTTGTTCAAGTGGTCCGCTGACTGCATTTAAAATGGGTAAAGTACCCGCAGCTTTATGGATAGCGCGGAGTTCCTCACGATATTGTTGATGCGATGCAGTTAGGTGTTCATCCAAAGTGGCGAGTGCATCGGGATGTGGGGTTTCTGCGTATTCTATAGCGGCAGCTGCGCTCATGTTATCTTGATGATCTTTTCTTAGTTCTGCGAGTCGTGCTTCTGTTGAGTTATTGTCATGTTCTGCACGGTGTTGTGATTCTGCATATTTTTGCTGGGTAACCAGGGCTGCAGCGACTTTGCCGATCGTAGCATCTGCTTCTTGTAATGCCTCTGCGACTTTATCTTCATCATAACTGCCAGCAGCTGGTCGAGCTGCAGTAATTCGATCTAAGGCCAGACGGTTGAAGTCGGTGGGATATGCTTCGTAAATACGTTCTGCAATAGCATGATCGCAGGCCCAATTTATAGCGACACGATCAGCAGTTGCAGGTGTACTTGCTGTACCAGCAGGTTCATGTTCATCTTTGATTGCTTCGAGTGCTTGTTGTTCTTTTTCTACTGCTACTTGTAATGCTGGAGCAATGCGGTCTGGCATGTCGGCTTGTTCACCAAGATTAGCTGCTAGGTTGAGGTGACGTTGTTTTGCGATTGCAAATTTTCCTGCGAGGTCTGCAGCAGTTGTATTGGCTTCTGTTAATAGATTAATCGCAGCTTGGAGTCCTGCTGTATTTTTAATGCGAAGCGCTGGGTCTTTGCCCATGAGTTTTTGCTGAATTGCACGGTAATGTTTCGCCATTTCAGTTTTGAATTGTAGATTACAGGCGGCCATTTTTCGTTGAATAGCTGCAGGAGAATCATCTTTTTTAATGCGATGTTGTTGTATGACCTTCGCCATATGTTTAATAGCGAGGTGTTGCATTAACAAACTGACTTCAGGAGAGGTTGCATTCAGTCCTGGTTTTTTTAGTTTGATTGCTTCGATTAAATCAGCGACAGCATCAGTATCCATGATATCAAGCGCATTAATTCGTGGTGATAAGGACTGATCAAGAAGGTCTAAAGCGTCTCTTAAGCGCTTTTCAAGAGCGGTATTAGCTCTTGTTAGGTATTTTTTAACGGCTGTTTGTTCGCCAGCAGCTTGTCCCTCGTAAGGTAGTGGTAACATGGCAGCTACCTTATGAAGATCGCTTCTCGTCCCATCTTGTTTATACCCTGCGAGCACATTCATTAATACACTTGTGCCGAGAAAGGAATCAATGCCCCCTTTTTTTGAACTTTTTCTTTCTACAGGTTTTAAAAGTTTCTTGTAATCATTTTTCGGGGCCGTTGTTGTTGCCGCGGCCGTTGTTCCAGCTGAGGGTGATGCTCCTGGTGCAGAAGGGGTTACGGGGCCTGCCGCGGGTAATCCTGTTGCTGGTGTTCCTGGTGATGTGGGTCCTCGGCTCATAAGCTTTCTCTTTCTCTATTATTTTGGTTACAGCCAGCTTATCAGTCCTAGCTTAAGGTAATCTTAAGGGTTTCTTAAAAACGGGGTGAAATTTGGGGATATGCGCTAAATGATGGGCAAAAAAAAGCCCCGAAAAACGGGGCTTTTTAAAAAGATCAGATCGATTAAACCATGTCTTTTAGTTTTTTCAGTGGGCGAACCTTAACGATGTTGCGAGCTGGCTTCGCTTTGAAAGTCATTTCTTCGCCTGTGAAAGGGTTGATGCCTCTACGGGCTTTTGTTGCAGGCTTACGCTTTACAACACATTTCATCAAACCAGGCACAGTAAATTCGCCTGGACCACGTGATTTGAGGTGGAATTCCATCAGGTATCCAAGTGCTTCAAATACATTAGAGATTTCTTTTTTGCTTAGTTCAGTTGAGTCAGCAATGTAAGTCATGATTTGAGATTTAGTATAAGCTTGTCTAAGAGCAGAAATATTGATTTTCTTTGCTTTTTTAAGAGGTGTTTTTTTAATAAGAACTTCTTTTACCACTGTTTTTACTTTAACTGGGGCTGTTTTACGTGTTGTTGTTTTTTTTGCTGTTGTTTTTCTTTTTGTAGTTGTTTTACGAGTTGTTGTTCTTCTTGCTGTTGCGCGTTTTGCAGGTTTTCTTTTTGCAGTCGTTTTACGTGTTGTTGTTCTACGAGTTGTTTTGCTCGCGGTTTTTTTTGTTTTAGCTTTAGCTTTACGTGCCATCGGGTTACCCTCTTTTTCCGTTAACATTAAAAAAATATAAGTGATTGATTTAGGCAAAATCAATCAGATACCAACTTAGCACATTTTTTGGAAAATGCACATGTTTTTAAGGGTTATATTGCATTTTTATACTGTTTTTTCCGCCTTTTTTGCATTTTTTTCTGAATCGCAGTGATTTTTACCCGTAATCTTCACTCTTTGAAAGGAGAAAGGGCTTGTCTATGATTAATGACTCAGGTAGTATCCTTGGCCTTTCTATTTGAGTGGGATAGCCCTATGAAAACCTATGTGGCAACGCCAGCAGACATTAATCCAAGGTGGTATTTGGTTGATGCAGATGGCAAGACGCTTGGTCGTTTAGCGAGTGAATTGGCCTTTCGTTTGCGTGGCAAACATAAGCCTGAGTTTACGCCTCACGCTGATACAGGCGACTATTTTGTCGTTGTGAATGCCGAAAAAATTCACGTAACTGGCAATAAACGAGAAGCAAAACGTTATTATCGGCACACAGGATATCCTGGCGGAATCAAGTCCGTTAATTTGGATACCATGCTAGAACAGCATCCCGAGCGTGCCATTGAAAAAGCAGTGAGAGGTATGCTGCCTAAGGGGCCTTTGGGTCGCCAGATGTTAAGTAAGTTAAAAGTATATGCTGGTGTTGAGCACCCGCATAAAGCGCAGAAACCGCGCGCAATAGACCTTAAAGAACGTGGAAGAGAGTAAGTATGGCAACAGCACAAAAAATGCAATACACAGGAACTGGTCGACGTAAGACTTCAACAGCGCGTGTTTTTTTACGTCCAGGTTCCGGCAATATAACGGTTAATAGTCAGCCGTTAGAAACCTTCTTTGGTCGTGAGACTGCACGAATGATCGTGCGTCAGCCGCTATTTGCACTTAAGGTCGCAGATCGTTTTGATATCATGGTAACTGTTACGGGCGGTGGTATCAGTGGACAAGCTGGTGCGATCCGTCACGGCATTACTCGCGCACTGCTTCAGTGTGAAGAAGATGGTTCTGGTGATGGTGGTGAAACTGGTGGTAGTTCCTCATGGCGCCATACGCTTCGGAAAGCCGGCTTTGTTACGAGGGACCCAAGAGCGGTTGAACGTAAAAAAGTGGGCCGTCATAAAGCTCGTAAAGGGACTCAGTTCTCCAAGCGATAAGTCCTTTTCCATTTGGATTCTATGTTTTTCTCTTTCTTGGATGTGCGAGGAGTAATTTGATGACCATGTTAAAACGAACGGTAATGGTTCTGTATTCTGGGGCTATGGATATCTACAGTCACCAGGTTCGTATTGTTTTGGCTGAAAAGGGTGTGAGTGTTGATGTTCTGAATGTCGATGAGAATCATCCTTGTGAAGATCTTGTTGAATTAAATCCTTATAATACGCTACCAACCTTAGTTGATCGTGACCTTGTTTTATATAATGCCAATGTCATTATGGAATATCTGGATGAGCGTTTCCCGCATCCGCCTTTATTGCCTGTTTATCCTGTGGCTCGTGCAAGAAATCGTCTGATGATGTATCGCATTAAGCGTGATTGGTATACTTTGCTAGATCAGATTGCTAGTGGAGATGCTGCTACAGCGAAGACCGCTCGGAACGAGTTGAAAGATGGCTTAGTGACACTTGCACCTATCTTTGCGGATTCTCCCTATTTTTTAAGTGAAGATTTTACTTTGGTGGACTGTTGCTTGGCGCCGATACTTTGGCGTTTGCCATCATTAGGTATCGATTTGCCTAAAAGCGCTAAAGCCGTTCAGCAATATGCAGACCGTTTATTCGAACGTGATTCTTTCCAGGTCAGTCTTTCAGAAGCTGAACGTGAAATTCGAGAGCCACATGACTTCTAGTCGACCTTATCTAATCCGCGCTATTTATGAGTGGCTGGTTGATAATAAGCTGACGCCGTACATGATGGTGGATGCGATGAGTCGGGATGTAAACGTTCCTGAGAAGTACATCGAAGATGGTAAAATTATTCTAAATGTTGCACCGATTGCCGTTCGTGAGTTATCGATGACAAACGCTACGGTAAGCTTTGAGGCGCGTTTTTCTGGTATTACCCATTATATTTCTTTCCCAACACAGGCTGTTATGGCTGTTTATTCTTTTGAGAATGGGCGCGGGATGGTCTTTAGTGATGAAGATGATGGGGGAGATCCTGGTTCTGCTGGCCCGGGTCCTGGATCAGATAAGCCACCGGGTTCAACGCCGCCGAAATCTAAAGGGCGACCTAGCTTGAAGGTGGTTAAATAAAGCCTCTGGAGCTTGCTTCTTTTCGAACAAGCGGCATATTCCATACAGCAGGAGCCAGTTTACTTTCTTTCCGTTTTACTTTGATAGGCTCTTCGCCGTTCAAGATATAGTGTCTGTAAATAGTTTCTGCTATCCAAATTGCTAGTGCACTTACCGCAAATCCACCAATAACGTCCGTTAAGTAATGCCATCCCAAGAAAACAGTGGACGCAATGATAATGGCATTGAATATGGCAATGGGATAAAACAAGTATTTCTTATCTTTGAAAGCGTAGGCGAGTAATACTGACCAAATGACATGAAATGAAGGGAACGCGATCAAGCCGCCCTGTGTTGTTGTAATGGGTAGGTGGTGATGAATTTCAAAGAATTTAATAAAGGTATCATGCTGCTGCATGGCAAAATGTGGATCCATAAACATAGATGCAGGCGCTGTGGTCGGGAAAAAATAATAAATAGAAAAGCCGATAAGCGCAGCAAGTACTTGTGTTAACAGATAAACTTTAACCGCTTTTTTCTGCATCATCAGTGCAAGGATGATTGGGAAGAGACCGAGTTCAACTCCCATCATCGAATAACAAAAATTAAAGGTATTCAGTATCCAATGATGTGCATATGTCCAGTTCAGTACAGTGAGTTGATGAAAACCTAGCAGTAAGTCGGCTTTTACAAGTAGTGGATCGATCGTTGGAAAAGGTGTGGTTTCGATACCGACCATCAGTGTTGATAATGCCATGACCATGAAAAAATAAATGCTGTAGGTCCATGTGAGGAATGCCATGCGCGGTGAGTGTTTTCTCGCGAATAAGGAAAAAATTCCAAGCCCGAGAAACACAGGGACTTGCACGAACCATTTTAGTGATAGATAACCAGTGTTCGGGTATTGGTGTGTGAACACATTCCCTAGAATATAGATCAAGCCGACGACGGTCGATAGCAATAACAAACCTAAGAGCAGCTTGTCTTCTCTCATTATGTATTGGTTATAGAATCGCTTTATCGTATTCATCTGGGCACTTTTTGTTTTTGTACGAGCATCCAGTATAGGTAACTAAGCTTAAGAGAACCTTAAGAAAATGGGCGTTTCTGCTGCAATTAGCGACGTAGTGATTGTAGGGTTGGAATGCCAAAAGTGCTGCTAATTAAAGAGGTTAAGGCATGGATTGGCGGCCATAATACATAGCCGAGCACACCAAAAATCAATAAAGCCAGTAAGATCCAGATGCCGTAAGGTTCAATCTTTTCGTAGTAATAAGCAGCGCTGGGGGGAATGAGGCTTGAGACAACGCGACTGCCGTCTAAGGGCGGGATAGGGATGAGGTTTAAAACCATTAAAAGGCAATTAATTAAAATACCAAACTGGGCGCTTAAGTGAATAAATGTGGCTGTTGTCTTTAGGATGGGGTGTGTATCGCTGACGTAAACCATTAGCATCAACTTGGCAATGATGGCCCATAGGATTGCCATAGCAAAATTAGATAATGGTCCAGCGAGAGCGACGAGTATGGCATCGCGTCGTGGATTTTTGAGATGATTGAAGTTAACCGGAACGGGTTTTGCCCAGCCAAAAATAAAGCCACTCAACAGCATGGTGATGATGGGAAATAAGACTGTGCCGATGGGGTCAATATGTTTTGCTGGATTTAAGGTAACGCGGCCTAGCATTAAAGCGGTGGTGTCACCGAATTTGCTTGCCACCCAGCCGTGCGCAGCTTCATGTAAGGTAATAGCAAAGATTAGTGGTATTGCGGCAATCGCAATCAGTTGCATGGCTGTATTTAAATTCATAGTTCACTCATCTTATGTGTATTGAAAAACCTGCACGACTTTTTTCACGCCTGAGACGCGTCTTGCAACGTTCGTTGCGAGCGCTGCTTGTTTACGTGACACTAGGCCTAGCAGGTATACCACTTTGTTTTCTGTGACAACTTTAATCTGTGTGGAGTTGAGGCCTTTCTCTGTCAGCATGGATGTTTTGATTTTTGTTGTGAGCCAGGTGTCATTTGTTCTGCGCATAAAAGAAGTGGAAGGTCCGATCGAAATTTCGTTATATATGCGTTGCACGTTTTTGGTATTGGAGACTAGGTTGTAAGCTAGGTCACGTAGTTCAGCAGTTTGTGCCTGTCCAACAAGTAGCATGATGTGGTTGAAGGTCGCTACGGTGATGTGTGAATGTTTTTTTAGTTTTCGGTTATGATCTATTAAGGTCTGTGCAATTTCAGTGGCATGTCGATCATTGTTGATTGTTTTGAAGCTGCGTTTGTCGTAGACAACGGCACCGCCAGCAGTAGCACCTACAACTAGTGCAGAAGCAACACAGCCGCAAAGTGGGATGCAAATGCAAAAAAGGATGATGAGTTTTTTTAGCATGTCTTTATTCGGTCTCAAAAAGTTGTCGTTCGATGATATCACAAAGACAGTGAATCACGAGAAGGTGAGTTTCTTGGATACGCGCAGTCACATTGGACGGTGCGCGAATTTCAATATCATTTTCGTCGAGTAGCGTTGCCATTTCACCGCCATCTTTTCCAGTTAAGGCAACGACGCGACATTTTTTTTGATGTGCAGCCTCAATCGCTTCTACAACGTTGGCCGAGTTACCGCTGGTAGAAATAGCGAGCAGTATGTCTCCCTTTTGTCCGAGTGCTTTTATTTGTTTGGAGAATATAGCGTTGTAACTATAGTCATTTGCGATGGAAGTCAGCGTGGATGTATCTGTCGTCAGGGCAATCGCAGGTAGGCTGGGTCGTTCGACTTCAAAGCGGTTGAGTAACTCAGATGAAAAATGTTGAGCATCTGCGGCAGATCCGCCATTCCCACAACTTAAGATTTTATTGTTATTGAGAAGACACTGAACCATGTATTCGCCGGCGAATACGATTTGCTCTGTTAAGCTTTCTGCACCCGCTATTTTTGTTTGGATACTTTCGTTAAAGTTGTGTTTGACGCGTTGGATAAGATCCATGGTTTAGTGTCCGCTTAAGTACGCAATATTCAGGCTAGTATTGTACCTGAAATGCATCTTTTATCCAGACAATCTCTTGTTTGTGATCGATGCCAACTACATCAAAACGACAGTCGATAGCATCCAGTTGTTGGGTCTTTTGCAGGTAGTGTAAGGCAGTGCGTATGATACGACGTTGTTTGTTGGGGGTGACGGATTCAACGCTGCTGCCATAGTTTGATTTACAACGGTAGCGAACTTCTACAAAAACAAGATATTCCTTATCTCTCATGATGAGGTCAATTTCACCGAATTTAACTTTGTAATTTTTCTTTTCGAGTTTTAAACCGTGCGATTCTAGGTAGGTTTGTGCGAGACGTTCATTGAGTATACCGGTGTTATATCGACTCATTGGATTAATCGAGGTGTACCTCTCACGATTTGAGACCAATCGAGTTTGCGATAAATACGATGGTTCTTGCTGAGGTAAAGTGTGCCTGTCGCTGCACGTGTGCCGAACTGCGGCAAGACAGTCATTTTGTTGAGCTTAGGAATGATTTCATAGGCATCAACACCGAGAGCAAAGAGTTTAGGACGATGCGCAAAGGTTGTTGGCCAAATTTGTTGAATGCGATCGCGAATTTCATTGAGTGAGCTGGGTTGTAATTGTTTTTTGCTGAGTACCCAAGGCATATCGCAAAAGAGAATGCCGTTTAAATCATGATCGCGATTTGGGTTTGGTGTGCCTGTATACACCGTGGAAGTTGCGTAAACAGGAATGCTGCCGGCGTAATAAAAGCGTAAGAGTGGGCGGACTTGGCGAGCAATTGCTGGCTGTGCCACCAAGAAAACCATATCAATATCTTTCCGTCGACGCGGGACAAAACGAATTTTTTCGCGGAGCATTTTTTTGAGTGCTGTTTTGCGCCAACTCGCTTGGTCTATATTCAATAGCTGTTCTATTTCCTTCGATAGGTTCTTTTGATTACTATACTGCATAGATCCTGCAATGCGACCACCTAAAGCTTGAAATGTTTTTGTGAATGCATCAGCGATTTGTTCTCCCCACTTGCTTTTTGTTGTGATGATCAGGGCGTTAAGGTGATGAGAGTTTCTTGCTTTCATAGCAGCTTGTGTTGCTTCGTCAATCGGGGATAAACCAAATTGATATAGGTTTGAAATAGTTTGGTTATCATTAGGTAAGCTGTTTAATGCTAATGTCGGAACGGTCATGTTGGTCGATTTGGCCAGTGTTGAAATATTATTTTTAATGAGCGGGCCAACCACAAAGTCAGCGCCATCTTGTATCGCTTCATGATAAGCAGTGACGATATTTTTTTTGGTGGTATCTATCACGCTGATTGCAGGCGTGGATAATCCAGTTTGTCTTGCATAGTAATAAGCAGCAAAGAATCCGTTCCGTATTGCGTTACCTGCTTTTGCATAGCGACCTTTTAAGGGTAACAACAAGGCAATTCTTTTTGGTTTTATTGCAGCAACATTTTTTAGTGCTTGTAGGCTAGAAGGCAATAGCGCGGTGGCGGGATGTTTTGGATATTGGTAATGCCATTGCTGTAACTGTTGCATGAGTTGTTTTGGTGATGTTTCAGATTGGTCTGTCAATTGCGCAAGCGTTAGCCATCCTCGAACGGCAGGTGAGCTTGTTTGCGTGAGTACGGTTTTGATGTCTGAGGGTGAAATAGACTGTAGGCTTTCCCAGATAGTTAAGAGGTTTTGTTTTTTTGCTACTTTTGATGAGAGCAGTGGTGTAAGTTGTGAACGTTGTTCAATGCTCGCAGTGATATTACCTCGGTTGGCATAGGCAGTAGCTGATAACTGGTGCCATTCGATTTTATTTTCGCGAGTCCACGTGTTTGTGTTCTTCGACATAGAGTCTAGCAGCATTAAGGCATCACCGTTTTGTCTGTAAGCGATTAGTAAACGTGCGCCGGTCAATTGTTTTTCGACCATTAGATGAGTCGGTAAGTCATTTTGTACTTTATTGATGATGTTTTCTGCTTTTGCAAGTTGTTGGTCTTGGATCAAACGGTTTGCTGCTTTTAAAAGGTAGCCCTGTTTTGAAACGCCTTGAGACGTTGCGGCTAATTGGAGATAATCATTGGCCGATAACGTTGGGCGGCCTTGTGAACGATGGCCCATGCTGGCACAACCAGCGAGTAAACTGAGGCAACAGCCGATGAAGAGAAGACGTAGATAAGTGCGTGAATTTTTCATGGGGCTCAGTGTATCGGAAATTTTTATCTTCGTCATCTCGGGTTTTGGAGAAAATAATGACATCACGTCAAGGCTGTTTATACCTCGTGGCAACACCTATAGGTCATCGTGATGATATGAGTTTACGTGCACTCGAGGTTTTAAAATCTGTTGACTTTATCGCTGCAGAAGATACGCGACATAGTCAACGTCTGTTGCAATACCATGGCATTAATACGCCGCTTATTTCATTACATGAACACAATGAAGCGCAGCGCATTCAACCGCTGTTAGACCGCTTGGTAGCAGGTGAACAGGTCGCATTAATTTCAGACGCAGGTACACCATTGATCAGTGATCCAGGATATCGTTTAGTGACGGCCATGCATGATGCCAGTATACGTGTTGTGCCTGTGCCGGGCGCGTGTGCAGCGATTGCTGCTTTATCTGCATCAGGTTTACCGACGGATCGCTTTATCTTTGAGGGATTTTTACCGGCGAAACAAACAGCACGTCAGAAAAAATTACAAACCTTGGCGGATGAAACGCGTACGCTTATTTTTTATGAATCCACGCATCGTATTGTCGATAGTCTAAAAGATATGTCTGTTATTTTTGGCGAACAGCGCATGGCGGCGATGGCACGTGAACTCACGAAAGCATTTGAAACGATAAAGCGTTTGCCAATATCTGAATTAGTTGCCTGGGTGGCGTCTGATTTGAATCAACAAAAAGGAGAGTTTGTTATTCTTGTTGAAGGCGCCCAAGCTGCAGAAGTTGAAGCTGATTCACAAGAGCATAGACGTATACTATCGATCCTTTTGGCAGAAGTGCCCCTTAAACAAGCGGTAGTCATTGCTACACAAATTTTCGGCGGTCACCGTAAGTCTTTGTATCAGCTTGCTTTAGAGATTAAAGACGCTTCCAATACTCACTAAATCCGTACTTTTCTTAAGTTTTTTTTAAGTTTTTTCGCCTATCATAGAAAATAACTAACAGGGAATAACGATCAAGGAGATTTAAATAGATAAACGATAAGTGAGAAGACGATGGTTACAGTAAAACAAACAAACGCTGATTTACTTAATGAAAGTCGTGCAGCAGTTAAAACTTTACGTGCTTATTTTTCTGATGAAAGATCTTTACCTTTGGATGAATATGCGGCGTTGATGGATCGTGCTGAGATCCTGTCTGGTTTGTTGGGGTCTAACATTGCTGAGTCAAAGCAACAGCAATCTGAAATGTCTTATTTAAAAGGCCAGCTCGGTAACTTGCTTAATTCAAATAGTAGTCCTGCACTTTACGGTGGAAGCTCTTCGGCTTTGTTTGGTGGTACGCCGCATGTATATGAGACAGTGCACACTGATATGGAAGTAGAGTTTGGTTTAGACTTTGAATAAGTTTTTATGTCGCACTTTCAGTGCTGAGTTTTGTACGTATGCATGTCGTTCCTAGGGCTGCGCTTCGCTTACCCTAGGCTACAAGTTATCTCGGCCTTTCAGGCCTTTTTATTGTTGATTGCTATTGTTTGATTTGTTCGTCACTGTCATGCTTTGATTAGATCGGCGTTGTTGTACGAAAAGATTGTGTCTAGCGTGTCATCCATCCTTCGGGCGCGGGTCGGGAGCGTAGTGACGTGGCGATCTCCTTGATGCATTGGAGATTGCTTCTAAGCTTTACGCTTTACATTTATTACCATCCACGACATTATTGATTTCCTATTCAATGGTGAAATGGAGATTCACAATGCGTCAATGGAAGTTGTTAATCACGCTTGTTCTTACTTTTTTCTGTTTTTCAGCTTTTGCAAAATCAATTTCAATTAGAATGCATGCCACAGTAGCAAATGGTAAAGGTCCCTACATTGGCACAGTGATTGCGAGCGACACCAAGCGCGGTTTATTGTTGATTCCAAAGTTAAATGGATTGACGCCGGGTTATCACGGTTTTCATTTACATGCGATAGCATCATGTATGAACTTTGGGAAAGCAGCAGGGGGACATTGGGATCCTAAGAATACAGGAAAGCATCGTGGACCTTATCGGCCCGGCGGGCATCAAGGTGATTTGCCACGTCTGTATGTTGCGCCAAACGGTAAAGCAACTCGCCCTGTTTTAGCGCCACGTTTATCCGTTAATAATTTACGCGGGCATGCGCTGATTATTCATGCAGGTGGTGACAATTATTCTGATCATCCTAAAAAATTAGGCGGTGGTGGTGCGCGGATAGCCTGTGGCGTAATTCGCTAATCACTTAAGAGTCAGGTAATAGAGGCTCTTTTCAACAGCAACTAGGTCGTGCCTGCTGTTTCTCATTTTGCATAGTTCCTGCTTTTAAGGATTTCTTAATTTTTCAAGGGTATAATAACCTCTATTGATATGATTGTTTAAGGAAGAATAATGTTTCGTGCTTTAGGTCAAGATCAAGCAAGGGCCTCACGCAACCCGGGACTGGAGGAGTTTCTGGAGTTTCGTGCTGGGGATAGCTCAACGCACATACAAAAGCTTTACCTCGATACAATACGTGAAGGCCTAGGTCCTGCAAATGAGAGGATCTATTTCAAATACCAGCAAGAATTTTCATATAACTTTAGATCTGATACTTCGCACGAATGTTTGCCAGCGAGTGAAGAAGGATCAGTTTTGGGTAAATGTGGTATATCTGGTGAGGATATGAACTATAAATCGTTTCTTGGTTTTCTTGTTCGTCGAGGTTTTAGCCGTGACAGTCTTGCAAAGCTGGCTAGGTATTACGATCAAAGTATGATTTCAGCAGCAGAAATGATTCTTCAATATCCTTTTTTACAGTCTTATGACGATGGGGTTTTTGCACCGCCAAAAGTTCAAACTAAGTCTAGAAAAGAAGTTGATATCTATGAAACCGAACAGGGCGATTTGTTGATAGATGTTAAGAATTCACATTTTTTTATCAATATCGTCAATATTAGCGATCCAGACAACCCTATTCTGACTTCGCCTATTCCAGGTACTATTTCTACGCGGTATAAATTTGAAAACGGGCAATTTGTATTGGATAAAATCGTTGTCGATAATGCTTTATTACACCAGTTTTGTCTGGGAGGGAAAGTCATATTTTCTGAAGATGATAGATCAGATAATGCAGATATTCTCCTGACTGACAAAACGATTCGACAAGCAGAAAAAGAGTCCCAACTGGTAAGAGATAAAGAAATCGCGCTGTCTAACAGTCTGTATGATCTTGACCAATTTTGTGCGGAGATCCAAACTAACAGCCCAGAAGATTATACAGTTGCTCGTGAGTTACATACCTTCCTGACAGAAAAGCATGCTGAGTTATTTGAATGCGCGCGCTTTAAGCCCGAGGAATGCCCGCGTGTAATACGTGAAATAAAAGCGCGTTTGGCCACAGCCGATAAGCAGCTTAGAAAGTATCCTAACTGGAAAGGTATTGCGAAAAACATTGCCGTTGCAGTCACCGGTGTCGGTGCGATTGTGATGGTCGTTAAAGCCTTTGTATCTTTAGCAAAGGATGGCAAATTCGATCCACGTTTATTTAGTACAACTGCCAAACCAATTGCTGCCATCCAGGCACATGTCGATAGTATCCGAGTCGCTCCTGCTGCAGTGTAGTGAAAAAATTCAACTTGTTTTTATGCATAGATTTATTGAGTAGTTTACATTCCCGAAAATCAGTGCCCACTTTGTTTTAACAGCCAATCCACCTTTATCACCACGTGATGTTGCTGCGGCGCATTGTTTGGCTCTGTTTTCTGCGACAAAAAAGCGATATTGCTGCGCGATATTCGTTGCTGGCCTGCGCGTCGGGCAGGATTGTGACACGCGCTGGGCGTTGGCGGCAAGTGTGGTGAAAGTGAAGTGTGATGTTTAAAATTGTGTGTCATTCAGTGCAATGACAGCATTGCAGTTTGTGTGGATTTTTTAGTGCGTGATAATACCCCTCACCCTAGCCCTCTCCCGCGAGGGGAGAGGGGATTGATGTTCGCGAGCACAAAACAACTTAATAAATGGGTATGGGAAATGTGGGAAGGGTTTTGTTGTATGTGTTGGGTTTGGCGTTAGCACGGCCAGTCCCCTCTCCCCTTGCGGGAGAGGGCTAGGGTGAGGGGAAAAATAAATAGCGCAAAAAATGGAATTAAAGTCTACATGCCGAAAAAAAACGATAAAATATTGCCTTGCATGCATTGGACGCTATACTCGGTTCAGCTTATTTGTCTTCGTCGTCATAAACAACTTCGCTTTTGCCTGTATCAGGATAAAAACGAACACGAAGGGATTCACCCGACATAAACTCTTCTTCTTTTTTGATGATGCCTGTTGAAACAAGGTCTTTTTCTCTAAATCCAAATGCATCGTTTTTATCCATAGGGGTGAGTCTAACTAGGTAAAGCCATTCACTGTCATCATCAGTTTTAGTCATTCCTATGACATTCCCTTTTTTACCGACTAAACTTTGATAATCATCATCACCTGCATTGATATCATCCATATCCAAGATACCATTTTTTGGATGTATTATGACTTCTTCAAAATTTTGAAATTTGTTTTTTAACATTTTCTTCTCCTAGTGGGTAACGATACCTAACATCGATACGTTTACATGTTTGCCATCACGACTTAAATGACCCAATCGAATTTTACCTAAAGCTGATAATTGCACATCCCATTCAAAAGGCTCGCCTGTAGTTCGTGAAGGACCTTTATCCCATACATTATCCATATCATCCACATAACCCCTTCTTCCATTTCGAATACCTTTCCACATTGGTGTTGAAGGAAAATATCTTTTAGGCGGCTCAAAAAATAATTCTCCACCATGTTTTTGTTGCGGTAGTTGCGCTCGGTCAAGACGCGCTTCAACAGTCCATCCACCCGGCGGTGGTCCTTTTCCGTTGCCATCATCGCCGCCACCGCCCGATCCACCTGCACCGCCAGCTGCGGCGGCACCGGCGCCAGCGGATGGAGCTTGTGCACCAGCGCGTGATGCGGCAGCGGCTCTTGCTGCGGCGCTTTGTTTGGCTCTGTTTTCTGCGGCAAAAAAGCGATATTGCTGCGCGATATTCGTTGCTGGCCTGCGTGTGGGGCAGGATTGTGACACGCGCTGAGCGTTGGCGGCAAGTGTGGTGAAAGTGAAGTGTGATGTTTAGAATTTCGTGTCATTTAGTGCAATGACAGCATTACAGTTTATGTAGGTTTTATAGTGCGTGATAATACCCCTCACCCTAGCCCTCTCCCGCGAGGGGAGAGGGGACTGGCCGTGCTAACGCCAAACCCAACACATACAACAAAACCCTTCCCACATTTCCTATATCCATTTATTAAGTTGTTTTGTGCTCGCGAACATCAATCCCCTCTCCCCTTGCGGGAGAGGGCTAGGGTGAGGGGAAAAATAAATGATGAAATTAAAGTCTACATGCCGAAAAAGTACGATAAAATATTGCATTGAATGCCATGCCTGGTTCGAATTTATTGTTTATTTATCTTCATCGTCGATGATAGTACCTTCTCCTGTTTCTGGATCTACTCTTACTCGGATAGATTCTCCAGTTTCAAAATCTTTTGGATTGGCTTTTTTTCCTGTAGCTACTAAATCTGGTTCCATAATATCCCAAACGAAACCTTCATCAGAATACATACTAACAGCATAGCCCCAAGCACCTGTCTCTTCATTTTGAGACATGCCTTTAATTACTCCTTCCGTATCATTAATTTCAGATAAATATTCTTTATGACTTGAAACCAGCACAATGTCATAAAAATCAAATTTGCTTTTCATTATATCATTACCTATGTGTTAATTTTCCATCAAGTGAAACATTAATGTGTGTGCCATCACGAGATGCCCAAGCAAACTGTTTTTTACCAAGTGAAGATAATTGCACGTCCCATTCAAAGGGTTGGCCTGTAGTTCTTGATGGACCTTTTTTCCATATATTATCGAATTTATCTACATAGCCTATCCCATCAGATCCTTTTCGAAGTGGTTTCGATGGATAATACCCCTTTGGCGGTATGTATCTAATTTTACCTTCTATAGGCAACTGTGCAGCTTTCAATCTTGCCTTTACAGTCCATCCACCCGGCGGTGGTCCTTTTCCGTTGCCATCATCACCGCCACCGCCCGATCCACCTGCACCGCCAGCTGCGGCGGCACCGGCGCCAGCGGATGGAGCTTGTGCACCAGCGCGTGATGATGCAGCGGCTCTTGCTGCGGCGCTTTGTTTGGCTTTGTTTTCTGCGGCAAAAAAGCGATATTGCTGCGCGATGTTCGTTGCTGGCCTGCGCGTCGGGCAAGATTGTGACACGCGCTGGGCGTTGGCAGCAAGTGTCGAGGCATCCATACGTTGAATATGAGGGTTGTGGGTAGTTGCTTCCATGGCAGCTGCTTGAGGATGACCGTTACGGACCTCCTTAACCCTAGGTGTGATGGATACACCACCGTATACGAAAGTGCCATAGCCTCTTCTTTGTGTTTGTATTGCAGCAGGAACCCAGGTGCATTGACCAGTAAGATCGGTATCGCAATCTTGATCAGGGTCACCCAGACCTGTTTGTTTGAGCGATGCTATTAGCGCTTGCAGTTGTGCAATATGTTTTCTGATTTCTACTTTGTATGCGTCTTCTTGTTGTGTCCATACTGCTCTTAAATCACGATTACCGTGTGAATGGACTTGCTTTGCAACTGATCCAGCAGTCTCTTTGTTGCCCAGCAGTATTTGTAGTAACTCAACTCGATCTATGCCGACACCTAAAAATTCATGAAGTGGCGCCATGCGTTTTAGGTTATATTGCTGGATGGATTCATCTTGGGGTGGCGGCATATATCGAGATCTGTAACCAGGACGATAGCGTCTTGCTTCAGGGTCTCGGTATTGCCCATTTCTTAAGAGCATGAGTGCACAAGCCAGCGGCGTGCTATTACCAGCAAGGTAGGCATCTACTAATTGCGTAATGATTGCATCGGGATATTGGCCTGATAAAATTCGAGGATATTCTGTTCGAACGTAGGCAATGTACGCTTGGTCATTTTCATGGTTCATTTCCTCAATAATTTTCGGAGCTTCTGTACACCAGAGTGTTAGAGGATTAGGGTAGTCAGGACGAAGTCTGGCAAACAAGCCATGCTTTTGTCGATGTGCTTCACATTGTGCTTTATAAATATCCCTGCAACGTGCTTTAACTGTTGGATTGTGACGATCCAGTGTCGGGTGATAATCTTGATATACACTACCAAGCAATGTGATGTCGACTGCTGCAAGCTTCTGAACCGCCTCTGGTAAACGTCGCAATAAATCATCAGCGCGTATTTCTACCCATGT
>Ga0316204_10002175_pt1 | contig 46300 bp, 46 predicted proteins | sample 6monrhotite_MG_2_FD_205661 | JGI IMG/M metagenome (GOLD analysis project Ga0316204, IMG submission 205661) | Microbial mat bacterial communities from mineral coupon in-situ incubated in ocean water Damariscotta River, Maine, United States -... | ecosystem: Environmental > Aquatic > Marine >... | reverse complement strand
GCTTCATATGCATTTTAGCCATATTCAGGCGTTCCATAGCGCCATCAAATAACATTTGTATCAATGTATGTGGGTCAGCATTTTCAACTGAAGCTCGGACACTAACGCCTTTGTACTGATTCATTGCGGCTGAAGTTTGCATACCAGATTTCCTACTGTTTTTGTCTGTGAGATCAGTCATTACCTATATATAGCAAGTTTAATTAAATAATGACATGTAAACTAAATATCGACTGATGAGCGGATTACTTTAACTATTTAACATTTTCCAGCGGACTATTTTTTAGTGCCGCCGATGGTTGGTAAAGATTCAAGCTGTTGAGTTAAAAAATTACTGGTATTAGTGAGCTGGCTAACAATAAGTTCCATTGCAGAAAACTGTGCTCGCAGGCGTTTTTCGATCGATACCAATCTCAACCCTAAGGCTTCACGATCTTCTTCTATTCTTTCGATACGCGACTTAATTGAGTCACTTGTAGAGCTCAATATACCGTCTGACTTTAAAAGTCCATCCAGATATGAATCTAAGCGATCAGCATAGCCGCGATTAAAATCAACAGAGCCCCGTGCACCCAATGTGGTGCCTGTAACACTTAATATTAATCCACTCGCATTGCCAGTACCGGTTAGGAGCTGACCACTGCCAGTCGCTTCAACACCACCAATGGTACCGGCTACATCTGTACCACTGGTAGAAGTTGCACTGCCGCCAACAAGATCCGTCATACCTGTACCACCGGTTATTTCAACCTGTGACACCGAACCGTAACGCTGCGACTCAATGGAAAACACACCACCGCTTTCAGTTACTCGAACTGAAATACCAGAATTAGAGAATGTACTCGCATCATTAATTTTTGATTGTAACTCAGACGCAAGTTCACTTGCGGTATAGGTACCGGCGGTTAGATTTATGGTTGCTTGAATGCCATCAATTGTTAAAGCAAGACCATCATTACTAGCTGTAGCAATCGTTAAATTTGCAGCTGAAGATCCTACTAACATACCACGGCTAGCTGCAGTTGTGATGTTGACGTTATAGTCACCCACTAAGGTATTATCGGTTGAACCTGTAAATGAAACACCTGCATCGTTAGTTACGCCGTAGGCAGAAAACAACGATGAAAAACGATCAAAATCGCTCTCTAACTTGCTATTAAGTATTTCATTATCAATATTTAAACGCCCTGTTTTACTATCTGTGGTAACACCTATTTCAGCTAAAATAGTTAAGGCTTCGCCTACTTCACCGACCGGGTCGCTGATTAAACGGCGTACGGTATTGGTAATACCACGGGTAATTGCATCACCATTTAATGTTCCCGCAACCTGGGTTTCAGTATTGTATTCAGTTAACTGATTAGTAATATCGACAAAGCCATTATAACTACTCACAAAACTATTTATCGCCGATGAGATCTTACCTTTATCAAGGCTCACATTTACATCAGCCGTGCCTACTTGCTTTAAATTAATCGTCGCCGATTCAATGGCTGTGGTCACCGTATTACTAGCACTTGTTATATCGATACCATTAATCGAAAATGCCGCATCTACCGCAGCAGCTGTTTGTTCCATATTGGTTGAAGTGCCATCAAAAGAAAGCAATGACAAACCTGATACATTTGAATCATCGAGGTCATCATCGTCTACGCTAATTTGTAAGCCATTTTCTTCACCCGTTGTATCCGAGGTAATAGCCAGGCGATAAAATTCACCGTCAAATACAAGTGAAGCCGTAGCACCAATATCGGCCTGATTAATCGCGTCACGCACACCCTCTAAACTACCATCAGTAATGGTGACCGTTTTACTCGATTGATCAGGATTTTGCGTAAAGCCAGAATAAGTATCGGTACCCGAATTGTAATTATTAGTACCAAATTTAAAGGTAAGCGTACCCGTACCCAGTACATCAGTTACATCGGTAAACTGGGCATTTGTAAGTGTAGGGTCGGTAGATAACTTATGTGTTTCAGCAAGCGTAGTAACATTAATATCGTAATTCGCTTTGCCTGTTTGCCCGCTTCCCGTTACCGTTAAAACATCGGTATCGCTACTGGCAATAGTACGACCTTGAAAGCTTGCGGGATTTGTTAATGCCGATAAGGAAGATTGCAGCGCAGATAGGCTGCCTTTAATAGAACCATAGCCACTCAATTTTACTTGTAGGCCGGCTTCATCTTTATTCAGACGTATAGACGGTGCTTCTGCTTCTGCAGCTAGCAGTTGTGATACAAGTCCATTGATATCTAACCCGGAGCCAATTCCAGGTGCAGTAATAGTAGCCATCTGATCCTCACATTACATCTTGATAGACAGGGCTATGCGAAAACAGTGCCAAATTAGGCCTGATCTGAAAAAAGTAGTCCCTCAGGTGTAGCGTTACTCTCTACTTCTTGTGCTTCAAGCAAACGACGAGCCAAGGCCAGTACTTCTTTAGATGGAAATTCTCGGATAGTTTCTTTTGTTTCAGTATCAATAACACTAACAACAGTGCGCCCCAGGGGCAATGCCTCATCAACACGAAACTGTAACTCACGACTTACATTCTGTAAGTAAGCGTTAATATCACTCACCGCCTGATTTACATCATCCGGTGCGGAAGCTTTAATCGCATCGGCAGCAGCTTGCCGGCTTTCTGCAGTCGCCTGTTGCCGACTGGCAGCTTCAGCCTGCTGAGCCTCTGCTGTAGCCTTACTATTTTCCGCCTCAACGACAGAAGGCCCCTTATTTTCAGGGCCAACTTGTGATCGGTTTGAACTAACCGATGCCGATATATTTATAGACATAATATCTACACCTCTTGCGAGTTAAAGGTAAAAGTTTGGCCAGGCGATAAAGCCTAACCAAACACTTACTAATAGCTCTTAACTTATTGCAACAGTGATAATACTAACTGTGGTAACGAGTTAGCTTGAGACAAGATTGATACACCTGCCTGTTGCAAGATCTGGTTACGAGTTAGAGCGGCTGTTTCAGAAGCAAAGTCAGCATCAAGGATACGAGATCTCGCAGCACTTAAGTTCTCTGTTGACGTTGCGATACTTGAAACAATTGATTCAAAACGGTTTTGAATCGCACCAAGCGATGCCCGGCTACTGTTAATATTCGTTAACGCGCTATCTACCGAGGCAATGGCCGCATTTGCACCATCTACTGTAGAAACATCAGTATTCGCGATAGTCGTACCCGCTAATACCGCAGTTGTAGTACCAATAGTTAAACCTGCATCGGCTACGTTTGTACCCGCAATTACCAAGTCTTCATTAATACCGGTAACATCTACAGTACCGTAAAAAGTTGTAGTCGCAGCTGCAGCACTACCATCAGCAACTAAGCCTTCAGTAGCATCTGAATCTGCACCACCTTCAATCAATACAATATTACTTCCATCATCCTTAGTAATATCAAGAGTGTTGGTACCAGCTGTTGCAGTGTAACCCGCAAGTGCATTAATTAAACCGGCTACCTCAGCATCTGTAATTGTGCCATCGGCACCAACTGTTGAGAAATCCAGTGCATTACCATCAATTGATAAAGTGTAGGTAGGTGCTGTACCTGTAACAGCCTGTGAACCATTTGTTGTTGTTGTAGTTGTTGTAAAAGCAGGGTCGGTTGTAGCGAAGGCAGTCGCTGCTTCAGTTGTACTGAACTCTATACCATCTGCACGTTCCACACTTAAAGAACCTGCACCAATTGCAGCCACGATAGTTGCCTGTCCACCTAAGTTAAGATTATAGCCGCTTACTGTGCCCGAACCATCAGCTGCAAATCCTGCACCGGTAAATCCAGCTGTCATCGCTGCAGCATCAAAAGCGTCTAAGTTAGGCGTACCCGTTATTACTAATGAATCCGTACCACCGTCACCAGAGTTATCGAATGTAATAGTAAAGCTATTGGCGGTATCTGTATCAACACCAGCGGTGAAGGCACCTAGCGCTACTGATGATGGAACCGCTGCAGCAGTAGCCGTTCCTACTACATCAGCAAAGGCAATAGCTGTTTGAGCATTCGTTGCCGTAGCTGAAACATTAGTACTGGTTGCAGTAATCGCATTGGCAATCGCTAATGCATCTTGTGCAACTGCGCCTACATCATTACCGTTAATCGTTAACTCACCGGCAGTAAGTGCGCCAGCTACCGCTGTGCCTGCACCTGGTGAAGCAGTTAGCACCTGACCAAGCGCCGAAGTACGTGCGCTAGAAATAGAGCTTACACTTACTGTTTCGCCAGCGTTTGCACCTACCTGGAATTGCTGTGCTGCGAATGAGCCGTCAAGTAGCTTAACACCGTTAAACGCACTGGTTGATGCTACACGATCTATTTCAGAAACCAGCTGCGATACTTCTAACTGAAGTGCCGCACGATCTGATTCTGAGTTTGTTGCGTTAGCAGACTGTACCGCCAGCTCACGAACACGTTGTAAGTTATTTGTGATTTGCGCAAGGTCACCTTCAGATGTTTGCGCTAGAGAGATACCATCACTTGCGTTACGTGATGCCTGTGTAAGGCCTCGAATCTGTGTAGTGAATCGTTCTGAGATCGCAAGACCTGCAGCGTCATCTTTTGCACTGTTTATACGTAAACCAGAAGATAGACGTTGTAGTGAAGTTTGTAAGTCACCTTGTGACCTATTCAAATTACGCTGTGCATTCAGCGATGATACATTGGTATTAATCGTTTGAGCCATGATGTCTCTCCTGGTTTTCAGTCGCTTATCAAGCAGACTGAAAAGGTCTGTACTTGTTAAAGCAAATTACGTTCAATTTGTTCTCAGTAATGTTATCGACCATTCTGGAAATACCTTTAATAAAACTTTACAAAAAATACCCACTACCGATTTAACGTAACCCATTGTTTTATATAAATAAATAAATAATGCATTTTGCTAATATAGATTTATTTTAAAAATAATTAAGAAATATGAGTATAGATGATTAGATATTCACCTGTTTTGAAGGGGTTTTGCATCAATAATTGGCAATAACAGCCATGCGATAATATTTCAGGCTGCTGTACACATATATAGAGTAGAAAGCTGATGGCGAAACTGGATGTAAAGAACACCTAAGATGAGGGTATATATAAGCACACATATATGAATAATCATTAAGCGCTTACATTCACGCCATCTATGGCCATTATTAATATTGGGTATAATCGGCTCCGAATGGAGTATTAATAGAAGACGGACTCTATATGAACTGAAACAGGCTTAGGGCCTGAATTTTCACAAAGGTTTGTTGAGCCACTTGCAATGCGGTTGTTTGGTAGGTTAATTGACTAATAGCCTCTGCCAAATCGACGTTCACAATCTCTGAGCGCACACCTTCAAGCTTTACTGAACGTGCTTCATTTTCTGTTGACTGACTTTCTATCGAGTTAAGCCGCCCACCAATACTCGTTTGTGCATTGAGAATACTATCCATTACTCTGTCTAAATTATTGAGCGCATTATCAATTTTTTGAGATAGTAAATTACTTGCAGGCGAGCCCGCCACAAAAAAGCTTGAGTCACCGGCTGCCGCTGAAATACTGGTACTAGACAAAACCGTATTGCCATTCGGTGATATTTGCATCACTGCATCTCCGCCACCGGCATCAGTAAGGTTACTCAAGGTTAAGTTGCTCGTATTTTCACCATTACCGCCCGATGTACGGAAGTCTATTGCATTGGTTGCCGTGTTTATTTCAAAGGTTACACTTAATCCGGGTGTTGTACCGTTTAGTGTATAGGTATTATCACCATTATCTATGGCGCCCGCTGTTACTAAACCATCTCTAATACTAATGGCAGTTGCAGCATCGGTAGCACCTGCAGTGGCTGCAACATTTAATGTTTGCCCATCGAAATTAAGATCAAAACCAACTGCATCCCCATTGGCAAAATTATTTGCTGCGTAGGCACCACCAAAGCTACCTGTTAAATCACCCGTACCTGGCTGATCTAACTCACGAACCAGATCACTCAGGGTTGTAAACACATCCTGGTAGCGACTCGCTTTTACGCTGAACTCATCACCCGCTGCTGGCGCATTTGTAATTTCAATTTCCATTCCATCAAAGGTAATTGTGCCGCCTTCTGTGTAAGTTCTCGGGCTTGGGGCTACAACCGCATTTAATGAATCATCAAATATTTCAAAATTATTCGCATCAAGAAAACGAATAGTGTAATCATGGTTTATAAATGCAGCACGATCCTGTACTGAACCTGTACTTATTTTTCCAGTGCCTACATTGGTACGATCGACGTCTACTGAAAAGTCACCATTACCAGTACGCACCAACTGAAAAATATCTGCGCCGGAATCACTGGCAGCCACATTGCGGCTTGAGCCTATACGCATAGATAGCTGGCCCTGGTCACCATTAAATGTATAGTTACCTACACCATCTGTACTAAAGGCCTGTGTTTTAGATTGAAAGCCTGAAAAAACATAATCGCCATTTTCATCACGCGTGTTTGCGTAATCAAATAACTCATTCAGTCTTTCTTTTATTTCACTGGCAATTACTTGCTGATTACTTACATCATTAGTTCCAGTATTTGCAGCTTGAATAGAAAGTTCACGCACCCGCTGCAAAACTAACAAGCTACTTTTTAAACTTGTTTCTTCGGCATTAAGCCGCTGTGTTGCATAAGTAATATTTTCATCAAACTGTTCTATCTGACTTAACGATTCATTTATATCAATGATGCGCGACGCAGCACTTGGGTCATCTGATGGCAATAGAACTCGTTTGCCTGTAGAGGCCTCTTCTTGTAAACGCAGTAAATCTGATTGCTGCCTTAAAATATTTTCCAGGCCTTGCATATGAATTAGATTTGATGAAACGCGCATAATTACACCGCTGCTATAAGTGATTCAAAAAGTTGTTGAGATGTTGATATTACTCGGGAGAGTGCTTGATAGGCTTGCTGAAAACGAATCAGATCTGCCGCTTCTTCATCTAGATTTACGCCTGAAATTGATTCGCGCTTTTCAATTGCATTTTTCAATAAACTCTCATCCACCTCACGGTTAATTTGTACTTGCTGGTTAACCACACCCACTTTAGAAACCAAGCTATTGTATGACTGCTCAAGCGTGGAGTTGCCACCATCAAGCACGCCCTTTACCTGTAAGCCTGCAAGCGCTAATGCATTTCGATTATCTGAAACGGCATTCGCATTATTTTGTACCGTATATATATCACCAGCCAATGGCTTACCGGTTAACTGAATCTGCCAGCCATTTTCACCAACCGTTATACCATTATAATAAGACACATTGGTTTGTAAGGGAGTAGCGGGCGTCGTACTTCTATCAATAACATCAAAAGCACCCGGAGTCGCCGGATTAAAAAAGATATCAACCGTATGCGTTAAATTACCATTCGTTGCATCGGTTACTGTTGCCTGCGATATTGCAGCCGATCCTATATTACCCACGTTAACTGTTGAGCGAATCGGGGACGCCATAGCCAATCGATCCGGGTCATTAATTAAGGTAACCATATCTGTAGCGCCATCTTTTGTAGGGCGAATAAAATATGAGTCACCTAATACGGATACACCACCAATACTGATATCTATGCCATCAACATTTGTGCTGAATGGGCCAGCACCAGCTATCGTTGCGAGCTGAGCATTATCTGACAACCTGAAAACTTGATGATCAGTGCCATCAAATCTAACTTCGTAATCTGAAATAGTAAGTGCATCAGCATCGCTAATAGAATAATTAACAACAGCTGTGCCTGCATTATTAAGATTAGGCAATGCTTTAGTAGTGGGTCCTATAAAAGCCGCGCTGGATGCATTGGTGGCAGAGCCTGAGGTAAATCGTGTACTACTTGAACCTAATGCTGATAAAGATAACTGCGCATCATTTAAACCACCATCGGCTATACCACTAATAACTAGATTATGATCTACCGGACTAGGGCCACCGGCTGATTCAAATTTTATATTACTGCCGTACAATGCAAACGTCATCGTCGTGCCAAGCGTTGTACCTGTTAACACATTTGCAGTGACATTAGCATCGGCATTCATACTGGCTAACAGTCCAGTAGCAATATCTTCATTCGTATCGCCTGCCAATACTGTATACGATGCATTCACCGTTCTACCATCAAATGCCACATCAAAATTAACGGTTTCACCCACATCAAAACCATTGGCTAAATAGTCACCACCAAATTGTCCTTGTAGTGGCCCAGCGTTTACGGTGCCAAAAATATTGGTGCCCGCATCTCCGTTTAAGTCATAACCTTGTACGTGTAATGCATTAACTGATTCAGAAAGACCAATGGCAGTACGACCTAATCTGTTCTGCGTTTCATCTAATAAATTATCGCGAAAATCTAACAGACCACCTAATGCGCCACCGGTTAATGTTTGCGTAATATTAACCGAGCCCGCACTACTTTGTATCGCGATAGCAACTTTATCTGATTCTCTTTCATCCGCCTGTGCAACCAAAGTTAAAGCCGATGCATTGGTGACTAATAATTGCCCGGTTCCGACTAATACATTCATGTTTCCATTGGCTTGTTCAACCACAGTCACGGTTATTTTTTCTGACAATTGTTTTAGCAAGGCATCACGTTTATCCAGTAAATCACTGGGCTGATTACCTACATCCGTTATGGTCGTTAATATGCCATTTATTTCTGCTATCTGTTCACTAATAACATTAATGGCTGAAACTTCATTGCTAATACGACCATTAATTTCTATTTCTATATTTTCTAACTCAATCGCCATAGTAGATATGCGCTGTTGTACATTCTCTATTGCACCGACTAACGCTACACGCGGTGCATTTGCCGAAGGATCATTTGCAACATCATTCATTGCATTAAAAAAACCATCCAGTGCAGGCATCAGCCCTGCCTGTTCATCCGCTATGATGCCTTCAACTCTTGAGGCATAAAAATCAAACGATTCAAGTCGCCCCAGGCTAGATGTAAAGCCACGAATGTTAGAACTTACAAAACCATCTACTACACGGGTAATTGCCGATAATTCGGAACCCTGTCCAAAAAAACTATTACCCAATCGAATTGGGTTCCGCGCATCGATCTCAACGCGCTGGCGTGTGTAATCTTCATTGCCTACATTGGCAATGTTATGTGACACAGTACTTAGTGCACCCTGATAGGCACGCAAACCACTGAGCGTTGTATTGAGTAAATCAGGCATATCGCCTCACTTCCTAATATAAAAATCTGGGTATTCAATATACCCGGGAGCCACCTTCCTGAGTGTTATCAGGTTAGCGGCACATTGTTTAAATTCTTTAATACAGACACCTTGTCTTGCAGTATCTCGTTGCCTCGTACTCTATTGATTTTCTTAGCATAATCCGGGTCCGTCGCATAACCAGCCTTTTGCAACTCTCTAGCATATGCCTCTGCGTCATAGCCATGTTCAAGGGCTTTTTGATAACGCTCACTACCACGAATAAAGTCAACATAATCTGCAACAGCATGAGAGATAGAATCATATGAACGGAATTCAGCTTTTTCTTGCTGCATTACGCCATGACGATATTCTTGTGTCACAATTTCAACTTTATCGCCCGACCAGCGCTCATCGGCTTTAATACCAAATAAATTAAAACTATTAGAGCCATCAGGCTTTAATGGTAAATGTTTACCCCAGCCTGTTTCTAGTGCCGACTGAGCCAGTAAAACATCCGCATTAACACCTAGCTCATCTGCCGCACGCAATGCATGTGGCCAGACATCTTCAACAAAATCCTCTGGTGTTTTCCAGGCTGACTGTTTATCCGATAAATTCGCAGCAACACTTTCATATTTAAGTGGTGATTGCTCAGATAACTTTTGCAAAGTAACGGCACTATTTAATGCTTCAGACGATAAATGACTGTTTCGCTCAGCAGTCGCTATGTAATCCTGAATATTTTTTACATTCAAATTTTCATCAGGCGTACCACCCAACTGACGCTCAATAACATTGGCTAAACCAATACCACGTGCATTAGAAATTGATGTACTCAGCTGCTTGTCATACATGTCCTGATACATTTTTTCGGCATTACTGCCAAACAATTCATTTTCAGGCACCGTGTCCCGCATACTTTTAAGCATCATTTGTACAAATAATGACTCAAACTGTTTAGCCACCTGCTTAATGGCTTCCGGGCTATTCTCACGCGCGCCTTTTTTAAGCTGCGTTAGTGATGACTGCTCAGAATAGACGGAGGGATCAACTTGCATTTAAATCACTATTAATTCAGCTGTTAAAGAACCGGATTGTTTTAACGCTTCAAGCATTGCCACCAGATCACCCGGTGCAGCACCGACGCGATTTACCGCATCAACCAACTCTCTTAAACTGACCCCTGGACGGAATAAAAACATTCGCGCATCTTCTTGTTCAACATTAATTTCACTTCGTCCAACGACAGTAGTAACACCATCACTTAATGGATTTGGCTGGCTAACAATGGGATCCGAGACAACGCTAACAACCAAACTACCATGTGATACCGCTGCTCGTTTCACTCGTACATTATCTGTAATAACTATTGTACCGGTGCGTGAATTTATAATGATTTTCGCTGGCCCATCATCCGGTGAAACCTGGAGATTTTCTAAAAATGAAATAAATTCAACTTTTTGCGTTGTTGTAGGTGGTGTTAATACTTGTACAGACACACCATCCAATGCGTGTGCACTGTCTGGACCTAATATATTATTAATCGCATTAACTACGCGCTTCGCTGTAGTGAAATCACTGTAGTTTAAATTTAAAACTATCTGATCCATGTTTGTGAAAGGGTTGGGTACTTCACGTTCCACTGTTGCTCCGTTAGGAATACGACCCACACTTGGAATATTAACCGTTACCTTTGAACCATCATTACCAGAAACACCAAAGCCACCGACAATTAAATTACCTTGTGCCACGGCATAAATTTTACGATCAGCGCCTTTTAGTGGTGTCATTAGTAAGCTGCCACCACGCAGACTTTTGGCATTACCCAGTGAAGAAACCGTAATATCTATTTTTTGACCTGGTTTACTAAATGCAGGTAAATCAGCATGGATGGCAACAGCGGCAACATTTTTCAGCTGCGGAGTGACACCTTCCGGCAATACAATGCCGTACTGCTGCAACATGTTTTTAAAACTTTGAGTTGTAAAAGGCGTTTGTGATGTTTGGTCACCGCTACCATCTAGGCCAACCACCAGCCCGTAGCCCACCAGCTGGTTATCTCTTACCCCTGCAACAGATGCAATATCCTTAATACGCTCTGCGTACGCACTAGTAAAAGCTAGCAGAAGGATTATAAATAGGACGATAAGTCGTCGCCAAAGCATTGGCACTCTCCAGAGTTATAAGTATTCTAAGCTTAGAAATGCAAGACTAAGGCCAACTTATAAATTGCCCTTAAATCTATGTGGCTATAAATTTCAATCCATTGTTCAAAAAATCGTCTCACCAATCGCTTATGGAAATAGAGCTGCTAGAATTACAATATACGAATTAGTGAACAGGCAGACGCCATGAAACGTTTTATATCTTTTTTTCCATTTTTACTATTTACAATTGTGTTTAGCCAAACTTCAATAGCTGCGCCTGACAATAAAGTTGTACTGCATCTAAACACACCACAAAAATTGACCATGTTAGTGAACAATGTAAAAAATCTTAGGCTTAAACTAGGCAATCAGGCCGATATTGTTGTAATTGTAAATGGCCCGGCAGTAAGTCGATTTACTAATCTGGCATCCTCGAGGTCACAACTGGATGAAATTTTAGAGTTAAATGCAAATGTTTCGGTTTGCTCATTTGCACTAAAAAATAGGAGTTTATTACAAGTGAATTTACTAGAGGGCACCACCTATCTAGAAGATGGCGGAGTCACTGAACTAGTGAAGCTTCAGCAGGCTGGCTATGCATATATAAAACCGTGAGCCTACTGAATAATATTTAAAAAGAGTCTTCCCTGACTTCTGCTGCTACAAAAAACTTATAACATTCGGCCATTAAAATGGCCACCACTTACCGTTAAGAAACTGCCCTAACCATCCCTGATTATTCGCATCTGCAATAAAGCCTTCTCCACTATAGGCTATTTGCGCATCTGCCAGCTTAGATGAAGCCAATGTATTATTAGGTGCAACATCCTGTGGTCTGATAACACCTGCTATACGGATATATTCTTTACCCTGGTTTAAAGTAAACCATTTTTCACCCTGCACAACTAAATTATTATTCGGTAAAATATCCACAACTGTTACGGTAATTTCACCTGTCAAACTATTACTTTGTGAACTATCACCCGCACCGGCAAATTCACGCTGCGGCTCAATATCCATGGCCAATATATCTTTGCCATTAAACGTTGGGTTTACACCAAAAATAGTGGGCGTTGCCAGTTGAAGTGAATCTTCTTTACTACTATTCGTACCAGCCGATTTACTAGCACTGGTACTTTCCTGTAGTTTTATTGTGATGATATCGCCTATACGATAAGGCTTAGGATCTTGAAACATAGATAAGCTATCACCCTGAAACAATGAACCATTAACATAGCTAGGGGGCTGTGGTGCAATTGGCCTAACTATAGGCTCAAAATCTGCTATTTCATGCTGCGTAGTTGCACAGCCAGCCAAAAATAAAAACGAGGCTGTTGCAATTATTTTTGTTAAATCAAATAACATCATTATTCGCCTTAGTAACCCAAGCTTACAAATTATTGCTAACGTACTGTAGCATTTGGTCTGTCGTTGAAATCACTTTTGAATTCATTTCGTACGCACGCTGTGTTTCTATCATATTAACTAACTCTTCTACTACATTTACATTTGATGTTTCAACTGCACCATTTTGTAAATTACCCAAGCCTGTTAAACCTGGTGTGCCAGTAGTAGGTGAACCACTCGATGCAGTTTCTGAAAATAGATTATTACCTTCAGGTTGTAAGCCAGACGGATTAACAAAGTCAGCTAATTGAACACTACCTACCTGAGATGGTGTTGTAGCATTACCGGCTAAAACAGTGACCGAACCATCATCACCAATCGTAATACTTTGCGCATCTGCTGGAATAGTTATAGCGGGTTGCAGCAATAAACCCTGCGAAGTTACAACTTGTCCATCGGCATCCATTTGAAACGTTCCATCACGTGTATATGAAGTGGTACCATCCGATTGTTGTATTTGAAAAAATCCGCGACCCAGAATAGCCATATCTAATGGCTTGCCCGTTTGCGTTATATTGCCTTGAGTATGTAACTTCTCAGTTGCAACAACACGCACACCAGTACCAATAGCTAAGCCTGATGGCAATCGGCTATCTTCTGTATTTTGACCACCTGACTGACGCTTATTTTGGTAAATTAAATCCTGAAAAATTGCCTGATCACGCTTAAAGCCAGTAGTGTTCACATTGGCCAGATTATTTGAAATTACAGACAAACGAGTTTGCTGTGCATCTAATCCGGTTTTTGAAATCCATAATGCTGGATTCATATCTGCTTCTCCAAATCACTCATATACTTAACTGTTACGCAACAATCTAGCTGATGATTCATCATTAGATTTTGCTTCTTGCATTAATTTTATATTGGTTTCAAATTGACGCGCATTGGTTATGAGCTCAATCATCTGGCCAACTGCATTTACATTACTACGTTCAATCACACCTGATTCTAGTTGCACGTCAGGTGATGACGGTTCTATTAATCCACTTCTTACCTGTAGTAAACCATCCGCATTTTTATATAATTCTTCTACGTTTGGATTAACCAACTTTATTTTATCTGCAATAACCATTGCATCTGCAGCTTGCCCAACAGGCAAAATACTAATCGAACCATCCTGGCCAATTTCTATTTTCTCAGCCGGAGGAATTGCAATGGGTCCTGCATTACCCATCACCGAAAAACCTGCTCCCGTTGTTAATCGGCCTATACTATCCAGCCTTAAATCACCGGCACGTGTAAATGCTTCTACACCCTCTTCATTTAAAACCGCAATAAAACCGTTACCATTAACAGCCACATCTAATTCACGATCTGTCGAGGTAATAGGGCCCGATGATAAATCTACATCATTGGCCTGTTGTTGATTCATTACTCGTGTATTTAAACCGGGGCCTTCCACATTCCAGCTAGTAAATGTATTGAAATGCGATTTAAATCCTACCGTACTGACGTTAGACAGATTATGCGAAACAGCCGTTTGTGCTTGCATTGCCTGCCTTGCGCCATTGGCGGCGGTGTATAACATTTTATCCATTACTATTACCTAATTTATAAATACTAATTACATATCATTATGTAATATTGATAATTGTTTGCGTAATCGTGTTAGCCGTTTCAATGGCTTTTGAGTTTGCCTGGAAGTTACGTTGTGCGGTTATTAAATTAACCAACTCACCCGTTAAATCGATATTGGATGTTTCCAGTGCACCGGATTGTATTAATCCTAGGTTACCCGTACCAGGTTCACCGCCTAGCACCGTTCCTGAATCAACTGTTTCTACCCAAGAGGTATTACCCACCTGACGTAAACCCTGTGGATTATCAAAACGAGCTAGTGCAATTTTACCCAGAGCTGTTGTTTGACCATTCGTAAAACTGGCTCTTACCAAACCATTATCAGCTATTTCGATACCACTTAAATTACCTGTGGCAAAACCATCCTGACTTAGAGACTGTACGGTAAATCCACCTTGTGCTTCTTGCGTTAATGTATTGCCTACACTATTAAAATCAACGGAGATATTAAGAGGGTTTGCACCATTTCCGGGATCATAAACATCAAATGGTATAATGCCTGAATAATTACCGGCAGTATCAAGCTGGCCTGCACCATCAAATTCTAATCCAGATGCATTTGGAGCAACGCCAGTCAATGAACCGCCAGATGTCATTGGAATACCATCCACCGTTGCACGCGTCTCCCAAATATTATTTAGGTCATCGGTCATTACAAAATACATTGTTAAAATATGCGAGTTACCCTGTGAATCAAAAACCGTTGCCGATGTGGAATTTTGATAATTAGATACAGTTGGGTTAACTGTCGCTATTGGCACGGCGGTAAGAGCGGCATTAAATTCCGCATCAATACCACCTATTGGAATTTGTGAAATACCTGCTGGTAAGTTCAAGTTAATCTGAACTGTCGACGTTGCTTGCGGGCTACCTACTGTATTCGGTACAGCCAAAGGAACCGTACTAGATAAACTTGTTGATCCAACTACACCTGTTGTCGAGTTAACTGGAAAGGCCTGCAAAATTTCCCCTGCACTATTCGCTACAAAACCATCTTTGTTGACTTGAAATGCACCGGCTCGAGTGTATTGTAGATCACTACTAGTCTGACTAGATTTCATTACAAAAAAACCTTCACCGCTCACCGACATATCTAATGTATTTTCGGTAAACTCAAGATTACCTTGACCGAACTGCTGTGAAACAGATGATAACTGCACACCGGCACCAATTGCATTCGCTGTAGTACCTAATGCCGAAGAGGCGAAAATATCTGCAAATTCCGCCCTTGAACCTTTAAATCCAGTTGTTGCAACATTAGCAACATTATTACTGGTCACATCCAAATCCGCAGATGCAGCGTTCAAACCACTGAGTGAAATATTAAATGACATACTTAATTCCTCGCCTTAAAACCTGAATATTGCGTAATGGGTTTACTGTATTTGATTTACTTGATTAAAACTTACCGTACCAAGATTTTCTAATTCAACTAACATCTCTCGACCGGCTCCACCTAAGGTTAAACTTCGAACATTATCGACAACCTGTGGTGTAAGCGACTCAGTTGTGCTGCCATACGCAGCTTCAACCTCTATCCGATAACGGCCACTCGGTGCGCGCTGTCCATCGATCGTTGTGCCATCCCAACTGAAAGGCACTACGCCCTGTTGCTTAGAACCTAACTCAACACGAGCAATTAACTCGCCACTATCATCCATAACATTAACTGCAACATTGGACGAACTTGATTCTAAGTCGACTGCACCGAGTAAGGATCCCCCTTCTGGTAAGTGACCCTGGTTATGATTAACCAACACTTGACGACCAATTAAATTAGATGCTTGTAGCGCTTGAGAAGACTGTAAATTTGTTGATAGATTTTGAAATTCGGATAACAAATCTGTAACACCATTCACGGTACCAAATTGAGCAATTTGTCCCATAAATTCGCCATTATCCATGGGTGCAAATGGATCTTGATTGGCAAGCTGAGTGGTCATCAGTTGCAAAAATTCATTCTGACCCAACTCTTCATTATCTTTTTTTTGTTCTGCTGACTCATCAAAAATACTGCGTAAGCCAGGAAGATTTTCGAAACTATTTACTTCCATTTTTTTATCCTCAATTAAGCCCGGTTAATTAGCTTTGACCCATTTGCAATGTACGAAGTAAAAGTTCTTTTGTTGTCGAGAGAACTTCAACATTGTTTTGATAGCTTCTAGACGCCGAAATCATATCCGCCATCTCCGCAACTGCATCAATATTTGGGCTAAACACATATCCCTCTTCATTTGCCAGTGGATGATTAGGACGATGATGTGGAATAGCTGCTGTTTCTTCTTCCATAATTCCACTTACTTTAACCGTTGCAATATCATCCATATTTCCAACATCCTGCAATATAGATTCAAAAACAGGATGTCGTGCTTTATAAACATCTTGCTTATTCGTAGCCATTGTTTCGGCATTTGCCAAATTTGAGGCTACAGTATTTAAGCGCAGCATTTGTGCACTCATACCCGAACCCGCCACATCAAATACTTTAAATACTGACATAATTATTCGCCTCTAAAGGCCGATTTAAGCCCTGAAATTCTTTTTGATAAAATATGCAACGTCGTTTGATAACGTACTGTGTTTTCTGCAAAGGCTGCTTTTTCTTTTTGCATATCCACTGTGTTTCCATCTGCTGAGCTCTGATCTACCTGACGGAACTCTATATTTTCTGAGAATGCATCTTGTGATAAATCGATATGTCCTTCGTGAGTCGCAGTAAGTTTTACCGATTGCTCTTGTTGATTTTGTAACACCTGGTCAAAGTTTATATCTTTGGCCTTATATCCAGGAGTATCTACATTTGCAATATTCTCAGACAAAATCTGTGTACGACGCTCAAATAATAAAAGCGCGTTATCATGTACACCAAAAGCCTTATCGAAATTTACCGTCATTAATTTTTCCTCTTGCATGAGTCATTGCAAAGGCGATGCCAGTTTTTTAAAAACTGTTAAATCAATAAGTTATATACAGATACGTAATTAAGGAAAGAAGAAAGCGGCAAGATTTGCCAGCTTCAGTTGCCGTGCGGCAACATGGTTTTCATATAAATATAAACAAAAATGCCTGCCCTTCATTGAAGAGCAGGCATTAATATTAATGCATAAAGCCTAAACTTAAGTAGCTTTGAGCCTATACACAACACCGGTGCTCGCGCGTACCATCTCAAACCTATCTGAATACTGAGTAATAGATTCAGATGCGCCTAACATTAAAAAACCTCTGGGATTTAATGATGAAGCCATGCGATCCAAAATATCCTTTTTAGATTCAGCTGAGAAATATATTAAAACATTTCTACAAAAAATCGCATCAAACTTACCCATCGATGCATAGCTTTGTAATAAATTTACTTCACGGAAGTTAATACGCGAACGAATATTGGCATTCACTTGCCACTGATCTCCCACGGGGGAAAAATATTGCCGCTTACGCTCTTCAGACAAACCACGCGCTAATGCTAAAGCATCATATTTAGCTTGCTTAGCCTCATTCAGTATGGCTTGAGAGATATCGGTCGCAATCACATCAACCTTGAATCCAGGGCTCTTTTTAGAAAACTCATCTGCCGTCATACTGATAGAGTAAGGTTCCTGACCACTTGAACAAGCCGCCGACCAAATTTTTATGGACGATTTACGCTGTTCTTTATATTCTTCAAATATTGTTTGGCTGAGAACTTTGAACGGATAAGTGTCACGAAACCATAAGGTCTCATTGGTTGTCATTGCCTCAATGACCTTAGTCCGTAATGCAGAATTAAGCGATTTATTTAGAGCATCTACCAAAGCCTGCAATGAAGGAATATTGTTTTCTTTCATTAGCCTATTTAAGCGACTTGATACTAAGTAGTGTTTGTTTTCACCCAAAACAATACCACATGCTTTTTCCAGAAATATCTGAAACTTCTTATATTCGTCGGGCGAAAAACTAACGCTCATAGGATCAACTGTGGAAATAAGATTATTAGCATCTCGGTTACGAAATACGTAATCTGTTAATTAAGAGTGTTAATAATAACATTTATTAATAGTTATTATCAGCATGGATTATTCATCAGGAATTTTATCCAAACCTTCTGATGGGTCCCTGTTATTAACAAGGTTCATTACCGTGTTAGCCAACTCATTTGGCTTAAACTTAGGAATAAAATGGTTTGCACCTACTTTTTCAACCATACTGTTATTAAACACACCACTTAACGATGTGTGTAACATTACATATAAGCCTTGCAAGCGAGGGTCTTTACGGATTTTAGTTGTCAGTGTATAACCATCCATGCGGGGCATTTCTATATCAGAAATCACCAATGCGATTTTTTCATCGATATTTTCGCCATTTTCTACCCATGACTCCAGGACTTCAAGCCCCGCCTGGCCATCGTTTGCCAAGGTACACTCAATACCTACCTTCTCTAGCACTCGCTTCACCTGATTACGTGCCACTGAAGAATCATCTACTACTAGTACATGTTTAGGTTTTTCAGTCACCATATCTACCGCACCTTGCAGTACATCATCTGATACTTCTTCACTTGAGCCCATGATATCGGCAAAAACTCTTTCCACATCAATAATTGAAACCATTTCTTTATCGATGTGCGTTACCGCAGTAAGGTAACTTGCCGAACCACTACCTTTGGGCGGTGGCAAAATATCTTTCCAGTTCATGTTGGTAATGCGATCAACTGCTGCTACCAGAAAGCCCTGAATAAATCGATTATACTCAGTGACGATTACAAAACTATTTTCAATATCTTGGATTGGCTGATTACTAATCGCCAAACCTAAATCCATAACAGGTATTGTTCTATTTCTTAAATGCGCGACACCTATCACTCTACTATCAGCTTGAGGAATATGTGTGAGTTTTGGGCAGCGAATAACTTCCTGCACCTTAAATACATTAATTCCGTAACGTTGCTTGCCCTGAAGTCTGAACAACAATAGCTCTAGTCGGTTATGTCCAGCAAGCTGGGTACGACTATCAACACTATCTAATACACCTGCCATTTTAAACTCCTGAGACTCTAGCGCTCTATCAAATTATATTTGTAAATTAAGCTTCCACTAAAGATACAGTTTTCTATGATCATGGGCACTGAGTTTTAAAAAAAATCGACTATACTCAAAACACCTGATCATTTATTCATATGAATATTGCATTTAGTTTAATAAATATACTAGCCTATATGTAATGAATCGCTAGTAATAATTTTAAATGCTAACTGATCATAAAAAGATAACAAATAAATAACTAAATCACAGAGACACAGGTATCCTATATGCCCAGCCCATTTATTTTAACCAAGCTAGCATTACCTATTTTACAAGCTGCTTTGAAATCAGACCTCAAACAGCTGAATTCACATACATCGAGTAGTCCAAAATCAGCATTAGCTCTTTCTGATATTACAGACACTATTACCATTAATAATGAACATCTCTCTAATGTAGCCGCAGCTGGCGTTGAATCTTTAACTGAAACTTACCATATTATTGCGAAAAACATTCAATTACAGCAAGAAGCCACAAGTATTAGCGATGCCATAGACAGCGTAGCAACGGCAACTGAGGAAATGGCAGCATCAGCTTCTGAAATTTCTCAAGGAGCTAATGCAACAGCAAACCGTGCCAATGAAAGCTACGAAAAGACAGAATCAGGTAATCAGGCAATTGCTTCAATGATGGGCGATATGGACACTCTGGAGAACGCTCTTAGTTCTATGTTTAATGAAGTTCAAAAATTTGCAGGCTTTACTGAAGAAATCAATAATCTAACCAGCATTGTTCGCGACATTGCTAACCAAACAAATTTACTCGCCTTGAATGCGGCAATAGAAGCCGCTCGTGCTGGTGAAGCTGGTCGTGGCTTTGCCGTTGTTGCCGACGAAGTAAAACAACTTGCTTCAAAAACTGAAAAGGCAACTGTCGAAATAGAAACAGTTACCAACACGATGCACACAATCATGGATGAAGTAGGCAACTCAATGACTGCGAGTAAGGACAGTCTGGGCACAAGCTTAGACAGCCTTGAAACCGTAGCCATAGCTCTAGGTGAAGTAACATCTGTGGTCAATGATGTCACTTCACAGGTACAAACAATATCCGCCTCGGCAAATGAACAACAATCTGTTTCTGCAGAAATGGCTTCAAAGCTTAATGAAATCACATTGGCTGTACAGCACGAAAACCAACAAGTGAATGATATAGCTGTGCATACGAAGACTCTAAGCAATGCGATTGTAAATCAATTTTCATATTTGGCTGAATTTGGCCATGATGAAACGCTTTTACACACAGCAAAAGCTGACCATATAAACTGGAAAATTCGCCTAACCGCAATGGCAATGGGCAGTGAAACTATTCCCGAGGACGAACTTGTGGACCATACTCAGTGTCGCCTGGGTAAATGGTATTACGGCAGGGGTGAGGAAGAGCTAGGCCATTCTAGTGCTTTCCAGCAGATGGCGCACCCACATGCAAAGATTCACGAACTTGGCAAAGAAATTGCTACATTAGCTTCACAAGGGCAATCAAGCGCTGCCTGTCAAAAAATTGATGAAATGGAAGGCTACAGTCAACAACTGTCTAACCACATCGATAATTTATTAAGTGAGGTCAATTCGTCGTGAAAAAAAATTCTGTTAAACTGAGCATACCTGCTGTTGGCGGCCTTCTTATATACATTTTCAGCCTTTCATCCAACGCCACAGGTTCAGTTAAGCAGAATGAAGTACACCTTCACACGGATATTTCTCAAGCCGCTAAACAATTCTTAAGTCAAAATATAGACACCAACCAGTACTCCCGTATAGAAATAGAGATGGGTAAACTGGATCACAGATTAAAACTAGCCCATTGCAACTCACCACTCGATACAAGCTTAGCCGCTGGAAGTAAATTTTCGGGCAAAACTACTGTGCATGTAAAATGTAATAGCGAAGTAAAGTGGACTGTTTACATAAATGCCAATATTCATTTATACAAAGATGTCATACACACCATAGAACCTCTTGAAAAAGGTCATATACTGTCGAAGGGCGATCTGATTTTATCTGAAGTAAACTTAAATCGGGTTAGATACGGCTATTTTACAAATATTGATAGCCTGGTTGGCAAGCAACTAAAGCGACGACTAACCCAGAACAAGATTATTAGAGTTAATTACGTTAAAGCACAAACTCTGGTTAAAAGAGGTGAAATTGTCAACATAGTGGCCGAAAATACCGGTTACTCCGTGAAAATGTCAGGAAAAGCTATGTCTAATGGAGCTAAAGGCGACAGGGTTCAGGTTAAAAATATTTCCTCACAAAGGATTATTGAAGGCACAGTCATCGAAACCGGCGTAATTAGTATTAACTAATTGCTAAAGGTATTCCTATAATGGCCGATATAGATTGCGAGAGAAAATTTTTGAAGCGAACACCGCTTGGAGCATGTAATGAATAACCCTATTAATCCGATTAACCGTTCACCAGTCAATCCTATAAACACTGGCGCTGGTAAAGCACAAGAAACAAAGGAAAGCACTAATAATAATAGTGCAAATAATGATGCCAGCTCAAAAGAAACGGTGAGTTTATCGTCACAGTCTGAGCTAACACTGCACCTTAACAATGCCTCTGAAGTAGACAGTGCAAAAGTTGAAGCTCTTAAACAAGAAATTGCTAAAGGCAATTATCCTCTCGACGCACAAAAAATTGCTGAGAATATGATAAGCCTTGAGAAATCTTTACTCGAATAGGTACAACGTATGACTGCTCTACTCTCTCTCATAAGTACACTGCACGAACATAGCCAACAACTAATTGCCTGTTTGAATGAAGAAAAAGATGCGCTGGATAATCAGGCATATGAGGAACTTTCAGCCCTCGCTCCTAAAAAACAATTAATTATTGATAAGCTGCATAGCATTGAACAACAATGCATTGATGCTTGCTTAGGCAAAGACATCAACCAATACATTAAAAAATCGGGCAAGAGGTCACTACAAACAATCTGGGACAGCACTCAAAAGCTGTTGCAAGACTGTCGTAAATCAAATGAGATCAATGGCCTGATAATTCATAAACATAGAATTATTAATCAAGATGTACTCACCTTGTTAACTGGAAACCAGCAACAGGCTGGTCAAACCTATAATTCACAGGGAAATCAAAGCAGTAACAACTCTATACTTAACAATATTGAAGCATAGCGAGTTATAAAAACTGCCTAACGAAATAGCTCACGACTTTTTATCGGCTTTCCCTGCAAATAAAAATTTAATATTGAACGCATTAATCTTTTTGCATCTTTTAATGCTTGGTCACTCGACAAGTTATTTTCATCGAGAGCTAATAAACTTGCACCGGATAGTTTAGCGACATATTGATCATCATGTATTGATGCAACATCAACAGGCCCATGTTCTAAATAATAGGCGTATAAGTCATCAGCCACCACTGGGGCTCCAGTCTCAGCATGTACCGTTAAATTCAGACCAAAACCTAACTCTTCTAAAAACTGTTTCTCGAACAGTCGCAGCACAGGTTCAATTTCACCATTCTCAGCTAATAAATTTAGTACGGATTCATATAAAAAATATATGCCGGCGTGAACATCATGCTTATGCAAAAGCTTTACAAGCAGTTCGTTTACATAAAAAGCGCTTAAGAGTGATTTTCCAGATAGTTTAAATGTGTTAGATGTTTGTGTTTCAGCAGAGGTTAACGTAGGTAGCTCGCCTTTCCCTGACCAACTGATAAGCAGTGAATTAAATGGTTGCAGTGTACTTTTCTGACGTGATTTAGCGCTACGACTTCCACGACTCATTAATGACAATCGGCCATAGTCACGAGTCAATACATCTATAATTTGGCTAGTATCCCGAAATGGGCGATGGTGAAGAATATAAGCCGGCTGTTCCTGAATTCGCATAAAGCCTGCTTAATCAAACTTACTCTGTGTCATAGCCAAGATTTTTCAACGAAGTCTCGCTATCTGACCAGCCTGATTTAACCTTCACCCACAATTGTAAAAACACTTTACGATCAATCAGCGCTTCGATATCTTTACGTGCATTGGTGCCAATGCTCTTAAGTTTTGCACCTTTATCACCAATAACAATCACTTTCTGTCCTTTGGTTTCCACCAAAATCAAAGCATGAATACGAGTGATCTTTTCTTCATCTTTATAGCGTTCAATTTCAACCGTCGTTTGATATGGAAGCTCATTACCCAGTTCTCGCACCAATTTTTCACGGATAATTTCTGCCACTAGAAACCGTGTACTTCTATCTGTAAGCTGATCTTCCTCAAACACGGCAGGGCCTTGCGGCAACAGCTCTAATAGATAATTTTCTAACTGTGGTAAGTTATCACCCTTCATTGCTGAAATAGGCAAAACATTCTTAAAGTCATATTTTTCACTGATCTTCTGAATGTATGGCAATAACTTATCTTTCTCAGCAACCTGATCAACTTTATTGACCAATAAAACAACAGGTGCTTCAATATCTTTTAACTTATTAAGAACAAGCTCGTCTTCATCAGTCCATTTCAATGATTGAACAATAAACAAAACCACATCAACATCATGAATAACTGAGCTCGCTGCACGGTTCATATAGCGATTAATTGCCTTATTACCACCACTGTGAATACCCGGTGTATCGACAAATATAAACTGCCCATTCTTAACCGTTTTGACGCCCATAATCTGATGGCGTGTTGTTTGTGGTTTGCGCGATGTAATACTTAGCTTCACACCAAGCATATGATTTAATAGCGTTGATTTTCCCATATTGGGACGACCAATAATCGCCACATAACCACATCGAAAATTTTCTTCTGACATTATTTAGACTTCTTTATAAATTGTTCCTGGACAAGAACGATAATTTTTTCTGCTGAATTTTGCTCTGCTTTTCGACGATTTGTCGCCTGACCTTGAGTTTTCAAGCCCAACTGCGAGATTTCACAATCTACTTTAAACTGCTGATTGTGTGCCTGGCCCGTTACTTCAATAACCGTATACTTGGGCAGCCCTAACTTTCGCGACTGCAGTAACTCTTGCAACTTAGTTTTTGGATCCTTAAGATCACTAGCATCAGGTATATTTTTAATGAGGTCTTTATATAAAAACAATATTAATTTTTGGCATTGTTCGAAATTACTATCTTTATAAACCGCACCAAAAATAGCCTCTACTGTATCGGCAAGTATTGAGTTCCTGCGGTGACCTCCACTTTTCATTTCACCGCTACCTAAAATCAGATGCTCTCCAAAATTAAGTATTTTAGAAATTTCATACAAACCCACCTTATCAACCAAATTTGCTCGTAATCGGCTTAAATCACCCTCAGTGGAATCGGGATATAAGTTATATAACTCATCCGCTATAACAAAATTTAAAATGCTGTCTCCAAGAAACTCAAGTCTTTCATTATTTTTTGAATTAGCACTTCTATGGGTCAATGCATTTTGTAATAGTTCAATATTATGAAACTGGTAATTTAACAGCTTCTCGAGCTTGGAGTAATCTGGAAGCTTGGGCATATAATTTATTTCGTAAGAATTACGACTTCATGATCAAAAGTGGCAACAAATTCAAGATTCCCCATGATGGGGCCTTTCTCTTCATAGTGCGCGACTAGCGTATAGCCACCTTGTGCTTTTTTGAATTTGAACGCTTCTTTATCTTTTGCCAATGCATATAAATTATTAATTTTTAGGCGCTTCCTAAAAAGCTCATTCAACTTTTTAACACTTATACCTTTAACTACCGGATCTTGTGGCAACTCATCCATTACAGTCCTAACTGAATTGTAATTCAAGTACACTGGCACAATTCTTAATGCCATAACTGCCTGTATCGCAACAAGCCCAATGATAACTATCCACGATATCATTGTTAAACCTGACTGTTTTCTCATGCCTTTTATCCCCTACTTTATTATTTGCCCGATACGATCAAAACCAATACCACTATCCCAATGCATCCAAATCATAAATGCTTTTCCAACTAAATATTTTTCTGGGACAACACCCCAGTAGCGACTGTCATTACTATTATCACGATTATCACCCATCATGAAGTAATGACCTTCCGGCACAATATATTCCGCATCCAGGCCAGGTCGACTAGGTATAATCAATATATTATGTTCCAGACCAACAAGATTTTCGACATATTCATGTGCAAGATTATGCTCACCTGGGCCACTGTACTCACCAATGCGCTTGCGTTCTATTTGCTTACCATTTACATAGAGCACTTTATTGTAATAAGCAATATGATCACCCGGCACACCTATAACTCGTTTAATGTAATCAACAGATGGGTCTCGTGGGTACTTGAATACTGCGACATCTCCACGCTCAGGTTTATCCATATCAAATAACACATGATTAAAGACCGGCATCTTTACGCCATAAGAAAATTTATTCACTAAAATAAAATCACCAATAAACAGGCTAGGTATCATTGACCCTGATGGAATACGGAAAGGTTCGACTACAAAACCACGTAGTAAAAAAACAATCAACAAAACAGGGAAAAAAGATTTTGAATATTCAATAATAACGGGCTCGTTACTACTTCCCGTATTGATTGACTCACTGCTATACTCATGGGGATTTGTACTTTTTCTACGCGGCGCTAAAACCAGACTATCCAATAACCAAATCAAACCCGTAATCACGGTACCTGAAAGTAGAAAAAAAGCAAAATCATAATTTATATTCATATTGTCTAACTCAGTCTTTAAATTTTATTCTATTTAACTATCAACTTTCAGAACGGCAAGAAATGCTTCCTGTGGAATTTCAACTTTACCAAACTGTTTCATACGTTTTTTACCCGCTTTTTGCTTTTGCAATAGCTTCTTCTTACGACTTACATCACCACCATAACATTTAGCCGTTACATTCTTGCGCAATGCTTTAACCGTACTTCGTGAAATAATATTGCGCCCAATAGCTGACTGAATAGCAATATCAAACATCTGTCTTGGAATAAGCTCACGCATTTTATCGGTTACTTCTCTGCCCCGTCGCTGAGAATTATCTGCATGTGCGATCACAGCCAGAGCATCAACTTTTTCACTATTGATAAGTATATCTACTTTTACCAGCTTAGCTTCCTGAAAATACTTAAACTCATAATCAAATGAGGCGTAACCACGACTTACTGATTTCAATCGATCAAAGAAATCCATCACTACTTCTGACATCGGCATTTCATAAGTTAAGGCTACTTGTGCACCCATATACTGCATGTTCGTTTGTATGCCGCGTTTTTCTACACATAAACTAATAACATTACCCACATAGTCCTGTGGTACCAGTATATTTGCCTGAATAATGGGTTCACGAATCTCTTCTATAAGGTTCACTTCTGGCATATCAGATGGATTATGAATCTTAATTATTGTACCGTCTGTTTTTAATATTTCATAAACTACAGTGGGTGCGGTAGTAATTAAATTAAGATCATATTCACGCTCTAAACGCTCCTGCACAATTTCCATATGCAACATGCCAAGGAATCCAATTCGGAAACCAAAACCCAATGCGGAAGAAATCTCAGGTTCAAACTTTAAAGCTGAATCATTTAATGTCAGCTTATCGAGTGCTTCACGAAAATTTTCAAAATCATCGGCTTCAACAGGGAACATTCCAGCAAATACCCGCGGCTGAACTTCTTTAAATCCCGGTAGCATCTCAGTTGCTGGGTTATCTGCCAAAGTAATCGTGTCGCCGACTTTAGCTGAATCTATTTCTTTTATACCCGCAATGATAAAACCAACCTGACCTGTTTCAAGTATTGGCATGTCATGCCGTTTTGGCGTAAATATACCTACAAAGTCGACGCCATAACTGCGACCAGTCGACATGATCTTAATTTTATTCCCTTTGCGTAACGAACCATCAATAATACGCACAAGCGTTACTACGCCAACATAAGGATCAAACCAGGAATCTACAATCAAAGCTTTTAGTGGGCCATCTGGATCCCCTGTAGGTGCTGGAATTGTATGTACCAGGCGTTCCAGTAGCTCATCAATACCAATACCTGACTTTGCACTTACCTGACAGGCGCCGACGGCCTCAATACCAATAATGTCTTCAATTTCCTGTGAAACACGATCCGGGTCTGCCGCTGGTAAGTCGATTTTATTCAACACGGGCATCACTTCCAGGCCTAACTCAATCGCGGTATAGCAGTTAGCTACGCTCTGTGCCTCTACACCCTGTGAAGCATCAACCACCAGTAAGGCACCTTCACAGGCCTGCAATGAACGCGACACTTCATAGGAAAAATCCACATGCCCTGGGGTATCGATAAAATTTAATTGGTAAATCTCACCATCGTTGGCTTTGTAATCTAAAGTGACACATTGCGCTTTAATGGTAATACCACGCTCACGCTCAAGGTCCATAGAATCAAGAACTTGAGACTCCATTTCACGCTCAGACAAGCCACCGCATTGTTGAATAAAGCGGTCAGCCAGTGTTGATTTACCGTGATCTATATGCGCGATAATGGAAAAGTTACGAATATTTTGCATTGCTTATTGTTAGCCCACACCTGTCAGAACCTGCATTACAGCGGCCTGATCGAGAAAATAATGACACAGTTGTTCATCGCCACAGGTTACCACTGGCACCTGAGATCCATATTGTTCAATCAATTTGGGGCTGGAATCGACATCAACTTCTGTGATTTTGAAATCATTTACCTGTTGCAGCTGTATTAGCTGCACTAACAGGTCTTCACAGAGGTGACATCCTTGACGTGAATAGACAGTGAAAGTGATCACTCGTCTGCAAAAATCTTCATTACAATGAACTGATCTGCCCCCTGGCGATGAACCAGAACCGGAATCATACGGCCTATGGGCAAATTGGCAACTTTTTTACGAAAATCAGCAGTATTTTTTACGTTTTTGCGGTCTATTTGCAACAAAATGTCACCTGACTTAACTCCAGACTGCGCAGCTGGGCTTCCAGGCGCAACACGTTGAACCAAAACGCCTCGCCCTAAACGATTTAATGACTCTGTATCCAGATCCGCAACCACCACACCCATAGGGTTCGAGCCAGGCACTTTTTGCTGCGTTTTAGCCAGAGGTTTATCCTCAGATGGAAGTTCTTCGATTAACACGTTCAAGGTTTTGAACTTACCGTCACGTAATATCTTCAGTTTGGCTTTAGAACCGACAGGAACACGACCGACCAGCGGAGGCAAATCAGACGAGTTTTCAATGTCATGGCCATTAAACGATAAAATGACATCGCCCGCTCGCACACCAGATTTTTCTGCAGGACTAGCTTCCATAACTTGAGACACTAATGCTCCCACAGGTTTATCTAAATCGAAGCTTTGTGCTAGCTCATAGGTGATTTCTTGTATGTAAACGCCTAACCAGCCACGACTCACCGAGCCAGTGTCTTTTAACTGCTTCACTACATCCATTGCTACCTCAACAGGTATCGCAAACGACAGTCCCATAAAGCCACCGGTACGACTATAAATCTGTGAGTTAATACCTATTACTTCACCATCAAGATTAAATAATGGACCACCAGAATTACCCGGATTGATTGCAACATCGGTTTGAATAAACGGAACATAACTAGCGCTGGGTAAGTTACGACCTTTGGCACTGACAATACCCGCTGTTGCAGAGTGATCGAAACCAAAAGGTGAACCAATGGCAAGAACCCATTCACCCACTCTTAAAACTGACGAATCACCAATTTCAACAATCGGTAAATTATTTGCCTTCACTTTTAATAGAGCAATATCACTAAATTCATCGCTACCTATGACCTCTGCTGGCAATTCACGCTTGTCATTTAAGCGCACAATGATTTCATCAGCACCATCCACCACATGATGGTTAGTCATGATGTAACCATCTTTTGAAAGAATAAAACCCGAACCCAATGATTGCGCATCCTGCGCTGGTGGTTGCATGCCTCGTTCACCAAAAAAATGCTTAAATAATTCACCAAAGGGAGCATTTTCCGGCAACTGTAATTCATCACCTAACTCTTCCTGAAGTTTGCCCCATGGATGTTGTGCTGCGGATGCTTTATGTCGAGTACTAATATTTACCACTGCTTTACCATTGCTTTCTACCAATTCTGCAAAATCAGGCAATGAGCCTGCCGATAATGAAGTATTAACAAGAAACAAAGACAATAGGAATAAAAAAGGATTAAGTTGCAACATAAAATACTCTTTTAAAAATCAAATCAAAAATCGTTTAGTTAACTCTACGAACCAATTGCGGTTGTATTGAACGTTTTAAGCCACTACGAGATAATACAGTTCTTACTGTTACTATAGATACCAGTAAACCTAAAACCGCTGATAATATTGTAAATAGTTCAGTGGAGAACATTAGTTCTGCTAACACGCCAAAAACTAACATAATAATAATAGGCAATAAGTAAATCAACAACGAGCCTTGCACCAATGCATTTTCTTCAATGGCAACTATAACTCGATCACCTACTTGAACATCTAAGGTTTTATTGACAACAAATTGGGCACTTCTATTACCCACTACCTTAGCGATAGTTGAAGTACCACAGCCAGACTTAACGGAACAACTTTGACAGGTGGATTGTCGCTGTGTTTCTAGCAATAATTTTCCGTCTTTTATATCAACAATAGTGGCAGTTTCTTCAATCATATAATTTTTAATTTAATGGCTTTATTGATTCGGCAATCATACGTACTGTAGCGGATGGTACTTCGCCAATCGCCGTGACATAGTCATTACCCATAAAAGAACTATACGCATTAACAGGTCCCATGGAGGACATACCGATAACCGGCTTATCAACCTCTTTAAGCTGTTCTACAAAAACTGAAACCGAAGCCATACCATCGCTGTAAACCATATGATAAGCCGGCGTTACTCTACTATGATGATTAACCTTTACCGCACGAATTAACTCAAAGCCAACCGGTAAATTACTTGCCTGCCAGCGTTGCTGACGCACACTATGCTCATCCATTAGCTGCACTTTCCGATAAGTGCTTAACACATCAACATCAATAGAGTTTTTAGGGGTAGAAGATAAAAGCTCTACATTGCTGTACATTAATTGTTCTAACACCTTGCCTTTTTCATCAATCAGATCACATTTAAGTAATAGACCACTTTTCTGATCGAGCCAAAAGACATAACCATAACGGTGCTGATCATGAGGAACCATCTGTATTTTTTGCGTTGATTTATTAGCTATACGATCATGCCCACTAAGTTCAAGCTTATATAATTTTTTTAGTGCCTGCCTATTCTCAGGCAGCGCTGGATGTAATGGCCCTTTGTCTATAGAGCCTGCCATTTCATCAGAGATGGTAACCAATTTTTTTGCTGGAAAAATAGTGGTCACTTTATTGTTGTGGCGAATAATGGTTTGATCTTCCCCCGTCAACGATTCGAGGGTTTGCCAACTTCCTTTTGGAGTCACACCTTGCTTAACTCGAATCGCCTGCATTTTATCTTGCTGACGAATCACCAGCGTTCCCTGAAAATTTTGCTGCTGACTGGCCTGACTCATTTTATCCAACCAATCATCAATAGAGTCTGCCCAAGCACCTGACGCTGATAAACATAGCAAACTTAGTAGTATAAATTTTAGTTGGCTTTTTAATCTCAAACTTTAATCCTGCTCGCGTGATTTTACATCTGCTGCGCGCACATAAGGCATCATTCCTTGCATGGTAGACTGACTGGCATAACCAGAATGCTGCAGCATATATACATTTAATTGCTTTTGCTGTTGCGGTGATTTTTTGGCAATCTGCACAGTTGAAGCAACACGCACATTTTTTGCAATCTCTGGATTAACAGCTTGCACATTCACACTCTGGCTTGACTCTACTGGAACTGATTGCGCCAATTGTACATTGTTGACTGCCGATTCATTATTCACTGCATTAAACGTAACCAAGGTCACCGTCGCTACTGAAGCAGCAACCGCTACACCAGCAACTGGCTTTAACAAACGATTAAACCATTCACTTAAATTAAATTCTGATGCGATTTTATTATTCTGTAAAACGGCACCATCTTCACCATGCGCTGGCTCATATTCAATAGCACGAGATACAGCTGAACTAATATCCATGAATGATGCTTGATCTAACTCATCTCGCATTGTGTCACCCATTAAACGATAACGCTGAGCTGTTTCTGCATCACCAATTGGATCACGTTTTAAATCTTGCATAAAAGACGTTAGCTGCGCTTCATCTAGGGCACTGTCCAACAAAGAGGAGAGTTGTTCTTCGCGCTGTACTTCTACTTGTTGCTTTGATTGATTCATTCTATTCACCTACTTCAATTCACTGTTATCAAGCAGTGGCTTTAATTGCTTATCAATCGCGTCTCGTGCACGAAATATTCTCGAACGGACGGTACCAATTGGGCAATCCATCACATCCGCGATTTCTTCATAGCTTAGACCTTCCATTTCACGCAGTGTTACCGCTTCTTTTAAATCTGATGGTAGTTCAGCTATTGCTTTATAAATAACCTGCTTTATTTCAGCCGCCAGCAATTCTTTTTCCGGAGTTGCATATTCACGCAACCAGTCACCACTATCGTATTGCTCCGCATCTTGTACATCCACGGCAGAAGTTGTTGCGCGACGACTGGCAGAAACCAGATAGTTTTTGGCTGTATTAATAGCAATGCGGTAGAGCCATGTATAAAAGGCACTATCTCCACGGAAGTTTTTTAAGGCCCGATAAGCCTTAATAAAAGACTCCTGTGCCACATCCTGAACTTCATCACCATTACGTACAAAACGTGCGACCAATTTGATAATGCGATGCTGATACTTCAACACCAATATATCAAACGCTTTTTTGTCGCCTTGTTGTACTCGCTCTACTAGAGCTTGATCAATTTCGCGCTCGCCCATACGGGCTTGTCCCCCATCAGACACTTCCAGTGCCTTATTATTTTTTAGTAATTTTTTCTGGCCATATTGGCTTTGCATGGTAGCTTTAGGCGTGATCACCTGATTTGGTGTAACATCAACCCCAAACCCAGACATAAGATCTGAAACAATACCCGATTCGCATACTGACATAAAGACTCAACCTTTAATATTATAATGCCTAACAAACTGAGTAATAGACAATCATTCCGCCACGAAGTTCTAATTATTGGCGGTGGTGCTGCAGGATTAACCCTTGCACTCAATCTTCCCTCCCATATGAAGGTTGCCGTTATCACTAAAGACAGTGAGACAGCGGGCAGCACTTATTATGCTCAGGGCGGAATATCTACTGTATTAAGGGAAGACGATTCCTTTGAATCACATATCAACGATACCCTGAAAGCGGGTGGTGAGCTGTGCGATGAGAAAGCGGTTAAATTCGCAATTGAAAATGGCCCAGAATCTATTAACTGGCTTTCTGACTTAGGTGTCCCGTTTACCACTGATATGCACGCCGATGGGCGCAAAACCTGGCACCTTACCCGCGAGGGCGGCCATAGCCATCGCCGAGTGATCCATGCTGCAGACGCCACCGGCAAAGCACTAGAAACCACTTTGCTCAATCATGTTAAACACAGTAAGAACATTGAGCTACTAGACCACCACAACGCGGTGGATTTAATCACCGGAAAAAAACTTGGCCTAGACCACAATCGTTGCATTGGTGCCTATGTCTTTAATAAAAAGCTTAAGCGCGTAGAAACCTTTCAGGCACGCCATGTGGTTTTGGCCTCGGGTGGCGCGAGCAAGGTTTATTTATATACATCCAACCCGGATGGTGCCACCGGTGACGGCATCGCAATGGGCTGGCGCGCAGGCTGCAATGTCGCCAATATGGAATTTATGCAATTTCACCCAACCTGCCTGTATCACCCTAGCGCAAAATCATTTTTATTAACTGAGGCCTTACGCGGTGAAGGCGGCCACCTGTTACTGCCGGATGGCACACGCTTTATGCAGAAGTTTGACGATCGTGGCGAACTCGCACCGCGCGATGTCGTGGCCCGCGCTATTGACCACGAAATTAAGCGCCTTGGTGTAGACTGTCTGTATCTAGATATTAGCCACAAACCCGCGGCATTTATTCGCTCACACTTCCCTACTATTTACGCCAAATGCCTGGAATACGGCATTGATATCACCAAAGAACCTGCACCGGTGGTACCTGCCGCTCACTACACCTGCGGCGGGCTTGTGAGCAATTTAAACGGCGAGACCAATATCAACAACCTGTACGCCATTGGAGAAACCGCTTCTACCGGCCTTCACGGCGCAAATCGTATGGCGAGTAATTCACTACTCGAGTGCCTGGTATTCGCACGATCTGCCGCTCAGCATATTACGAAATCCGAAGATGCGACCCACGAATGGGATACGATTAAGGCATGGGATGAAAGCCGCGTTACTAACTCCGACGAAGAAGTGGTGGTATCACACAACTGGGACGAGCTACGCCGCTTTATGTGGGACTATGTAGGCATCGTGCGCACAGACAAACGCTTACAGCGAGCAAAGCGTCGTGTCGACTTACTGCTGCTGGAAATTGAAGAATATTACGGCAACTTCCGTGTAACGAGTGATTTACTCGAACTGCGTAACCTAGCTGTGGTCGCCGACCTGATTATTCGCTGTGCGATGCAGCGCAAGGAAAGCCGCGGCCTACACTACACCCTTGACTATCCTGAGCAAGATGATAGTCAGCCACCGACCAATACACTACTAACCCCAGAAGTAGAATCATGACAAACAATACCCAAGCCACAACGCTTCCTTTAGTAATAGAACCAGAAGCACTCAAAGCTGCACAAGCAGACAACAGTTCACTGCTAGTTGTAGATCTTTCTACTCATAAACAATATTCACAGGCACATATTCCCGGCGCTGTTTTTTTAGATTACGCACACATCGTGGGTATGAATAAACCTTATACCGGTTTATTGCCAGAAGAGTCGGCCTTCGAACATATTATTAATTCTCTTGGCATTACTCCAGGCACACATATCGTTGCATACGACGAAGAAGGCGGCGGTAAAGCAGCCCGCCTAATTTGGACACTGCACGCAATGGGACACAATAAAGCCAGCCTGTTAAATGGTGGTCTAATTGCCTGGTATCGTGAAGAACTCCCACTAAGTAATGATGCCGTTACTAGCCAGCCAAATGCATCAGACCGACAATATAAAGTCGACTTCACGCGCCAGCCAGTGGTTGCGGATACAGACTACATAAAAGCCAATTTAGAAAATGGCAGTGTGGGTCTACTCGATGCGCGCAGCATAGAGGAGTACACCGGCACTTCACGTTACGCCGAACGTCCGGGACGAATTCCTGGTGCACAGCATTTTGAATGGACACTCGCGATGAATGCCGATGATAATTACCGCCTGCTGTCCAAAGAAGAGTTGCAACCAATGATGGATAGTTTGGGCCTCACGCAGGACAAAGAAATTATTGTGTACTGCCAGAGCCATCACCGTTCGGCTCTTTCATATTTAATGCTGAAATACTTAGGCTATGAAAAGGTACGTGGATATCCCGGGTCATGGTCAGAATGGGGAAATAGAGCTGATACGCCGATAGAAATATAAATCAGTATATTTCTTCAATTAATACACGCTTTTTAAACTCAAAATTTCAAAATTATGCCCGTTTAACCGGGCATAATTGCTCTTTGCTTAATCTCATAGTTATTTCGCTAACACCGGTTAAGGTTACCCCACAGAACAGACCTTGATTCTTTGTCTAATACACATGCAAAAAACCAAGTACAAATGGTATTGGAGAGTAAAGAGCTCATCGAATAAATAGCAGCTTTACTGAATAAGAGGCTTATCAATAACTCTTTAATTTTGATCCCTTCGTCACCCTTTTAACCATTTCTGACAATTGCACCTATTGGGTCATGGTATATTGCAATTCAAATGATAAAACGATGAGCAGGATAAAATGATGAAATCCACATTCAACAGATATTTCAATTACAGCCTATTAACAGTGTTATCACTAATTATAATCGGCTGCGAATCCTCAGATCAGGGTATAGGCGATACTGGCAAGGGTACTGGCTCTGTCGCGCTTCTACTAACCGATGCACCTATTGATGACTTTGATAAATTTCTTATTACTGTAAGTGAAATTTCACTGCTAGGTGATGATGGCAGCGTAAGCCTGTTTAGTGGCGATGAAACCATTGATCTGCTCGACTTGAATAGCCACTCAGACCTGTTTTCACTAACGACTAATATCCCTGCGGGCAATTATTACAAAGTGCGTATGCAAGTCTCTGATCCAAAACTGCTTGTTCTGGATATGGATGGAAACATACTGGAAGATGAAACCGTTGTTCCAAAAATGGGTGGAAATGGTAAGTTGGATCTGAATCCTCGTGGTGAAATTGTTGTCACTGCAGGTCAAACCCTGGCGCTGCAATTAGATATGGATGCGCAGAAATCTATCCACCTAATTCAAAATGGTAATGGTGAGTATCGTTTCCGCCCGGTCGTTTTTATAGATGTATTAACTGACACCATGCTAGGCAAGCTAGTTCGCCTTAGCGGCTATGTCGATGATATCGAAGAAAATAGTTTTGAACTGTGCAAGCAACCAGTAGACAACGATGATGACGACCTTGTTAGCGCTAGAGATGATGATGAGATTCATGAAAACGAACACTGCATAAAAATCTCTACTGCTTTAACAACATCTTTCTTCAATGACATGGGTGAAGCAGTCGATCAATCTGAGCTAGCAGATAACAGTGTTGTTACTGTGTTGGGTTACTACAGCAACATGAATGATGATCGTTATGTTGGCTTTGAAGCTGAAGTTGTTGAATTGGCCGCAGCCGATGTGTTCAAAACATATAGTGGCGTGATTGAAAGTATTGATACCAATAGTCAGCTGATAGAAATACGCGACCAGAACGATATGCTAAAAACGATTCAGTTTGTATCGACTACCAAAGTATTTGATATGACGGGTAAGTCGATGCTGCTAGAAGAACTAGAAAAGGATATGACAATAAAAGTTGAAGGCATTTACGATGACCTGAATGCACAAGTTAATGCGGCTATTATTTTTGTAGAACCTGTATCTACAATGGCCTCACAGTTAAGCGGAAGCTTTGTATCATTCCACAATGACATCACAAGTTTCGATATGCTGGATAACGCATGGGGCGACACTTGCGTATCAACGGATGATAATACCAGCGCTTACCTTTTAACTGTTGATAACGATGGTTTTACAAGCGAAGCAGTTAGCGTGTCTGAATTACAGTCAGGACAACGTCTAGACGTTTACGGTAGCTTCGATAATTCAGGTTGCTTTATGGCAGGAAGTTTATTGCTGGAAAAGTTGTAATCACTAAAAGCCTGCTAAATATTTAGCAGGCTTTTTTAATTGTATTTATGGCTATTTGATTGAGCAGTTATTTATGTGAGGCAAATAGTTGATACTCACAGAATTTAGAAATTCGACTAAGCAGTCGCATTTCTACTATCAAATTTAAATTGGAATATTTCGAATGAAAAAAAATCTACTAGCAATAATTTTACTGAGTATTTTTGCAGCGCCAGCTATGTCTGAAAAACCTGAGTGGGCTGGAAAGGGTAAGCCTACGGAAGTGCAGAAGACAGCACATAAGGCTGCAATGGAGGCTAAAGAAGACCTCGATGAAAATAAAGATAAAATAAAAGATAAGAGAGAAGAAAAAGTTAAGGAAGTTAAGGAATATAAGCAAAATAAATCCGACGATTTAAAAGGTATTGAGAAGCAAAAAAATAAAAAATCAGAACAGGTCCAAAAAGAACTTAATAAAGGATCAGAGAAAGGCAAAGCATCACGAGAGGCGAATAGTAAAAAATGGTGGAAATTCTGGGGTGAATGAATTTAACAAACCAGGATAGTCTGACGACTTCGCTGCTATCAAAATCCTTACTATCCGCTTTTCCTTGGCGACTTCAACCGGTCGATGCAACAGCAGCACTATCGCCATATACAAAATTAGTATTACTAGATTTTTAACGCATGCTCTCGGTAATAAAGCATCTCATTAATGGAGTCTTTAATATCATCCATCGCCAGATGAGAAGATTCCTTTTTAAAGCCTTTATATACTTCTGGCGCCCAGCGCGCAGACAGCTCTTTAATCGTACTAACGTCTAAATTACGGTAGTGAAAAAACTCTTCCAAGGCTGGCATGTAGTTAGCCAAAAAACGACGATCCTGACAGATGCTATTACCACACATTGGCGATGCGCCTGCAGGAACATACTGCTTTAAGAAATCAATCGTTTGTTGCTCTGCGCTTGCTTCATTGGCTGTACTGTCTTTAACGCGCTGTGTTAAGCCTGATTTGCCATGTTGATTGGTACACCATTCATCCATACCATTTAATAGCTCATCGCTCTGGTGAACCGCTATCATAGGGCCTTCAGCCAGAATATTGAGTTCTTTATCTGTCACGATTGTCGCTATTTCAATAATTACATCGCTTTGTGGCTCTAAACCGGTCATTTCTAAATCGATCCAGATTAAATTATTTTTATCCACCTGTGACATAATCGCCCCCTGTTATCAGCGTTCTTATTTGTAGTTGATCATTCAATAGAGCCACACACTAGAACATTTCCATTAGAAAAGCGATAATTCACATAGTCATTTTATATTTGAGGTCTTCATGCACAGTTTTGCGATTTTATTTTTAGCTTTTTTTAGCCTTTCCATCGTTGTTAAGTTATGGCTAGCACACCGCCACCTTAAGCATATCCAAAACAATCGCCCACAAGTACCAGAAGCCTTTAGCGAGAAAATCTCACTAGAAGATCATCAAAAAGCCGCTGATTACACCTCTGCCAAAGTTAAGTTTGGTCGCTGGCCATTGCTTTATGACGCTGCCATACTGCTTGTGTGGACATTTGGTGGCGGATTAGAACTACTTGATCAAACCGCCCGAACTTACCAGCTAGACCCTATATACACCGGCATACTGGTTATCTTCAGCCTGATGATTATCTCAGCGCTAATCGATTTGCCTTTCTCTCTATACAGTACCTTCGTTTTAGAGGAAAAATTCGGCTTTAATCGCACCACACTCAAAACCTTTTTCATCGATATGTTTAAAGGCGCATTGCTCGGTGCAGTATTAGGTCTACCACTTATCTGGGTTATTTTGTGGTTAATGGAGCAAGCGGGTGAACAGTGGTGGATCTATACATGGGCGGTTTGGACCAGCTTTAGTCTGTTCATTGCATGGGCCTACCCAACCTGGATTGCACCTATCTTTAATAAATTTTCACCACTGGAAGAAGGCGATACCTTAACGCGCATTAAAAACTTATTAACGCGTTGCGGCTTCAACAGTGATGGTATTTTTGTTATCGACGGCTCAAAGCGTTCAAGCCATGGTAACGCGTATTTTTCTGGTTTCGGTAAAAATAAACGCATTGTTTTTTATGACACATTATTAGAGTCATTAAGTGATGATGAATTAGAAGCGGTGCTCGCTCACGAGCTTGGCCACTTTAAACGCAAGCACATTGTTAAAGGCATGCTCATTACAATCGCTATTACATTTGTCGCACTGGGAATACTGGCCTGGCTAATGAAATCCGACTGGTTTTATACCTCGCTGGGTGTAAGTACACCATCGACTTATATGGCATTATTACTATTTAGCATTGCTACGCCTGTGTTTACCTTTTTACTCAGCCCATTAATGAGCATGTTCTCACGCAAAAATGAATTTGAGGCAGACGAGTTTGCGGCACAGCAATCTGAAGCAAAGTTTTTAATTCAGGCATTGGTGAATATGTATAAAGAAAACGCCAGCACCTTAACGCCCGATCCTTTATATTCAGCATTTTATGATAGCCACCCTCCTGCGCCAGTGCGTATTGCACACCTGGCCAAACAATAAATTTAAAACGAGATAATGAAATGAAAACTATACTTAGCTTACTACTTTTAACTCTTAGCCTAAGCGTTAATGCTAGCGATGATAAACATCATGCCGGAAAATCATTGCACGATGATAAATGCTCTAGCTGTCATACAGATTCTGTATACACGCGTGAAGATAAAATGGTAAAAACCATGTCTGCATTAGAACATCAGGTAAACAACTGTATGAAAGGTGCTGCAAAGGCCGAATGGACACAACCGCAAACCACATCAGTCGTTGAATTTTTAAACGATAAGTACTACAAATTCTAAATGCCTATTTTTTCAGTTAAAGTGTTACCTATCACTTCTGATCTCATCAGGGGTGATAGCTAAATCATGGCAAAACGTCGTATTAATGATCAACAACAACGCCGCATTGATAACCTGCAATTAAAGCGCAAAGAAAAAGCCGCTAAGAATCAACAAAAACAATCTGAAAGCATAGCGCAACAAGGCCTGGGTGAAGAGCAACACGGACAAATCGTCACCAACTATGGCCAAACATTATTAGTAGAAGACGAAAACAAAACGCTTTACCGCTGTGTCGCCAGACAAAATCTCGGTGCCATCGTCTGTGGTGACAAAGTAATATGGCAAGCCGGTGAAAATAATCAGGGCGTGATCGTTGCTATAGAAGAGCGAGAATCATTACTGCAAAAGCCAGGTTTTGGCGGCAAGCTAAAACCAATGGCTGCCAACATAGACCAAATCGTCATTGTCTCTGCCGTTCAACCCGCACCCAATCCATACCTTATTGATCGCTATTTGATTGCGGCAGAAAATCTACCTGCCACACCCATTATTCTGCTCAATAAAATGGATTTACTGAATGATGAAAACAGATCTAATATTGAAAAAATAATTAATGAGTATCAAAATATTGGCTATCGAGTGATCACTACCAGCAGCATCGATAATGAAGGTTTTGAAGAATTACTCGCCGCATTAACAACACACACTAGTATATTTGTAGGTTTATCTGGCGTAGGTAAGTCATCTTTAATAAACCAGTTAATGCCCGAACTCGATATTCGAGTTGGCGTATTATCTGAAGCCAGCGGTGAAGGTAAACATACCACGACAAGCTCAAACCTTTATCATTTACCCTGTGAAGGGAAGCTAATCGACTCACCCGGTGTACGCGATTTTGGTTTATGGAACACTTCAGAGGATGATATTTTAAATGGTTTTATAGAATTTCGTGAATACATTGGTCACTGTAAATTCTCAAACTGCAGTCATTTAAAAGAGCCCAATTGTGCGATTAAGCAAGCATTAGCAGACAACAAAATCAGTCAGCAACGATTTGATAATTACCAGAAGATTGTTCGCGAGTATGTAGAATAGTCTCGCTCTAATCATTCCTCGTTGTCAGCACAGACTACGGAGACCTAAATGAATCAACACGAAAAAATTAATTACATTGAGCTGCCTGCAATTAATATTGAAACAACAAAACGTTTTTTCGAAAAAGTCTTTGCATGGACATTTGTTGATTACGGACCAGAGTATACGGCCTTTACTAACCAGGGCTTAGATGGTGGCTTCTATAAATCTGAAAAATCGGCCTCTACTGATAATGGCAGTGCTTTAGTTGTTTTTTATAGTAACAACCTTGCAGAAACTCAATCTAAAATTGAAACCGCAGGTGGCGATATTATAAAACCTATATTTGAATTTCCCGGTGGTAAGCGATTTCACTTCACCGACCCAAACAAAAATGAATATGCAGTTTGGTCAGATGAAGCAACGATCAGCCAATAGCTGTCACTTAACTGTATATAAGCTTTAACGCTTATGACCTGGTTATCAATATGATGCTATTTGTCTCTTGAATATATCCAAGACCCCACCGCTAACAAGATATAGAGTCCTCCAATAACAATCATTTGCTCGACTTTATTATTGAATTCATAATAAAGAATCAACAGGGTGCCAGACATTAAACCTAAAATAGCTAAAATAGTAAGTATCTGTGATGAGTTCGTCAGGTCGCGAATCTTGTAATTCGCAAAAGCCATAAGTAGTGATACCAGTAAGAATGTAATACTACCAAATTCAAGAATAAGTTCTAAACCACCGACAAGCACAAGGACGAATGCTAGTATTGACATACATATAATAGAGAAAACAGGTATCTGATTGATACGTTTAGCAAGAATACTAGGGAAATAACCATCTTGCGCAATTACAGCCATTTGCCTTGATGCTCCAAATACAGTCCCGCTAATAGCGCTACTCGTAGCAAGTAGAGCCCCTAAAATTACAAGATTATTTCCCCAATGACCTATTACATGATCTGCTCCAGACGCTAAAGCGTATTCTTTTTTATCTACTATCTCATCAAACGGGATCGCTAGTATCGCACCAAGTGATATAACAATATAAATTAAAATCGCAATAAATATGGCTGAATAAATAGCTTTTGGAATATTTTTTTCAGGGTTTTCCATTTCATTGACAGCGTTAATAACAAGTTGAAAACCTTCAAATGCAACAAATGTAAGAGAAGCAACCACCAGGATAGATAATACACTTGTCTCACTGCTGTCCTGAAACAATACAGGCAGCGTAGTTTGACTACTATTAATAAGGACAAATGAAATAACAACGAGTATTAAGAGCTTTGTATAAACCATAATATCTTCGATTTTACCCATCCCCTTTACACTCCATATATTTATTAGTGTAAAGGTGAAAATTACTGCTCCAGCGACAAGCTTGCGTACCCATTCACTATCAGCGAAAGTAAAGTTACTAATGGCATATGATGAAAATGTGTAGGCATAGAGAGCCAACGTGCTTATGTAGCCAAATATAACGCACCAGCCAATTAAAGATGAAGCAAAAGGCGAATTAGGAAACGTTTTTTTATAAAACGAGTACGTAGCACCTTCATCTTTATAGTACACACCTAATTTGATATATGAATAGGCGGCAAGTAATGCAATCACCCCCCCTAAGCCTATTGCCAAAGGCGTATAAGCACCAATCATGGAAACAGAAATACCCAAAATGGTAAAGATTCCACCACCAACCATTCCGCCCAGGGCGATAGCGATTAACTCTATAGTACCAAGCTCTTTATTTCTTTTTCTGTGAATTATGTTGTTAGAATTATTAAATATCATTTCATCAGATTAACAAAATGTTTGTCCTGAGTCGAAAGCACTCGCACATCCTTTTCAGCTTATGTATAACATTCTGTTTAATACAGTGTATTGCGAAAACGAAAAATGCTAAATAGCGTAAAAAAAATAGCGAAGGTACAAAGCACCATAAAGTATGGCATTAGCTCAATAAATTAATTTCCCTTAAGAAGGACACCTCTAATAATCTCTACAAAGTAGGTGAGCATTTAGGATCAGAGTATAAATTAGAGCGGTATTTTCTGTGAAAAATCGCCTTAACATTAAAGTTTCCTTAAAGCCCGCTTTATGGTGAAAGCGAACTCTCAAAGGCAATCTCATGAGCGTCAGCTTTGGGTAATTAACTTCCTCCTAGTAGTTAGGTAATACCCCTCTTTCCTGATGAAGCAAAGATAAATATTACATCTACCAATGAGAGATCCTAATTATTTACCTACCGCACGCCTTCTTCTAAAAAAAGACTGCAGTATATTTTTGCACTCTTCTTCCATTACCCCACCCTGCACTTCTATTTTATGATTATGGATAGCATCACCAATAAGATTTATTGCACTACCCGTTGCCCCAGTTCTCATATCATATGCACCAAAAACGAGTCGATTAACTCTTGCATGAATCATCGCGCCCACACACATTGAACAAGGTTCAAGCGTTACGTATAGCGTGGTATCTGTGAGCCTGTAATTATTTAATGCCTGCCCAGCATTTCGCATTGCCGTTAATTCGGCATGGGCAGAGGGATCATTATTTTGGATGGGCTGATTCCAGCCTTCTGCGATAAGTTGATTACCTTTAACGATGACGGCACCGACTGGCACCTCATCTTGCAGCTCTGCTTTTTGCGCAAGCATTAACGCTTGCTGCATCCAGTATTCGTCGCTGTGTTGCATTTTCAAAAATTAGCTTAAAAAATATTTAGCTATTTATTCCCACTCAATGGTTCCTGGTGGCTTACCCGTAATATCGTACACAACACGAGAAATGCCATCGACTTCGTTAACAATACGGCGACACACATGATCAAGAAAATCATAAGGCAGGTGCGCCCAACGAGCCGTCATAAAATCGATTGTTTCCACTGCGCGCAATGATACAACCCACTGGTAACGTCGACCGTCTCCGGTTACACCCACAGACTTTATTGGCAAGAAGACGGTAAAGGCCTGAGACACGGTTTGATATAATTCGTGTTTATATAGCTCTTCAATAAAGATGTGATCCGCTAAACGTAAAATATCGGCATACTCTTTTTTAACTTCACCCAAAATTCGCACGCCTAGCCCAGGGCCAGGAAATGGATGACGGTAAACCATATCGTATGGTAAGCCTAATTCAACACCCAGCTTGCGCACTTCATCTTTAAATAATTCGCGTAACGGCTCACATAACTTTAGCTTCATGTAATCCGGTAAGCCGCCTACGTTGTGATGTGATTTAATTAAATGTGCTTTACCGGTTTTGGCACCAGCAGACTCAATAACATCAGGGTAGATAGTTCCCTGTGCCAGCCATTTTGCATTTTTTAATTTAGCGGCTTCTTCTTCAAAAATATCGACGAACATATTACCGATAATTTTGCGTTTCGCCTCAGGATCATCCTGACCTTTTAAGGCATCAAGAAAACGCTGTTCCGCATCCACACGAATTACTTTTACACCCATGTGATCTGCAAATGTTTTCATTACCTGATCGCCTTCCTGATAACGCAATAATCCGTTATCCACAAACACACAGGTTAACTTGTCACCAATCGCTCGGTGCAGTAATGCAGCTACCACTGAAGAATCTACACCACCGGATAAACCAAGTAGCACTTCATCATCACCGACTAATTCGTGAATTTTAGCAATTGAATCTTCAACAATGTTATCGGCTGTCCATAAATTTCCACAACCACAAATATCATGCACAAAACGTTCAATAATGCGCTGACCTTGGTTGGTGTGCGTTACTTCAGGATGAAACTGCACGCCGTAAAAATCTTTCTCTTCATTGGCAATACCTGCAACCGGCGCTGAATCTGTTGATGCCATTAATTTAAAACCGGCTGGCATATCAACAACACGATCACCATGACTCATCCAGACATCCAGTATGCCGAAACCTTCTTCGGTTACATGGTCTTCAATATCTTTTAATAAACGCGTATGCCCACGAGCTCGTACTTTGGCATAACCGTATTCATGGTCTTCTGCATTTTCAACTTTACCACCTAACTGCGCGGTCATTGTTTGCATGCCGTAACAAATACCAAACACCGGCACACCCATCTCAAATACAATACCGGGTGCAGTCGGTGCATCATCTCCAGTTACTGTCTCTGGGCCACCTGAAAGAATAATTCCTTTAGGATTAAATGCCTTGATGTCATCATCACTTACATCCCAGGCATAAAGCTCACAGTAAACGCCGGCTTCACGAATACGTCGTGCAATAAGCTGCGTGTATTGAGAACCAAAATCTAAAATTAATATGCGGTCTGAATGAATGTTTTGAGAAGTCATGATTATTATCTTGGTAGATGATTGACATTAAAAAGCACAGAGACAAAGTTTTCTGTGCCTAATTTTAAAAACTAACTTAATTTAAGCAGCCACCTTGGTTCGTGGCTTATCAGCTTGCTTCTCGTTGGTTTCAGATCAAGGCGAAAAATGTGAGTTTACAAGTGTAAATGATCATTTTTTAACGCGGATATGGAGTCTACGAGAAGTAAGCTGATGAGTTACGTTCTGTAGTTAGGTGCTTCTTTGGTTATCGTCACATCATGAACATGCGACTCTTTCATACCTGCACCAGAGATGCGAACAAACTCTGGCTTAGTACGCATTTCATCCAAATCGGCACAACCAACATAGCCCATACTTGAACGAATACCACCTAATAGCTGATGTACAACAGCAGCCATTGGACCTTTATACGGCACGCGTCCTTCTATGCCTTCTGGTACTAATTTTTCAGCACCAGCATCTTTATCCTGGAAGTAACGATCGCTTGAACCCTGTTCCATTGCACCGATTGAGCCCATACCACGGTATGATTTATATGAACGACTCTGGAATAAAATGACTTCACCCGGCGCTTCTTCTGTGCCCGCTAATAAGCCACCTACCATAACGCAATATGCGCCAGCAGCTAATGCCTTGGCAATGTCGCCAGAGTAACGAATACCACCGTCAGCAATCAGAGGAACACCTGTACCTTCTAGTTCTTTAGCAACATTAGATACCGCAGTAATTTGTGGCACACCCACACCTGCGACGATACGTGTAGTACAGATAGAACCCGGGCCTATACCGACTTTTACAGCATCTGCACCGGCTTTAACTAAATCACGTGCAGCTGCTGCAGTTGCAATGTTTCCGCCAATAACCTGCACTTGCGGGAAATTCTTTTTAACCCATGCCACACGACTAAGCACGCCCTGTGAATGACCGTGCGCCGTATCAACAACAATCACGTCAACACCGGCTTCAGCCAGTGCCTTAACGCGTTCTTCTGTCTCAGCGCCTGTACCTACTGCAGCACCTACACGCAAACGACCTAAGTCATCTTTACAGGCCATTGGGAAATCATCTGACTTTTGCATATCACGGACAGTGATCATGCCGCGTAATTTAAAGCTGTCATTAACAACCAGAATTTTTTCAATACGATGCTTATGCAACAGGCTTAATACTTCATCACGCTCTGCACCCTCTTTTACCGTTACCAGTTTATCTTTAGGGGTCATAATGCTAGAAACAGGTTTATCCAGCTCCGTTTCAAAACGACGATCACGTGAAGTGATAATACCCACCAGATCTTCACCATCAACAACCGGTAAACCTGAAATTTTATTATTCTGTGTTAAGGCAACCACTTCGCGGATAGTTGTCTCTGGCG
>Ga0316204_10002174_pt1 | contig 46316 bp, 44 predicted proteins | sample 6monrhotite_MG_2_FD_205661 | JGI IMG/M metagenome (GOLD analysis project Ga0316204, IMG submission 205661) | Microbial mat bacterial communities from mineral coupon in-situ incubated in ocean water Damariscotta River, Maine, United States -... | ecosystem: Environmental > Aquatic > Marine >... | reverse complement strand
GCAGGCAAAACATCAGGTACGAAATTTTGCGTTCCCCGTGCCGCCAAATAAAGTTCCGGCCTAGCAGCGGCGGTGTTAATAAATGTTACGGAAAATTCGCCGCTAGGCACTAGACCAATCGTACCGTTATTGGGTCTTAGCACTACCCAACCTGCCGGCATTGGCGGCGCCGTCTGATCCATGCCATATGTGCCGGTAACTGGATCAATTTTATAGTGATAACTCAACTCATTTAAGATCTCTGCTTCACCTATCGTTGCCATAACTCCCCCCCTTTACCATTGGATTAGTAAACTTCTGTCAATTAGCGCGTTACGCTATAAATCATTAAATCAAAAACTGCGGCAGCGGCCAGCTTGCTGCCATCAGGGCTAAATTTGCAGCGCGGCGTGTGTTGGTCTCGGTAATCTGTCATTGGAAATTTGATTTTTTGGAGTAACTTACCCGTGCTGACATCCCATAGCCAAATCGAATCTTGTGTAGCGGGATCAGCACCCTGACAAGAAACCAGAAACCGCCCATCGGGGCTAAAATCCAAGGAAAACACGTATGATTCCACCGGCAGCTCGCGCAGCAAATGCCCCGTATTGGCATCCCATAGCCGAATGGGGTCTTTGTTGATGACCGTGCGAAATTCGCCAGTTTTCATATTTCGGGTGTCCTGACGGTTACCGGTCCAGCTGCCCGTTGCTAATATGCTGTCATCAGCGCTAGCGGCAAAAGCCATAGGTATCATTACGTGCACATCTTTGATCGTGTTTAATTTATTGCCCGAAAACGCATCCCAAATACCAATTTCGTAGTGTTCCTCCAAATAGGTCACTGGCAAGCCGTTGGGCGTTCTCTCACCAGTAGAGTAATTTTGAGTTCCCCAAAGTTTTTTGCCATCATGACTGAAAACCATCCCCGTTGCTGTTATCCCTTCAGCTTCGACTCGGCGGATTAGTTTACCGGTTGCGCTTTCAAACAAACGGATGGTAATTCCATGGCCTGGTCGGTCATAACTAACCGCTACCGTGCCGCCATCTGGGCTGAAAGAAATCGAGCTAATGCTCATACTTTGAGGGTGCTGTGCATCAGCGCCAGAACCAATTAAATCATCTGGATCAACAAGATCGCGAATATACGACCACGTTTTTACATCCCACATACTAACGGGTCTTGTGCCTGCAACTAGATAACGACCGTCTGGGCTAAATTCGATTGCATCTGAAGGCTTCTGCATCGACGTAACTAACTGCTGCTTTTCTACATCCCAGATGCCAATTCCACCCACAATACTAAGACTCGTCACGGCAATATATTTCCCATCTGGGCTCCAAGCCAGCACTTTCATCGTAACTTTACGTTTGAGTTCTGCTATAGGTTTGATGATATTTACACTGTCAGCAGCATTCGCTTTCATTGAGACTCCTCGGGGTGTTAATCGATTAATTCCTGTATCGGCAAAACTTGTCTGCACTAATAACGCAGGCATAATGAAAGCGGTAATAAGCGCAACCCAATGGGAAGGCGTCAATATTTTTTTCATGCCACTCTCCTTTTCATAAACATGTCATCATTGGCCGCAATCGCTCCGCTCGCCAACTGCCCCGGTGCAATACCGTTCAAACCAGCATCAGCACTCGCTTGATTGAGAGGCGGCTGGCCGTTGAGGGTGGCGGTGTTGTAGTTGTATTGGGTGGTGATACTGCCACTCTGAATGGTTTGCGTGAGCTGATTATTTGTAAGCTCATACTGACTGTTTCCCGCTGTGATGCTGAGATTGCCGGCGTTGTCGGTGATCACGGCGGCGGGGTCATTGGCGAGGACGGTGTTGAGTTCTTGTAGGCCACCCTGCCATGTTTGCAGGTCTGAAGGCTGTGTGGCTGCCGTGCCAATTTCTTGTATTTGTTGCTGAAGGTATTCCTGAATGTTGGCGGCGGATGTGTCGAGCTGGTATGCGCCGGAATGTGCATCAAAATTGTATTGCACAGCGGCAACTTGACCATTGGGGTATTGGGTGGTGTCGATTTTGCCACCATTGGCTGTTGGTACGCTCCAGTTCTCAATCCCAGTCGGGGTATCTTTGGTGTAAAAGACGCCGTTGTCGTATAGACGCCCAACTTGGGTCGGTCCGTTGATTTCTACGTAGTGCAGGCCAGCGTCGGCGGGCTGGTTGGGGATAGCAAGGCTAGTGCCACTGACTGGGTTTAGCCCTATCGTTCCTACAAAGTTCTGTGTTGCAGCCAAATTCCCAGATGTAAATACTGTATTTACAATAGCTGTGATTTGATTTGGATCAGTGTTATGACGAAGATATGCATAGTTCAAAAAATTATGCTTAATATCTATACCATTAGCCTGCAATTTTTGTGTAACCGAATACAGATTGCCGCCCGGTAAATAATTATGCGCAATTTTTCCTTGGTCATATCCTGCATACATCCGGTTGAGGTCAGCGTACATGACTTGAATTTGAGCATCGACATCTTTTTTTGCCGCAGATACGGTCATTTTTGATAATGGGTTACTTGGGTTTTTCCTCACAAAGCTACGCCAACTATTAGTCCAAGTGGGAGTCTTAACAGTATCCATGTATTGGAAAAGACCATATGCGTGAGATGTCTTGCCTGGTTGGTTTGAATCAAAATCAGACTCAGCATTTGCGATAATGACCGCCGCTTGTATGACGACATTTGGCGCGCCAACTTGTTGACCCGATGCGATAATTTTATCAACCATAGCTTGCTGCGCTGGGCTTAGGCTGTTCATGTTAGTTGCCATTTTGAGTCTCCTTTATCCACCTTAATTTTTAATTTTCACTAACAATAAAATCACAATCTAACGATTCTTTTTTCGTGTAAACCCGATAGTGCCGCTATCTTTGAGAACATCATCCACATAAATTTCCCATGTATATTGCTGGCCAAAATAGCAGTCTATAGATGCGGATATTCCCAATTTCTCATTTCGAAAATCTTTTGGGAAAACGACCATTGCCGAGTTAAAATCTGTAGCAGTTTTTTTTGCAACAAAAATACTACCTTTTGCAGCCTTAAGGACATATTTAGCTACATAATTTTTAGCGTTAGAAAATTTATTGTTTACCGACATTGTAAATTCGTAACAAGCATGGGTAAGCCATAGCGGCTTTAACTCGCCCGCAAAAGCTGGCGGACCATAACAACCCACAAGTATCAATATTGAAACAAACAACCTTGATATATTTTTCATGCCACACTCCTTGTTAAAAACATTTCATCATTTGCCACGCCTTGTTGCGTATTCATAACGAGACTGTTTAGCTGTGCTCCCGTCAAAATCTGCCCCGGTGCAAGAGCAAGCGTGTTGCCCGATGGCATGAGTACCGATTGTCCAGAAAGCAAATGTGTCATGTATGCTTTGGCACCCGTAGAATCCAAATTATATTGATTCGCGTAATCCATCAATCGTAGTTGCAGTTCTTGGCTTGCATAAATTTGCAGTGCTACGCTTGGATTGGCTCTGTCAATCTTATCTAAGGCGTTCTGAACTTGGCTCACCAAGTCCTGGCCTCTATTAATATTTAATTGATCCAATGCCGCTTGATTAACGGGGTTTTGAAGTGCGAGATTAAGTTGAGCGCTTAGTGCGTCCTGCACAGCTGGATCCAGACCACCATGTTGCGACAGTTGGCTAAGTTGAGTTGAGTTGAAGCCGATAGATGTCAGAAAGTTTTGCGCAGGTTCAGCCCCCTTTGCACCAACGTCATATTGAAACAAGCCAAATGAATAGCTGCTATTACTCCCCGCATAACTAAACCCAGAAAGTGTCGCCGCATTACCACCGTGCTCGGTACGAAATGCGACCGCAGCATAGTTTGGAATCAGCGTATTGTTGACGTAGTCTTGATTAAGTTTACGAGTCGCAGACATTTGTTTCTCCTTGTGGATAGTAATTCTGTGGAAATATAAACGCGTTAGTTAACTTGCTTTAGTTAGCTTTAGGTCGCAGCTGCCAATCTTCTGCTTCGCCAGGTTTGGGATGATAGAACTCTGTTCCCGGCTCAGGACCAGGTTCTGCTCCGTTAAAGCTGATGTCCTCACCCGCATCAGGTAAGCCAAGGCGCTCAAGGCCAAAAAAAGGAACGGGTGAATGCAATCCATTATAAGAAATAGACTCACCAATACAGTCAAAGAATGCAACACGGATCGCAAGCGGACCACGGTTTACAATCACACCAGATCCGTTATATCCAAAGGCTGATCCGGTGTCATACAGGCTATATCTAAACGCTCCGATTTTGAAAGAGATTGCAGCAGTCCCACCTTTTGAAAAGATAGTCTTGTGGTATTTAAAAAACTGTTTTGCTGGCATCCTACTATGGGGATATTCCAACTCTATAGACTTAGGGTTTCGCCCAAACCGATATTGCATATAGCCAGTATCGCTACTAGCATCTTGGGAGGCACACAGGGACACGATTTTTTTCTTAGCTAATGAACAAGAAAAAACAACAATCTCTGCTGGTTCACACAATGTGGCTATTCCCTCTGAGGCAACAGATGATGCCAAGGCAGAATTATCGACAGCATTTAACTCATCTGCTTGCGCAATAAGATGTCCTGTTAGCACCCATATGCCAAAGAGCACTGCTACTAATTTCGAGATATTTTTCATGCAACTCTCCTTTTCATAAACATTGCATCATTGGCCGCAATCGCGCCGCTCGCCAACTGCCCCGGTGCAATACCGTTCAAACCAGCATCAGCACTCGCTTGATTGAGAGGCGGCTGGCCGTTAATGGTGTTGACGTGTGGCACTGGCTGACCGTCTGCGCCGTAGATGTAGGTGACGTTAATGGCCTGCCCGTTCAGAGACGTGTCTACGGTTTGGGTAAGGATGGCGATAAGTAAACCAGTGTAGTTCATACGCTGCCCTTTAATTGCATTGAGTAATTTCCTCCAGTCAATTCAAAGCCCAATTTACGTAGGAAGCTGTCCATTCGATTTAAATTAGCTCCGCTGTTAATGCCTACCGATAGCTCATGCGCGCCACGGTTCTCGGCCCATTTCTTAAATGCGGTAAGTAGTTTGAGTCCACCGCCTCCCATACGTTTTTCGGGCAGCATATCGTAATGAATAACGCTGGCGACAATTTGATCTGAAAAAAAATGTCTTTCTGTGCATCCAATTAAACAGCCAACAGATTTTCCAGATGCGTCTTCAGCGATAAAGAAACAATGCGTGTCATTTGGTTTTTCGATGACTGCACGCAAATTAACGGCGAGTCGCTCCCCATTGAAGTCATAATTCTTGTATCGGGTTTGTGATAAAAAGATGCGCGCTAGTTCTACAAAATCAGGCACATCATCGAGTGTTCCAAAACGGATTTTCATGTTGGCATATCCAAGCTTGAGTTATCGATTCGTCATGTTCATTTATCAGGCAGTCCATTCCCGTAATTTGACCTGATTTGCTTGCTGCGAATCCGGTATAAGCGCGCTAATGCTCAGCCCAGGAAATTGGGTTTTGTGCAGATCGGCTATCATTTCCTCAAGTTGCCCAAAGGGGGTAACGATATCGATTAGCCAAATGTGTTCTCCTGATTGCCATTCATGTGGGGCGATGCGTTGCATACCAGAGCGCAAGCGTTGGTCGACTTCAGCGCTAACCTTGGCCCAAGTGAAGAATGCAAACGGGATTTCATTTTTTGTGTACAGGCGGCATTGGTCGAGTACGACGGGTGGAAGTAGCAACCAGTCGATGTCTGCCATGAAGGTAAATTTTCGCAAAGGATCGCGTGCATACAGCCACAAGGCGGGGCCTAGTATGGGCAGTTTAGATAATGATTCTTTGGCGTTGGCAAGTTCTGGCGAGTCGGTATTAGTCGCCTCTTTGTCGGGTGGGTTGGAATTTTTAATTTCTACTTTTTCCGTTGTTTGTTTGGTGCTTTTTTTCATTATGCGCTCCTGTTATTAGTAGGTATTTTAACTCTCAATTTAACTGTTTTTGTTTTGCAATTTCGATAAAAGTTAAGCTATCGAAGGGCTTTTTGTTTTGCCAATTAAATCCAATATTCGTACTTTAATATGACTACTTTTATCCTAAAAACCTCAGTTCAAACCACAGATTTTCGCGTTGTTGCGCTTTGTTTCTACTCTGTGTCCTATGTGGTGCAACTGCTTTTTCTAGATTTATCGGTAAACTTAGGCACTACACTCCGCCTCTTTATCTCTCTATATTCTAAATGCGGCATTTCATTCCTTACCTTGCTTGACTTGTTCTTCTGACACTGCATTCAATGCCCCCTGTCCGATCCTCGCCACGTCGTCCACCTGCAAATTTTTGGGCACTGCGTGGGTAATAAAGAGTATCGAAACTGTGCCTTTAAGTTGGTTAATGGTGGCAGCAAAGTGTTCTGCGGTTTTGCTATCTAGGCTGCTGGTCGCCTCGTCAAAAACAAGAATCTTAGGTCGCTTTATGAGCGCGCGTGCAATGGCTAAACGTTGCTTTTGTCCGCCGGAAAGCCCTACTCCGCGTTCACCAATTTCGGTCTGGTAGCCTTGCGGTAGTGCTTCGATGGCGCTATGAATTTCAGCCATTTTGCAAGCTTGCACAATCTGGTCGAAGGTGGTGTGTGGATCTGCCATCATGAGGTTGTCGTAGATGGTGCCAGAAAACAGGATGGTTTCCTGTGGCACCACGCCGAAGTAGTGGCGCAGTTCGTTTGCAGAAAGATAGCGGATATCGTTGCCATCGATCTTGATAGAGCCACTAGAGGGTTGGTAGAAACCTTGCAGTAATTTAGTGAGCGTACTTTTGCCTGAGCCGGATGGCCCCATGATGGCGATGACTTTGCCGGGAGCAACTTTAAGGTTGAAATCCTGATAGAGGAAAGGTCGGTCTTCGGCATACCGAAAACTTAAAGCTTCAATGTCAATTTGACCCTTGCCTTCGCGTAGTCGGCTGGGTAGTACTGAATACGGTTCGACTGGCGCATTCATAAGGTCGCCCAAACGTTGCACTGACAGGTTAGCTTGCTGAAACTGTTGCCATAGCCCGACCAATCGCAACATGGGTTGCGATACTTTAGCCGCGTACATCTGAAAGGCAATAAGCATACCAATGGTGAAGTCGGTGTTATTCATTACGGTGTAGGCTCCCACAATCAAAATGAGTAGCGTCATCATCTGCTCTAGAGCGTTGGACACCACGTTGAAGGTATTGCCAATCAGACGTACGCTGAAACCGGAATGCAGATATTCGGCAAGGTAGTCGCTGTAACGCGCATTGAGTTGCGGCTCCATCTGCAAACTTTTGACGGTTTCAATGCCACTGACGTATTCGGTGGTAAAAGCCTGATTGCGTGCACCCAACATAAATTGCTTGTTCATACGACTTCTGAATAAAGGTGCAACGACGAAACTAATCACCGCGATCAAACCCATAATCACCAGTGCGATGCTGGTGAGCAACATACTGTAGTAAAGCATCATGCACAGGAAAATGAGCAGGAACGGAAAATCTAGAATCAGGGTAACAGCGGCACTGGCGATGAACTCACGAATGGATTCCACCCCGTGCAAACGTGCCGCAATAACACCTGTTGGACGCTGTTCAAAGTAGCGAGTTGGAAGTTTGAGCAAGTGAGCAAAAACTGCCGCTCCCAGTACGGCATCCACTCGATTGCCCGTGTGCAGAATAAGGTACTGGCGCACCCAAGATAGTAATGCGGAGAACACCATGAATACACCTAGCGCAATGCCGATAACAATTAGGGTACTTTGGGTTCGGTGCACAACGACTTTGTCGATGATGATTTGAGTAAAGAGCGGTGTCGCCAGTGCGAGTAATTGAATCACTAGCGAGGCAATCAACACATCGCGCCAAATGCGCTTGTGTTTCATCAGCTCTGGAACAAACCAGTTAAAGCCAAATTCGGCTTGCTTATCTAATGCCCCATCGGGATCTTTTATGTCTTTTGTTGCAAGCGCCAATTGAAATGCAGTGCCTGCAAAACGGGTATTGAATGCGTCATGCGGCATATTTTTCGGGGAATTGGTGGACACCTCAAACAAGGTGACACTTTCTTCGCTAAGCTGAACGACGATGGCTGGATGAAACTTGCGCGGGGGGGCGGAAGTAACGCCATCAGGGGAACTTAACGGAAGTGCATTTTGCGCATCAGCTTGTGAAGTATCCGCTTGAGGAGCTACTGGGGCCGTCGGCTCTGTCGATTCTGCCTCGTTTAGAACCACTAGGCATGGTAGGTTGAAACCAGACAGCGCAGAGCTTGCGCAATCATGACGTTTGATGCGAAATTCCATCGCCCGTGCTACATGGATAAACGAATCAGAGGTATACGGCGGCGGAAATTGTTTGATCAGTAATTCAGCATCAAAGGGCTTGCGGTTCAGTGCGCAAAAGCTACCCATTGCCCAGACGACATCTTCAACAGTAAACGTAAAGGTGGGGGACTGGTGTGACGGTGCACGCGATAAGCTATTTGAAACCAATTTCAATAAGCGACGCGGCATCAGGCAAATACTTCACTGAAAGGTTTCATAGCACACCATGTCAATCCGCAATCCATATCTACCATAAAACAACTACCTTCATCATATTAATAATCATTTAGTACAAGTGATACTTCACCACGCCACGTTTAACGACAAAGTTAAGTTTTATCACAGCAACTGAATTCTTGTAACTATCAGAACTGATAGGTATCAGAAAGAAGTCGGCATCCTTTCATATTTGAATTTCCCTCACCACTTAGGTCAAGACCCAGAGAGCCACCCTGCCCCTCGCATCGAACACCATTGTCTTAATTATTTGATATAAAATAAAACTGACTTGATTTGATTAAGCCCTTGCTTGCCAATTCAACACCGACAAGCCAATTTAATGAGGCGCTCATCAATGAGCATTGATTGCACTAAACACTCAAAACGCATACTCTGTCATCCACTTAATATATCTAGTTAACTTATCTGCAACACTCAGGAAATATCATTAGCAACATGCCCAATCAACTCTCCAAAAGGATAATTTTATGAGTAAACGATCTGCGACATTGCCCCCTGAAGAAGTTAAAAATATACATTCCTACTGGCGTGCTTGTAACTATCTTGCTGCTGGCATGATTTATCTACGCGACAATCCTTTGCTTAAAGAGCCACTCAAACTCGAACATATCAAGAATCGCCTACTCGGGCACTGGGGTTCAAGTCCGGGCTTAGCTTTCGCCTACATTCACATGAACCGACTGATCAACAAATATGATCTAGATGCGATATTCATGGCGGGTCCGGGACATGGCGCACCCGGCGTGTTGGGGCCAGTGTATTTAGAGGGGCGTTATAGTGAGGTGTATCCCAACAAGGGGGAAAACGAAGAAGGTATGCGCCAATTCTTCAAGGAATTCTCTTTCCCCGGCGGCATAGGCAGCCACTGCACACCGGAAACACCTGGTTCTATCCACGAAGGTGGTGAGTTGGGCTACAGCGTGTCACACGCCTTTGGTGCCGCGTATGACAATCCCGATTTAATCGTGACGGTCATGGTCGGTGATGGCGAGTCTGAAACCGCGCCTTTAGCAACATCGTGGCATTCCAACAAGTTTTTAAATCCGATACGCGATGGCGCAGTACTGCCCATTTTGCATCTCAATGGCTACAAAATTAACAATCCCACCATTCTTTCGCGCATTTCACATGAAGAGTTAGAAAATCTGTTCAAAGGTTATGGTTGGACACCGTATTTCGTCGAGGGCAGCGATCCAGAAACCATGCATCAGGCGATGGCTGCCACCATGGAGCAATGCGTTTTAGAAATTCGTCGCGTGCAACAAGAGGCGCGTAACAGCGGCAAACCGACACGTCCACGCTGGCCGATGATTGTATTACGCTCCCCCAAAGGCTGGACAGGCCCTACAGAAGTGGATGGCAAAAAAGTCGAAGGTTTCTGGCGCGCACATCAAGTGCCGATTGGCGACGTAAAGACGCCAGAACATTTTGCCAAACTTGAAGAATGGTTGCAGAGCTATAAAACTGCCGAACTGTTTGATGCCAACGGCACACTTCTACCTGAATTAAAAGCCTTAGCCCCCAAAGGCAATCGCCGCATGAGTGCCAATCGCCACGCCAATGGGGGACTATTACGCAAAGCATTACACATGCCAGACTGTCGTGACTATGCCATCGAAGTCAAAAATCCCGGCACAACATCTGCTGAGAACACCCGTCCGCTAGGCAAATTTCTGCGCGATATTATGCGTGACAATATGCACAACTTCCGCGTATTTGGCCCCGATGAAAACAGCTCAAACAAGCTAGATAATATATACGAAGTAAGCAAAAAAACTTGGCTAGCCGACTACTTGCCTGAAGATGAAGGTGGCGGTGAATTATCACCTGATGGCCGCGTGATGGAAATGCTCTCCGAGCACACCCTAGAGGGTTGGCTAGAAGGTTATCTACTCACCGGTCGTCATGGCTTTTTCTCCACCTATGAAGCATTTGTGCATGTCATTGACTCCATGTTCAATCAGCATGCTAAGTGGTTGGCTATGTCCAAAGACGTGCCTTGGCGCGCACCAGTTTCCTCTCTGAACCTACTCATCACCTCTACAGTATGGCGGCAGGATCACAACGGCTTTACACATCAAGATCCCGGCTTTCTTGATGTCGTCGTTAACAAGAGTCCAGAGGTAACGCGTATTTATCTGCCGCCAGACGTAAACTGCCTATTAACCGTTTCCAACCACTGCTTGAAGAGTACCAATTACATCAACGTTATTGTCTGCGACAAACAGCAGCACTTACAGTTTTTGGATATGGATGCCGCGATCAAACACTGCACCAAAGGAATCGGCATATGGGATTGGGCATGTAACGATCAAGGTAGCGAACCCGATGTGGTTATCGCCAGCGCGGGTGACATTCCGACTAAAGAAGCCTTGGCAGCAGTGGTATTGCTACGTGAAAATTTTCCCGATCTGAAAATACGTTTCATCAACGTAGTGGATCTTTACAAACTCACCCCTGCCAACGAACACCCGCATGGTTTGTCAGATAAAGATTTTGACAGTCTGTTCACCACCGACAAACCTGTCATTTTCAACTTTCACGGCTACCCATGGTTAATTCACCGCCTTGCCTATCGTCGCAACAACCACAAAAACTGGCATGTACGTGGCTACAAAGAAAAAGGTAGTATCAATACACCATTAGAATTAGCAATTCGGAACCAGATAGACCGCTTCAGCCTAGTGATTGACGTAATCGACCGCAATCCAACTCTACAAATATCAGGTGCGCACGTCAAACAAAAAATGCTAGACATGCAAATTGATTGCAGCAGCTATGCTTACGAACATGGTATAGATTTGCCTGAAGTGGACAACTGGACTTGGCCGTTTTAACTGTTAAACGCTAAATGTGAAAAGTGAAAGGTGAAAGGTGAAAGGTGAAAAGTGAAAAGTGAAAAGTGAAAAGTGAAAAGTGAAAAGTGAAAAGTGAAATATTAGGCATACCTCTTCGTTTCACGTTTCACGTTTCACAGCTTCATCTTCACATTTCACAGCTTCACCTTCACGTTTCACAGCATCACCTTCACGTTTCACAGCTGCACCAACAATCTATGCCCACTATCCTAACCATCAACAGCGGTTCTTCTTCGATCAAAGCTAGTTTATTCGTAGCGGATGGTTCACGGCTTAATTTTCGCTATGAGCATTTGCGCGAACATGCACAGGCATTCGATCAACTATTGAATGATTTAGATGCACATACACCGGATATGATCGGGCATCGTTTTGTGCATGGCGGTGAGATTGTGGATGCAGCACGCTTGATAGATGCTGAAGAACGCAAGCGACTTGAAAGCATCACCCATCTTGCTCCTTTACATCTACCGGGGAATTTGATGGGCTTGGATTTATGTAGGCAACGATTTGATGTGCCTCAAATCGCATGCTTCGACACTGCCTTTCACCGCACCTTGCCTGACTTGGCGCAGCGCTTACCGATCCCGCAAGCGCTGGGGCTACGGCGCTTCGGTTTTCACGGCCTGAATTATGCCTATATCGCCACTCAACTCCCCAAGCTGCTTGGCGATGTTGCACATGGCAATGTCGTCGTCGCGCATCTCGGTAGTGGTGCCAGTCTTTGTCTTATGGAAAACTTAATCTCCATCGACACCAGCATGGGCTACACTCCCGCAGGCGGCATCACAATGGGCACACGCAGTGGCGACCTTGACCCAGGCATCATGCTAGAGCTCAGCAAGCGCTATAACGACAGACAACTAAGTGAGCTAGTCTTCCACCAAATGGGCTTGCTGGCCTTGTCCGATGGTGAAAGCAGCGAAATGAACGAATTGCTTAGTAGCGACAGCAAGCAAGCCCAATTCGCAGTAAATTACTTTTGTCGTCAGGTTCGCGCAGGCATTGGCAGTCTCGCTGCTAAAGCGGGTGGCATTGATGCTCTAGTATTTACGGGTGGCATTGGGGAGCACTCGTCTGAAATACGTGAAGCGATCTGTTCACCTCTAAATTTTCTTGGATTCGCCTTAGACCCGCTCGCCAACAAAACCGGAACAAGCAACATCGACAATGAACGCTCAAAACCCATCTTAGTAATTCCTGCTGACGAAGAAGCCATGATTCACTGCCTCTGTCTGTCATTCATTCCAGAAAATTAACTTTAGTCCACAAAGAAACCTTCAGGAAAATGTCGTTAGCCCCAGAAAACGCTGTTGTCCGCAAATTGCCTCGAAGAGATATAGTGGTCAAGTAATAACGGACACTTCGGGTACAACCTATGCTCATATCTTTAAGCACTTGCGCTATGCTTAGGCCTTGATCGACCATCATGCGAGCGACTTCTAGCTTAAATGCGGCTTCGTAATGCTTGCGGGGCTTGTTCATTGATGATACCTCTCTAGGTGAACAGTAACTCTATCGAGGTGTGCGTTTCTATTGGACCACTACATCCATGTATAACAGGTAGAATGTACCCATTCAAAAATCTCAGGTAATTCCCCGCATGGCTATTCAATGGTTCCCTGGACACATGACATCGGCGCGCAAAAAAGCTGCCGAAACAATGGAACGCATCGACATCGTCATCGAGGTACTGGATGCACGCGTACCCGCTGCTGGCAGCAATCCCATGATTCGCGAATTGCGCGAACACCGCCAACGCCCCTGCCTCAAGATACTGAACAAAACCGACCTTGCAGATCCCGAAGCAACCAAAGCATGGCTGGATTATTTCAACCAGCAAAAAGGCGTACATGCAGTCGCACTATCATGCAAAAAACCCGGTGATGTCGCCAAAGTGCCGAAGCTGTGTCTCAAGCTTGCGCCCCATCGCGGCACCACTCTTAAGCCGCTACGTATGATGATTATGGGCATACCCAACGTCGGCAAATCCACGCTGATGAACGCCCTACTCAACCGCCGCGCCGCAAACGTGGGCGACGAACCCGCCGTCACCAAAAGCCAGCAAAGCTTTGACCTAAACGACCACATGACCATAGTCGACACTCCCGGCTTGATGTGGCCAAAAATCGAACACGACAGCGACGGCTTAATGCTGGCAGCCAGCCACTCTATCGGCCGCAACGCCGTAATCGACGACGAAGTCGCCGCCTTTTTAGGCGACATCATGCTAAGTCGCTACCCAGCCCTAGTCACAGAACGCTACAAATGCGCCACAGAAGGAATGGACGGCTACCACCTCATCGAAGCCGTAGCCAAACGACGTGGCTATCGCATGAAAGGCGGTGATTTTGATTTGGATAAAGCCGCATTAACCCTGCTGCAAGACTATCGCGATGGCGTGATGGGCAGAATTAGTTTGGAAACTCCGGCGTCGCGGGAAGCGATGATACTGGCGGCGCAGCCTCAACAGGAAACGCCTGACAAAACCCAAGAACAATCGTAGGATGGGTGGGACATAGCGATACCCATCATTTAAATTCAATGTTGGGTATCGCTTCGCGCTTATTCCCCCTGTTGCTTATTGCAACACATGGAATGATAATCACACATCTCATGAATTTCGGAGTACACCATGCACGTTTATTCTGCGGTCATTGAACGTTGCCCTCAAACGGGGCTGTTTGTCGGTTTCGTACCTGGTTTTTCTGGCGCGCATTCCCAAGGGGAATCTCTGGAAGAACTCAATCGTAATCTGCACGATGTAATTACCATGCTTCTAGAAGACGGCGAACCTGTGCTGGAATCGGAATTCATTGGGGTGCAAAACGTCGCCATCGCTTGAGTCATGGGCAACATCCCCGTTCTAAAACCAAGCGAAGTCGTCGCCATTCTGCTAAAACTCGGCTTCATCGAAACTCGCCAACGCGGATCTCACAAACAATTTCGTGATGATGTTGGTCGTTGCACGACCATTCCATTTCACCAAGGGCGAGATATCTCACCTATCTTGCTGCGCCAAATTGCCAAAGACATCGGCCTCGCTCTGGACGAGTTTCTCAAGCAGAAATGATTAGCCTTGATTCTGCATAAAATCCGCCACCTTATACAAAGCCGCTGACAATTCCGTACGCAAAGCCTCATCTTCAATCACGTCGTCCATCGCCTGATTCATACACATCATCCACTGGTCACGCTCGGACTCGCCGATGGAAAAGTTAATATGGCGCATACGTAGTCGCGGATGGCCGTATTGCTCCACGTATAGCTGCGGGCCACCCATCCAGCCGGATAAGAACATGAATAGTTTATCTTCAGAACCTTGCAGACTAGCGGGGTGCATCTGGCGTATACCATGCGACTCCGGTAGTTCATCCATCAAGTGATAGAAACGCTGCACCAAAGCGCGAACTTTTTCTGCGCCGCCGATACGTTCGTAATGGGTATTTTTACTTTCACTAATTTGCATAATCTTCTCTTTTCTTAATCTGCTTTGCCCCGTCATTGATGGAACTACGAGCCAAGCTACTAAGCCAGCAAGCTGCCCGTCATTCCCGCGTAGGCGGGAATCCAGCAAAATGAACAGCACCGCGTAGCGGGACATAACTGCATATTGGATAACTGCACTGGATTCCCGCCTGCGCGGGAATGACAATCTATTAATCCGTAAAAAACCGCGTACTCATTTCTTCCAAGCCCGCGCTACTCAACACTTCAGTCAAGCGCTCCGCCGCACGTTTACGCGGTAAATCTTTGTACTGCGCGATGATGAGCTCGTTCTTCATCGAGTGCTCCCAGCCTACCAACTCGGTCACTGTCACTTGATAGCCATGTGCCTCCAGTTGCAGGCACCTCAATACATTGGTGATATGGCTACCGAATTCTCGCGTATGGATAGGATGGTGCCACAACTCGGTGAGCGCATCTTTGCCCAACTGCTTGCCCTTGTTCTTGCGCAACACTGCCGCCACTTCGGCCTGACAGCACGGTACTAGCACGATGAATTGCGCCTGTTTCTTTAAGGCAAACTGGATGGCATCATCTGTCGCGGTATTGCAGGCGTGCAGCGCGGTTACTACATCTATCTTGGCAGGTAATTTATCCGAGACAATCGACTCTGCCACCGATAAATTCAAAAACGACATACCAGCAAAACCCAACTGCTGCGCCAGTTCACGTGAATGGCTTACCAACTCTTCACGCGTTTCAATGCCATAGATATGCGCAGCGTCGTGTAGCGTTTTAAAAAACAAATCGTACAAAATAAAACCCAGATACGACTTACCTGCGCCGTGATCCACCAACGTCAACTCGCCACGTTCATCACGCACTATTTGCAGCAAAGGCTCAATGAATTGGTAGAGGTGATACACCTGTTTCAATTTGCGGCGCGAATCCTGATTCATTTTGCCGTCGCGCGTCAAGATGTGTAACGCTTTCAGGAGTTCGATGGATTGACCGGATCGAATTTCTGGATACTCAATGGGCTGATTTTTTTTCATGCTCTACCTTAACTTTTATTTCTAATTCTGGCTAACGGATTAAGCTCCGCTAATATATTTATGGGTAGTGGCGGCAACTCTCCACATATCTGCGCCGCTAATATTTCGCCTGAAATTCCGGCTGTTAACAAGCCACGGGTTCCGTGAGCCAGACTGCAATACAAGCCTTGCTGCACTAAACCTACCAGTGGCATAGAGCTTGGGGCGGAACAGCGGATTGAGGCTCTGCCAGTTACCTCCTGCGTCATTCCCGCGAAGGCGGGAATCCAGTTAGTTAAAGAGTCCACGCGCAGCGCATCAGAATCTACGCTTTGTCCGCTACGCGGGTTTGTGTTTTCTACTAGATTCCCGCCTTCGCGGGAATGACGGCCTGCTGTGTCGCAAGAATTCAAGCTTTGAAACAAAGCTGGCGCATATTCCGCCAACTTCGCCAGATTCTCCGCATGATCTGCCTCGCGCACTTCAATCGACTTATCATCAAAGGCATGCGTTGCTCCCATGACATGCACGCCATTCACCGCCGGTGCGCAATAACCATCACCACACACCACCGACTGCATGGTTTTACTTGCCATGGTCTCCGACAACTCGGTAATTTGTCCGCGCACCGGAATCAACGGAAAATGAGTGAATTGAGCAAGTTGCTTAGCGGCATGGGCACAGCACACCACCACTATATCCGCATCGGCATCCCATGTTTCACCTTGCGCATCATGACCGCTCACGCGCCATGTCGCACCTACTTTTTCCAACTCATCAATCTCATGCCCCAAACGTTGAGTAATGAGTTCATTATCCACCAAAGCCTCACACAAGCTGGCTGGAATCACCCACCCCCCTGCGGGAAACCATAAGCCGCCGTAGCGCATCGCCATCCCAGCCCGTCGTGAAGCTTGCCCAGCGTCGACGAACTGCAAGACATGCGCTGGCCAATCTTGCTGCGCCAGACGCGCTATACGTTTACTTTCCACTTCCTTGCATGCCAATTGCAATAGGCCGCACTCAGAGCGCAACACGCCATCAACAGCTAGCACCGCATCCAACAAGCCCAACACATGGCCGTAAGCGGCCAGCACAAAGCGATGTAATGGGTTATCACCCGCACCGAAGCGCGCATGCAGTATGCCACGCGAGTTTCCTGAAGCGCCGCTAGCAAGCTGGGGAGCTCGATCAACAAGGGTAACTCGAATGCCGCGCTGTGCAAGTGCATATGCGGCAGCGCATCCAGCGATACCCGCGCCAATAAGCAGCGCACTACGAGGCATTGAATTTGCGCGAGAGCTTACACGCTGATTCAAGCTTCCCCGCAACATTTTCTGCTGCGGCTCAGCGTCTTGTAGCAATTCAACTTCGAAGCCTGCTTGCTGCAACTGCTCAGCTAGTTGAGGTGTATTGCTAGGCATCGCTAATGTCGCCCCGACACGGGATGCGCGAATGATATTTTCACATACGTTCACACCCTCCTTGTCATGAGACTTTTCAAGCACGGAAATATCCAAAAACCATGCGTCTACACAGCTAGCTGACAATTGCGGCAATGCCGCTACTACATCACTCATTATCAGCGTCAGCCGCACTCGCCCGCCTGCAAAACTCCATCGATTCCAACCCGGCACACGCCGAAGCCAGTTGGTCTGCAAGGCATTGGCTTGCACACGCAACTCAGGCCACTGAGAGATGGCTAGTTCAGCATGAGTCGATGGCGTGTTTTCAATACTGAAAAAATCTAAACTTGCTCCCTGCGGAGCGACGTGCTCAAATAACAGCCATGCGCTCAAAAAATTCAGGCCAGATGCAAATTTAGTCTCGCCAATACAAAAGCTTTCACCCGCACGCAAGGCCGCAAAACGCTGCGCCAAATCATTACCCTGCAAATACACATCGCGCACTTGCGCGAAGTCAAATTCACTATTTACTTGGTTTACTAGACTATCCACAGGCACAAATTTTCACCACAAAATGCATTATCGCAGTCTCACATTTCAAAAGTAAAATAAGCATCGCCAAGCATGAACTTCGATCTCACGCTAAAATGCCTATCCTTCTACTCACCAATGAACATTCAGGAACCCCACATGATTGAAGAGCGTTTAGAACGCATCGAATCCAAGATTTCCTTTCAGGAAGATCATATCGACGAATTAAACAAAGTAGTTTATCTTCAGCAACAAAAGATAGATCGCCTTGAAGCGACATGTGCTTCGCTAGTAAGACAAATTGAATCACTGGATGAAGCAGGACATGAAGGCATGCCTGCAAACGAAAGACCGCCTCATTATTAACTTACAGCTTTGGGAATAATAATTACTGTCTAAATATACCGAAGCTAGCTATCTCTCCAACCCCACAAACGCCACGGCTGTTTCCTTCTCATCGCTAATGCTTAAGTAATGAACTATCATTCCCTTTGTTGTTGCAGATACGCAGATAAGTCATCTTTAAAATGAAATGCTGGCTTGCCTAGTTCATCATGGATAACGCTTATGTTATGTAAGCTAACCGGATGTCGCAGGCCTTTCCCAGTGGCTTTTGCAAGCTATAGCCGATTCAATACGAGCTGCTGCGACAATGTCAGTACCAACTCCGAGGGTCATTTCAATTAAACTTTGGGGTTGAGCTAAGGCTTACTCATGCCACTAGCAAAGCTTTCATGTTTTTCACTGCTTGATCCAAGCCAATGAACAGCGCCTCGGCAATCACTGAGTGACCAATGTTGAGTTCTTCAATATGTGGAATGGCGACGATGGGTCGGACGTTGTGATAATGAAGTCCATGCCCAGCATTCACTTGCAGGCCCAGCTCATGCGCATGCAGTACGCCACGGCGGATACCTTCTAACTCAGCAGTGCGTTCTGGAACGCTATCGGCATCGGCGTATTTTCCGGTGTGAATTTCCACCACTGGTGCGCCAGCCTTCTTTGCGGCATCCAATTGACGTTCGTCAGCATCAATGAATAAAGAAACACGAATACCTGCTTCGCTACAACGTTGCGTGGCGCGCTGCACGGCATCGAAATATTTAACGACATCTAGCCCGCCTTCGGTAGTCAGTTCTTCGCGCTTTTCCGGCACCAGACATATATCGTGCGGCTTGGTGCGCAAGGCGAGATTAATCATTTCCTCGGTTACAGCGCATTCCAAATTCATACGGGTTTGCAACATAGCACGCAGTGTCGCCACATCGGCATCTTGGATATGCCGGCGGTCTTCGCGCAGATGCAGCGTAATAGCATCCGCCCCTGCTTCTTCACAAATGAGGGCCGCACGCACCACATTTGGATAACGCGAACCGCGTGCTTGACGCAGTGTAGCCACATGGTCGATATTCAGTCCGAGCTTAATCATATTTCTTCAAATCCTTTATCAATTCTCTGGTGTGTAAAACCACGCCACCGAGGTGATGATTTATCAACATACGCATGAGTTGCTTACCCTGCCGCGCACTATTTACATCAGTGTAATCATCTGCCGCGATATCCAGCAAGGTCTTACCTGTCACGGCTAAACCTTGCGCCGCGTCATGTGATTCTGGAATTGCCCCGCGTTCTAAAATATAGCGATAGGTTTTATCTGCGTGAATAGGCAGGCTGCTACTCGCCTCATGCTCCAACAACAAGGCATAGCCCAATTCTTGCAGCAGGTGTTTTTCAAAGCAACGCAAAGTTGCGGCATGGTCCTCTTCTCTCACTAGGCGCTGCAAGGTCTGCCTGTAGTAATCAAACAGACTCTCATGAGGATCATCGCGCGCAGTCAGGTTAAGCAATAACTCGTTCAAGTAGAAACCGCACATCAGCGCCGTTCCTTGCAACTGCGGCTGCCCTCCCTGCCACTCCACACTATGCAAAGTGCGTAACTCATTTTTACCAAACCAACTCAAAGTTAGCGGCTGAAAACTCATCAATAGACCGCGCAAAGCCGACCTCGGTCGCCTCGCGCCTCTTGCCACCAAGGGCACACGTCCATGCTGGCGGCTAAATATTTCCAATACTAGGCTGGTCTCACGGTAGGGATAGCTATGCAGCACGAAGGCGAGCTCATTCTCCAAGCGGTGTTTATTCGCCTGTGACATTTGCTTACTCGTAGCCTAGGCTTTTCAACATTTGCGGGCTATCCGCCCAGCCACTGCGGACTTTGATCCAAACTTCTAGATAGACTTTGCCATCAAAAAGTCTTTCCATATCCAAACGTGCTTGCGTTGCGATTTCTTTGAGTTTCTCGCCTTTGGCTCCGATGAGCATCGCTTTGTGCGCGTCTTTGTCCACTAGAATTGCGGCGTGGATACGACGCATTTTTCCGTCCATTTTGAATTGCTCAATCACAACACTTACCGAGTAAGGTAACTCCTCGCCGGTAAAGCGGAATACTTTTTCACGTACAATTTCAGCAGCGAGAAAGCGTTCGTTACGGTCAGTTACTTCGTCTTCAGGATAGATTTTTTCACCTTCTGGAAGCAATGGACGAACCGCCTCCAACAAAGTGTCAAGTTGATTATCCTGCTTCGCACTCACAGGCACGATAGCGGTGAACTGACGCTCTTTGGCTATGCTCTCAATAAAGGGCAGCAGCTCATTCTTGTGATCCATAACATCAATCTTGTTGATGACTAATACCACGGGAATATGGGTGGGCAGTAAGTTCATCACTTGACGATCCCTATCATCAAAATGGCGCGCTTCAATCACAAACAATACGATATTGACATCACGCAAGCTACCTGTAACTACACGGTTAAGGCCTTTGTTCAAGGTATTCAAATGTTGAGTCTGAAAGCCAGGAGTATCAACGAACACGAGCTGCGTATTTTCTTCAGTAAGAATACCTGTAATGCGGTGACGCGTTGTCTGCGCTTTACGTGAAGTGATGCTTATTTTTTGTCCGATAAGATGGTTGAGCAGCGTAGACTTACCCACGTTGGGACGTCCGACGATTGAGATGAAGCCGCTATAAAATGTATCTAGAGTATCGGTCATGGTTTGCTTTTATTCAGTAAGTTGTAAGCAGCTTCTGCTGCGACTTGTTCGGCGATGCGGCGACTGCTGCCTTCACCGCGGGTGCTAATTTTTAGTTGTGCAATCACGCATTCAATCACAAATATTTGGGCATGCGCTTCACCTTGAGTCGCAACCACAGAGTATTTCGGCAATGCCAATTTTCTAGCTTGCAAAAGCTCTTGCAACAGGGTTTTAGAATCTTTGCCCAAACTATGCACATCGGCTTGCTCAATGAATGGCACATATTGGCTTAGCACCACTTGTTCGGCGGCACAAAATCCACCATCCAAAAATACAGCACCGAATAAAGACTCCATAGCATCTGCCAGAATGGATGGGCGACGAAATCCGGCACTTTTTCGTTCACCCTCCCCTAGCAGCAACAATTCGCCAATATTCAATCTTTGCGCCAAGGTAAACAAGGTTTGCTGATTGACTAAATTAGAACGCAATCTGGACAGGTCGCCTTCCGGCAAACTGGGATAGTTTTCGTATAGATATTTAGCAACGGTACAATTCAACACACTGTCGCCCAAAAACTCCAAGCGTTCGTAATGTGCCGTGCTATGGCTGCGATGCGTCAGTGCCCTTTGCAATAGCTGCAGATCTGTAAACTGATATCCTATTTGTCGACACAGAGACTCTCGATTCATACCTAGTTTATTGTGAGCTGGAGGGAGTAAATTCAAGCATCAAACTGGCATTCCCTACCAGCGGGATCTTCACTACATAACTACTGTTAAGCACCAGAGGCCCCTCAGATTTGTCAATCTGAATATCGTCTGCTGTGATCGTGCTGATAGAGTCTATCATGGCTCGCTTACGAAAAGACTCACGAATCTCTCTAACGCTGGCCGTTTTCATCGCGGGGTCGCTGGCAATCACTTTGAACAAACGCTTGATATCACTATAATCCCAATAAGCAGGGATAACTTTCATTGCCAGTGTAGCTATAATTATTACTCCGCCAATCATCAGAAACATGGCCGCGAATCCGGCACCCTGCTGCGTTTTTTTGCGTGTTTTCATCTTCACACCCCCTTCGGCGTTACGGTTCAATTAATTGTCGTGCCGACGCGTTTTAAATCGCCAAAATTCATCCAGATAAAGAATGCTCTACCCACAATATTTTTATTTGGAACAAAGCCCCAGTAACGACTATCACGACTATTGTCACGATTATCGCCCATCATAAAATACTCGCCTTGAGGTACTTTACAGCGCATTTCCAGATTGTCATATTGGCAGTTCTCAAAATGAGTAAACCTAGAAACACTATTTAGATGAATCGAAGGCTGGTCTGGATTTTTCAAAATCGGATGCTTATGTCCGCCAAGATCTTCAATGTAACGAACTGTATGAACAAAATTAAGCCCGCTCTCGACATAGTTATAATCGCCATCAGCTTGCAAAACTTGCTCTTTTCCGTTAATCCATAGGCGCTTACCACGATAAACAATGCTATCTCCGGGTAGTCCGACTACGCGCTTAATATAATCTACCGAAGGGTTTTCAGGATAGCGAAACACCATTACATCACCACGCTTTGGATCACCTATATTAATGATTTTTTGGTTGATAATAGGTAAACGAACTCCGTAGGTGAATTTATTAACCAAAATAAAATCACCTACGTGCAATGTTGGAATCATTGAACCGGAGGGTATTTTAAATGGCTCGAACAAAAATGAGCGCAACAAGAATACGGCCAAAATAACGGGAAAGAAGCTCTTAGCGTATTCAACCCACCAAGGCTCAGCCATCGCTGCGCTGCGTTTAGCGTTTAGTACAAACTTATCTAACAACCAAATGCAGCCAGTCACCAGCAGCAATAAAAACATGATTAAAGCGAAATCCATTATCGTCCTATCTATTTATCATCTACGCGCAAGATGGCGAGAAATGCCTCCTGCGGAATTTCTACATTTCCTACCTGCTTCATACGTTTCTTGCCGGCTTTTTGCTTTTCTAGCAACTTGCGTTTCCGTGAAATATCACCGCCGTAGCATTTAGCCAATACGTTTTTACGCAATGCCTTAACGTTTTCCCGCGAAATAATATTTGCACCAATAGCCGCCTGAATCGCTACATCAAACATTTGACGCGGAATGAGTTCGCGCATCTTAGATGCAACTTCGCGCCCACGATACTGGCTGTTGCCGCGATGCACAATAATCGACAGTGCATCTACCTTCTCGCTATTAATAAGTATATCGACCTTAACCACATCCGATGAACGATATTCCTTGAACTCATAGTCCATCGAAGCGTAACCGCGCGATACGGATTTCAGCCTATCAAAGAAATCCAAAACGATCTCACCCATCGGCATTTCATACTTTAATAGCACTTGTTTACCGAGATAATTCATATCAATCTGCACACCTCGCTTCTGGGTACACAGGGTAATCACCGCCCCTACGTATTCCTGAGGCATGTATAAATTCACATCCACGATGGGTTCACGTATTTCGTCAATTTTAGATATCTCTGGCAGCTTGGATGGGTTATCCACCATCAGCATCGTGCCATCGCGTAGCACTACCTCGTAGATCACCGTCGGCGCAGTGGTAATGAGGTCCATATCAAATTCACGTTCCAAACGCTCCTGCACAATCTCCATGTGCAGCAGTCCAAGAAAACCGCAACGAAAGCCGAAGCCCAATGCTTGGGACACCTCCGGTTCAAACAGCAGTGAGGAATCGTTAAGCTTGAGTTTCTCTAATGAATCGCGTAGCGCTTCATACTGATTCGATTCAACTGGAAACAAGCCAGCGAACACCTGCGGCTGAACCTCTTTAAAGCCTGGCAATGCATTTTCAGCTTTGCGGGCGACTGTGGTAATCGTGTCACCGACTTTGGCATCTTTCAACTCTTTGATCCCCGCGATTACAAAGCCAACTTGCCCTGCACTCAGGTTTTTACGAGCTTGTGATTTCGGAGTAAACACGCCGACATGCTCGGCAAGGTGCTGCGCACCGTTCGCCATAAAGAGAATTTTATCTTTGGGTTTAAGCGTACCGTTTACGATACGTACCAACATCACTACCCCGACATAATTATCGAACCAAGAGTCAACAATCAAAGCCTGCAATGGCGCATTCTTATCACCTTTAGGCGGAGGGACTTTAACGATCAGCGACTCAAGTACATCTTGCACACCAAGACCTGTCTTGGCTGAACAATGCACCGCATCCTGAGCATCTATGCCAATCACATCTTCGATTTCGGCAATAGCACTTTCTGGGTCGGCAGATGGCAGATCAATCTTATTTAACACTGACACGACTTCCACACCCAAATCAAGGGCGGTATAGCAATTAGCAACGGTCTGTGCCTCCACGCCCTGCGAAGCATCAACCACTAACAATGCCCCTTCACATGCAGAAAGAGAGCGTGACACCTCATAGGAAAAGTCTACATGCCCAGGGGTATCAATGAGATTCAAATTATAGACTTGCCCGTCACGCGCTTTGTAACTAAGTGCTGCCGTCTGCGCCTTGATGGTAATACCGCGCTCACGCTCGATATCCATCGAGTCCAGAACCTGCGATTCCATTTCACGATCCGACAAACCTCCACACAAATGAATAATACGATCTGCCAACGTGGATTTACCGTGGTCAATATGGGCGATGATGGAAAAATTACGAATTAGTTGCATGAATTATCTATATTTTAAAAAAACGCATCCCGCCTACTCAGGCGGGAATTCGCGAAGGCCGAATTCTAGCCGATTTTAGCGGGATACGCTGTACTGACGGAGAGTTAGAACTCTAGCGTAACGATTATTTCTCATCCAGTTTAATCGCCACATAAGAAGCGACTTCACCACGACGCACTAGCAAGGCCACGTTTCGGCCTTTAGGAATTTGATTTAATACTTCATTAAATTGATTCACAGATTTAATTACGAAGTTCCCAATGGCCAAAATTACATCACCACGACTTAAATCACTGCGCTCTGCCGCACCTTTTACCGAAATAACTAAGAGTCCGTCTGCTATCTTCAATTCAGCTTTCTGCTCAGCTGTTAATTCTGCCAACTCTAGGCCGAGTCGCTCGAAACTTTGCGAATGTGGCACTGGCTTGCCTCCATTTTTATGGCTTTGTTGCACCGCTTGAGTTTTATCTGCGATCTCGCCAACGAGCAAAGTAACATCATAAACTGCCCCTTTGCGCCACAACTCAACCTTTACCTCACTACCGGGATGTGCCCCAGCCACGATTCGCGGTAAATCAATAGAACCCTTCACTACTTTTCCATCAAATTTAAGAATCACATCACTGGCTTTTATCCCTGCTTTATCCGCTGGGCCATCTTTTTGAACGTTTGAAATCAATGCTCCAGCCGCCTGACTTAATCCGAATGAATCAGCCAGTTCTCGTGTCACATCTTGGATAACAACACCAATACGGCCGCGCGTCACCTTGCCCGTCGTGCGCAACTGCTGAACGACATTCATAGCTACATCTATCGGAATAGAAAATGACAAGCCCATATACCCACCTGAACGGCTATATATCTGCGAGTTAATACCGACAACTTCGCCTTTCATATTAAATAACGGTCCACCCGAATTACCAGGATTAATAGCTACATCGGTCTGAATGAAAGGCACAAAACTTTCTTGCGGCAAGGAACGCCCCTTGGCACTCACAATACCCGCCGTCACACTGCTATCAAAGCCGAACGGAGAGCCAATTGCCACGACCCATTCACCGACTTTCAGCATATCCACATTGCCCAATGAAATCTGCGGAAGTCCAGTCGCCTCGATCTTTAGCAAAGCCACATCGGTGCGCTTATCAGCGCCAATCACTTTAGCTTTAAATTCGCGTTTATCGGTCAAGCGAACTGTAATTTCATCTGCAAGATCAACAACATGCGCATTAGTCAGAATATAACCATCTGAGCTAATGATAAAACCCGACCCCAAAGATTGAGATTTTTGATCGCGGGGTGCTTGAGGGGCAAAACGGCGGAAAAATTCGTAAAAGGGGTCACCTTGCGGCAGGTTAGGGATTCCTGGTGCAAGCTGCGTATTGTGAATTATCTTCGTGGTGCTTACATTCACTACGGCAGCACCCTGCTTTTCAACCAACTCGGTAAAATCCGGAAGTTCTTTAGCTTGAAGTGTGTGACTAAAAAGCACAAACAAGGTGATAATCGAAAACCTTTTAAACATTTTATTAATTCCTAAATATTAAGCCTGAACAACTCCATTTGACATGCAAACAGATTACAGATTAAGGAGAATGAATAATAGGGCTTGCCACTGCCATCACCATCTGACGCTTGGAAAGCCATTTTGCCAATACGAATCCGCCAATCAAACCCACTAAGGCCCCCAATGCAGCATATCCATCCCGACTGGCAGCATCACTCCCCCAAGATGTAGCAAGCATGCCACCGCCTAATAGCAAGGCCAACGGTATGACATACATTAAAACCGCGCTTCGCAATAACACGCCAGCCGCCAAGGTAATTTGCACTTCATCACCAACGCTTGCATCGGCCTCATTTTTTACTTTGAATTGACGAGGATTGCTGCAAAATAATTGTGACAACTTGCCACTACCACAGCCTTTTTCACTATCGCAATGACCGCAACCACCACCGCCTTTTGCTTCGACAAAAGCCTCGTCGCCTTGCAAACGAACGACAATTGCACGCGTTTCCAACATGTTATTCTCCTGCGTAACGTACGGACTCAGCTACTTGCATCACTGTACGCGGAGGCACCTCACCGACTACAGTAATGAGGGTATCCCCGCTAATTCTGCTATAGACCTGAATCGCGCCCTGGCTAGACAGACCAGGATTTAAATATTCTCGTCCGGCCACAGCTTCAATAAATACTGAAATACCTGCTAGGCCGTCGGAGAAAACCATATGTGTGACAGGGATCGTTTTATCACGTATGGGATGACAGAATTGCATGATTTTTTTGAATCCACTCGGTAGCGCATCTACCTGCCAATCGTTGGCTTTTGGCTCTAAATCAGGCTTCGCTTCCGAGTTCTCATCCTCATCCTTTTCTGGGAGCTTGACGGTGGGAAGCGCCTTTTCTATCCAAGAACGATCAATACTTTTGCCTAGTGACAATTGTGTAAATGCATATTGCTCAATAATGCGCGAACGTTCATCAAGCACTTCCGCCTTTATCAACAAGCCTGTTTGTGAATGCGCCCACATTTTATGGGTATAGCGCAAATTATCTTTGGGTTTGAAAACAATCGCATGAACATGGAATCCCGCCACTCGATCTTCTTCTGCCTGTTGGATAAAGTAATTTTTTTTAAGAGAGGAGAGCTGCTCTGGCAACAAATCTGGAAAGCCTTTTTCACCATGAGTTCTTTCGATTCTGACTTTGTGTTCACCTTCAAACAACCACACTTGATTGTTATTACTGACCACCGTACGACGAACACCGCTCATACTTTCTAGTCTTTCGTGCTCTCCATCCTCATCGACGATGTGTGAAATGCGAGATACTTCAACATTTCCGCCCATCCCGTCCTGATAGACAAAAGTACCACTATAATCAATTTGATGGGCCGCAAAAGCCATGGTCTCCAACCAGTCAATATCACTTCGATTTGGGTCTGCATAAACATGCTGCGCCATAAACAGCAATAAAGCCGGTAATAATTTCACGCATTGATGCATCTATTCGCGCCTTATCTATCTGAAACTGCGTGTATATACGAAACTGCGCCATGCACATCTGTACTAGGAGAAAATTCCTGATGAGCCATCACGTAATCGCTTACGTGATTCACCGAAGAAAAGCTTGCTGGTCGAACAGAGTTTTGTTGTTGAATGCTTGCGAGTTGAGGCGAAGGCTCCCCCCCAACCTGCAAAGACATCCACGCCACCAATGCTAACGCCATCACAGAAGCTGCTGCTGAAAGTGCAAAATAACGTACTTTCTGTGACGCCCGTCTGCGTGGTGCAAACACGGTAGGTTCGGCTTGCAAACGCTCATGAAAGGAAGCGCTAATGTCTTTACATATATGATCCGGTTGACGCAAAGCATCCCCAATCAAATGATAACTCTGCCATTCTCGATGCGCATGAGGGTCTTTTTTTAATTTTGCCAACAGGATATCGGCCTCATCCTCAAACAGCTCACCATCCATTAATGCAGAAATATCTTGTTTCATGCTTACCACCTTTGATCATCATTGGTGCCCAACAAAGGGCGCAAATTAACCGCTACAGCTTCTCGAGCTCGAAATATTCTCGACCTCACTGTACCGATTGGACAATTCATAACTGCCGCAATTTCTTCGTAACTCAAACCTTCTATTTCACGCAACGTCAAAGCCATTCGCAAATCATCTGGCAGTTGTTGTAGTGAAGCATTAACCACATCTACCACCTGCTTACTCATCAACTCATTTTCTGGCGTTGCTACTTCATGCAATAGTGCTGCGTCTTCAAACTCTTCCGCTTCATCGGAATTAAATGCCGTACTAGTGGGCGCTCGGCGCCCCAAAGCCAGCAAATGATTTTTTGCTGTATTAATCCCTATTCTATACAGCCAAGTATAAAAGGCACTATCCCCACGAAACGCAGGCAAAGCCCTATATGCTTTAATAAAGGCATCCTGGGTCACATCTTCAGCTTCTGCGGTATCACGCACAAAGCGTGAGATCAAACGTCCTAACCTGCGCTGATATTTGGAAACCAACAATTCAAACGCGTGTTTATCGCCACTTTGCGCACGTTCTACCAACTGCTGATCTACTTCCCTGTCACCCATTCCCTAGCCCTTATTCCTCACCACTCAACGTGGGCGGCTAGTATAACCGGACTAAGGCATTAACGGTCACGCTTTAACCACTGCTTGCGAATGGACAATGAATATTTAATTAAGTTCATAATTCCTTCTGTTTATTAAAATTCATCTCGTGAATTTGCTATAGTTCGTCCAATGAACATCTTCCAGAACTAATCAACGTGTTGCAATTCGATACTCTCATCATCGGCAGTGGCTTAGCTGGACTCTCTCTGGCACTAAAGTTAGCTGACCAAAAGAAGGTCGCGGTTATTACCAAAAAGTCGCTTCTAGAAGGCGCTAGCGTGCGCGCGCAGGGCGGAATTGCTGCTGTCCTTTCACCTGCGGATTCTTTCGATAAGCATATTCAGGATACAAAAATTGCGGGCGCAGGGCTGTGCGACTCAGAAACCACACGCTTTGTGGTTGAAAAAGGGGCCGCAGCAATTAACTGGCTAATTCAGCATGGTGTCCCTTTCAGTCGCGATAACAACAACGAAAAAGAATATCACCTCACACGCGAAGGTGGACATAGTCAGCGCCGCATAATCCATGCGGCTGATGCAACAGGGTTAGCAGTACAAGAAGTCATTGCAAACAAAGTACTCGCCCATCCCAACATTACTGTGTTGGAGCATTACATCGCAGTTGATCTAATCACTGGCCTCAAAATAGGCCGCAAGGACAAGAATTGTTATGGTGCATACGCCCTAAACACCCTGACTGACGAAATCATCACCATCGCCGCACGCGATACTATTCTAGCAACCGGAGGTGCGGGTAAAGTTTATCTCTACACAACCAATCCCGACACCGCCACAGGTGATGGCATCGCAATGGGCTGGCGGGCTGGCTGCCGCGTTGCCAACATGGAGTTCATTCAGTTTCACCCAACTTGCCTTTATCATCCGCACGAAAAATCTTTCTTAATTAGTGAAGCCGTGCGCGGCGAAGGTGGCATTTTAAGACTGCCAGACGGCACACGCTTTATGCCTTGGCATGATGAACGTGCCGAATTGGCACCGCGCGATGTTGTCGCGCGCGCCATCGACTTTGAAATGAAAAAGCGTGGACTGGAGTGTATCTATCTTGATATTTCCCACCAACCTATTGCCTTTTTGCAAGAGCATTTCCCCAATATATATGCACGTTGTTTATCTCTTGGCATTGACATCTCGCGCCAGCCTATCCCAGTTGTTCCTGCCGTACATTTCACTTGCGGTGGGCTAGTAGTGGATCATCAAGGGCGTACTGACATCGACAATCTTTATGCTATAGGCGAAACTTCACACACGGGTTTGCATGGTGCAAATCGCTTAGCCAGCAATTCATTGCTTGAGTGCTTGGTGTATGCCGAATCAGCTGCCCAAGACATTCTAAGCAAGCCGTTAGGAGCTATTCTTTCTCTACCCCATTGGGATGAAAGCCAAGTAACCAATGCCGATGAGGCAGTAGTCATCTCCCACAACTGGGATGAATTGCGTCGCTTTATGTGGGACTATGTTGGCATCGTCCGCACTACAAAACGACTGGAACGAGCGCAGCATCGCATTCGCCTACTTCACGAAGAAATTAATGAGTACTACAGCAATTTCCACGTCAGCGCGGATTTATTGGAACTACGCAATCTAGTGTTAAGCGCCGATTTAATCGTACAAAGTGCGCTGGCCCGTCACGAAAGCCGAGGCTTACATTACAGCAAGGATTATCCAGAAACACTTCCTGACGCTGCCTCTACCATCCTCACCCCTCCCGCTTCTAAGCACTAGTAACTTGCCATTTCAATACGACACGCAGATGCCGAAATAACGCTGCATCCATGCTATCCGGCATAACAATCACATTGCGTCTACGGCGCTCAGCAGACAAGCTAAAATTCAAAACAAGAAGGTGTGGCGTAAGCACACTGCTGCTTAATAATTGTCCTAGAGATTCTATACCCTTGCGATTGATTAATACCACACCATCACCCTCCATTCTCAGGGCAACGCACGCATTTTCGAACTTCAATCCAGCATCACGCAGCACGTAGTAAATCATGCTGCACAGCAACACAAAGCACAGCAAAAGCAGCACGAAATAAGGAAGAGGAATAAACTGCAATACAGCTATCAGCAGTACGTGAGCAAACACAATACAAAGAAGTAATAGACGTGAGGGACGCAGAATAAAGTGTCGCTGCATAATCGCCGCCCCCCAAAAAGACGTAATTTCTAGTTAGCGAAACAAAGCAAAAATTAAACCGCCAATAACTAAGGCAACGATGAGCGTCAACACTATTCCGCCGCCTTTACTTGAACTATTTTCAGCCGTATCGGAGCGAGGCTGATAGGACGAATTGCCTGCTGAGGATAGCTGTTTATTTGATGCCAGCCTAGCAATGCTATTTAATTCCTCTAAACTAGGACGAGCCATCTTGAGCGTTTGGGACAACTCTTCGACTTCTTCACTGCTCGCAGTCATTGCCGCCAAGCGCATAGTTGCCTCAAATGAATCGAAAGCAGTAGACAGCCCCAAAGTAGCAACGGGTTTAGGTTCGTCGCCCTCCTCCACTCGCGTAACAGCAGCGTCTGCCAACGCCTTAGTAGCGGGCTTTGAGTCGACACCAAAGTCAGAAGCTCGTGGTAAATCTTCACGGCAGGCTCGCAGGTCATTCGCTAAATCTCTTGCGTTCTGGTAGCGATCACCCAAGTTTTTCGCCAATGCTTTAGCGACGATAAAATTGAGCATTTCAGGAACATCGGCGTTCACCGAACTGGGGGAGAGAGGCACACCATTCAGCGTCTGATACATGATGGCATTTACATTTTCGCCAACAAATGGCACTTTGCCAGTCAACATTTCATACAACATCACACCCAGAGAAAAAATATCTGAGCGCTGATCGATAAGCTTTCCCATCACTTGCTCGGGAGACATATATTTTGGCGAACCGAGCACCATCCCTGTCTGGGTCCGCACCGATGCTGACTCCATACGAGCAATGCCGAAATCGGTTATTTTTATATGCCCATCACGAATCATCATGATGTTGGAAGGCTTTACATCGCGATGCACAATGCCATGCTCATGCGCATAAGCCAATCCAAGCGCTATTTGAGAGGAAATATCTAAAACTTGGGCGACATCTAATATCTGTCCATCGTCAAGAATCTCACGAATTTCGCGGCCTTGCAAAAACTCCATGGCAATGTAAGCCACATCACCACTTTTGCCCACATCATAGATAGTCACTATATTTGGGTGGTTCAAGCGTCCCGCAGCCTTTGCCTCCTGATAGAAGCGCCCCTCATATTCTTCTTTTTCTTCTAGGGCCAAGCCCAAATTAATCGTTTTAATTGCAACAATGCGATCAATTAAAGGGTCAGTCGCTTTATAAACAACCCCCATCGCCCCCTGACCAAGCTCAGAGTTTATTTCGTAACGTCCTAATTTTTTTATCATGGATATAAGCTAGGCTACTTTGTCAGTTTATATTTAACACTGCTAAATATCGGCCCCCATACGGGGTGTCCAGCTTCAGCAGGTGTTAATTTAAATTTTGGGTTCAAAGCAAAAGCCCCTCTAAAAGACTCACGACACATTTTTTCTCTCTGAACTTTAGATTCAGCCGGCGAAATACAGTGAGCAAAGGCAAGATATTTATATGCAATCAATTTCTCAGGCTTAGTCGCAGCTCGGTTATCTACAAGATTTTGAAGTGTAGTCACTGCTACCTCATAGTCTCCGTCATAATAGCTCCTAATCCCCATATTCAGAGCATACTCAGTGGCGGTCCTAAATAATCTGACCTGACTTCCATCATCACACGTACCCATTCCGGCGCAACCACTAAGCAGCAGCACACACAAAAACAATATATTTTTACTTGTAACTAAAATGACTATCTCCTTCGCAAGCGGCTAATTTGCAAATTTATGATTAATTCTTATCTGTTTACCCGCCTTAATACTCACAACTCGCTTGTACACAGGGAAGTTAGCGTTTTTCAGTTCAATAACATGCGGGCCTACTGAAACTTTCAGCTTAGTCAACGGCGGACTCACTCCTACCATTTTCCCATCCAGATAGACTTCACCCCACGGCTTAACTGAAATTAAAACTAAACTCTGCCTTTTGGCATGCTTAGGCGCAGCGGTGCTCTTTTTTTCTGTTTTTGCTGGCCTATCTTTTTTCTTAATTATTTTAGGCGCTCGTGTTGATTTTTTTTCTCGCACAGATGAAGACTTAGCGTGCTTTTCTACACTAGCAACCGCAGATGAAGATGTAGGCGATACGCCAGAGTGAGGAGATAAAGCAACTAGGCTTTTTTGCGCAACAGGCACTTTTGCAACGGGCCCTTCTGGGGTGTTGAGCAACTTAATCAGCAACAGCAACAAGAGGAAGGGAATCAATGCAACACCGATGTATAGCCCTTTTTGTGGCTGGGAAGCCTGTTGAAACTTGGCCTGCAGAAGCACTATCAATTCACTGGAACGAACACCTGCAACATCCCAATAAGCCTTACTTTTGCTGCGTAACTGATTCAGTAGCAAAGAAGATTTTGCTAACCATTCCTGCCATTGCTTATTCTGTAGAGGCGCTTGATGCTCAGGTGATTTCTGAGCGCCCGTCAAATCACCTGGCTGCCCGATAGAGTACACATCATGCTCTCGCACATGTTTATCAGTACGCGAACCAACGTAACTAAACATACCTGCGTATTGTTGCGATAAACGCGAAGCGGCATCATGGTAGGAACGCGAGACTAGTATTTGTCCCGCGCCAGCGAAACCCATTACGCGTTGAGCAACATTAATGCCGTCGCCCACAATATTAGGTTGCCCGTTGATATCTCTTACCAAACGCACAGGACCAAGATTGATCCCCATACGAACCAGCAAAGCAGGTTCCTTTTGTCCCTCTTCGCTCAATAAACTACTACGCATGCTTAATGCTGCACGCAGCGCATCTTCGACATCACCTAAAAAGCTGATTGCCGCGCCATCCCCCGTATCTAAAATAATGCGATCATTAACAGGCACATCACTAATAGCCGCAGAAAGGAAGGCGTTAAAGCGCTCCTTTTGGGATATCTGTCCTGAAACGGATTTTTTTGAATATTCAACAATATCCAAAAAAAACACGCTGCATATGATGGTCTTATTACCGCGTTCTTCCATTCACCCTAGTCCGATACATGCTCAAGAATTCCACTTAACCGTTGGAATTTTAACGACACTTATGACTTCACGCCAGTTTTAATTTTCCGATGAGCACTCGCCCTAGACATGTCAGACTGCCCGCGCCGCCCAGCTTTTTTGCGACTTATAGACGCATCAGCCAACTTCGGCTCGGTAGTCTTGCTTGCTTGTTTCTGCGCAGGCGAGCGAGCCACTCTAACAGGCTCTGGCGACTCATCAAAGTCACTAGGCATTCCAAGCCAATCAAGTATCATGGTGACTTCTCCGTCACCCAATTCCGCCATCTTTCCACGCTTGATACTTGGCGGCAGGTTAACAATACCGAATCGCACTCGCATCAAACGACTGACCATTAAATCCAATGCCTCGAAAGTTCGTCGCACTACACGATTGCGCCCCTCTTTCAAAACAAGTCGATACCAGTGGTTAAAACCTTCTCCACCTTCATCTGTTAACTTCGAAAAACGCACCAAACCGTCTTCCAATTCAAGGCCTTTTTTAGTCATCTGGCGCATCTGCTCTGCCGTCATCTCGCCCTGCACGCGCACAGCATACTCTCTCTCAACCTCAAAGCGCGGATGCATCAAACGATTGGCCAACTCGCCAGAAGTTGTAAAAATTAACAATCCACTAGTATTAAAGTCCAATCGCCCTATCGCAATCCATTTTTGTCCGCGCAACTTTGGCAACTTATCGAACACACTGCTACGACTTTCCGGATCATCGCGGCTCACTATTTCACCTTCTTGCTTGTGATACAGCAATACACGAGGCAAGCCCTGTGCCGCTTGGCTTTTAACCTTCACAACACGCTTATCCGCGCGCAGTATATCGCCCTCAAGCACGCGCATGCCCAGTGTCGCCACTTCACCATTAACCGTTACACGACCAGCACTAATCCATTCTTCCATCTCTCGACGCGAACCGACACCTGCTTGTGCAAGCACTTTTTGCAAACGTTCACCTTGTTGGACTGTTTCAACTTCCTCATTCATTCTTTCATCACCCGTCTTTCCAGCACCGCCTGCGCCAAAGTCCCACTATCTACATGCTCTAATTCACCACCTACTGGCAAGCCGCGAGCAATACGCGAAACCTTGATACCTTGAGCACGCAACAGCGTTGCAAGATAATGCGCGGTTGCATCACCTTCAACGGTAAAATTAGTCGCAAGAATCACTTCACAATCCAACTCCTGTGAGCGACTGACTAAACGCGTCAGAGGAAGTTCTCTTGCACCAATACCATCCAAAGGTGACAAACGTCCCATCAGCACAAAATACATACCACGATAACACTGCGTCTGCTCCATCATTAACATATCTGACGGCATCTCGACTACGCATAGCAAATTCGCCTCACGCCGGCTTGACCTACACAAAACACAAATATCATCTTCGGAAAAATTATTGCACTTACTACAGTGCTTAACACTCTCAACCGCATGAGAAAGTGAGTGAGACAGATGCAAGGCTCCCTGCCGATCACGCTGCAACAGATGATAAGCCATGCGCTGTGCTGATTTTGGGCCGACACCAGGCAAGCAACGCAAAGCTTTAATCAGTTCTTCCAGGCTGGAAGGTGAGTTCATTTATTTGAAGGAAAGACGGATAAGCACAGTCCAAAAGCGCAACTCAGACAATATTTAGCCTGGCCTACCAACTCTTCTGCCTTAACTCTGTCATCCTTAATCATCTACATTAATCCCGATCTAATCGACTATTAAAACGGCAAGTTCATACCGGGAGGAAGGCTTGCACTAAAGCCACTCATGCGCGTTTTCGACACTTCTCCCACTTGCTTATTCGCATCCTGCATTGCCGCCACAATCAAATCTTCCAGCATTTCTTTATCATCCATCACGCTGTCGTCCAGCGATACGCGACGCACCTCATGAGCACAGGTCATCGTCACTTTAACCATACCAGAGCCTGCTTGCCCCTCAACTTCAACGGTAGCCAACTCTTCCTGTGCTTTTTTCATATTTGCCTGCATCTGCTGAGCCTGCTTCATCAGCCCTGCCATTCCGCCCTTCATCATTGTGACTTCCTCCGATTTACTGTTGTATGGGTTTAATTGAATCTTCGACTATCTGCGCACCCAATAGGGACTGCGCCTCACGTACAAATACATCTTGCTTAATTGCTTCTTCGGCCTCTTGCTGTCGAGTTTTTTTCTCATGCTGCTCTACAGCAGCAGGTGTTACGACGCCCTCAGCAACACCCAACTCGACGAGCAGTTTTATAGGCTTAGCAAAATACGCTTCCAATGCGACTTGCAATTTATCCAACGCAATTTTGCTAGTTTGCAAATGCTTATGTTGCGGCGCAAGATTCAGCACCAGCTGTCCTTCGGCAAAACTAGTTAATACACAGTGCTTGGCCAACTCACGCGCCATGCCTTGCAAATTAAGTTGTAACAATAAAGCGTGCCAATCCAAATCAGCACCATTCTTTGCAATCTCTTGAATTTGCTGCATCGGCTCAGCCGCAGACTTTGACACCACAGCAGACATCGGTTCCGCAGCATTAGGCATAGGTGCAGATGATACGGCACGCGGAACAGGCTGCGCAGCTGCTGCGCTGTGTGGCACGAAAGCTAACATGCGCAACAAGGTCATGGTAAATCCCGCATATTCATCCGGCGCAAGCTCAATCTCATTGCGACCATGAATCACAATCTGATAATTCAGCTGAATCTCTTCGGATGTATATAGTTGCGCCAACGCTAGCAAACGCACACGTTCCGGCTCATCATCTGCAATCGCATTAGGGATCGTCTGCGCCAAGGCAATACGATGCAGCAATATCGCCAAGTCCTGCAATGCCGCTTCAAATGCCACGCTACGCATGGTCATATCATCCGCTATTTTCAATAAGCCTTCACCATCACCTGCATGCAATGCCTGCAACAAATCAAATAAATAACTTTGATCAATTGCACCCAGCATGGTGCGCACCAAGTCCTCATCCACTTTACCGGAAGAGTATGCGATAGCTTGATCCATCAAACTCAAAGCATCACGCATACTGCCTTGTGCGGCACGTGCCACCAAGTTTAATGCACCAGTCTCAAACGGAATCGCTTCTTGTTCCAAAACATATTGCAGATGCGTATGAATGAGTGCGGGTGGCAACTGCTTGAGATTGAATTGCAAGCAACGTGACAACACCGTAACCGGAATCTTTTGTGGATCAGTTGTCGCCAGAATAAACTTCACATGCAAAGGCGGCTCTTCCAAAGTTTTAAGCATTGCGTTGAATGCCGACTTCGACAGCATATGCACTTCGTCGATGATATAAACCTTAAAGCGTCCGCTTGAAGGAGCATACAAAGCTCCGTCGAGTAGCTCGCGCATATTATCGACCTGCGTATTCGACGCAGCATCCAGTTCAATAAGATCAACGAATCGTCCCGTGTCGATTTCCGTACACGCACCACATACACCGCATGGCGTAGCCGTGATTCCAGATTCACAGTTCAGGGATTTAGCAAAGATACGCGCAATGGTAGTCTTACCCACGCCACGAGTGCCAGTAAAGAGATATGCATGATGCAGACGGTTTTGTGTAAGCGCATTAGTTAGCGCCTGCACAACGTGCTCTTGCCCCGCCAGTTGTGCGAAATTTCTGGGGCGCCACTTACGGGCTAAAACAGAAGTCGCTGACATATCGCCTGTTCAAAAAATCGAGTGAACACTCTCGAAAAATAGGAGGCGAGCCTTACCCCCGGCACTTGCTATGATTGGCTGTGGCTGCTTCCTTCCGGACCTGACCAGGTTCACCATATAGCAATGCGGGGAGACCCGCCAAACTCTTAGGGCACGCGCATTTGCGCGAAACCCAAAACATTAGCCACAGACCACTCAGATTTAAAATCGTTGCCAGTCTGCGGGTATAAAACTCTTAACTCTTTAATATTTTCAGCGGAATCATTCCGATGCGCTTCTGCCACTCTGCGGGGCCAATTTCATGCACCGAACGCCCTTGCGTATCCACTGCTACGGTCACTGGCATATTTTCCACTTCAAATTCGTAAATAGCTTCCATCCCTAAATCGGCAAAGGCCACGACTTTCGCGCTCTTAATTGCTTGGGCCACCAAATAAGCTGCGCCGCCTACCGCCACCAAATACACTGCCGCGTGTTTTTTTATCGCTTCAAGACCGACTTTACCGCGCTCTGCTTTGCCAATCATGCCTATCAAACCCGTCTGCGCCAACATGGTTTCGGTAAATTTATCCATGCGTGTCGCTGTCGTAGGGCCTGCAGGACCGACTACTTCGTCGCGTACCGGATCAACAGGGCCGACATAGTAAATGAATCGACCATTAAAATCCACGCTGGAAGGCAATTTTTCACCTTTTGCCAACATTCCAACAATACGCTTGTGCGCCGCATCACGTCCGGTGAGTAATTTACCGCTCAGCAACAAGGTCTCACCCGGCTGCCAGAGCGCAATATCCTCGCGTGTCACGCCATCAAGATTGACATGTCTTGCATCTTCAGCTGGCTGCCAATGCACATCTGGATAATCCTCAATACTAGGCGGCGTAAAACTTGCTCCGCCGCTACCATCCAACTCAAAATGAATATGCCGAGTCGCTGCACAGTTGGGGATAATGGCAACAGGCTTAGAAGCGGCATGAGTGGGATAGTCGAGTATTTTTACATCCAACACCGTCGTCAAGCCACCTAGACCTTGCGCACCGATACCTAGCGCATTGACCTTGTCTAAAATCTCAATGCGCAACTTCTCAATATGATTCTTTGCACCGCGCAGCTTAAGCTCACTCATGTCGATGTCTTCCATCAAAGACTCTTTAGCAAGCAACATTGCTTTTTCAGCCGTTCCACCAATACCTATCCCCAACATGCCTGGCGGACACCATCCTGCCCCCATCCCCGGCAACTGACTCACCACCCATTCCACCACATCATCTCCTGGATTCAACATGGCAAAGCGCGCTTTATTCTCTGAACCACCGCCTTTTGCTGCGATGCGCACATCTACTTTGTCACCTAGCACTATCTCAAAATGAACCACGGCAGGCGTGTTATCCGCTGTATTTTTGCGCGCACCTGCCGGATCACTCACCACTGAAGCACGCAATACATTATCCGGCTGGAGATAAGCTTGACGCACACCCGCATTCACCATCTCGGCGATACTCATAGAAGCATCTTCCCAGCACACACCCATACCCACACGCACAAAAGCCACCACGATACCAGTGTCCTGACAGATAGGACGCTTGCCGACTGCACATAAACGGGAATTAGTAAGTATCTGCGCCATCGCATCTTTCGCTGCGGGCGACTCTTCATAATGATATGCAGCCGCCAAGGCCTGAATATAATCTTGGGGGTGATAATAGGAAATAAATTGCAGCGCATCCGCGATGCTAGAAATGAAGTCTTGTTGACGAATAATACTCATGGGAAATTTCAGCACTTAATAAACTATCGACAATTATGCGAGTCAGTCGCCATTGAGTCAATTTAACAAGCCAAATATAAATCCAAAATTCATATCAATATTTCAACTATTCATATAGTTATTCATTGACTCATCCTCCTTTAGTCAGCTAAGATTGCAGCAACTTTTAAGACGGTATTTGCCTGTGTTCGTCACCCGACTATTTATTACCACCCTCACTACTGCTGCCCTACTCTCTCAGACAGCCTTTGCTGAAGAAAATCAAGACCTAAATAGCCACCTCCCCTTTGTCGAACAAGCTGAATCAGCGCCACCATTAGTATCTGCGCAAACGGCCCGAGGTTCGCAAGCAATCGAATCCAACGAAAACACAACTAAAGCAACTACTCGCACAAAGCTCGAGCCAATAATCGTCGGCCCTATGCCTCCAGCATGTCCACCTAATGACTCGCAGATTTCTAGTTCACCAGCTCCCGCACAAGTCCCTGAACAGACAGCATCGACATCAACGAGAATAAATATAGCTTACGCGCAGACTGATTCAGAATTCGTCGGCCCTTTGCTACCTTCTGACTTACAAGCTTCAGCTACCGACTTACCCTCACCTCTACCCTCACTGAACGACTCTGCTGAACACAAGCCCGGAGATCTATGGCAGCGCATTCGCAATGGATTTGCCATGCCCGAGCTCAAAAGTAAATTAATCGCACGTCATGAAAAATGGTATGCAAGACATCCAGAATATTTCGCGCGCATGTCAGAAAGATCACAACGCTACCTCTATTACATTACCGAAGAAGTAGAACGTCGTGGCATGCCGTCTGAAATCGCTCTATTACCAATAATAGAAAGTGCTTTCAATCCCGGAGCCAACTCTGTCGCACGCGCCTCTGGCATCTGGCAATTCATCCCATCTACGGGAAAAAACTTCGGCATGGCGCAAAACTGGTGGTATGACGGCCGCCGTGACATTATTGACGCGACCAATGGCGCATTAGATTATCTACAAAAACTACATGATCAATTTGGCGATTGGGAATTAGCACTAGCGGCTTACAACTGGGGAGAAAATGCAGTTGCTCGCGCTCAAGCACGAAATAGAAAGCGCGGCAAAGCGACCAATTATTCTAGCCTGAGAATGCCTAGAGAGACCCGCAACTACGTTCCAAAATTACTCGCCGTCAAACATATCATCAGCGATCCGGCACGTTTCGGGCTAGCGCTTAACAAAATCCCAAACGAACCCTATTTCGCAGAGGTCAAGCCATCTCGTCCAATGGATATAAAAATCGCGGCTGAGCTAGCAGAAATATCAATGGATGAGTTTCTAGCGCTTAACCCTGCACACAATCGCCCAGTGATGCTAAAAGATACGGCTGAAGTTTTATTGTTACCAGTAGACAAAGTTGATGTATTTCAAAGCAACCTTGAGAAATATGATCAGCGCTTAGTTTCATGGTGTGCTTATCAAACAAAAAAAGGCGAATCCTTCTCTCATGTCGCATCCCGCTTCGGCCTCTCATTAAAGGAATTACGCAGCGCAAACGGTCTATCTAAATACGCTCGCATTAGTAACGGACAAAAATTACTGGTTCCCGCAAAAGACACTCACACAGGCAAATTCACCGCCTTCAACATGCATGCATCGGCTGTTTCAGAAATGTCTGGCTTCCGTTACAGGGTCCGCAAAGGCGACACCATCTCTGCTATTGCTCGCCGCTTCCGCGTTAGCCAAGCTAGCTTGTTCGCGATGAATCATGGCAGCAGCAGATTACATATCGGCCAACGTTTTACCATTCTGGCTGGCAGCAGCCATCCTCGCCGAGCAAAAAGACACAAACACGTACATCGAGCAAAAGCCAAGCGCAATCGTTCCAAACACCGCCGCCATGCGGACGTCGCTTACCGCTAATTCTATTCACCAGGGTTAGGCCTAAACTAGACCTAGAGAAACGCTGATTAACTTTTATCTTGATTAAATCGTCATCTCCGTGAACGCAGAGATCCAGCATCTTTCGTGCAACCCAAAAATCATCAAAAGAAACGATTTTCCGCGTGTCACCCAGTCGGTGACAGCTCTTAGGTAATGCTCATCATTTAAATTTTGTGGCTCTGCTCTCATCGCCGCAGTACTCCATAGATAGGCGTGGAACTGGCTAATCCTAGAAAAAGCTTTTATCCGCAGATTTCGCAGATTTTCGCCTATCAAACAACTACTAATACCCAGCTAATGAGTCACCCATAAGGTGCAAATGCGCATATCTACAAGCACTTGAAAATCTGCGTTAATATGCGAAATCTGCGGATTGAACTGAGGTTTTTAGGCCAATGCATCATGCCGACACTTATTCTGATTTTCTTGGCTTCCACTTCTTAAGCAGCAAGGCATTGCTAATTACTGATACCGAACTCATCGCCATTGCTCCACCCGCGATAATAGGGTTGAGCAAACCAAAGGCGGCGAGTGGAATACCCAGTATGTTGTAGGCAAAAGCGAAAAATAGATTTTGACGTATTTTGGACAGCGTGGCGCGTGACAAATCGATGGCATTGACTACCGACATCAAATCGTTGTGCATCAGTGTAATGTCTGCCGCTTCAATGGCAATGTCGCTACCGCTCTTCATTGCAAAGCTTACATCGGCTGCTGCTAAGGCAGGGGCATCGTTAATCCCATCTCCCACCATACCCACTACACCGCCTGCTGTTTTGTAGGAGGCAACATGGTGTGCTTTGTCATTCGGAAGGACTTCAGCGAGAAATTCATCTATGCCTGCTTGCTGCGCGACGGCTTGGGCGGTGGCTTGGTTGTCACCACTGAGCATGACAACACGGATACCCATTTCACGTAGCTTGCTGACTGCTATTCGGCTGCTGGGGCGCAATGTGTCGGCGAAGGCGATAGAGCCAAGCAAGCCCTTATCGCTTGCAAGCATAATGACACTCTTGCCTTGCTGTTGAAGTTTCAACAGAGCGGCCTCATCCAGCTTTATGTTGCCTGATTTAACAATGAACGAGGGTGAGCCCAGTTGATAACTGTTGCTGTCAATAACGGCGCTCAGGCCGTTGCCTGCCAGTTCGTGATAATCACTCACTGTGCTCAGCGTAAGGTCATGCGCACGCGCATGTGCGTTCAATGCAGCAGATAAAGGATGCGTCGAGTGTTGCGCTAAACTGGCTGCAATCGCTAGTAATTGTTGCGCATCACCAGCCTCGGCGGGCAATAAATCGGTAAGCGCTGGCGTGCCTTCGGTCAAGGTGCCTGTCTTGTCTAACACCAGCACATCAAGATGATGGGCGCGCTCCAACGAGGCGGCATCTTTGACTAGAATTCCCGCGCTGGCAGCACGCCCAGTGGCGACGACAATGGCAGTAGGCGTCGCTAAGCCTAAAGCGCAGGGGCAGGCAATAACCAGTACAGAAACGGCGTTAATCAATGCCTCAGAAAAACCGGCGCCTAAAAACCACCAGACGGCAAATGTGATACTAGCTATAACCAACACCACGGGGACGAAGATGGCAGAGATGCGATCTGCTAGTCTTTGTATCGGCGCTTTAGAACCTTGCGCCTGCTCCACCATACAAATGATTGCAGCGAGTTGCGTTTGGCTGCCTACAGCGGTCACACGACACTTGAGCAAGCCTTGCTGATTAAGCGTGGCGGCATAAACTTTGTCTTCCAGCTGCTTGCCTTGCGGCAGACTTTCTCCGGTGAGCATGCTCTCGTTTACATTGGAACTCCCCTCAATAACGACACCGTCAACAGGGATGCCTTCTCCAGGACGAACAATGAAGACTTCGTCGGGGCGCAACTGACCTGCGGACACATCAAGTATTGCGCCGTCACGCTCCACATGTGCCATTTTAGGTTGCAATTTGAACAGCGCTTCCAGTGCCGCCGAGGCTTTTCCTTTTGCTCGCGCTTCTAGTAATTTGCCGAGTAACACGAGAGTGATAAGTGTGGCGCTGGCTTCAAAGTAAACGGCTTGATGAATGTCGAACAAAACAATGGCACAACTCAAAAAATAAGCGGCGCTAGTACCCAGAGCGACGAGCACATCCATATTGCTGCTGCCATTTTTGATGCTAGCCCAAGCGCCGCGATAGAAGCGCGCGCCCACCCAGAATTGTACTGGCGTTGCTAGTAGCCATTGCAGCCACAATGGCATTGCAAAATGAGCGCCGGATAACATCAACAGCATTTCCAAAATCAAGGGAGAAGTAAGGGCCACTGCCACGTAAAATTGCAATTTTTCGCGGCGGTATATCGCTTCTTTTGCATGTTTTTCAGCTGCAAAATCGCGTGCAACATGGGCATCAAAGCCAGTTTCACGCACAGCGGCAATCAAAGCGTCGATATTAGTATTGCTCGCGTCATAGCTTACACTAGCTTTTTCAGTGGCAATATTCACCACAGCGCTGACCTCGGATAATTGATTTAAAGCTTTTTCAAGGCGCGACGAACAGGATGCGCAGTGCATGCCGGTGATTTGTAATTCGGTATGTTGTGAGGAACTCATGGCAACCCTAAAAAAAACTGTTTGCTCAAGGAGCGTAAAACCAGATCAGATGCGGACATTATGCGCTCGTATAGATACGTGATAAACCCCTACTTGATCGCGGATAAGGTAAGAGCGGATAGCTACTGGCACAGATGTTGTGAATTCAACAATATAATATATAGGGTGCCGCTATAAAGGAAACCTCGATAAATTCAAACTCCGTCACGAGACAAAGCGCAAGCAGAGCTAGAGGGGGAAGACCGAGGCAGTCTACGCGCTCTTAATTGCTGATGCGTCCGTCTTCCTGTAGCCAACAAAAGCCTGATTATCGTATCGGTCAAATTGCATTGAATTTCACCATTTTCAATTTATAAGCAATTAAATAACAAACAAATAACAAATAAAGCAATAAAAAATCAATAATCGTACGTATTTAAAATCAATACGCAATTAAATACCTCACTATCCTGTCTAAAATAGTGTTCAGCCTGAATCATCCACTAGCACCAAGCCTCGTCGCTGTTGGAACTAAATGAATCATCTGGCTTTAACCAATTTCAATAGGAGATAGCACTATGCAACATCCCGCCACGCAGTATCGCCCGTTTCCGCCAGTGCAGCTCATTGAGCGCCAGTGGCCGAACCAAACACTCACGGCTCCACCCATCTGGATGAGCACAGACCTGCGTGATGGCAATCAGGCTTTAATTGAACCGATGGATGTGGCGCGCAAGATGCGTATGTTCCACATGTTGTGTGAAATTGGCTTCAAAGAGATTGAAGTCGCTTTTCCTTCTGCATCACAAACCGAGTTCGACTTTGTGCGTCAGCTTATTGAAGGCAAGCATATTCCCGCCGATGTCACGATTGAGGTACTCAGCCACGCACGCGAAAACCTTATTCGCCGCAGCATGGAATCTTTGCAAGGTGCACATAGCGCGATTCTGCATGTTGTCAGCCCTATTTCAGAGCCTTTTCGTAATATCGTGTTCGGCATGAGTAAAGCAGAGGTGCTGGACATTGCCGTCTCTGCCACGCGTCTAGTTAAGCAGTTGGCAGCCGAACGGCCACAAACCAAGTGGACATATCAATACAGCCCAGAAACTTTCTCTGCAACTGAGCTTGAATACTCTCTGGAGGTCTGCAATGCCGTGGCGGCGGCTTGGGGCGCCACGCCGGAAAACAAGATCATTATCAATTTGCCCTCCTCGGTTGAGGTGTCGACGCCGAATGTCTATGCCGATCAAATTGAGTGGATGCATCGTCATTTGGAGCACCGCGATAGCATCATTCTTAGTTTGCACACGCATAACGATAGAGGCACTGCTGTGGCCGCAGCCGAGCTGGGTTTGATGGCGGGAGCGGATCGCATTGAGGGTTGTTTATTCGGCAATGGGGAGCGCACTGGCAATGTGGACATCGTGACGCTTGCACTCAATCTTTACACCCAGGGCGTTACTCCCGGCCTCGATTTTTCTGACATCAATGCGGTGGCGAGAACGGTGGAAGATTGCACGCAGATGCAAATACCAGCGCGCCACCCTTATGTCGGCGACCTTGTCTTTACGGCCTTTTCTGGCTCTCATCAGGATGCGATTAAAAAGGGTTTTGCACAGCAAAAATCAAATAGTGTTTGGGCTGTTCCTTACCTTCCCATCAATCCCGCCGATGTAGGACGCAGCTACGACTCAGTGATTCGCGTCAACAGCCAGTCCGGCAAGGGCGGCATCGCCTATTTATTGGAGTCGGAATACGGTGTCGTCATGCCGCGTCGCTTACAAGTTGAATTCTCGCAAGAGGTGCAAAAACGCATGGATACACACGCTGGAGAGATGAGTGCCGCCGACATCTGGCAACTGTTTTCACAGACTTACCTCGACCTTGAAACACCGCTGCGCTATGTCGAACACCATCTGTTCGAGCACGGCGACACGCAGGGAATCAAGCTAATCGTCGAAATGAACGGTACGCTTCAGCAACTTGCAGGAGAAGGTAATGGGCCGATTGATGCCGCCGTTCATGCACTGCGCAACATCGAGATCCATCTTAACGTGCGCAGCTATGAAGAGCGCTCAATGAGTAGCAGCCATGCTGGCGCAGATGCCAAAGCTTGCGCCTTTATCGAAGTAGCGCAACAAGGCGGCGGAGGCGAATGCTACGGGGTCGCAGTTGATGCCAATATTGTGAATGCTTCGATCAGGGCATTGCTGAGTGCAGCTAATCGGATTTTAGCAAAGTGAGCTATTGATCTAAAAAAAAACATTTATCCGCAGATTTAATAACAAGAAACATTTGTACTGATGGCGCACCTACTGGGTGATTGAGTACACATTCGCAAGGACTTGAAAATCTGCGAAATCTGCGGACTGAACTTGCTTATGGGTATCTCTAATAATTCCGCCAAATAACAGGTCGACGAACACATAGTGGAAGCAGTTTGAGATAATACGCGTCTGAGTAAGTACACAGAGAACAGGCATGAACAATTACCATCAACCGGGATT
>Ga0316204_10002173_pt1 | contig 46326 bp, 38 predicted proteins | sample 6monrhotite_MG_2_FD_205661 | JGI IMG/M metagenome (GOLD analysis project Ga0316204, IMG submission 205661) | Microbial mat bacterial communities from mineral coupon in-situ incubated in ocean water Damariscotta River, Maine, United States -... | ecosystem: Environmental > Aquatic > Marine >... | reverse complement strand
CGCTCAGCAGCTCCTCGCTGCCGACGTCTTCCGTCAGCTCTCCCTCGGTGCCTACGACGACCAACTCGATCGGGCATAGCCCGGGCGACTATCTGTGTCACGACGCGGTTCGTCGAACGGATACCAATAGACCGGGTCGCCGTCTTCGTCGAACAAGGAGCCATCAGCGTGGTTCTCCTCCGTGGGCCCCATGAGTTCCTCGATGGTGAGAAGGTCGGGGCTCTCGTCGGGCCAGTCGAGGTCGAGCGACGAGTCTGGAATGCCCGCAGCGAGCATGTACTCCCGCGCGATGTCTTCGTTGCCATCGGCGAGCATGGCCAGCGTCGGTGCTGCGACGAGATAACGAGCAACATCGACTTCGAACTCCTCGTCGGCGGCGTGCACGGCCGTCCCGGGGTAGCTCGCGATCCAAGCGTCCACGACAGGCATCGCCTCGGCCAGGTCTGCTGCATCGACAACCCACGGGCCGCCCCGGTATCCGTGCGGGGCGAGCGGTGCACCCGTCGCGATGTCGGTTGCGGAAGTGGTGAAGTCCTCCTCCCCGTGTTGCTTGTCCGAGCGGATGACCCAGCGAACCGGAACCCCTTCGCGCAGAAGCGCATAGACGAGGCCGTAGGCGCGAAACATGCCCGCGTCCTGCATGTCGGTGTCCATCGGAACGATCAGGCTCCCGGACTCGAACGTGTCAGCGGAGGCCACCCGCGGAATGACAGCGAGCCCAATGGCTGCCGCGAGGTACGTAATCCGCATCACAATCATGGTACTTCCTTGCAGCGGGCTCCGTGTGTGCGCTAGAAGCGCGGCATGCTTGCACGCAGCCGCCTCATCGTCGCCCTAGACGTTCCCGACGCCGCCACAGCACTTGCGAGCGCGGAGCGACTGCAGGGGAGCGTTGGCATGTTCAAGGTCGGTCTCCAGCTGTTCATCGCGGAGGGTCCGAACATTGTTCGAACGCTACGCGAGCGGTTCCCCGACGTGGACGTGTTCCTCGACCTCAAGATCCACGACATCCCCAACACCATGCGGGGTGCGATCGCGAGCGCGCGAAGTCTGGGCGCTCGGTTCGTGACGGTTCACGCAGGCAGCGGCGTCGAGCACCTGAGGGCCTGCGTCGAAGAGGCCGGTGACGACCTTGGCATTCTCGCCGTCACCGTGCTGACCAGCCAAGACGAGCAAGCGTGCAAAGAGGCTGGGCACACCCGCACCGCCGCCGAGCTGGTGGAGATGCGAGCCAAGTGTGCTGCGGAGGCTGGATGTGCCGGGCTGGTGTGCAGCGGTCAGGAGCTGGAGCGCGTGAACGCTGCGGCGCCAGACCTCTTCAAGGTCGTGCCAGGCATTCGACCGGCGGGTTCCGCCGCTGGCGATCAGAAGCGGGTGATGACGCCCGCGATGGCGATCGAACGCGGCGCGACCCACCTGGTCGTCGGCCGACCGATCATGAAGGCCGAAGACCCCGCGGCCGCCGCAACACAGATCCTCGAAGAAATTGCCGGCGCGCTCTAGCAGCTCGACGGGCTTGGCTCGACGATCATCCAGACGCCATCGACGAGCGCGATGCTCTGGCCCTGCCCCGCGTCACCGACGTGCGGCTGTGGGCTCTCGCCCTGTGCATCCATCAGCCCGTCGTCGTTCGAACCTCCGTAGATGACCGCATCGACGGGAACCGTCTCCTCCGTGACGTCGCTGGAGCGAGCCTCGAACAAGGCCACTGCGTCCGCGACGGCGCCAGCGTTCTGCAGGGCGGGCGAGAAGTCCATGGGAAGATCAGCGTCAACGCTGGCGGCGCCCACGAGCACGCACGCACCCGCCTCGATGGCGCCGCCGAGATCCGCCCCGCCACGGGTGTAGCGACCGCCGCCCCAACCCAGGCTCATGTTGTCCAGCGAAGCATCGCTGTCGCAGGTGTTCTGGAGCTTGATCCACTCTTTGCCGGCGTCACTGCCCTCGGCGTCGTACAGGACCTCGACGATGCGGATACCGCATGACTCGGGCGGCGGCGGGACATCGCCCGTGGGCTCTTGCGGCATCTCTATCTCCAGCGGCATCTGCGAACGCGGCGTCGCCATCGGGGCCACATCCATGCCCTCGGGGAGCACCCCCGTGCCGTCCCAGACCAGTGAGAACTGGTTCTTGTAGGCCTCCACGACTTCGGGAATGTCCGTGAAGTACATGTTCTCGAGGTTGCTCTCGAAGCCGGTTCCCGTGAGGTTGGACGAGCCGGTCATCACCGCTTCGCGGCCGCCGTCGAGGCCGGAGAAGATCAGGTACTTGTTGTGGTGGAGCAGGAACAGGTTGTGGTTGGTCTCGAAGTATCGGTCTTCGAAACGGCCACGCTCGCCATCGGCCTCGCGAAGCTCACGAATCTTGATCGCCTCGTTGAAGGAGTTGGGCCCCACGGTCTCTCCGGTCGAGCCGCCGTCCGGGTCGAGCCAGTACAGGTCATCGTCCGCGACGAGCCGCAGTGAGAACGGGCTGTCCGAGTCCTCGAGGCGCTCGTTCAGCGCGTTGATGAGCGTAGTGTAGCTGAATCGGTGCGCGCCCACGTCGACGCTGTCGGCCTGAGCGATGCTCTCGAGCATCTTGTCTCGCAGCGCCCGCGAGTCGTCGAGCACCGGGATGAAGTACGGGATCATGTCGTCTTCGGGAACCGCTTCGATCTCGTCGCGACACGCATTCATGAACGCGCGGTAGGCTGCTTTGCCGTCGCTGTGGGCGGGGTCCAAAAGCGAGTCCATCAAGCACAGGTGCGACTGCGCGAAGAAGCTGTCACGTGCGACCTCTGTGAAGTGCCAGTTCTCGTGGTGCAGGTGCGTGCCGGAAGACATGTTGCCGCTGCCGAAAGACAGCCGCTGGTACTCGTCGCCATCGTCGGCAGGACCGGCCGCGCGAGGGTTGATCATCAAGACCTTGTCGTGCGCGAAGCCAACCGAGCCCTGGTGGCCGCGCGTGAACACGTCGCCGCCGCAGTCGATGACCTGCTCGGCCTTGCTCCCAAGCTTGTCGAGCACGAACGTGACCTCTGCACCCCGATCGATCGCGGAGCAGAGCGCATCGGCGACCTTGCCGTCCGAGAACGACAGGTACGCCAAGAAGATTTCATCGCCTTGCGCAGTCTCGTCGAGCCAGTCGAGGATGCGCGTCTGGGGGCTGGAGTCACGCGACCCCGAGTTCTCCGAGTCGAACGTCTTGGTGCAGTAGACGTTCTTCGGCTTGGCCGCCACCGTGCCGCCGCCAACCGTCTCCATCGGAGCGTCGTAGCCGTAGGTCTCGCAGATCGGGTTGGTGAACAGCACCTCGTAGGAGGCGTAGTCCAAGCAGACTCGACCTTCTCCGCATGAGCCGTCCTCGGCATCATCGGCCTTGCCTCCAGGCCCGTTGTTGTCCCCCGACGACCCTCCCTCGGTGGCGCCTTGGCAGGCGGTGAGGGCAAGAACAATCGCGGCGATGGACGTGAACGAGCGGGACATGGCGACCTCGGACAGGTGAGCCTCGAGACTACAGTGTCCCACCATGTGGGCAAGGCACATCTTTGTAACCAAGGCCAACTTCTTGCCAGAATCTCCTGCGTTCGGGCCGATCCAAACCCGCAGCGATTGCCGCCGCAGACCGTCATTTGGGCCGGTTAGAGGGTGCTGAACGGTGTTACGCAAGCGCTGCGTGGCTAGCTTCTCGATGCGATCTGCTGACACCACCTGCCGAGGCGAAGGGGTCACGGGGCTCCGCTCTCCCGGCGACCCGGACCTGTTCGGCCGGCCGGAGCAGCGCGATTTCCGCGCGTGCTGGGTCGGGCTGGGTCTTGCCCTCCTTCTCGGGGGGTTCGGCTGCGAGTCGAACGCGGCAGCGTCGGAAGACCCGGGCGCCTCCAAGCCGGACCTCGTCCACCCGACTACGACCCGCTGGCCGGAAGCTGCGGCTGGACTCCAAACACAGGGCCGGAGCGCGACGGGGAAGCCGGTCGTTGTCGCGTGCTCGGTCTGTCACGCCGGGCCCGATGGCGGGATGGCTGCTCGGAACCCGGAAGGTCGGGTCGTGCATGCGTCCGTCTCCCTCTCGCACGGCGAGTTGAGTTGCTACGCATGCCACGACCGCGACAACCGAGACCGATTGCGCCTCGCGGACGGACAACACGTCGAGTTCGCCAACGCGATCAACCTCTGCGCGCAATGCCACGGTCCACAGAAGCGCGACTACGACCACGGCGCGCACGGGGGCATGAATGGCTACTGGGACTTGAGCCGGGGTCCTCGCGAGCGAAACCACTGCCTTGTTTGCCATGGCGCGCACGTGCCCGCGGTCCCGGCCGTTTACCCCGAACCGCCCCCGACCGACCTGGAGCGACACCCATGAAGACGAAGACGACGAGGCGAACTCATTTGAAAGTCCTCGGCGCAACGCTCGGGGGGGCCGGGTTTCTCAAAGCCGTGGCCCCGCTCGCGCAGTGGACCGGCGACCTCGATCTCGACGGGTTCCTCCAGAATCACTACAAGGAACTCGGGCCCGATGAGCTGGCTTCGGTCTTGGCCCGCCACGAAGAGGCGTGCAAAGCCGACTACGGAGCCGACGTCGAGATCCGCGACGTCCGTCCGACGCCTGGTGTCGTCTTCGGCTACGCCCTGAACTTGAGCATCTGCAACGGATGCCGCAAGTGCGCAGAGGCCTGCCACCAGGAGAACAACCACGACCGTGCATCGCACCAGTCGTACATCCGTGTGTTCGAGATGCAAAAGGGCAGCATGGACTTCGAGCACGGCGACGCGGGGTACGACCACGCAGTGCCGGCCAAGGACAAGTTCTACATGCCGGTGCAGTGCCAGCAGTGCGAGAATGCGCCCTGCGTGAAGGTCTGCCCGGTCGAGGCAACCTGGCAGGAGTCGGACGGGATCGTCGTCGTCGACTACGACTGGTGCATCGGTTGCCGCTACTGCGAAGCGGCATGCCCGTATCACGCCCGACGATTCAACTGGCACAAGCCCGAAATCCCCGCGGAAGAGGTCAACCCCGACCAGGCGTACCTCTCCAACCGTATCCGGCCCCAAGGCGTGATCGAGAAGTGCACGTTCTGCCTGCACCGCACGCGCGAAGGCCGACTCCCCGCATGCCTCGAAGCATGCCCCACCGGTTCCCGGGTCTTCGGCAACATGCTCGACCCCGACTCAGAGATCCGCTGGATCTTGGAGAACAAGCGCGTGTTCGTCCTCAAAGAGGAACTCGGAACCAAACCTCGTTTCTTCTACTTTTTCGATGAGTAGACCCGACCATACTCAGAGCTATCCGCGCTTCCTGTGGCGGTGTGTCCTTTCCTCGCTCGAGGGGAATGGCTACTACTTCGCGTGGATGGGCGGCCTCTTCGTGCTCATGCTCATCGGCCTGGATGCGTTCAGCGGCCAGACCGTGGAAGGCATGGGGGTGACCGCGATGTCCGACCACGTGTCGTGGGGCATCTACATCGCCAACCTGACCTACTTCGTCGGCCTCGCTGCCGGCGGTGTGATGATGGTGATCCCCGCCTACCTCTACAAGGACCACGAGATGCACAAGGTGGTGCTCGCCGGGGAGTTCCTCGCGATCGCTGCGATCGTCGTGGCCCTGGGATTCGTGGCGGTCGACATCGGTCGCCCCGACAGGTTCTGGCACATCATTCCAGGGATCGGCCGGTTCAACTGGCCGATGTCCATGCTGACGTGGGATGTGATCGTGTTGTCCGGCTACCTGCTGTTCAACCTCCACGTCGCCGGATACCTGCTGTACACGCGCTTCATCGGAGAGCAGCCCTCAGCGCGGTTTTACGTTCCGGTGGTCTTGCTATCGATCGTCTGGGCCGTCTCGATCCACACGGTTACGGCATTCCTCTACTCCGGACTCGGGGGTCGGCCGTTCTGGAACACCGCGATTCTCGCCCCACGCTTCATCGCGTCGGCGTTCGTCACGGGGCCAGCGTTCATCCTGCTCGCATTGCAGATTGTCCGCAGGGTCACCGACTTCGACATGGGGGTCGGGCCGCTTCGAACACTGGTCGCCATCATGCGGGTGACAGCGATCGTCAACCTGTTCTTGATGCTGTCCGAGGTGTTCACGCTCTTCTACACGGGGGGCGCACACGCCGTGGGCGCAAGGTACCTTTACCTGGGGATCGATGGGCATGACGCGCTGGTGCCGTGGATCTGGTCCTCGATGGCGCTCAACTTCACCTCCGCGGTGTTGTTCGTCTTCTCCGGTGTTCGCAAGCACAGGTTTCGAGTCAACGTTGCCTGCGTCTTCGCGCTGGTGGGCATCTGGATCGAGAAGGGCATGGGCCTCATCGTTCCCGGGTTCGTTCCGAGCACGCTGCACGAGATCGTGGAGTACGTGCCCAACCTGGTGGAATGGAAGGTCTCGATCGGGCTGTGGGCCCTGGGTCTGATGATCTACACAATCGGCGCAAAACTCTCGGTTGCGGTCTACACAGGCGCTGAGCGCCTCAAGCCGGCTTCCAACCCCGACACCGACGACAACGCATCCTCAACCAAAGCGAGCACGCCATGACGGGAACACGACGCAACTTCATGAAGGGAGCGGCCGTTGCCGCCGCCGCGAGCGCGAGCCGTGATGCTTTGGCCGTGCTGCCGACCAAGAACCTCGCCACGCCCCCAGAGGGGCTGACGTGGGACAAGGCTCCGTGCCGGTTCTGCGGCACGGGCTGCCACGTCGAGGTGGGCGTGACCGAGGGAGAGGTCGTGGCGGTTCGCGGCGACCAGCAAGCCGAGGTCAACAAGGGATTGCTGTGCGTCAAGGGCTACCACGTTGGCCTTGCGCTCTACGGGAAGGACCGCCTCCGGCAGCCCCTGCTGCGCAAGAACGGAAAGCTCGTACCGATCTCGTGGGACGAGGCGATCGACGTCATCGCCGACCGGGTCGAGAAGGGCACCGAAGGCTTCGCGTTCTACGGCTCAGGCCAATGGACCATTCCGGAGGGGTACGCCGCGCAAAAGTTCATCAAGGGCGGACTGGCCAACAACCAGATCGACCCCAACGCGCGCCTGTGCATGGCCTCGGCGGTCACGGGGTTCCTCGCCGTCTATGGCGTCGACGAGCCCGCCGGCTGCTACGACGACCTGGATGCGTGCGACGTCCTGATCCTCTGGGGCAACAACCCTGCCGAGATGCACCCCATCTTGTTCTCGCGGGTGCTCGAGCGCCGCGAAAAAGGCGAGAAGGTCCGCATCATCGACATCGGCACCCGCCGCACGCGGAGCACCGAGTTCGCCGACGACTACCTCGCGATGAAGCCCCAGGGCGACATGGCGATCGCAAACGGGATTGCCCATCTCCTCCTCGAGCGCGGCGCGTACGACACCAAGTTCGTCGCAGACCACTGCGCGTTCCGGGCCGATAGCGACCCTCCGTCGCTCCACGGGAAGGCGATCGACTTCGAGGAGTATCGGAAAGGCCTGGCGGAATACACCCCGCAACGGGTCGAGGAACTCAGCGGGGTTCCGGCGGCGCAGATCGAGATGCTCGCCGACCAGTTCGCGGATCCCAACCTCCGCATCACGAGCCTGTGGTGCATGGGGATGAATCAGCACACCCAGGGCACAGCGGTCAACTCGATGGTCCACGGCGTGCACCTGCTCAGCGGGCACTTTGGGAAGCCCGGGGACGCACCGACGAGCCTCACCGGCCAACCATCTGCGTGTGGCACCGTGCGAGAAGTGGGCACACTGGCTCATGCGCTGCCCGGCGGGCGTGTCGTCAAGAACGAGGCGCATCGCAAGCAGTCCGAAGACATCTGGAATGTGCCTCCGGGTCGGGTCAACCCCAAACCAGGCCTTCACACGGTTGCGATGTGGGAGTCGTTCTCGAAGGAGGGCGGCGACATTCACACGATCTGGGTGCAGGTGACCAACCCCGCCCAGACCCTGCCCAACCGCGGAGCGCTCGTCGATCCCTCCCGCAAACGGGACGACGCGTTTCTCATCGTCTCGGACGTGTACCCGACCGCGACCACGGAGATCGCCGACCTGGTGTTGCCATCGGCGATGTGGGTCGAGAAGAACGGCATGGTCGGCAACTCGGAGCGTCGCACCCAACAATGGTTCAAGATGGTGCAGCCGCCCGGAGAGGCGAGGGACGACTGTTGGCAGACGATTGCGGTCGCGCGCCGTCTGTATGACCGCGGCCGGCCTGAGATGAAGGACCGCGACGGCAACTTCTTGTTCCGGATGGAGGACGAGGCCGGCAAGGAAGTCCCGGTGTGGAAGTTCGACCGCTACTACGACATCAACGTCGACGAGCGGTTGTTTGAGGAGTACCGAAAGTTCACCCGGCTCAAGCACAAGGACCTGGCCCCGTACGACCAGTACGTCAAGGCGCGGGGGATGCGGTGGCCGGTAGTCCAGCAAGAGGACGGGTCGTGGAAAGAGACGCGGTTCCGATTCGCCGAAGGCCACGACCCCTATGTGGAGAAGGGCAAGGGGATCGATTTCTATCACTCGACCAGCAAGGACGGCCGGGCGCAGCTGTGGTTCCGACCCTACGTGGCGCCACCAGAGGTCCCCGACGCCGAGTATCCGCTGTGGCTGTGCACAGGACGAGTCCTCGAGCATTGGCACACGGGCACGATGACCATGCGAATGCGTCCGTGCAGGCGGGCGATGCCCTCTGCGTATGTCGAGTTGCATCCCGAGGATGCTGCCGCCCTTGGTGTTCAAGACGGTGAGAACGTCGTCGTGGAAACGCGTCGCGGAACGCTGGAACTCGCCGCGTGGGTCGATGGGCGCGGCGCTCCGGAGCGCGGGAACATCTTCATCCCGTTCTTCGACGAACGCTTGATCGTCAACAACCTCACCCTCGAGGCGTACGACCCGTTCTCCAAACAGCCCGACTACAAGAAGTGCGCGGCACGAATTCGGAAGGCGTGACGTGAACTGGGACGACAACAACAATCCGCGAAAGCTGTTCATGCTGGTCGCGGGACTCCTCGTCGGCTTGGCCGCAACCGCGTTCCTCACGTCCTCCGACCATGCCAGCCACGAACGGCACAAGCAGCCAGCAGGTGAAGTGGAGGACTCGGCGCGACCGGCCCGGACCTACCGCGAGTTGGCGACGAATCCGTGGAGGCAACCCCAACCCTTCGATGGCGCGCTCGCAAACCTTCCGGTCAACGGAGGCCGCCTCGACGACTCGACCCGAGAAGCGTGGATCGGGGAACGTGCCAAGCGACGCGCATACGATGGCGCTCCCCCGGTTGTGCCGCACGCAATCACGGAGCGCTCCTCGGCCGCGTGCCTGACCTGCCATGCCGATGGAATGGCGTTCCCGCAGGGCGACCGCGCATCCACGATCTGCCACGACGTCCTTCGCTCGTGCACGCAATGCCACGTCCCTGCGACATCCGGAATCACGAACGCGGATGTGGCCGCCGCGGATGCATACTTCGGAGAGAACGTCTTCGAGGGGCGGATGGGCACCGTTGGCGAACGTGCTGCCCCGGGAGCACCTCCCATGATCCCGCATACCACCTGGATGCGAGAGCGCTGCAGCGCGTGCCATGGCGAAGCGGGTCCCAACCCGCTGCGAACCCCCCACACCTCGCGCACCCATTGCCGGCAGTGTCACGGTTCTTCGGCGCAGGAAGAACAACACCCGGGGTTCGGATGAACGTGTACGAAGGCGACCTCGATGAGGCGCAACTCGGCGCGTTGGTCGACGACCTCACGGCGTGCGCCCAGGTCGACGAAGTGAGGATCAAAGGGGGAGCGACCTCCTACTCCGCCGAGAGTCCAGGCTTGTCGGATGCCGTCAGTGCGCTACGCGAGGGACGCGTGCGCGCGGTGCAGATCCTCTATCGGCACAACGGCCAGGGCTGGTGCGACACGCTCGTCGGCCGCGGCGCGACGACCCGACTCGTCAGAAACCAGATTCCAGAGTCACCACCGTCATGATTGCCACCAACACAGCGGCTTCCGTACTCGCACTTCTCTTTGCGGGTCCCAGTCTCGAACCGACGCTTCGACCCGCCACCGGTCCCACGGCCGTGGAGGCACCCGAGGTGGACGCACCCGAGGTGGATACACCACCCACCCAACCCCAACCGCCCGTCGCAACGCCGCCGAGCCCCGAGCCGGTCGCGGAGCACGAGCCGGAGAACGCCCCCGCCGCCGTGACCCCGGACGTGGAGTCCCCGGCGAAGCGCAAGCCGGAGTTTTCCCCCGGAGTGCAGGTCTTCCTGCGCGGACAAGGCAGAGTCAATCCCGACTTCGGAGCCGGGTCGGCGCAGAACACAGGGACTGTACTCGAGCGCGCACGCATTCAACTCGGCGCAACCTGGGGACCGCTGAAAGCCTTCGTCCAGGTTCAGGACGCGCGGGCCTGGGGCTTCGAAGCGTCCACGACCTCCAACCAGGCCAACACCGACCTTCACCAAGGGTTCTTGGAGCTCGGCGGCGAATCCGAAACTCGTTCGCTGTCCGGGTACGTTCGCGCCGGCCGCCAAGAGGTGGCGTGGGGCAAACAACGCATGGTGGGCAGCTTGCTGTGGCTCCCTGGGGCGCGGTCGTTCGACGCCGTACGGGCGGTCGGCAAGGCATCGATCGTCGAGCTCGACATGTTTGTGGCGCTGCTCTCACCGCGCGCGACGCTGGTCGACCCCAGTACCGATCCCCCGCAGTCGGAGAAGTCCGCCGGAGCGCAGCTCGCCGCGGGCAAGCTCTCCTTCGACATCCACAAGGCCATCAACGTCGAGGGCATGGCACTCTCCGTCTTCGAAGACGGAACAGCCGCGGACCTGAGCTTCGAACGACGCATCGCCGATTTCGGCGGCAGGGTCTGGGGCGCACCGCTGGCCGGTCTCACCTACGATGTCGAGGGGCACGGACAGGTTGGACGCGTTCGCGACCAGGACCACCGAGCGTGGGCTTGGGCCGCGAACGTCGGCTACATGTACGGCAAGCACCGCGTGAAACCGGGCGGCCACGTTGGCTATGCAATGGCCAGCGGTCACCAGTGCACCATGGCCACCGAGGCGTGCGGGAACGCCGACAACAACGACTTCTACAACTTCTTCCCCACCAACCACATCCACTACGGCATCGCCGACCAGATGAACTGGTCCAACATGCGCGACCTGGAAGTGGCCGCCAAGCTGGGGTTCGACAAGCTACTCACGGCAGTGCTTGCGTATCACTACTTCCAGCTGCAAGAGCCCGATGGTCGGTGGACCAATGCGGGCGGCGGTCTGGTCGGATCGGGATGGGACCCCACCAATACCGGTCGCGGACTGGGCCATGAGCTCGACGCGTTCGTCACCTTGAAGCCGTGGGACTCGCACTTGATGGTGCAGCCCGGGTACGCGTTGTTTCTCCCCGTCGACGCCGGCGCACGGCTGGCAGGCGACACCCCACAGCACTTCGCGTTCCTGTGGCTCGTCGGGACGTTTGGCTAGCTGAGACTACGACCCGAGCAACTCGACCAGCCCACGCACCGTCCACGACTCTCGCCAGCCGATCAGTCGGACCAGCAGCGACAGTGGAAACCTCGGATACGCGATGCGTTCCGCGAGGTGTGCGGTGCTCCGGTCCACGGTTGCTTCGTAGATGGCCCGCTCTTGGGGGGACCGCGAGTGGGCCTCCAGCGCGGTGCGCCAGGCTTGATCACGCGCCCGCACGACCACGAACACACCGAGGCGCTCGTCTGCTTTCCCCATGAACCGGTCCAGCCCGGACAGCCATGGAGAGACGGCATCGAGGGCCTGCTGAACCCCCTCGAGCTCGCCCGCGAGAATCGCGTTGATGCGGTCGAAGTCCGCGCGAAACGGCTCGGGCTCGAGTCCAGCGTCGACCACAGAGAACCCGAGGTCGAGGTTGATGTGGGCGTTGACTCCGAGCAGGAGCAACTGCATCGCGGTGAGGCTGGGGTCTTCGGTGGCACGAAACGCGACCGACCACGCCCGAGGCACCGGCTCCCCGCGAAGGTGTGCGTGCAGGGGCCGAAGGTAGCGCAGCGCGAAGACGGCATCGAACCGACTCATCCGCGGGCCGTCGTCGAACTCTCCGCGTTCGATCGCGTGCTTGACCGCGATCGTGACGCGCCGGTACATGGCGGCGAAGATGGCCCACCGATGTCCTTCGCGGACACCGAGGGCGAGAATGTCATCCAACGCCGCGATGACGTCGTCGACATCGTCGATAGACCCCAGCGACAACGTCACAGAGCCCGCTACTGATGCTCGAGCATGTTTTCCATCATGCCGTCTGCGCCGACCATCTCCATGGGGCGGGACGTATGACGGGCGGCCTGCACGGCCTCACGCAAGTCTTCGAACAGCTTGCGGGCGTTGGGCAGGCCGTACAGCTCGAACTCGGGGTCGGTCTGGTCGGTGCCGATGAGCGTGACGGTGGCGTTGCCGAACATGCGGTCGATGATGTTCTGGCTGTAGCGAACATCGAGCACTCGCCACAGCTCAATGCTGTCGACCGTCGTGGTGAGGACGCCATGCTCGTGCTCGAGGCGGCGGTTGGTGATCTTGTAGCGGGTCGTGCGGTACCGGAAGAAGGTCCAGAGCATGCCGGGGATGCCGACGAAGCCCAGGATCCACAGCGGCCACGCGGAGAAGAAGGTGATGAGGCCGAGCAGGTATGCGGCGACGCCCCCGACGATCGATGCACCGAACCACTTGATGTAGCCCGAGTAGACCGAGGTCGCGCGTGCCACGCCTTCGAAGATGATCTCCGAGTCGCCAGGCCGAGCGTTCGAGCCGACGGGAGGCTGAGCTTGGGCGCGAACGGGCTGTTGTGGGGCTTGATGGCCGGGTTGCTGCTGCATGGCGACTCCTGGAGGATACCCGCCAGGGCTCGGCGGTGGCGAGACAACCCCCGGGGAAGCGCCGTGATTCCCGGGTTGAGGCACATGCGTGGCAGGGGGTGCCTGGGGTGCATGGACGACCGGTTGGGGGGCAGCAGCGGGCACTTGGGGGGCCGCTGGCACCGGGGCCGGAGCGACAGCAGCCTGCGGGGCCGCCGGCGGAACAGGCTGCTCGGCGCCCAAGGGAATCTCCGAGGAATCCTCGCGCTGTAGATGCGACCAACCCGGTCCCTGCGAGCTCATGACCACAGCATCGCACCCGCCACCGGCCCGAACAAGCACAGCCACGCGGTACGCTCTTGTTGGGTGAACACCGCGTGCCTGGAAGAAAACGAGATCGTCGATCTCGTGACGGGCAGCCTCGACTCGGAGGCCGCCGCCCTGGCCGAAGTGCACGTCGACGGATGCCCGAGCTGCCGGCTGGTGCTGATCGAGCTCGCCCGCGTGTTCGAGCTGCGCGCGTCCTCCCTGCCCGAGGTCGCGCCCGAGGACGATAGCCAGGGCATCGCTGACCGAGGCTCCGAGGACGGGCTCTCGGGGTTGCTTCCAACCGCGCTGATCCGCGGCACGACGATCGGTCGATACGTCGTGCTGGAGACGCTCGGCGCGGGCGCGATGGGAGTCGTTCACGCTGCATTCGACCCCGAGCTGGATCGCAAGGTCGCCCTCAAATTACTGCGTTCGCGAACGCTCGACGAGGGGGCGAGCGAGCGGCTGGTGCGTGAAGCGAGAGCCACCGCCCGGCTCGCCCACCCCAATGTGGTCGTCGTCCACGACGTGGGTGTGCATGATGGTTCGGTCTTCATGGCGATGGAGCATGTCGACGGCGGCACGCTCGGCGAATGGCTTACGGCTGAGGACCGGAGCCAACAGCAGATTCTCGAGGCGTTCCACGAAGCGGGGCTGGGCCTCGAAGCGGCGCACGACGCTGGCCTCGTTCATCGAGACTTCAAGCCCGCCAACGTGCTGATGGGTCTCGACGCTCGGGCCCGGGTCACCGACTTCGGCCTGGCCCGCCAAGGTCAAACCTCGCAGGACCGGAACGCGCTGTTCTCGACGCACTCCGGCACGGAGGCGAAGCTCTTGGACGCGACGCTCACCCAAACCGGGGCCTTGGTCGGGACCCCGGCCTATATGTCCCCGGAACAGTTTGCGGGCGAGGTCGCAGACGCCCACTCGGACCAGTTCAGCTTCTGCGTCGCGCTGTTCGAAGCGCTGTGTGGCACTCGACCGTTTGCAGGGCGTACGGTGACCGAGCTGGCCGCCAACGTGAGCGCCGGACGTATCGCTGAGCGAAAGACGCTCGACGCACTCCCCCGTCGGATTCGGGCGGCCCTGCTGCGCGGGCTCAGCCCCACCCCCAGCGACCGCTTTCCAAACATCGGTAGCCTGCTTCGGGCACTGCAGCCCTCTGGATGGGCGGCCACCCGGCTCTCAACGAAAGCTCTGTTCCTCGGCGGATTAACGGTGGGCACCATAGGTCTCGGTGCGGCGGTCTCCACATCGAAGGAGGATTCGCGATGCATCCCCGCCGCTCAGGAACGGCTGGCCCCGACGTGGAACCCGGCACGTGCTGAGCAAATCTCCGATGCTCTGCAAGCGGAGGGAACCGACATCACAGCCGGAGCGGTCACACGCGTACGCGAGGACCTCGATAGGTTCGCCTCGAGGTGGACGCAGTCGAGAACGACCGCCTGTGAATCCGAGACGACGACACACAAGAACGTCGCACTACAATGCCTGGACGAACGGCTTGTCCACTTTGAAGCGCTGGTCGACGCGCTCGAGGACAGTGACGACAAGGCCCTTCAATACGCCGGAGAGGCCGTCGGTCGCCTCGGAAGCCCCGTGCAGTGCAACGAGCCCGACTGGACGCGGTCCCCTCTGCGCGTGCCACCAGCCGAACAAGCCGAGGCCGTCGCAGACGCTCGTCGTCGCCTCGCTCGGGTCGGCGCGGACGCCAGCCTCGGAAGGTTCGCCGAAGCGCTCGCCTCGGTGACCGCGCTCGCCGAACAGGCCGAATCGATCGGGTTTGATCCGCTGACGGCCGAGGTCCTGTACCAAGCCGGTTTTCTCCATCTGAGGATGGCGGACTACGAGCCCGCCCTAGCTTCGTTGGAGCAGGCCTTCCGGACAGCGATCCGTTGCGACGACACAAGACTCATGGTCAGCGTTGGCGCGCTTGCGTTGCACTTGCTCGGCTCTGCCTCCCCCAATCTAGAGCAGGCTCGACTGTGGATGGAGATGACCCATGGCGCACTCGAGCGCGAGGGCATGTACAGCCGGTCCGCCGCTTCGTTCTGGAACTCGGTGGGCTTGGTCGAACGACAACGGGGCAACTTCGAAGAAGCTCGTACGGCCTACGAGCACTCGTTCGAGCTGCATCAGGCGTTCGAGCCGGAGGGGCCAGAAGCCCTGACGCCGCTCAACAATCTCGCGGCGTTGGAGATGGACGTCGACGACTACGGTGCAGCGGAGGCCCGGTCGCGCGAGCTGTTGCGGGAGATCGAGCGGCGCTATGGACCCGAGCACCCCGACTACGTTCCCACCCTTGGGACACTGGCCGCCCAGAACAAACTGGATGAGGCAGCCTCCTCGATCGAGACGGCGCTGAGTATGGGAGAGGCGTGGTTCGGACGCGACAGCGCTCGTCTCGACTCTCCGCGGGCCATCCTGGCGGGGATCCTCAAACGCAAGGGCGACTACGAGGGTTCGAAGGCCCTGTACGAGCAACTCATCGAGACCTGGACTCGGACCCGTGGGACCAACGATCCGAACGTAGCGCTCGTACACAACAACCTCGCCACCACGCTGACCAGGATGGAACTCGGCGAAGAAGCGCTTGCGCATCACCTCCGGGCAGTCGAGATCTTCAAGTCCTCTCGAGACGACGAACACCGATCCGTCGTGCAGGCGAAATCCGGCGTTGGAACCGACTATCTGAATCTCGGCCGCTGTGAAGAGGCGCTCCCATACATCGAGGCCGCGAAAGCATCGACCGAAGGGTTCCCCGCCAAGGACGTCCTGCACTCGGTCGTGAACCACAACCGGGCGAAGTACACGTGGGTCTGTCACGGCGACACGAAACGGGGGCAGGCGTGGGCCGAGACAGCTGTCGAGCAGGCTAAAGTCTCATTCGGACAGGAGCACGCGCTCGTGGGCGGGTTTGCGCTCACTGCGGCTGAGATCGCGCTCGACAACGGCGACGTCGATGCTGCACGTGGGCACTACGAAACCAAGCGCCGGCTCGCGTCCGCCGAACCGACCGAGACGACTCGGGCCCGGATGCTCTACGTCGAGGCAGGAATCGCTGAACATGAGGGACGCGTGAGCGAAGCCCAGGCGCTGCTTGTCCGAGCGCTCCCTCTGTTACCCAAGGTCACGCGGTGGCTTCCGCTGCGTACTCGGGTCCTCGCAATGCAAGCCCGGCTCGCACAGCTCGACCCCGAGTGACGGCTACGGTTTCTTCGCAGCGGTGATCTTCAGGGTCGAACCGCCCTCGAGCCCAAGCTCCAAGCTCGCCCCGACCTCAATCGCCGTGAGCGTGGAGTATCGGAACAGACTCTTGGTGATGTCGTGACCATCGACCGATTCGACCTTCGCCCCGACCTTCAGCCCCGCTTCTTCTGCGGGGCCGCCGGGTCGAACGAAGCCCACCCGATGTTCACTCTCGGCCCACTCTACGTCCGGTTCTGATTCCTTGAGCCTGAAGCCAAGGTCTCCGGCGTCCTGCGGTGCGACTCGAGGAGGGGAACTCGACTCGAAGACTTCATATGTGACGCACGCGTTGCTCGAATCGCGGCGGGAAAGGTTCCCACATCGAGCCACCAAACGAGCCTCAATCACCGATCCGCGGACCGATTTTTCCCCATCGCGTCAAAGTGCAACGTGAGAGAGATTCGAGCCGTAATTGGATTGCCGGCGACAGTGTGAACCGTCGGAAGCTGGCTTCGTGGGCGCTCTGTGTCCCAGTGCGAGGCGAAGTGGTACTCGCCCTCTCGCCATTGCTGGTTCCACGCGTTGTCGACCGAAAGGTCGAGTTGCGCCCAGCGGTAGCGATAGCCGACGTTGAGATCCATGACGGTGGCTGGAGCTGCCACTGCGCCGTAGCTCAGCGGCCGAGCGCCGAGAAGGAACCACCGGACCCCTGCACGGAATCCCTTGGGATGGGCCATCGACGCCTTCGCAGTGACAATCAGCGGAGGGGCGCCGGGAATGGGTGAGCCACTCTTGACGAAACGACCGCGCGCCCAGGTGACGTCCGCGCCGAAGTCCAGCCAGGACGTGGGGTGCAGCTGAACGTCACCCTCGACTCCAAGCCGCTGCGTTGCCGAGCGTTCGACGTTGAAGCCTGAGACGTGGTCGAACACCGACTCGCGATCGATCCAAGTTCCAAATCCTGCGACGCCGACATCGAAGATCCCGGGCTGCACGCGCGTGCCCACCTCGACGCTGTCGCTCTGCGTGATGCGAGCCTGACCTCCGGCGTACTGACTGAGGTCTTCGTTCTCCGCCGCCTGCGTGGGCAGCGTGTAAGCCCGCGCCTCGGGAGACCGCACGCCTCGACCGTAGGCCGCGAAGAGCTGCCAGCGATCGAAGGGCATGAACTTCGTCATCGCCCGGGGAGAGACCGCCGCAGTCGCTCCGCCGAAGTCGCGGTCCTGCATGCGGTCGCGGACCTGGGTCGCGAACACATCCACACGGCCTCCGGCCTCGAGCAACATCCAGGAGGTGGGCGTCGCACGAACGCCTGTGCCCAAGGACAGCCCGTGCTGTACGAACGCGAGATCGCGAGGCGTGTCCCACGTGCGCCCTTCGGAGGTGAGCTGGTCGGTCGACTGCTCGGCAACGTCCGCCTGCCAGCTAGCGTGAACCGGGATCTCCACCCGAGGGTGGACTCGAACGTCGAGCTGAGTCGAGACGCCGGGGCTGACGGACGCGTGAAGCTGGCGATGGCGGTCGCCCGTGTCCTCGAACAAGAGGTCGCCCGTGAAATTCTCGTCGAGCGAGAAGCGGCGAGCCTGCACCCACGCCGAAGTTCGGGAGCGGACCCGGCCCCGCTCGGTCTTCGCTTGCACGGACGCGATCGCCCGAGCGGACTCGCCGACGGAGTCATCGGTGTAGCTGTCGTACAGGCCGACGTCGCCGCGCCGTACGTCATCGAGTCGGACGGTTCCGGGCAGCTCGAATCGGGCGCCATACAGCGCCCCCATCGCGGTCACGGTCGTTCCGCGTCCTTTGTAGAGGAGAGCCTGACCGATGCTGCTGAGGCGCTGGGCGTGTCGACGCTGGCCATAGCCCTGGTCGTCCATCACTTCAAACGCGAGGAACGTCTCCTTGTCGCGGCCCTTCGGCGCGTGCACGAGGGACATGCGGTGGCGCAGCGTCGAGCCGAACTCGTAGGTGGCCCGCGTCCCTCGCTGCGGCACACCGAGACGGTACCGGATGCTTCCCGCGGTGCCGAAGTTGCCCTGCTCGAGCCGGTACGACCCCTTGGTGGCGTCAACGCCCTCGACCGCCTCGGGGATGATGAAGGACAGGTCGAGGTAGCCGTGCGCGTGCACGTTGGACGCCTCGTTGATCGGGATGTCTCCGAGCTTCGTCTCGATGTCCGCGCCGTGGACCGCGTCGAACCCCCGCAGGTAGAACTGGTAGCCCTTGCCTTGCCCGCCGTGCTGCACGATGTGCATGCCGGGAATGTGCCGCAGGAGATCCTCGGCGCCGCGCTTGGGCATCGTATCGATCTCCCGCCGCCCCACGGTCACGGCGGTCGCGCTGAGCTGGTCCGCCTCACGGTGCACGACGACTTCGCGCACCGTGTCGGAGTCTGACTCCTCCGCGGCCGCATCGATCTCCTCCACCGGGACGGGCTCCTTCGGCACGTCCGCGGGGGGGTGGGCGATGCGGCTTGCGATCGCCGCTGCGAGGGTCCAACCGTTCATCGAGTCATCAGGGGTACGGGGTTGGGCAACAGCGGGATCACTCGATCGCGCAGTGTCCTTCGCCGTTGATGTGACCAACCGTCCGGGCCTGCGCGAGGATGAACCCGTGCAGGTTGTCGATATCCCGACCGCCCACCTGGTACCGCGTCTGTCCCGAGAGACTCTGGGCCTGGAGCTCTGCCACCGTGACCGCGCCATCACCATCGGCATCGGCCCCAGCGATGAGATCAAACGCGACATTGGGCTCCTCGGAATCGAGGTCGTCGTAGAACAAGTGGTCGGCATGCACGGTGAGCACCGCATCCGTGGTCTCGTCGCGCAGAACCGGGACCCCGGTGTCGCAATCGACGTAGCGGGGAGCGATGTCCAAGGCCCAATCGAAGGTCTTGAGTTCGTCGCCACGCGTGGCGACTCCTCGAGCCCACAGCGACGCGCCCGCGCCGACCATCGCCTCGAGCACTTTACCGTCGACGTCGGTGACCGCGTCTTCGGTGGCGGCAGACAACGACCACGACAACGACGGCGCTTGGCCAGCAGGAACGCTCAGCGGCCCCAGCTCCTGGCCTGCGCCCGCGCTCGGCTGCGAAAGGTCGAACACGTAGGCGCCAGGCAACGAAACGCCCTCGGCGTTGATCGCATCGAGCGAGACCACGAACGCCTCGAACGTGACGCTCCAACCGTCCACGAACGCCTCCGCAGGAATGCCTTCCTCGATGAAGCCCTCCCCCCACGCCGTGACGCGAAGTGTGCCCTCCCCGGTCGAGGCGTCATCGCAAGAACACAGCAGCAAACCCACCATGGCCAGGACGCGTTTCATTCGACCACCTCGACTGCGTAGTGGTCGTGCACCTGAAGGTTGCGGCGCAGGTTGGCCCACGCTTCTGTGTTCTCGTCGGCCGAGATCTCCACGAACCCGTCAGCATCCTCGTCCAGCGACACGATGTCGACGTCCGCAAAGATCGTATCGCCTTCCACGGGGTCGACCGCATCGAAGCGCAGCCCGAGCTGCTCCGTCGAATCCTCCGTGGCAGTGAAGCTCAGAGGAAGACCGATGATCGAACGGTCGTCGTCCTGGTCGACGTACGCGACGAACTCCACCTGCACCTGGCCCCGTGTCGCCGTGCCCGCGAGGAGGAAGGTATGCCCGATGAGTGGGTCGTCTTCCACCAGGCCGTCCGATGCATCCGCGGTGGTGAAGGTGAAGTTGGCCCCGGAGTAGTCCCCTCCGAGCAGCGTCGCGATGCCGACGGTCGAGCCAGCATCGAGATAGTCGACGACGTGTCGCCCAACGAGCTCGCCCACAACTTCGCCGCCTGCGCTGTGACCGGGGTGCGCGAACGCAGTGGGCACGACGATGTCGTGCAGCGTGGGAAGAAGGCCGGCGCGGGCATGCATTTCGCCCTCGGTGGTGAACTCGACGGTCGTGAGGGCCATGCGGACCTCGGCCAGTTCGATCTGAGTGTCGTCGACGAAGAATGAGTTGTCAGTGGCCCGCACCACCACGTCGAGGTCGACGCGGGGCGCAAGCGAGGTGTCCAAATCACAGGCCGCAATGCACGTCAGAGACGTGCACGCGATCCAAAAGCGGGTTCCATTCATGGAAGCCCCCCTCTCGAGAAAAGCGTGGAGTCGTAGGTGAAAGAACCGAGTTGTCAGCTCAAACCCGGAGGACCCCGCGCGCGAGCGCACCGCGGAGCTCGCGAGCAGATCGGGTCGAGCGCGAACGCAGCTCGGCTCAAGTACACCCAGGGGGCCTCCGCAACGGGGGGCCATGCCACAGGTGTGGGGCTCGCAGCGATGCCTCGGTGGGCCAACGCGTGCGCGCCGTGGTTCAGATCGCCAACGCGGTGGGCAACGGCGGTCTCGGTGTCATCCGCACCGCGCTCGTCGTCGCCCGCTTCATGCTCAGGGTCCGTGGCTGGACGCGAGTCCACGTCGTGGTGCGCGTGGTGGTCGGCCTCAGGCTCGTCATGGCCATGGTGCGACGTCTCGTGCCCGTGATGGGACGACTCATCGGCGTGCTCATGATGCGACGACTCGCCTGTATGCCCATGACGCTCGGAATGGTGAGCGTGCTCGGCCGCCCCCTCCCCGGCATCCGCGTCGGCCTGTTCGTGCGCCGCTGCGACGGGCCCGTGGTGGTGGTGCCCGATCTCCGCATGCAGCGCGACGTGCAGACCCGGCCCGACTTCGAATCCGACCAGCCACAGCGTGCACAGGAGCAGCGCGTGAACTCGGCGAAAACGACGATGAGCAAGGAAAGACACGGGAAAGAGCGAAACCCTACAAGAGTCTCGACCACGATACGAACCCCGCACCCATCCGGATCGACCCGCGGGCCCCTCTTCGCGTCAGATCCTTGTAAATTGCGCGCATGCGTCGCTTGGGGCTGCTCTGGCTCGTTCTTCTGGGTTGCACCACGGCTCCGCCCCCACCGGCTCCGACGCCTGTCGCGACGCCGGCCGAGCCACGGTTGGGCCGAGCGGCCGACGCTGAGAAGCCCGCAGCTCAACCGGAGCCCAAGGCCGAGCCCGCAGTCCCAGCACCACTACCGCGCCCCGAGAACGCGACCCTCCAGCCGCCACCGCAATACGAGGTCGTGGTCGAGACGACGCTGGGCCAGTTTGTCGTGCACGTCGACAGCAACCAGGCGCCCCATGGTGCCCAGCGTTTCTACAACCTGGCGATGCTCGGCTACTACGCCAACGCGACGTTCTTCCGAGCGATCGCCGGCTTCATGGTTCAGTTCGGGATCCACGGCGACCCGGAGGTCAACCGGTTGTGGAAGTCCGCGACGATCACCGATGACCCGGTCAAGATGCCGAACGTTCGCGGGACGGTCGCCTTTGCCAAGTCCGGCCGCCCCAACAGCGCAACGACGCAGCTCTTCGTGAACCTGGGCGACAACCCTTCGCTGGACGCGATCGGCTTCGCGCCGATCGGCCACGTTGTCGAAGGCATGGGTGTGGTCGACTAGATCTACACGGGCTACGGCGAGGGAGCCCCGGCCGGAAAAGGGCCTTCGCAGCGGAAACTCAACACCAAGGGCGAAGCCCACCTGCGCGATTTTCCGCTGCTCACCCGCATCATCAGCATGAGCGTGCGGTGAGCGGTACACTTGGACTGCGATGTATCTGACCCGGGCTCAGCTCTTCGGTGTGTCGCCGTTCGGCACCCTCGACGTGCAGTTCTGTGACATCGATGGCGAGCCCCGCATGGTCACCGTGATGCATGGTGCCGGCGGCGTCGGCAAGACCGCCCTGCTCCGCGTGCTCTCATCCACCCGCCCCGGACACGCCGTCGCCCTCCTCGGTCGCTCCATGCCCGGTGCCACCGCCCCCGCCCAGGCCATGTGTCACTGGCACCTCGGCGACGACGACCCCGAGCGCCCCCACCCCTTGGTGGTCTGCACGCCCAACATGCGCACCCGCGGGCCAGACGAGGACGCCTCGGCCCTGCAACGGCGAGAGCAGGCCATGTTCGACAAGCAGGCCAAGGAACGCGGAGGTTTTGTCTTCGCGGTGATTCCCGCCGCCCGCTGGTACTCCCCGCAGGCCGTCTCGCTGCACGCTCCCCTGCGTACCGTCGCCCACTACGACGTCAAGACATCGTCCACCTTCGACGACGCCTCCCGCTCCGAGGCCACCCGCGACACCAAGCTCGCGATCGCCTACGCCGAGGTCTCCGCCGCCGTCGCCCCCAGCACCCAGCGCGAGCGTAACCGCCTGCGCGAGTCCAGCACCCGCCCCTGGGACACCCGGATACTCGGCAACGCCATGCGCGATGCGATCGGGGCCGTGCTCGACCTGGTGGGGTATTCCTACGATGGCGTCGATCCGGTCTCCCTCGAGCCCTCGTTCACGACCCCCGCGGGTAACGTCTGCATCTTCGACCGACTGCCGAATCACGTTCGCCATCTGCTGACGATCGCGACGATTCCTGTACGGACGCTGTGGGCGGCATATCCGGGGCAGGACCCGCGGACCTCGACCGGGGTGATTGCGATCGATGAGATCGACCTGCATCAGCCGCCGGAGGTGGCGCGGGAGTTGATGAGCACACTGAGGACAACGCTCCCTCGGGTGCAGTGGATCGTGACGACGGCGAATGCGGAGCTTGCTGCGGCTACGGAGGCGTCGGCGTTGCTATCGCTGAGGCGGATGCCGGAGGAAGAGACGGTGGCGTTGTTCGAGGGTGCGACCGCGCAGTTGCATTGACGGGTGAGCGGCGAGGGAGGTTCAGATTCGAAGCGGCGTCATGCACTCCCGCGCCTGCCTACGAGTCAACCGGAGACACAACCCCGAGCGCGTGAGACCGCTTCGCCTTGCTCGGCGGCGCGTCATCCTGGGGCTCGAAGAACTGCGCGTACCACTTGCGTAGCTTCATGATCGAGCCGTCGCCGTCACAGAGCACGGGGCGCGAGTGGTACTCCTTGTGTTCCCAGATCTGCATGTCTTCCTTGTAGGTCTTCATCATCTGCCAGGTGATGAATCGCTGCAGGATCTTGGAGTAGCCGGGGATGCGGTTCTTCTTGGCCATCACGGTGATGCGATGGTTGGTGTACTCCTCGTCGACGGGGACGATCGAGCTGAACACGAATGCCTCGCCGCCGGGCAGCTTGGGGAAGAACATGTAGTGGAAGCCGGGCTCCACCATGTGGAACTCGATCTTGAAGTGCAGCGTCTGACCGAAGCGATGCACCGACGAGGTCTGGTCGACGCGCAGCTCGTCGTTCTCGGTGAAGAAGGCGTTGGTGGGCATGGCGTGCCCGTGGACAGCCGCAAAGTGCGGGCTGTCCACCGAGTTCTCCATGATGTCCTGACCGTGGATCCGGATCTTGAACTCGTAGGTCGAAGCCTCGACGTAGTCGCCGACGTGGAAGTCGAGGATCGGCGGGAGCGGGGCGTCGGTCCGGTTGCCGGCCTTGTCCCGGTACATGAAGATCAGCCCGTGCTTTTCCACGACCGTGTACGACCCGACAGTGGCCTTCTTGGGGATCTTCTTGGCGTAGGGGATCTCGACGCACGCGCCTGATCGATCGAACTTCCACGCATGATACGGGCAGCGAATGGCGTTGCCCTTGACGCACCCGCCTTCGGAGAAGTGCGCGCCCAGGTGCGGGCAGACGTCGTCGATGAGACCGACCTTGCCGTCTTGTCCGCGGAAGAGCACGAAGTCGTGGCCGAACTGCCGCACCTTCTTGAGTTCGCCGCGACCCAAGTCCTTCGTCCACGCGACCTGAAACCATCCCTCGGTGTACGCCGGGATGTCATAGCGAGATTGCCGCGCCTCCATCACGATTGAAATACCTGCTGGCCGTGTCGTACTTCAAGGTCGGCAGGGGGTGTGGGCCCCACAAACTCGAATCCGCGGGAAGGTCACGTGGCAGCGTTCAGCCGCCGCAGCAGCAGCCGAATAAGCGCCAGTTGCAGAACGACGCCCAGGAGAAGCGGCCAGACCGCGGCGGAGTCCCCCTCCAGCGCCATCCAGTAGCCCTTGGCGACCAAAAATGGTGGGAACGCGCCGAGCAGCCACTGCCACGGGTCGGGCACAAAGTATCCGACGAGGATGAGCAGCCCCGCGAGTCCTCCAAACTTGGTGTAGGCGAGGCCTTGGATCTTGTTGTCGGCAAACGTTGCGTACGCCAGGACCGACAGGGGCGCAGCGAGGGACGCGGCGGCGGCAAACGGCAAGAGTTGCAGCAGTGGGAGCTGGGCGATGCCCACCGCCAGCACGAGGTAGATGATGATCACAAACGCCGCCACGGCCGAAACCACGACGCGATAGCCGGCGTAGCGTTTGAGGGACAGCGGCGTGACGCGCATGGCCTCGAGAGTGTTGTCCTCCTTCTCGCCAAGCAGCACGAAGCCGAACACGATGCCGGGAAAGTTCGCGCCCTGCCACAGCGCGATGAACACGACGAACGCGGGGAACGTGTCCGAGAACCGAAGGCTGGAGCTGGTTGAGGGCATGACGCCCGCGTTGGCCAGCGCTGCATCGAGTGCGGGTAGGCCGTAGCGCATACCCACGCCCATGCACAACACGACCACGGTCATCGTGGCGAGCATCTTGTCGCGTGCGATCAATCTGACGTCGTTGCGTAGCAGATGACCGAGGACGGAGGTGACTGCGTTCATGCCCGGACCCCTTTGCGGATGATGTGGTGGACGAAGGCGCGGTGGGCCCAAAGCGCCGCAACGATGATGCACACCGTGGTACCGAGCAACGCGTATGCCCACTCCCACGCCTCGAGCGGAACGAAGGCGCCCCGGACCAACATGGCGGGGGCGGCCGAAGGGACCGCGAGCGCGAGCCGGCTTGGTAGGGCTCCGACGAAGTAGAGCGCTGGGATCTGGAACACCACGGCGACGAGCCCCATGGGCATCAACGCCTCCATGATCCGGCTGTAGCGGACAACGATGATGATGCCTACGAGAGTGTGCAGGACGCCGAGTCCAACCAGACCCGCGACGAGCAGCGGCACGGCTGCGCCCGCGAGCGAACTGCGGTCGAGCCACGCCATGGCCACTGTGGCGAGGATGAGGCCTTCGAAGACCGCCAGCCCAGTCAGCGAGGCGACCTTGGCCGCGAGATACTCCCGAGGCCGAAGTGGCGAGACCGAGATCGCCTCGAGTGTGCCGTCGTCCCGCTCCAGTAAGACCATCGCGACCACGTACATCAGCGTCGAGCCTCCGACGATGAACAGGATTCCCATCGGCACCATGCGTTGTAGTGATGCGGCCGACGACAACCAAATGAGAGCCCCCGCCATGATCGCGGCGAACAGAACCGAGATCGCATATAGCCCGTTGCGAGCCTGAAGCGCGACGTCAGTGCGTAGGGCGGCGAGTACCCGAGTCATGCGTGAAGCCTTTGCCCTGTGACCTCGATGAACACGTTCTCCAGGGTGGTCTCCTGAGAATGGAGCGTCTCGATATGCGTGCCGCCTTGCAGCAGCTCGAGAAACCGAGGGTCGTTCCCGAGCGCGTCGAGCGGAAACGTCTCGGTCTCGAGCTCTCCGGAGGGCCGCTGCCACTCCACTGCGACCGTACGTGACCCGTAGCGTTTCTCGAGCGCAGCCGGGCTGTCGAGTGCCGCGATGCCACCATCACAGATAAACGCCACGCGGTCGCAGAGCGACTCGGCCACGGACATGTCGTGCGTAGTGACGAACACGGTCGTGCCCTCGGATTGCAGCCGACGCACAAGATCCTTCACCCGCTTCGCGTTGACCGGATCGAGGCCGCTCGTAGGCTCGTCGAGAAACAGCAGCTTGGGCCGATGCAGCAGACTCCGCGCCACGTTGAGGCGGATCTTCATGCCCTTGCTGAAGTCCGAAACTCGTTTGTCGGCATCCGCTTCGAGGTCGACCCAACGCAGCACCTCCAGGGGGTCGAGCATGGGTCCCTCGTACAGCGCACCAAAGTGCTGAAGGTTTTCGAGCGCCGTGAGTCGCTGGTGGTGGTTGGGAAGTTCGAAGCTGACGCCGATGCTCTCGTACAGCGAAGGGCCCCAGTCGCGGACCTCCTTCCCCATCACTTCCGCTCGGCCGCCGTACCCTTCGAGCAGCCCGATGAGGATTCGCTGGGTCGTGGATTTTCCGGCACCCGAGGGGCCTAGAAAACCGAGGATTTCGCCGTCTGCGATCTCGAAATCGAGGCGCTCGAGGGTGGGACTGGCGGATCCGGGATACGTGAACGACAGGTTTTCGACGACGATCATGGAGTCTCCTGAGCTTCGAGCATGGCGTTCAAGTGGACACGCGCCGCGGTATAGACCTGCTCCAACACGGCCTTGCCCGCATCGCTGGCCGCACGGACACCGCGGGGCGTGAGCGCGCGGTCCATGATGGTCGCGATGCCGTCGAGGGTGGCTTCAAGCGGGGGAATCTCCTCGGGCGGGACGACACCATCGAGGCTGACCATCCCGTAGGAGATCATGTTCATGATGTGCGCAACGACCTTGGCATCGATGTCGTCTCGGACGGCACCGGCACGCTGCATCATCGCGATGACCTCGTGGCGGGTGTGATGCCCGCGACTCGCCGCCTGAAACATGTTTCCGGGCCGGCGGATGTAGCGGCCCAAGAGCGTGGAGTCCTTGGTCATCAGCCCGGCCATGAAAGGGCTGTTGTGAAGGCCCTGAAGCGTGGCCTTGTACATTCCGCCGAGCGTGCCCCCGCGAGGGTCGGCCATGACTGCCTCGAACCACGCCTCCGAAAGCGCATGCAGCTCCCGCAGCATCAGCGCCTCGAGCAGGGCCTCCTTGCTCTCGAAGTGGAGGTAGACGGAGCCCTTGCCCACGCCCGCTTCGGTCGCGACATCCGACACCGTCGTCTTGTCGAACCCATGCCGAATGAACAGCGTGGCGGCAGCATCGAGCAGCCGCGAGCGACGGAGTCGTGGGTCTTCGCGGACCATCCGATGACTAGTTGACCCAATTCAGCGTTCTGGTCAAATTGTATTTTGGAGGCCCGCGACCGGGCCCGGACGGGGAACTCGCCCGTCACTCAGTCTTGGGTCGCCCAGATGCCGAGGCGCCCTCGTCGGGCCTCCCTCGCCAGACGATCGAACGTCTTCGCGTGCCGGACGTTTGGTGGAATGCGCAGCGCGCGGGCCCATCCCTGGCGGACCATGGCCTCATTGACGAACACGTCGTTCGCGTAGACGTAGGCGAGCAGGCGTCCGTAGCGATCCCGTTCCTCTGCGTCGAGCCGCAGCTGAAGCGGGTGCCGTCCCAGCAAGCCTCGAAGCGCGTCGGTGGCTTCGTCGGCAAACGGCTGGGGGCCGCGAGGCGAGTGCTTGGTCTCGGGGGTATCGATGCCAATCAGGCGCACGCGTTCTCGCTTGCCACCCAGCGTGACCGAGATGGTGTCGCCATCGGTGACGCGGACGAGGCGAGCATCGAGCGCGGGCTCTGCCGGCTCCGTCTTTGCGCGCTTGTGACGGTCGTCATCCGTGCGCTTCGATGGAGTCCCGGGGCTTGGGGGCGCAGCGTCGGCGGGGAGCTGAGAGAAGATCGGTGGCGGGGGTGCCGGGCTGGATGCCGAGGGCTGCTCGTCACACGCGAGGAGCCCCAAGAGGGCACAGAGAAACACAAACCGGATCGAGCTAGCCATGTGAACGCGGGGATCAGGTGTCACCGCTGCGATGACCGTGCCCAACATGCATCACGTGCGGTGTTTCGTGAACCTCTAGTCTTCGGAGTCGTGACGCTTGCGGAGCCGCGCGACGACATCGGCGGGAAGCGCCTCGGAGACCTGCTCGGGGATTGACTTCCGACGTCGGCGAAGCGCGAACGGCAACAACATGAGCGAGGCAACCCCACCGGTCTTTCCTCCGCAGCCGCGCTTGGATTCGATCACCGGGGGTGAAAGGCACGGGGGAAGAGGACTCAAACAGGGCCCGATGTAAGGCTCCTCGTGCGCGGCTTCGTCCACATCATCTCGAAGGCGCTGTACTACGTCCGAGATCTCAGCATTCTGGGATGGCACCCCGTACGCAGCCTCATACGCAGTCTCGTACGCCTTCAACCCCTCGAGGCCCCGGTCGATGAACTCGGGCTTGCGCGTTCCATCTTTGTTGCGCAGGTTCCCGAGCGCATCGCGGCTCGCATCGAGGATGTTCAAGATCAGCGACTCCCGAATCGCCTTGTTCTCCTCCACCTCCGGGAGCATCGACATCAAGGACTCGAAGCTCGAGATCGCGAGGTCGTACTCATGCTGCTCGAGGTGCCCCTGGCCTTCGCTGTAGATCCGGCCGACCTCCTTCATGTCCACCTCGCCGGGCTCCCCAGACAAGACCGCGAGTGCGAGGATCAACGGACGGATCGGCACGCCCGACCGTACAACGCAGGCGCTGCGGACCCCCGAAGGGCCGATGGGTCGGTTCGAGATTTGCCTACAGAACCCATAGGCCCCTGCCCCGGGCAGTTTGCCCCACCTGTCCCCGCATTCCCCTAGGCGAGCCACGCTGAGGGGCTCCGCCCAAGCGCGACACGTCGAATGCAACAGAGTTCGCGTTGGCCCCAATCGTGCAAACCGTGTCCCTCATGGTGTCGTACACGCGCAAACTCTCGGCCGAGTTCATCGGCACGTTCTGGCTGGTGTTCGGAGGCTGCGGAAGCGCTGTGCTGGCGGCCGCATTCCCCGACGTGGGCATCGGCCTGCTCGGGGTCAGCTTCGCCTTCGGCCTGACGGTCCTGACCATGGCGTACACCATCGGCCACATCTCCGGCTGCCACCTCAACCCAGCCGTGACGCTCGGCCTCGTCGCGGGCGGCCGACATCCCGCCAGCGAGGCTCCCGGCTACATCGCAGCGCAGGTCGCAGGGGGCATCGCGGCCGCGGGTGCATTGTACGTCGTCGCCTCGGGCAAGGCCGGCTTCGAGCTCGGCAGCGGAGCGGGTGCGTTCGCGACCAACGGCTACGGTGACTTCTCACCCGGCGGCTACGGCCTTCAGGCAGCGATCGTGGCCGAGCTCCTGCTCACGTTCATGTTCCTGTTCATCATCATGGGGGCGACCGACAAGCGTGCCCCCGCCGGCTTCGCTCCGATCGCCATCGGCCTTGGCCTCACCCTGATTCACCTCATCGGAATCCCGGTCACCAACCTCTCCGTCAACCCAGCCCGTAGCACGGGCCCCGCGATCTTCGTCGGCGGCCAAGCTCTCGCGCAGCTGTGGATGTTTTGGGTGGTGCCGATCCTCGGCGGCGTCCTCGGTGCGCTCGCGTACCGCAACGTCGCTGGCGAAGAATAGTTTTCGCGACTTGTGGTGGTGCTGCCTCCCGGCAATGGTGCCGGGAGGCGCTTTTTTGGTTGCGACCCTCCGACCGAAGAAAGCCCGAAACGATCGACGCCCGGCCGGTACTTCCACGTCGAGATGTCTATCTTCGACATGATCAGCGGCCTGTTTGGTGGTGGTGACCCCTTCGGCGGGCTCGACCCGGATGACCTCGAGATGTTCTGGAAGATCGAGCACGAACTCGACCAAGCAGAACGCGGCGAGCAGACGCAGGCGCAGGCGCTCCAGAAGCTGGGACTCAAGAGCGTGTCGAAGGCGCGCAACATCATGGGTGAGTACGGGCAACGCCACATGGGCAACCCCGCGTTCCAGCAAGCCGCAGTTGCGTTTCAGACCCGAACCCACCTCGGCGGTTAGGGGTCAGCGCGAGCGCGCAGAGTCGACGTGTACGAGCGCAGGCAGGAGCCCGCGGCCGCCTCAACCTCGGAGCGGGTGTCGTCTGCTGGCCCACTGCGACGCTCGTTCTCGGCTCGCTCGGACTGCTCGACGCGGCAGCAGCAGCAGACGGCATCGCCGGACTGTGGCCCGCGGCCTCCGCTCCCGCACTAGTTCGCGTAGGCGAACCGAGTGCTTCCGTCGGCCGCGTCGAGAACCGCGACTTGGCGTGGAAGTTCGACGATCACGTCGGCCCCGCTGCAGAAGTGCTCCTGAGCCTCTTCCAGCTCTCGCGTCCACAGCGGGGTGCCGCCCGCACCGAAGGCTTGCAGGACCACCCGGTCCTCGTACTCGCATCGAGCCACGGCGAGCTCACCTTGTCCACGAACCATCACCCAGTTGGGGTTGCCCAGAGCCACCGGCGCGGCCACCGGGCGTCCGGTCGCGGCATCGAGCGTGACCATGTGCTTGCCCGCGGCCGAGTCGGTGACCACGAACACTCGGGTACCGACCCGTGTCGTACTGAGGAGGACCGCTCGTTTCACAGGCAAGGCTGCACCGTGCGTTCGACCGAACAACCTGGCGAAGAAGCCTTCCCTCGGCGGGGTCGCGTCTGCGCTCACGCTCCATACGCGCTGGCCAAACAACCCATCCACCGCGAGCAGAGCTTGGTCGAGGCCCGTGGCGGCGTCGTTCAGATGATCGACGCAGTCCTCCTCCACACGCCAGCGTTCCTGTCCCGTCTCCGCGTCCAAACACACCAGCGCATTGACGTCCCCGTTCACCTTCGCGAACACATGACGACCAGAGACCGTCGCGCTGTCCAGCTCACGCGTCCACTTCACATCTCCGCGCACGCCTCGGAACTCCGCCGGCGCGTCTTCGCGAAACACGAGCACGCCCACCTGGGGCACCACGTAGTAGTCGCCGGAGTCAGGCTCCACCGACCACAGCAACGCACCGCTTTGAAGATCGTACGCCAGCAGCAGGCCCTCCTCGTTGCGAACCACCGCGACCGTGCCCTCGGCAGTCGAGAGTACATCGATCGCGAAGTCATCCGTCGCGCCATCGCGGAGCCACCGACGCGACAACCGCGAGAGGTCCCCACCGATCTGGACCTTCCACTTCTGCGCCCCACTGCCCCCATCGAAGCAACCCAGCCACCCCTCGTTGAACACAAACACCACGTTGCGCCTCGTCGCAAAGCGAGGGGTCCAGACCCCGTACGTCGCACTGAACTCCCCCGCGCCCGCCCACACCCGTTGCCCCGTCGCGGGGTCAACCATCGCTGGCTGCCACAGGCCTGACGGACCTCGAATTCCCCCGACCACGCGCAACCCATGCGGTGTGATGAGGGGTGCGATGGCGGATTGTTCGTCGAAAACACGGGTCATGGAGGCTCTCCCAGGCGGCGAAGCTGCCGCCGTCGGTGGTGGTACCGACCGACCCGTATGTGTTTCGAACGATTTCGAGGCGCGAGCCTTTTCGATCGCAGTCATCTCCGAGCGGCCTACGCTCGGCGGAGAAGACGCCCACCGCTCGGGCCCCGGCGAAACGAGAGCGTCCAGAATCATCGTTAGGGTCAGAGCCGCTCGCCGACCTCTTGACTCTACCCATGAAGGAAGCGCGCGCGGAGTTTGAGCACCGCTAGCTGCGGCTGTCTTCGACCGCGTGTTCGGGCAACCGGATACACGCAAGTCGCCCAGCTGGAATCTCTCGGTCGGCGCTGTGCACCATCCTCAACCGGAGCTCCTAGACGCAACCCCATCCGCGCCGCCTCAAATACGACAGCGCTGTCGTATTTGGCCCAACGCTGAGCACTCGGGTCGCGCACGGCGTCGACGTCGAGACGCCCAACGTCAGAGTGCGGACGGGAGTTCAGATGCCGTGAACAGGCCGCCGCCCTTGAAGCGACTTCGTCCCAAGTAGAGCGGGCCGCTCAGGCTCGTCTCGAAGTTCAGACGGACGAAGGCCGCCAAGCCGCGATTCCCATCAGCGTAGGTCCGGATGACCTCGACGCTGGGGCGCGGTAGACCTGCTCGTTCGCACGCGTGCTCGATGTCCATGCGCACAGCGTCTTCCGCATCGCCCACTCGTCGATGTCGATTGACATGATAGGGGGTCACAGACTCCCATGAGCGGCTGGAGCGAAGCAGTGGGTCTTCCGGTTCCGGCTGGACCTTTTCCACGGAAAGCAGTCCGGCTGCGCCCGCCCGCAGTGTCCGAAGGCCGCAGAGCGCCCGATCAAGAAGCTCGAAGTCGGCATCGAGGCGACGGTTGGCTTTCGGTGCAGTGCTCATCACGAGCAGAAGGCTTCTCTCAAGGTCGCACGAGTATGCGAGTTGGTGCGGGTCGTTGGCAGGCCCCCCACCTTTTCCGTGGCCGGAGATCAGCGAGGGCAGACTGCGACGGCCGATGGCGTCCTGAGCACGGGCGAGTGTGGCACGGCGAAGTGCACTGGAAACCTGAAGCGCAGTGGCGGGGCCGCGCGACGAAAGCCCGTTATCAATCCGGAACGCAAAGACCCGTGGCCCGGTCGCTCCAACCGGGTGCATCAAGCCTAGCCCGAGGAATCGACCATTCCCCAGGAGGAGAGGCCCGCTCACCGGCTCTGCAAAGCTGACCGAGACATGCCAAAGCTGTTCTTTGGCAAAGCGTGTCCCGGCCGCAAACGCCTCTGCTCGGGCTCCCTTTGCGCTGAACGGTTCTCGCTGAACGTCGATGCGTACAGGGCGTTGCCGCACCCCGGCGTGACGGAGGGCGTCCCGCACCGCCTTCGTGGCTCGAGCCTCCTCTTTCCTTCGCTCGCGACCGTCCTTGGGATCCCTGGCCCCTGCACTCGGGTCGATCCGGCGACGTGAAACCGTGAGGGCAGCTGGCGTGATCGTCTGCCACCGCGAAGCCGCCGCCAAGTATCGGTCGACCATTCGGCGGTCAACGGCCGGAGCAAGACGCAACGGGTCCTCCGTTCGAAGTTCGCATCGACCACAGGCCCACAAGAGATCATCCTTCGACACGGCCGATCTCTCAGGGAAGACGAGTGCGAGACGGCGGATCTGAGGACTGGTGTGCTCGTGACCGATCGAGGGCACTGGGATGATCCGAAGTCGCTCGTGCGACGGAACGCGGGACTCTGATGTTGAGTCACGGCCGATGAGCATCCGTTCCAGAGCTGTTGCCTGCTCATCTCCAAGCGTATTGCTCAGGGCTGTGAACATCGCGTCACGGACGGCTGCAACGAGGCCAGACGCATCGCCGAGCGCCCAGGAAGCGAGCTGGCCCACCGCACCACGGGCCGGAACCAGGTCCAACGCCTCGATGTGGAGCCCGCCCCCGTAGCGGACTTGCGGGAAGAAGACCATCGGGGGCTGCGAGAAGAGCTGCTTGCGCTTGCGCTTGTCCACCACCGTTTGGAGACGTCCCAGCGAAGCCTGAAACCTCCGTTCTAGACGCTCGACGGACCCGGGCGCGGGGCAGTCGAGGCCCACGGATCCGGGGCCGGAACCTGGCCGGGACCATTGGCCTCGGTACTCCTGCTCAAGGACTTCGAGTTCCGTGGGGCCGAGCACGGAGACCGTGGCGTGCGCCATGTCCATCCCACGCCCAAACTGGTTGAGGTCCTTCGCGACCTCTGCAAGCACCTCACTATGGACCCTCGGTCCCGCGAGCCTCCAGATGTAGTAGTAGGGCACCCCCTCGTCGAGCAGCCGGACGTGGACGGGTTTGGCGACGCGGATTTCCTCGACTCTTCGCGGGACGCCGTCAACGGCATCGATGTCGTTGTTGGGGACGTAGTGATTCGCCGCCGTCCCAGCTTTTGAGCTCGGTGCGCCCACGAGCGGGGCGCTCAAACGCTCCAGCCATCCAAAAGCCCCCAGCTCCGCCTCAGCAAGGCCCTTGCCCTTGCCCGCAGCAGAGACGAGCGCCTGAAAAGCTCGGGCGGGGGAGGGCGGCCACTCCGGCGTCCCGTGAAACCGCGGCTCCATCGGGTCGATGCGAAGGCAGAGCCACGCTTCGTCGGCCGAACTCGTCATTCGCCCTTCTTCTTCGCCTTCGTATCGGCAGTCGCAAGCTTCTTATCGAACTCGAGCTGCCGGTCGTCCCCAACCCCGAAATCTTCGGCGGCGGACTTCGCAAGGGAACGGACCGCCTCCTGCGACCACTCGAGCGGACTTCGTCGACCGTCGCGATGGACGAGCGACCAGGTCGATGGCTCATCTGTATCGGGGACGAGGACACACCCTTGCCGGAGGAACGGATCTTGGGGTTCTCCGGCAGCAACCAGGGCGAGTCCCAGAAGATAGCGTCGAAGCTCGTCTGGACGCTCTGCACCCAGCCGACGTAGCGCCACGAGATTGACAGTGGTGTTTCGCCGAATCCCGCCGTGAGCCACTACGCCTCCGGGATTGTCTCTGGCGGGCACTGCACCGTAGCCACGTTGCGCAACGGGCGACTTCCCGTTGTCGTCTTTCTCCGAGATGATGCCGAGCGACTTGTAGTCGACAGGAGGAAAGTACTGCGCGGACCGGCGGAGTTCGGAGATGTTCCAAGCTCGAATAGAAGACTGGAGAATCCGCGGAAGCTTGGTCCCAGTCTCCCGCGAATCCCACACGCCAAACACCAGCGAGGTGGGGGCTACTCTTGCGATGGGCTCCGCGTTTCCGCGCTGCTGCGACTTGAATGCGTCGCCCGCCTCTTGGGCAAGAGCTGTGCAGCGCACGAGAGCATCCCCCAGCCGGTGGCCAGCCTCGAGCAACGAGACGCTGCCTTCGATTCCGGCTTTCTTGTCGGAGTATCCGATGGTGATCTGTGGAACGAGTTCGCTCAGTTCTTCGGACAGAAAGAGCGGCTCCATTCGGTTGGCCTGCGAACCTACGGAATCGACGAGAACGGTCTTCGTGCCGTCCGCCATGGTGTCGGTCGCATAAGGCGTCTCCTTCCCGGTTGTGGCGAACGTCGGAGGAAAAAACGGCTCGTCCTTTCCCTCGATCGGAACGAGGTGCTCCGCCAGATGCAGGGCGACAAGGGATTGGTCGCGAACGCAGCGATCGAAGAAGTCTTGATTGATCGAGATCGGGTCAGGCATGGCAGGCGGTCGTTTCGGTGACGGAGGTGATGCAGCGGTCCTTGTTCTCTTGCCCGGGCCAACCAAGTCGAATCCGGTACGAGCGGCAGGGAAACACTGGATTGGCTGCGCCGAGTTGGGAGCGCTGGAGCACAGCTGGGAGTGCAGAGCCGTGCACGAAGTACTCGTAGTGCAGCTTGTCTTTGGAAGACGGTCGGTGAGGACGGGTGTGGCTCAGCCCCACGACGGCGAGGAGTTCGACGATTGGATAGCCAACCGCACTCACACTGGGCTGGGCGTTGAGGGAGAACCCCGTCTCGGAGGGGACGTAGTCCCTGCGCCAATCGAGCCGAAAAGAGCTGGAGAGCGGCGCCGCGAGCTCGAATGGTGCGATGCGAGACTCGAGGAGCTGGCCACGAATGACATCGAGCGTCTTGGCGAAGATCACCGCGCCGGGAAGTCCGCCTGCTCCGCCCCACCACTTCACCTTGTCGCGTTGGGTTGCGTCTCCCCAGTGGTCAACGACGAGTTCGTCCGTTCCGCGGCGGAGCCGGGCAGGGAGCATTGCAGGGGCGGATGGCGGGGGAATAGCGAAGCCCTGTGCGCGCAAGACGAGGTCGGTGGGAAGGCGCCACTTCTCCATGTTGAGCGCCTGCGAATGCGACTCTGGAACGAGTCCACAGACCTCGCACTCGGCAAGAAACCCCAACACCCGTGCAAACGCATCGGACCCATCCTCGACCTCGAGATAGAAGCGTGCCCGCGCAGGGTCGCTCCAATCGAACTCGGACTGGGTCCGACCGCAAATCACTTCGGCCGCCTCCATGAAACCGAGACAGGCGAACACCTGCCCGGGATTCTGCAGGTCAACCGGGACGAACGGACGGGTCATCGTTGAACCTCTTCGAGCTTTCGCGATGCTTGTTGGTCAGCGGCGCGGAGCAGGGCTTCGAGGTAAGCCGTTCCCCAGACACCCCAGCGTTCCTGAACCCTGATGAACCGGAGGGCAACCTGGCGAGCGCGCGCCTTGGCGATGCTGGGGGGCTCAGATTCCAACCCCTCCCAGCTGATGTTGGGTCGCGCCCAACCGTGATGGGCCGCGATCAGGTGCACGACGAGGTCCTGGTCCTCTAGCGACAGCGCAGACAGTTCAGGATGTGCCTCAACGTAGCCCAGTGACCCGAACTCGTGCCGATACCCTTGCAAGAGCTTCGTTCGAACGGGGCCCCGAGTCTTCGCGTAGGGGCCATCAGCACTCGGAGCGGAGAAGGCCCGTTGCCAACGCTCGGCTCGCTTGCCTTCATCATGGAGCTTCGCTGCCAGCTCAATGGCACTGGCAACGGAGACCGCCAATCCGAGCCGGGCACCAATCGACCGCGCCTGACGGGCGGTCCAGTCGTGGTGTTCCGCGAGAGCCTGCTCGTTGTGGGACACCGATCGGTCGTCCTCCGTCTCAGCGGTACCGCGCCACCGAAAGACTCGGTAGACATGAGTTGGTTCGTCTTGCGAGGAACCAGAGCTACCTGAGTTCGGATCTTCGTGAACCGGGATCTCCGACCGCATCCCCCACCCGGAGCCGACGGTTGTCGCAGGCGCCCCGAACACTTCCCGAAGAATGCACCATGGAACTTCGGGCTCCTCGTCTGCTGAGACCTGCCACCCAGCAGGGCCATCAGCAGTCTCCACAACCTCCGGGTCCTTCGGGTCGAGGAGACCGCCGTGAGAGAGCCCCCCGAAATTCGCGCTTACGACGAGCGTCTTGTCGGCCAGCCTACGTTCCAGGCCAAACTTCGAGGCACGCCTGGGGTCACCGAGTTCGTCACTGAACTCTCCGCGGCCGTCGAGCAGGATCAACCGGGCGTGGGAGAGCCCTTCATCTCCCAGTCGCTTACACGCCTGAAGCAGCCAGTCGACCAGTTGCCAGGTCTCCACGGTCACAGTCTCGGCCATGTGCGGAGGTGCAGCCTGCAAGAGTTCCACGAGCGCTACGCTCTCGGCCGGGAGCTGCCGCCGCCAGACAACTCGCGACTGGGCACGCTGCTCAACCCAACCCCTCAGCCACGGGGCAACCTCGGGGCGGCCAGTGTGAACAAGAAGGCTCGTCATGGCCCAGCTCTCAAGGGTCGGTCGCGACAGGGGCGGATACAGGGGCTCAGGTGTGCTGGCGGCCTGAACCCGGTGCGCCTGTGCGGGGTCTGAGCAAAGCTGTGCCAACGCCGACGGAGACGCGCTCGGCCGTTGGTCCGTATCCAACGGCAGAGCCTGGAGAAGTTCAAGCGCGGCACCGAGATCCGTGGATTCGTTGGTCGGCGAACCCTTCTTCTTGGCCTCCGGAATGGTCGGAGCCACGACAACCTGGGCTGCTCTATCTTTCCCTCCTCGGCGGTTGACCCTGCCCAGCCGTTGCACGAGCCGCTCCCACGCGACGACGTCACAGACCACATGGTCAGCATCCAGATCGACCCCCACCTCGCCAGCAGCGGTCGCGAAGACGAATGCGTCCGATTCGAAGGCCTCACCGCTTCCGGCAAGAAAGCCAAGCCGAACGAGTTTCTCCGCGGCGTGTTGTCGCTCATGGATCCGACGCCCTCCAACGAAAAGTTCGCACTCGGGTTCGGGCCGTCCGTTGGCGCCCTTCTTTCCGAGCGCTTGGAGCGACTTCATGGCCTTGTCAGCGTGGTTCCGGCTGCTGGAGAACACGAGGATGCGGACAGGCTCGCTGGATGCGAGCGCCAGGTCCCACGCTTCCTGGGCGAGTCGATCGGGCAGATCTTTTGCCGGGACCGGCTCTCGAAGGCTCACCTGCTTCTTCGCGTGGTAGCGCGACTGAACGACCGGATTCTTGAGGTCTTCGTCCGAGAGACGGAACGCGTCGGCGTGCGAACGTCCTGTCGCGGACAGTGAGATGAGCTGGACACGAGGAACGCTGCCCGCCACTGGCGCGGCTGCCGAGTCGGCGATGCTCTGCTCGTGGACCTGCTCGATGAGGCGCTCAAAGGCCGGCACGAGATGCGACTCGTCGAGCACGAAGAGCGTGTCGGCACCAAGCAGACCGGCTTGGTAGGGCCTCATCTTTCGCGAGACCCCGTACCCCCCGAACAGCAGCCTGGATCCGATCATGTCGACGGTTCCAACGATGATCGCCGGACTCGCGGGATCATCAAGCCATTCGCGGTTGTCGACGAACTGCCCCCGAAGAGTCGAAATTGGGAGGGACTGCTCCTCAGAGAGCCCGAGCGCTTCTCGGACCTCGGGCGTACGAGCGACCCACCCCCGAAGGTCTTCTGCAACCTTCGTGGATTGGTCGACGACGGCGCGTCGGTCGACGACGTACACGAGCCGTCGTGGAAGCTTCGCGCCCAGGGCCCTAGCCACAAGCCAAATCGCCAGGACAGAGGTCTTCCCGAGCCCGGTCGGCAAGTCGAGCGCTCGGGGGAGCTGCCCATCGAGAAGCAGCCCGAGCAGGCGGGCCTGCCAAGGGAACGGCGACTGTTCGTCGGAGAGCCCGAGTGCTTCTCGTAGCCAGATATCAGCGGCGGTCTTCACGCGGTTGGTTCTTTCAGGAACGGTTGGGAGGCAGACCCGGGCGGATTCGTTCGGCGACGGGGATGCCCCGACAAGCGAGCTAGCTTCAACGCGGCACCACCGAAATCATTGGCTTTATCCGGTGGTGAGCCCGGGCCTGCTGCCCAGTCAAATCATATACCGTTCTAGCTAGCTTGTCGAAAGGAAGTTGCGAAGTGGTTCCCGAGCCTGAAGGCTGGTGGTCACTGATGGACAAACTCATGTTCTTCCTCGCCAGTACCCAGACGATCTGGGGCTTCCTCCGCTCTTGTGGCCACCGGCTTCTGTGGAAACGGCGGTACTACGTGTGCGTTTTTTCCGACGGGGAGCCGCTGCTAACGCTGAGCCGGTGCTACCTGCCCATCGGGAGGTTGGCCGGACATTCTCCCTCGATCTGCGTGATTGACGACGCCGGGTCCGCGCGCGACTTCCCGCGCTCCTATTTTCGGGAGGCTCGGCTTTCATTCGACCTACCAGTGGTTCCATCTCGCCCTCTGTGTCTAGCCGAGCAGCGTGATCAAGCGGAGATCAACCCGTGAAACGCCCCCAGCATCTCGGCCCGCAGCTCCGCAGGCTCCACGCTCACCACGCCATCAGCGTAGGCGCGCAGGGTTCGGGCGAACTCGCGGCAGGAGGCATACGGGACGGTGCGGACGAGGGTGTCGGCATCCTGCCAGTCGTCCTCCTGAGCCGGATGCCAGACGACGTGGGAGAGCCAGCGAGCAATCGGGTTGCGGAGCACAACGCGAGCGGTGGCAGGGCGGTCGTGGTCGATGCCGAACGCTGGGTCGCCTCCGGCCCAGATCCGATCGGCAGGCGGAACGGGCGTGAGCGGCTCACCGAAGTCGGGCGAACGAGAGACGCGATGGACGTGGGCGAGGCGAAAGGTTCGCGCGGCGCTGCGCTTGCGGTCGTAGGCACGCACATACCAAGACGAGTCGTGCAGACGGAGAGCCCACGGTTCGATCAACCGAAGCTTGCGACTCTCGGAGGACCACGGGCTCGAGAAGCACAACTGGACCACCTGCTGACGTACTGCCCGCAGCAACGACTGGAGAACGTCGGGCCGAACCCGCGTCGCGGAGGTGAACGAAACGTCGACGGGAACACGTAGCGCGGCCGGAGGCGCTTCTCGGCGTAGCCTCATCCTCTCGTCGATCCGCTCCGCCAAGCTGCGTAGCCGGGTGCGGAGTTCGTCGTCCATCAGTGCCCCCAACATTGACTCGGCGATCAAGATCGCCTGCAGGTCGTCCGCCTCTGGAGCGTGCAGCGACAAGCGATAGTCGGGGTCCAGCAAGGTCCACACATTGGTGGAACGATCAATGTCCACAACACCGTCGTGCTTGAGCTCCGCGAGGCAGCGCTGCACGGTCGGCTTCGACGTATCGCCTACGGAGGCGGTGAGCTGAGCCTTGGTCAGACCGCTGAGAGACGCCGCGAGCAGACGGAGCACGCGAGCCTTGACCTCGGTTCTGGGAAGACCTCGACTCCCTTCAGTCATGCCCCGATGTTGTGCACGACGAAACGCGCGATAGCGAGAGCATGCTGCAGTCACTGCGTAGATTCCTTCTGGCCGCCGTCCCGGATTGAGACGGTGTCCGGGATACCGGTCAGAACACAAGCGAGTCGCGAGTCAGAGCCGAGGGTTTCTTCCCGAGGAATCTCCCTTGCTCGAGTGGGGCGGTACGCTTTGGCTCGGGGCCGAGATCCAGGAGCATCACCTGGTCTTCGGCCTGATTGATCGCCCTGGCGAGCCGGGTCTCGAGCACGGCGGCATCCTGCCGAGAGAGCGCGCACAAGAACAGGCTGTACTGCAGCGGGTCGCCGAAGTCCCGGACCACTTTGTGGACACGACGCAAGCGCTTGGGGTCGGCGATGTCATAGGCAACGAGGGTGAGGCGTCGCATGGCTACCTCGTTGTGAACGGAGAGAACGAGGGCACCTCGCCAAGCAACCATTTCGCGAGCACGCGAACGTCGAGGTCGAGCAAGCGACGAATGCTGGCGCGGTAGCCGAAGTGGGGATGCGTGGTGAGTTCGTCGGCTCGACGCTCGTACGCCGAGATCACCCGGCGTCGACCGGAGTCGCTCAGGACAACCCCCGCCGAGGACACGTGAAAATGATCGCGGCGGATGCCCCCGGTTGCGACGAGACGAAGCATGGCGGTGTCGACCCACGCCGCCCGAAATGGCTCGATGACGTCCAGGGCCAAAGACACCCGACCCGGACGCATGGTGTGAAACAGACCAAGCATGGGGTCGAGGCCCACCCGGGTGAGTGCAGCCGCAGCATCTCGGGTGAGCAGGGCGTACCCGAAGCTGATCATGGCGTTGATGCGATCCCGCGGTGGTCGACGACTGCGCCCGTTGAAGTCGCTCTTCCACTGCGGAGGCACGATCGCGGGGAAAGCAAAGAAGTACCGGGCAGCGGCATCGCCCTCGTGCCCGCGCAAGACATCGATGTTGTCGGCTCGCCGCGCGGCACCAAGAGCGACCTTCATATCGCGCAACGCGTGGTCAACAGCTGCTCGGGTCTGGTGGCGGCGAGCCTGCTCGTCAGGCTGGACCCCTCCGGCCCACTGCGGGAGGTCGCCGCCAGCGTTTTCATTCGCCACGGCATCCACGCCCTTTCGATAGCGCCGAAGCACGGTTCGCTGATTGTTGATCTTCGCGGTGACCCAAGCTCGGGCGGCCTCGAGCGAGCGCTCGGGTTCGTCGGCGGCACGAAACTGGGCCCGGCGCAGACCGATGTTGAGCGTCATGACCGAGTGGGTCAGACCAAGCAGGCGCCCAGCCCCTGTGTGATGGGAGATGGGCACACCAGCTCGAAGCAAGTGCGAGGTGCACGGCTGGGTGAGCGAGGCGGCGCCATAGATCGCGACATGGCTGACGTCCTTGACGGGGACCTTGTGCTGGTCGCCGCTGCGCAGACAGACGACCAGAGAGTCGCCTCGCTTGCGCAGCACAGTGCCCGGAGTCATGACGTGGAGGACGGACTTGTCATCCCGTGCGGGGACGATCCGCCGCGTGGGCTGGGGAGTCTCCTCATTCGCCGTGCGGATCCGCTTGAGCGCATGGTGCTCGTCGGGCAAGCACGCGGCGTGAAGAGAGCATCCGACGCACTTGGGACTGTCTTGTAGCGGCTCTGGCGGGGTGTCGAGTTCAGCGGTCTGGCTCGCCTGCATGATCACGGCGTGGACGAATCGCTCGAGCGCTTCACTCCACACGACGGTCCGCGACGCCTTGCTCTTGCGGTAGTAGACCCGCGCCTGCGTGCACGGAAGGCCGTGCTCGCGGAGGATGGCGATGTAGATCGCGACCTGGGCCACATCGGCCGGCCAGACTCCGAACTCGAACACGTGCTCGCCCCACGTGTGACGTTGCAGTTTTGGAGCACGCCCGTGTTTGGCCTCGACGACAACAACGTCGTCGGTCTCATCGTCGGCCTCGATCGTATCCAGCTTGCCGACGACGCCGAGCTTTGGCGCCATGAACGATAGCGATCTCGGTATGTCCCAAGGGGGCGTATCGTCCTGTGGCGGCTGTTTCGGCGGTCTGGCCTTCGTGGACGAGCGTTTGGCGGCTCGTTGGTGCTGGGCGTCCCCCTCGATCGTGTCCGCAGACTCGATGAAGATGCCTTGCACGTGCTCGAGGTGAAACAGGCGCGGGCAGTAGACGAGTTCGTTGCACATGCGTGCGGGAATGAGCTCTGCGTGCTCGCGAGGTGACGAAGGAAGGACCGGTGCATCCATGAGATCGAGCGTGGAAAGATCTCGTGCCCCGGCAAGATCTCCGGTAGATCAAGGCTCCCCGGTACGGTGGCATGGTGCGTGGAGTTAATGAGGATCGCGATCTGGCAGACGCGTTCGGCAGCGTCCGAAGAAAGATCGCACGCGACCGCGACGGTCATTTAGCCTGGGCCTTGCGTGTGATCCGCCGTATTCTCGATTCCACGGAGGCCTGGGTCCGCGTGCCGTCGTCTGAGAACGGAATAGCCGCACATGTCTGAAAGCCCCTCCCAGATGGGTGCGTGCGATCGTGCCCCGTTTTCGCTATGGTTCCACGACCCTCCGAGGAGGGTCTCTTCGGCCCTTCACGGGGCCGACCGCGTTGAAGCGATCCACGGTGCATGCCCTCGACAGCGCGCACGGTCCGCTCTTCGGCCCTTCACGGGGCCGACCGCGTTGAAGCAAGTGCAGCGTGTTCCCGGTGTCGAAGCTCAGCAACTCTTCGGCCCTTCACGGGGCCGACCGCGTTGAAGCACGGTGCCTCTTGCCTTGCCTGCGTCTGCGTCGTCCTCTTCGGCCCTTCACGGGGCCGACCGCGTTGAAGCTTCAGCCAAGAGCCACCGGCCCACTGGCGAATGGAGGCGTCTCTTCGGCCCTTCACGGGGCCGACCGCGTTGAAGCCGCCGAGCGACTTGGTGCCCCACGTGTAGAGCCCAAGCTCTTCGGCCCTTCACGGGGCCGACCGCGTTGAAGCGCCCCGGTCTCCGCAAGCACGCCGAGCCCCTCCACAGCCTCTTCGGCCCTTCACGGGGCCGACCGCGTTGAAGCGGGACAACCTCGACCAGCTGAGCCCAGGCGGATCGGTCACCTCTTCGGCCCTTCACGGGGCCGACCGCGTTGAAGCGGGGCAAAGCTGTCTGGTGTCCAAGGCTGGGTCCCACCTCTTCGGCCCTTCACGGGGCCGACCGCGTTGAAGCGCCGAGCCGGTGGCGTTCAGCACAGACGATGAACTTCTCTTCGGCCCTTCACGGGGCCGACCGCGTTGAAGCTCCGGTGGGGCTCCGATGATCACGCTACCACCGCCCCCTCTTCGGCCCTTCACGGGGCCGACCGCGTTGAAGCGAGGTCTTTCTCGGCGGTGGCGTGGTGATCCAGGACCTCCTCTTCGGCCCTTCACGGGGCCGACCGCGTTGAAGCCCGTAGATTGCCTTCCTCATCGCCGCGGCTTGCTCAGCTCTTCGGCCCTTCACGGGGCCGACCGCGTTGAAGCCACCGCTGCCGGCCTCGCTCCGTGAGGGGGTGCCGGCTCTTCGGCCCTTCACGGGGCCGACCGCGTTGAAGCCACTACGGACCACCGGCCGCGTCTGCTACCTGCAACCTCTTCGGCCCTTCACGGGGCCGACCGCGTTGAAGCTGCTTTCGTAGTGTGGGGTGGAGCCCTCGCCATGACTCTTCGGCCCTTCACGGGGCCGACCGCGTTGAAGCCGTGCAGGAGATGATCGACGACATGGGCGGCACGTCGTCTCTTCGGCCCTTCACGGGGCCGACCGCGTTGAAGCCGTCCCGTTCTACAGCTCCCCCACGGAAACGACGGTGCTCTTCGGCCCTTCACGGGGCCGACCGCGTTGAAGCGGAGTAGCTCGTTGCGATGATTCGGCAGTTGGGGTCCTCTTCGGCCCTTCACGGGGCCGACCGCGTTGAAGCAACCGGAGCTGTCCTCTCCCCGTGCGCCCCGTGAGGTCTCTTCGGCCCTTCACGGGGCCGACCGCGTTGAAGCCGGGCATCTGGCAGACGATCCCAGCGCTGTTCATCCCTCTTCGGCCCTTCACGGGGCCGACCGCGTTGAAGCCGCATAAGTTATAGGGGCGCTATAAGCCACCTGCCATCTCTTCGGCCCTTCACGGGGCCGACCGCGTTGAAGCCACACGATCCGGGCGACGATGTGTTCGTGAGAGGAGCTCTTCGGCCCTTCACGGGGCCGACCGCGTTGAAGCGTGAAGAACCTTCCCCCCCGGCCTTCGAGTCGAACTCTTCGGCCCTTCACGGGGCCGACCGCGTTGAAGCGTGCCCGGTCCGGCGGTGTGGCGCGAGTGCCTGCGCCTCTTCGGCCCTTCACGGGGCCGACCGCGTTGAAGCTACGTCGAGTTTCATTTCAACGACGCCGACACGTTCGGCTCTTCGGCCCTTCACGGGGCCGACCGCGTTGAAGCTCGGGTTCTGCGGTGGCCTTCTCGCTGAGTTCGGCGACTCTTCGGCCCTTCACGGGGCCGACCGCGTTGAAGCAGCTCGGCGACGATCGCCGTCGCGCGCCATTCCTTCTCTTCGGCCCTTCACGGGGCCGACCGCGTTGAAGCAGCCTTGTCGCCATCGTGGAGAAGGTGGCTGGGACTCTTCGGCCCTTCACGGGGCCGACCGCGTTGAAGCATGGCTTCCCTATCGGCGCTACGGCCCCAATGCCCACTCTTCGGCCCTTCACGGGGCCGACCGCGTTGAAGCGAGTTCGGCCTCGGGTTTCGCGGCAACGCGGGCAACGCTCTTCGGCCCTTCACGGGGCCGACCGCGTTGAAGCCAGATTCACTCGGGTGCTGTGCTGGACGCACCAGCTCTTCGGCCCTTCACGGGGCCGACCGCGTTGAAGCGAGCCGCACCCGTTGCCGCTGTCGGCGATGGTGCGGAACTCTTCGGCCCTTCACGGGGCCGACCGCGTTGAAGCACGGCAACCACCGTTCCTTCTCGCAGGTCGGGTTGCAGACTCTTCGGCCCTTCACGGGGCCGACCGCGTTGAAGCAGGTTCCGGATGTTGTCGATCGTTTTGCCGTGCTGCTCTCTTCGGCCCTTCACGGGGCCGACCGCGTTGAAGCTTTGCGGGCGGCGGCAGGGTCTTGGTCGACGGTGCTCACCTCTTCGGCCCTTCACGGGGCCGACCGCGTTGAAGCAAGGCCGATGTGCGAGACATCGAGGCCACGATCGCACCTCTTCGGCCCTTCACGGGGCCGACCGCGTTGAAGCTCAGCCGGCTTGACTAGGGCGTCGGCGAGGTTCCCCTCTTCGGCCCTTCACGGGGCCGACCGCGTTGAAGCGGCGAGGAGGGCGTCCCGCGTGTCTTCTGCACTTCCACTCTTCGGCCCTTCACGGGGCCGACCGCGTTGAAGCGGTGTTCAGCCCCTTGACGAGCGCGCCCTTGTCCTTCTTCTCTTCGGCCCTTCACGGGGCCGACCGCGTTGAAGCCACAAACTACGTGACCGTGGCCGGGGCCGCTCTCGTACTCTTCGGCCCTTCACGGGGCCGACCGCGTTGAAGCGCCTGTGTGTATCCGGCGTCCATGCCGATAACGACGCTCTTCGGCCCTTCACGGGGCCGACCGCGTTGAAGCCGGTAGTGCAGGAACACGAACGGGGCCTTGCGGTCCGCTCTTCGGCCCTTCACGGGGCCGACCGCGTTGAAGCTTGATCGAGGCCGCCGGATTGATCTCAAGCGTGTAGTGCTCTTCGGCCCTTCACGGGGCCGACCGCGTTGAAGCGCGCATGCGTACTACATGGAAGGCGTCGATATTGAACTCTTCGGCCCTTCACGGGGCCGACCGCGTTGAAGCCCGCCATTGAGGGCGTATCTCATCGCCCTTTCGCTCATCTCTTCGGCCCTTCACGGGGCCGACCGCGTTGAAGCGTGGGTCTCTGTCGCGATCGTGGGTCTCTGTCACGCGTCTCTTCGGCCCTTCACGGGGCCGACCGCGTTGAAGCGAGCGGTCCCATGGGGGCGAGCGTCGGCGATGCCGCTGCTCTTCGGCCCTTCACGGGGCCGACCGCGTTGAAGCGATACTTCCCAACAGCGGCTCAGCGCTTACGCCACCTCTTCGGCCCTTCACGGGGCCGACCGCGTTGAAGCTCCGTACGTGCTCGCCGTGCCCCGCGTAGACGGCCGCAGCGGAGCGCGCCACCGTTCGCGGCGTGAATACGCCTGATCGCGGAGAGCTGAGGCGGAGGCTGGAACGGGCGCCCCGGAATGCGGCGGGC
>Ga0316204_10002172_pt1 | contig 46333 bp, 36 predicted proteins | sample 6monrhotite_MG_2_FD_205661 | JGI IMG/M metagenome (GOLD analysis project Ga0316204, IMG submission 205661) | Microbial mat bacterial communities from mineral coupon in-situ incubated in ocean water Damariscotta River, Maine, United States -... | ecosystem: Environmental > Aquatic > Marine >... | reverse complement strand
AACGCGGCCGACCAGATTATCGAGATGAGTGGCAAACTCGCCTGCAGAGATGTAGCTGTCTGAGGACTCACGCACAGATTCTACAAGGGTATCCGCAATGGCTGCCAATTGGGATTGCATCTCCTGGCTCAACTGGGGGGGGATGCTGTTTCCTTGCGAAAAAATTTCATTCTAATCTCCTAATATTGGATGCTTGGATTCGATGTCTGTCCACTTTTTTCCGTTAGTCTCGTACACCCTGAAACGATTCTGGCGGGCGCTTGCTTTCATCCTGGGAGCAGAATTTGTTGTTTGCCGGAATGCAATCGCCATTTTTTTATTCATCACATGTACGGCACGATATGGTTTCGACAGCTGCCTCTCCCGTAGCTTGATGATACTGCCCTGAGAGGTGAAGTTATGGCAGCGACAGGGGTATATGTCGGCTGATATCTCGCCGCTTTTAGAGTGATTTTTATCTTACGGTGGCGGAGGACATCGATACTGAACTTTCGACGGTGACTCACCATGTGTAGGTCTTTCTTATCACGGGGGTTTTCTTACATCTTGGATTGTGACATTGTCCACCACACAAGCGGCGGCGAAAATTGAATCATCATTTAGGAATTCATGTAGGCCGTTAACAATGTTCATCCCGTAACTCATAGGCTTCTAGGATGATGGTTCGCTGGTGTTTCGATAGCATACCGCTGGATGGCGCCATACCAAAGATGAAGTAATCTGGAACGCTGTCGATTTGTGCCAGCGAATCAGTCAAATCACGACTGATCGGGATGTTATTGGGCTCATCGTCGAGCATGCTACCGGTATCTTGCCCGGCCTTTTTACTGTCAATGATTGACAGGATTTCGTATTTCTCCGAGTGCTGAATGAGTCCATTGGCGGTTTTACCGTCAATCTCACCAAAATTTGCTTCACAGTAAATGATAGCGGTGGCACTTGGTTTAGATTTGTTGTGGATTTGTACAGGTTGGCGTTGTGCTGTCTTGCTGGGTTTGGCGTAGTTTGCAATTGTTACAGGCGCGCGCGACGGCACGGTACTCGGGACAGTGGACATAGTCACTCTTCGGGTTGTCTCAGAGGAGGCGACAGGATCGTTACAACCAGAATTAGCTGTTGGTCAACCGAGCAATCCCCGCTAAGTAGAGGATAAGAGCTATACCGTAAAACAGTAAAGACAATGGCGTTGTCTTTATTCGGATAAAGAAAAATGGTGGGTGTCCCCCGAGCCTGCGGAACTTACCCGCAATAAGAGGGAATCCGTAGCGGGGTGTGGCGTGTGCTAATATTTTTACCACATATGAATATCGCGTAGGACCACTAGGCCTATATTCGTCCCATCAACGCTCAGGTTTTGTTTTTCGGTTCGCCCATATATCAGCGTTTTTTTCCTCGCTCTTTGTTGCGCGCTGCCCTGACCACGGTCCTCGTTCGGCAGCCTTTAGTTCACGCTTTTTCCGTAATCGCTCAGCATCCTCTAAACTCAGTTCCTTCGGGTTACCCGGCACTTGGTTTTCTGGGATGATCCGCTCCCGTGGAGGCAATAAAAACTGTTCAGAAAAGGCCCTAGGTAAGTTTTTAAACTCATACAAATAGAAGCCTTCAACTTTTTCACGCGCCCAATCCGTCTTTTTCAGGAATTTTATACTGGATTCAATGCTAGGTTTGGTCTTAAAACAATTGATATTTAAATAGGCAAAAAGCATCTCAAAACCATACTGATCTACTATTTCAACCAACAACTGCTTCAAACCAATACCGTGTAGTGGGTTATTCTTGTAATCTATCTCGTTGCTCATACTAATATGGTCTCGAAGGGAGTAAATGGCGATATTATACCTGTAACAGCGTAGATAAGCTGTAGCACCACAAATTTCTGATTTGGACAAATGAAGGGTGTCCGCGAACTTCCCTGATGTCTCTGAGCTAGTCCAGTCCTTACTATCAGGCGTCTGAGGGGCGTGTGAAACTGATATTAGGCGTGAGTTCTTACTGTCAATAGGCTTGTGTGGGTTACACCTCTTTTTATGTGTTTTTATCTTCACTGCTTAATCGGGCTTGTTTTTTTGTGCAAACAGCACAGAAAAATAAACAGCCGCACCAACCAGTCCCGAGTAAAGGCAAAACTGGTGGAGCTGAGGGACCGAGATTAATCCTAAAAAACCATTGTGCATAGAAAATGGATAATAGAGCTCCACATCACTATGCATGATTGCATCGATAAGCACATGGCTATAGGTGCCGATAAAGGCACTTAGATACACAACCGGCCATTTTATTTGTATGAGATTGGGTGCCTTGGAAATTCCGAGCAACTTCAGGCCAAACTCTGATAGATATTTCCCCGTCACGGCTGAAAATAGCGCCAGTAGTGTTGCGCCAATCAATGTATGCGAAAAGCCATGCAGATGCCCCTCCCCAGTGATCAGCACAAACAGTGGCTGAATATCCATGACGATTTGTGCCCAGCCAAACACCATCAAGCTAAAGCTACCCTGCAACAGTGACTTTACAAGAATTCCTGGGCCCATATGGAAAGGCGTAAATGGCACTTAAATCTCCTTTATAAGCTTAACTGAAGCGGCTTGATTGTAGGGCGAGTCATATGCGTGATCACCCTGTTTTATGGTTATAAAATGGTGGGTGTGCCCATCTTTTATTTCGTGCTGGAGGTTAGGGACCTCCAGCCACCCGACTAGGTTAATCTCGTGTGTACAAAGATTCAATAGCACTAGATTCTATTGTGTTTGCATTAATCATGTAACCCGCTAATGCAGCAGAAGCATCTTCTGGCAATTCCAGTGTTTCTACTGATAATGCATGTATCGTAAAGCGGTAGTGATGCACACCATGACCTGAAGGTGGGCAAGCACCACCAAAGCCTCGGCTACCATAATCATTTTTTATTTGCATACTGCCTTTTGGCGCAATGTCATTTTTGGTGCTACCTACACCGGTTGCTATCTCCGTTACATTTTTGGGAATATTCACGACTTGCCAATGCCACCAACCACTCCCTGTGGGAGCGTCAGGGTCATAAGCGGTAATAGCAAAACTTTTCGTGCCTTGGGGTGCATTGGACCATTTAAGATGTGGCGACAAATCACCACCTGAACAACCAAAACCATTGTACTCCTGTGACTTAGCCATAAACTCTCCCTGCGCTATATCATTGCTAGATAAGGTAAGAGAGCCGGCAAACAGAGGTGTCGAAAGGCTCAGTGATAGAATAAACAGAAATTTGAATGTATGACGCATATCAATCCTAATTAGTTGTAGTTAATTGAATGCCCATATTAATTACTTCTTTACGGAAGAATTAGCACCAAAACAGTCACACTTTAGCCCTAATCGGTCATTTAGTTTTTCGAAGCTCGGAGGGGGTTAAGCCAAAACGTCTCTTAAAACGTTCAGTAAATCGTGATTGAGACTGGTAACCACACTCATCTGCAATCACACCAATTGGATTGCCTGTTGTTTGCAACAAATGTAAAGCTAGGCCAAGTCTTGCCTGATCCTTAATCTCTTGTACGCTGGTACCCTCTAATTTCAGTTTTCGGCGCAGTGTAGATTCACTCATAGCCAGCTGCTCACAAATATGTTCAATGGTTAATTCATGAAAACCCTGATCAAGGAACATCTCATGCAGGCGGTCTTTTATTTGAGGGTTACCCAGCAGGGATAAAATATCTCTATGCCCTATATGGCACAATAATGAAATTATTTCTCTTTTGCGTAAAGGCCACACATCCTTAGGTGCCCACAGTGAGGACTCAATAAATTGTTGTAAACATTGCTCTAATGTTGGGGTTGTTTTACCGATGAAATAATCTTTATTAGTTGTGGTGTTGACTTGGAGGCCATTAAAATCCTGATAATCAAACTCTATCAATAGGGCAAAATATTCATTGTTTTTAGGAATGTTACGCATGTTTATCGCGGGGCTATTTGATAAAAAGATAAACTCACCTGAATGACAAATTAACTCCTTATCGATACCTAGCGCTTTATTGCCGTTAAGAACAACAATTAATAATGGTTTCGCAATAGGAACATTTAGCAGTTTTTGCTCTTTGATAGAGGTGTACACTGCAAAAGGTAGTTCACGATCTTCGTTGAGTATGCTTTTAATTGTACTAAGCAGATTTGCCATGATTTCCTATATATGTGGGCCTAACGTCTAGCGGTGGGGCCGACGGGGTGGGCCGGCCATGAAGATTGAAATAGTGGGTATCCCTATCCTTTCGATTATCTATTTCTCGTGTGCAAACATCCAATAATTCTTTTCATCAGAACCATAGTTTTTACAATAAACGCCATCTGTTAAAATTAATGTAGACAAACTTACTTCACCATTTTCAACTATTATACCTCTTGAGCTACTACCACACTCAACACCCGCATCTAAACCATAGAGTTTTCTGGTACTACTGCTAATGACATCACCAACAACCATAAAAACTGCGTCAATATTGGAGCCTTCATATTGAAAATATTCAACACTACCGCTTTCCTTTCTCAAAAAGAAACAAGGTGATTTCAACTCTAAATCAAGGGTATTACCATCGGCGGATAGGGTGCAGTGGTTGCCTTGAGAATCAATAATGATTTCTTTGTTACCTAATTCAGTGCTGTCTTTTTTCACACTATTGGCATTTGCCAATATGGGTAAACCAATAATTAGCACCGATAAAAATAAGCGAATCATACTTTAAATTCTCAAAACCATACTTCTTTACCTCTAGCAAAATAAAGAGGTTATCCTCCTTTCATCATTGCACCGTTCCAGACATCGATATGGTCTGTTGGACCCCACTCATTTTTAATAAATACAATGCCTTTTTTACCTTCGAAGTCTTTATTTTTAACACCTTTTCTAACAAGATTTTTTCCAAATATCAATTCGTTATTTTTCATCTAATTCGCTAATTATTTAGCCGCAAGGATATGCCTAGGTGAGTACTTTAACCCAGGATAACATCTCCTATTTGGATACATAACATCAAAGCTACTGGTATCAACTCCAGACTTTTCTAGGGCCACACCCATACGAATTGCGCACTGGTTACTAAATGTTTCTTTATCGCATGGACTTTTAGGGTAAGGGTGATTGAGCCATAAATTGCTAAAAATTGGTTTTGTCATGATTTCTCCTTTCTGACTGTAAATAATGGATGCCCTGATCCTTCTGGTGTACCCATCCTCACTTAAATTGATTACGTTGTTACAAACTCATCATCTTCTAAGTTGATTTCACCATCTGATGGGAGTTGCCACGAATCGCCGACAACTTCTTGTATACGTGATATCAACATTTCTGCTCGATCATTAAGAAATTGCTCAAATGTGTTTTTGGAAAACTTGCTCTCGAAATCAGGATCACAAGAAGGGTATGGAATAAAGCAGGCACTTAGACGGCGATCAAAGTCACCTGTACTTCCTGACTCCTTATGAAGTTCAACTAACTCGGATAGATATTTATCTGGATTTGTATTGCTAATATCTCTATTCGTATTTTTTGATACTAGTATTTTATTTACGATCGAATTTAGCTTGCTCTTACTTAGGCCGCTTTTATTTAATGAATACGGGTAAATATGGTGATCTTCTAGCTCACCGTCTAACGCATTACCCGTTAATAAATCTTCTTTAACAGTTGTTCGCATCAGCGCTTGAATTGCTTTGTAGCTACTATTAGATGTATGCTTAATATCTATTAGGTCATCGGTTGTAAAAAATACCCTAGGGTACTGAAGGACTGTTCCTGATTCTAAATAATCACAAAATTTTCTAAAGTCATCTCCTACTTTATAGTTATTCGCTGGTGATGAATTAGACGCTAGGGTTGTACAAAAATACCAACGCTTAAGGCAGGCGGAAAAATTAGGTTTATCTAAGCTTCCTGGAAAGCACATCAATGCAGTTGCAACTGATACTAAAACTCCATGTGGTGGCTGTGTTTTCGATGTTGCACCCAAACTTTTTATCCAGTCACATACAATAGCGAGATGATACGCAGCACTGTCCCATGTGGCCTTTATGAATCCAGGCTCTAAAGATAATAAGACAGACCGTGTTGCTTCAGGAAACTTATTAATAGTTCTAAGGTGATATAATGATAATATTTGAAGAATTCGCTCTCCATCGACATCATATTCACTGATAATTGGATGCTTATCTTTTGAGTTTTCAAATAATGTTTTTAAATCTGGTTCCGGATAGTACCTAGCGACAGCAAGATCAAATGTGGTTAACCTTGTTCCAGTAGAGTTTATAGTCTCAAACACTCTACATACTGATTCCAGAGGAGCATCATTTTCTAATGCCACGAATGGTATGGAGAACTTCCTTATAGTCTCGAATATACCTTTTAGTTGTGCTGCTGCTTGCCTAGCTTCGCTACGATTATCCTGGAACTCTGGGAAATCACCTGAATCTTCTATATATTCAGATATATAAACATCGCATTTGGCCTGATCTATAGCTACATCCGTTCTAATTAGTCTATTATTGTCCTTTCTATCTGGGTTTCTTTTTCCTCTTGCCCTACTAACAATCCAGCATGGGTTTTCATCTTTGAAATAGCGGTGCATTTTTTGTAAATCAAAATAATAGTTTCGTCTTGGGTGTGCGTCTAGGAATACACGTGCAATTGAGGTTAATCTTTGCTGCCCATCAAGCACATAATATGATTCACTTGTCGGTTCATCAAATCCACTACAATTAATTTCATCGCCAACTTTTGGTGGATAGGTTGCATCCAATTTTCGTGATTTCAAGGGGACTTCTTCATTCTTACCCAAGATAAGAAGTGAGCCAACGGGATAATTTCTAGCGATTGAATCTACAAGTAACCGTGTTTGTCCTTCCTTCCATGTGAAATCCCGTTGAAACTGGGGGATCAAAAAATGTCCGGCCCGGATCTTTTTTAATAATTGGCTTATATCGAAATTAATTGTTTGCATGGTATGTATTTACTCTCTTCATCCATTTTATGTAAATTGTCATTTTTTCGTAATCCAACTACAGGTAGACAGTAAATCCCTGTGATTTTATAAGAAAATCTGCGGAATAACAGGCAATCGATTTTCTCGATTCGTTGCACATTTCAATGAATTTAGTCTAGCACCATGGTCGGGTGGATTACACCACTTTGTTTCATGTTGCTTTTAATCCTTCTGCTTGCTTGTCATACCTTCCATAAAACGTTGAAGTATCGTATTCCTCACAACCTTTTGAGTTGCGAAATTCTTTTTTTATCAGTGTGTTAACAGGTGTCATCTAATCTACTAAACAAAGCTGAGGCTCGCGCTTGGGGTGCTCCATGAGGAGCCGTGGCACCCATTCCACCAAGCGCTCTTCACATAGCTCTATACCCATTACAAAAAACATTCATGCTGTTATATTAAATCCAAGGATTTGAATGCCGTTATTCGGTGTGGCCCATTAAAATAGGATGGTTAATGCATGGCACCTTATGTTAAGTCGCGTGTTCCCTCAGTCACTTTGGCAGCCTTGCTGGGATGGGCTGTGCTCTTTTGTGTTAATGCCGATGCGGATACAGGCGCAGGATCGGGGATATCACTGACTAGCAGCGAGGTGGCGGCCAAGGGGCAGCAGCAGGTGTTGGCCAATGTTTCGGCTTTTGGGCGTTACTCGCTAGTGGCTGAGAGTGAGCAAGGCGTGGCTTTGCAGTTTGTTGACCGCATGGCGGGGCCAGGGGAGGTTGTCGGTCAGGCGGGCAGTGTGGATGGTCGGCTGGATCTGTTCTTGGAGTCGGGCGAGTATAAGGTGCTTAGCTATGGGCATGAGGCGGGCAAAGGTACCGCTAAGCTGGCAGCACATAGCTATCAGGAGTTACACCCTAAGCCACCGCGCTTGGTTGAGCTGAAAGATATTCATAGTGAGCTTAATGATTTTCAGCAGCGTTCATATTGGTTAGAGGTTAAACAACAGCGCTACGTGGCCATCGAGGCGGCGGGTCGTAGCTTGGGTGATCTGCGACTGTGGAAGGACGGTAATTGGCTGGTCAATGTTGAACCCCGTTACCAGCAATTGGATGCAACCCCTGGACAGCCACTCTCTTCCTATCAACTTGTTGCAAAGCTACCGCCGGGTTTTTATCTTGTGACCGCTTACGGTGGTCGCTCTCAGCCTTGGGCAGAGCAGAGTGATGATCAGCCGCTACATATTCGTTTTGGTATCCCTAAATTAGATGAGGCCGGTCGGCGTTTTGCGAAGGTGAGCCCATTTGGTGTTGACCGCTGGCTGGTACCACATAAGGCCAATTATTTTCGACTGGAGCTGCCCAAGGCGACCCAGGCAAAGCTGGCGGTGGGAAGGTTCGATGAGTCTGAGCCGTTTGACGATCCTTACACCTCTCGATTGATCACGAAAACGTCATCACCCCCTGTAGTGGAGATTGATCATCGCGTGGGACGGGAGGGTTACTCCATGGTGATGGTCAGCGCCGATGCCGATCAGCCCTATATATTGCAGCAGTTTGAAAGCCAGTCTCAATATAGCTTTTCTACGCTAGGTAATTATTGGGTAAGCTCGATTCACTCGGGTACTGCGCAGGATTCTGTTGATGCGACCTCGATACTGACTAAACGCCCTTATGGTAAAAAAGAGCAATTTGAGGCTTCACAAGCGATTGTTCTGGGTAATAATCGTCAATGGCATCGACGTTTTAATCTACTTGATACCATGACACTCTATCTAGAAGTGCCTCGGGCGGGTCAATACACCATTAGTGGAAAAGGTGAGGGGGTTCGCGGTAAGTATCGGGTGGAGCCGTTTCTTACATCACGACCTAGAAACTATCGTTCGCCGCCATTTGAGGCGAGTGGTCATAGCTGGAATCTGGATGCTGGCTTTTATGTCTTAACAGTAAGGCCGGAAAAGAAAGGCATTCTTGAGCTATCGATTATGCCCCAGGGCAGTTATGTGGATACGCAGCAGGCCAGTGCTGATTCGGTTGCCGCCTCGACACGTTACCCCGCGATCTCTGTAGCAAACCGTGACCGCTATAATCTGTATATAAATCAACAACCGGGTGTTAAGTCAGGGGTAGTACTGCGCCGCTTACCGATAGATTTATCCCGCTCGCTGCCGGTTTCATTGAGTAAGAATGAAACCCTAAAAATTCCTGTGAATGTGCCAAAGGATGGCATTGTTCAGCTCCAATCCATCTATGGAGAGTTGATACCGATCTCTGTTGATGGCAATCAAAAATCTCAAATTCAGCAGGTAAAGGCCGGTAAATATACCGTGACCTTGGCCAACCCTCAGCAACAGACCGAAAGCTATTCACTACAGTTTATTGCGGATGAATTGAACCCTAACACCCCACTTCCTGAGTTTTCGGTAAAGTTGAATACGTTGCCGAACTACCCCGTTTTATCGAGTGGCAAACCACTCTTTTTTGATCTAAATCGTAACAGTGAAGCCACCTACAACGTACAGGTTGATAAAGCGTCGTTATATCGCCTTGAGAGTAGTGGGCTGCTGAATACATCGGGCATTGTCCGCACTAAAACCAATCCTTCATTGGTTAAACAGCACGCCAATGGCGTGGGAAGAAACTTTCTCGTTCAACAATATCTGCGTGAAGGTAGCTACCAGCTGACGGTGAGTACCGAAGGGAAATCGGCGGGTCATATGGGGTTGTCGCTCCAGCATGCCAAATTGATTGAGGGGGGCGTGCTGGCGATAGGAGTTCCGGCCCGTTATACCATTCCCGAAGCACAGGGGCTTTCCTATGGCTTTGAGATTACAGAGCCGGGTAATTATCGTCTTCGTGCACTGGGCTTAAAGCAAGTTCGTAATATTCGTTTGGAAGATGATGATGGATGGCCGTTGGTGAAGCCGGGTATTAGAGGTGATTTTACCCATCATTTTCAAGCGGGCAGTTACCGAGTCATTATTCCACCCAATGCAGTGGAGACACGTGCGTTGACCATGATTGAGCGGGTTGCGGATGAAGCAAAATATAGCGGCCATGGCCCCCATGACCTTCAGATTGGCACGGCTGTTCACCATGTATGGAAGGAGCCAGCGCTAAATTTTGCTGAAAAACGCGAGCCGGATCAGTGGCAGTTTAATCTGCTGGCAGAGGCTGATGTGAATATCTCTTTGAATAATGAAATGCAGGGGAATTTGTACGCGGTCGAGCAGCAAAAAATCGTTGCCGAGGTCAATTCGCTTAAGAGCTGGCAAGGTAAGCTACCAGCTGGAATGTACCGGCTGGATGTCACCAATGGGCGTAAAAACAACCATGTTGAATACCAGCTGAATATCATCGCTGATCAGCTGCTGCCTGGTCAGCAACGCATGGTGGCTTTACCCGCAGATGTCGCGTTGTCGGTGGGGCAGGGCAGCTTGCTGGAGCTAGGTTCATTTGGCACGGTGGATGTACGAGCGCGCCTATATGATGCGGATAATACGCTGCTGGCGAAGAATGATGATCGTGATCACGATTGGAATTTCTTTATTGCCCGTAAGCTGAACCCAGGGCAATACCGCCTGCGACTTGATGCCATGGGAGAGTCATCGGGGCAAACCAAGCTGTTTATGAATACCCCGGATGAGATTGCAGAGTCACCACTGGCACTGCCAGCTAAACAGACCATCAGCGATGATGCGTTGCATACCTTTCCCTTGGAGATTCCGCTAGGGGAAGAGTTGCTGGTTATCACTGCGGATTCCGCAGATACCGTCGGCATTACCGTTGAGGTAAACCGAGGTGAGGGGTGGCAGTGGGGCGGGACATCGGTTTCAAATGCGGCTCATGTACTGATGCCGCTCTCTGGTTTAGGCGATACCCAATATCGTTTACGTCTATGGTCAATCGATAAGCGTGGGGCTGAGATTGCCTTGAATGTATCGGCAATGACCCCAAAGCCTGCTCAAGAAAAATCGGGCAAAATCACCATGCCGGTAATTCGTCACGGTGAGCAGCGTATCGCCATTGCGGCATTGAATCTAAAGCGGCCCGGTATCATGCGTGTGGCGGCGGATAAAACGCTAACTTGGAGCGCAGACCACCATTCAGCGTTACAGACTCTGAGAGGGGGAAGGGTCGCAGTTACTGGCACAAGCTTATGGCTCGCTCAGCCACTATCAGCGAATGAGAACAGTGCTAAGGTAGCGATTGAGCGAATTCAATTAAGCGATGCGCCACAACGTGAAACACAGTTTATTATTGCGGGGGATAACATCGCTACGATTGATATCAATGCGGCTAACCGTGGCCCATTGTTGCTGGTCGCAGAGTCTCGTTCGGGTGTGCCGGGGGTACAGTTGGGTGAGAGTGCAGATTATCTAAATAAAGGTGTCACCCAGGCCACTTCATTATCATCAACCATTGCTGTTTCACTAGAGGCTGTGGCGCGTGCTCATGTGTGGAATGCCGGTGCCAATGATGATAATCAGAGTGACTTTTTTGAGGTGAGTCTATCGCAAACAAGCTTTAAGAGCTCAGCTGCTGTCACCCTTGAACTTGGCCGTAACCCCATCTCGCTCGCGGCAAAACAGGCAAAGACATTTACCTTGCCCGCAGGCGATAAACTGCTGCAACTGGTTTTACCGGCTAATACGGCAGCTATATTTTCCACCGGCGGACAAGTGCTAAGTACCCATTGGTCGGGGGATGATGTGTTGAATGAGTGGGTAGATTCAGCGGCTAGCCAGTTAACCCTGCTTCACCGCTCCAATGAAGCGGCGGTTGCTCAGCTTGAGGTCAGCAAACAGGTTGCACCCTCAGCACTGAAGTTAGGCGATATTTTGCAGAAGCGATTCGCCTCATCCGGTGTCACGCGTATTGAAGTCGTTAAGCCAGAAACCGGCGCTTATCGTTTGCATGTACGAGGTGATGTGCAAGCTCTGTTGCAACAAAATGATGGTGCCATATTGCAAGGGAATAATATCGCGATAAGTGATTCAGGCTCGTTAGTATTACGGCATCAACCGGGCTTGGTGTTGGCCTGGCTAGAGAGCGTTGAGAGTGTTGAAAACGCAACCACTATCGGCAAGGTGGTCACGCTGCCATCCGATTTTTCATTACAGGGTGAGAGTGAGCGGCTTGAGTTTTCATTTGACCAAGCCACCACCTTGCATGTGCGTAGTGATGTTGCCGTGATTTCAAGGTTGAATTATCCCAATGGCAAGCAGCGCATTGATGCTTATCCTCAAGGCATGAAGGTGGATCTATTAATACCTGCGGGCAAGACTTCACTTAGCTTGCGGCCAGTGGCCAATACGATGCTTTCTGGGCATATGTCACTCACGAGCAGTGATGTGGAAACGATCAAGGAAGGGAAGGGGCCAATCTCTATTCTAGGGGCTGGTAATTCCCGTATATATCGCTTTACCGTTCGCCAATCGGGGTCATTAGGCATCGGGGTTCGGGCCTCCTCTGGGCTGGTCAATGCACATCTGATGGATGAAGCGGGGCGTGTGATTAGCAACGGGGTCGTGCAGATGCCAGAGTTAGCCGCGGGCGATTACTACCTTGTAATAGAAGCTCCAGCGGACAGCATGCCGATGACAGTACAACCGGTATTGATTGGCCTAGAGCCAGCAGATAGCGGACCACCTCAGGAGGTGATTCGAGATTACCTTGAAAAAGCTGGCATTAAGATGGATGAAGAAGGGAGTGCCCAATGAGCGGCTCGATTAAATTTGGTCATACTTTTGTATTCGCGATGGTGATGCTGCTCAGCATGACGAATTCCCATGCGGTAGAGCAGCACTTAGGCGAACATCTTGCTGTTCCCCCAGATGCCACAGTGGAGCGGCCTCAAGGTGCACAAATTATTCCCGAGCAATTTCTTCGCAGATGGGACCCGGTAACGATCTTTTTTGATAGCCGTGTTGGCCCTGCGGAACCTGCCCCAGAGGATCATCCAGAAAAATATGTGAGCATGATGCCTGCACACCCAGGCGTTTACACGTGGCTCAATAGTACAACACTGCAATTTCGGCCTGTTGAGCCCTGGCCTCCGCTCACCGAGTTTAGCTGGAAGGTAGAAGGTGATACTCAACAACTAACCACATTGATGGCACCACCAACCTCAACCTTGCCCAGTGATAATGCGCTCGACCTACAGGCGGTAGAGACCATCACCCTTACATTCCCTGAGCCACTGGACACGGCAACCTTGGCAGAAATGGTCAAGATTGAGCTGATGCCGTTGCCTGGAGTTGGTGGTGATCAGTCTCGCTGGCTGGACCAGCAGGACTTTGAAATAAAGGTGATGGAGCGTCAGCAACGCAGTGATCAAGCGGGCTATATTTTGCTGTTGAATGAGGCGATTCCCTCGGCAACCCATGTTGTAGTGCATCTGAGACTCTCATTGGAAGATGATATTGAGCAGTCATTTAAACGCATCAGTTTTTCTACCGCTGAGGCCTTTCGCGTCACGCGTTTTGGTTGTGCCAATAATCTCTATCCAACCGCGCCGGGGGGGATTCATTACACCCCAGAGCAATCGATTCAATGTAATGCCAATAATCGCGAGATTGAGGTGCAGTTCTCTGCACCACCTCAAAATGGTGGGCCGATTGCAGCGCGCAACTTAGTACGTTTTACGCCAGCGGTTGAGGGCTTGGAGTTTTCTAGCTATGGCAATCAACTTTCCATTAAAGGTAATTTTAAATCAGACACCCTCTACCGCGTAAGCCTGCAAGATGCCCCTTTACTGGATGAATATCAGCGTCCGCTGGAGTTTTCAGGTAGCAGTGAGCTATATCTCCATTTTCCCGCAAAACATTCATTCATCAGCTGGGAATCAAGCCAGGGTATTGTTGAGCGATTCGGCCCACAAATGGTTCCCCTGAAAGGGCGCGGCTTCGATCGACTTGATCTGCGCATTTATCCCATTGACCCAATAGACCGCTCATTTTGGCCATTTCCCGCTCAGCCGGTGGTGGTCAACGAAGCCAATCAGCCCGCTGGGCCGGGAGAGTTACCCAAGCCATTTTCAACGGCGACTCGTAATATATACTCCCACGAGTTAACCACACAGATTGCCGCATTAGGCTCACCGGTAATCTCTGAGCTGGTTTCACTGCCTCTCTCACGGGATGGCGGTGCGGCCAATTTTGGTTTGGATCTTTCGGACTATTTTACGCGTATCAAAGGCAAGAAAAATCCTGGCAGTTATTTGGTTGGTCTGCGCCAGTTGGATGGTTCCAATCAACGTTCATGGATCCGTGTTCAGGTGACAGACCTTAGCTTAACGGTGATAGAGGAGGTGGATGCCGCACGTTTTGTGGTGACCTCTCTCAGTAGTGGCAAGCCTGTTGCCAATGCGCAGATATCAGTGGAAGGTTCCAATCATAAAGGTGAGTGGGTTGTTATTGAATCAGGCCATACCGATGGTGAAGGTGTGTTTACGTGGCTGGCGACTGATTGGGGTAAACGTTACTACAGTAAAAAAACAATCCGCCGTATTGTGGTGAAAAAAGGCGATGATAGCTTAGTGCTTGATCCTGCCAATGCCCCGGATCAATACAGTGATAACTACTGGGGACGAAGCTATCAGCCTTGGTTGGCTTGGGTCGGTGAATCCACAGCGAACCGGGAGGATAAGCCTGAGACCTTATGTCATATCTTCACGGAACGCCCTATCTATAAACCGGAAGAGGCGGTGCATATTAAGGGCTATATTCGTGATCGCCATAAAAACCGAATTAGCCTGGCGAACAAACGAGGTCAAATTTTGGTATATGGTCCGGGTGGACGTGAGTGGCGTTACCCGTTGATCTTGTCGAGGCTTGAGGGCTTCTATTATAAGTTTAACGAAGAGAAGTTACCCACCGGTAGCTATCGAGTTGTTGTGGAGCTTGAACGCCATGGGCGCTGTGGTGAGGTGGTATTTAAAAAAGAGGCCTATCGAGTCCCGCGCTTTGAGGTGGAGTTAAGCAGTCCCGATATAGTTTCACTCGATGATAAATTTAACGTTCAGTTGAGTTCGCGTTATTACGCTGGAGGCCAGGTGGCAGGACAGCCGGTGCGTTGGCGTGTTACCCAGTTCCCCTATACCTGGTCACCGAAGGCGATAGAGGGCTTCTATTTTTCATCCGATGGACGTTTTTCAGGCCGACAAAACTTCCGCGCTTCACCGGTTATCCAACGTGAAGGGGAAACTGATGAAAATGGCTCTGCACAAATTGAACTCGATCCGACGGTAGAACCAACAGCACAGCCTCGTAGCTATGTGGTTGAGGCGACGGTGGTGGGTGCCGATGATCAAACGGTGACCAATACCCGTCGTATTGTGGCGCTTCCTCCTCTGGTATTGGGCCTTAAGGCACCTCGCTATTTAAAGCAGGCAGATTCCGTCACACCGGAAGTGATTGCGTTGGGTCATGACGGTGAATTGATTGCTGGACAGCCGATTAACTTAAAGCTCTCAAAACGGCAGTGGCACTCTCATCTGCAAGCGACCGACTTTTCATCTGCCAATGCTAAATATGTTACCGAAGTGGTGGATGAGGTGATTAGCGAGACCACCTTGCAAAGTGGTGAGCAAGCGATCAAGCAGAAGCTGCAACTACAGGGTGCGGGTGTCTATATTATCGAAATTGAGAGTCGGGATCGTTTAGGTCGTGTGCAGGTGGTTTCAATCGATTTTTATGCTGGCGGAGATGAACCTGTTACTTGGTCAAGGCCACCTTCAAAGGTTTTTACGGTGACGCCTGATGCAAAAAATTATAAGCCTGGCGATAAAGCTACCTTAGTGCTGGAGAGCCCATTCCAAACGGCGCGGGTATTGGCCATTATTGAAGGGCCGGATGGTAATCGATATGAGTGGCTGAATGTGCGAAATGGCGCTGCCTCATTTGAGGTACCAATTGAAAAACACTACACCCCAAGAGTGCCGGTGCATTTTGTATTAATGCGTGGCAGGATGAGCAGTAACCTCACGGCGAGCAGTTTAGATTTGGGTAAACCTACCACCTTGGCAGCGACCACTTGGTTGCAGGTTGAGCCTGTGGCTCACCGTGTCGAGGTGGCACTAGATCATGCCAAGAAAGCACAACCGGGTGATGTGCTGGATGTCACGATTCATCTAACAGATAAAGAGGGGAAGCCTCTGGCGGGTGAAGTGACACTATGGTTGGTTGACCAGGCGGTACTGGCGTTGGGTAAGGAGCAGCGCCTTGATCCATTGTCTGATTTTATTACCTCTCGCTCATCACGCATGGTGTTGCGTGATACCCGTAACCTTGCCTTTGGTCATTTGCCGTTTGCAGAACAGCCCGGTGGTGGTTTTGCCGACATGCTGGAAAAGTCGATGCTGGGCCAGGCTGTGGCGGATAAGGTTACGGTTCGTAAAAACTTCAGTTCTGTTCCTTATTTCAATCCGACCATACCGGTTGGTAAGCGCGGCACGGTTAAAGTGAGTGTGCAGCTGCCAGATAATTTGACGGTGTTTAAGCTGCGCGCTAAAGCGGTTAGCAATGAAGATCGCTTTGGTTATGCTAAAAGTGAGGTTGCGGTACGCCTACCGGTAATTGTGCAGCCTTCGCTGCCACGTTTTGTCCGTCCTGGCGATAGTTTTGTCGCGACCGCGATTGGCCGTATTGTCGATGGCGAGGGTGGTGCCGGACGTGCAGAGGCTATCGTTGAAGGCTTGGAATTAGAGGCGGGTAATCAACAGCACTTTGAGTGGCAAAAAAATGTTCCTCAAAGAATCGACTTCAAGATGCAGGTACCGTCCCCAGGTTATAATGAAAAGGGTCAAACGCGCTATGATGAGGTCTCCTTTACCGGTGTAGTAGAACGCAGCGCTGATGGTGCGCGGGATGCCTTCCAGGTGAAGTTGCCGCTACGGCCAGATCGCAAGCCGGTTATTGAACGGGTGCTTAGTGAAGTCGCGCCACTCGCATCATTAACGCTGCCGGCTGTTGAAGAAGAGGTTAGGCCAGGCACGTTAAAGCGTTCGTTGCTAATTTCGGATCAGCCTGCCTTAATCTCGATGGCGGCGGGTTTGAACTATCTAATGGAGTACCCCCATGGTTGTACCGAGCAACGCTTAAGTCGTGCGCGTGCCTATGTGGCCATGGATCGTTTTCGTGATCTGTTAACCGCTTCCCGCGATCATCAGGATATTGTTCATACTGTTGAACAGACTCTGCAGTGGTTTGAAGGTGTTGTGGACTCAAATGGCTTGGCGGGTTATTGGCCCGGTTCAAAAGGCTACGTCTCACTCACTTCCTGGGTGGTGCAGTTTATGGTGGAAGCCCGTGCGGCGGGTTATCAAATAAATGAAAACCTATTGGATAAAATGACCACTGCATTGCGCAAGTCACTACGCTCGGATTATAAGTATTTCATCAGCGGTGAATCTTATACAGAGCGTACCATGGCGCTTTGGGCGCTTGCCGCAACGGGTGAAATTGATGGTGCCTATGCGGCGGAGTTGGTACGTAAAGCCAACTACTTGAGCTTAGAAAGTTTGGCACAAGTGACGCGTGTATTGCATGAGAGCCAGGCGCAAAGTGAAGCGATGTTGGATGATCTGGATAAGCGGCTATGGGATGGGCTGGTGTTCAGGCTGTACCAGGGCAATGAGGTCTACGGCGGTTTGCAAGGGAGTGCCAGCAGTCGAAATCGCTTAGTGCTGCCAAGTGAAACACGCACCGTAGCAGAAATATTGCGCACCACTCAGGCCACCTCTAGCGACGACCCGCGCACCCAAAAGCTGGTTGATGCCTTGGTGATGCTAGGTGAGGGGAATGGTTGGGGCAGTACCAATGCTACCGTCTCTGCGCTGTTGGCACTCAATGATTACATTGACCCGGCTAATCCAAGTGGCGCAGCTGGGCCGTTGCAAAAACTGAATATCTCGCTGGATGGTGAGATTCAAAATCATACTTTGGGTGAAAGCTCCCGTCTATTAACACTGCATGGCCAAAAGGGTGATGGCATCGAAGTAACACGACTGGCAAGTGATAATGATAGAACGTTGTCGGTACGGACGGAGACCCGGTATCTGCCGGTTGAAGATGGCAGCTATGTACAACCCAAAGCGAAAGGGTTTGTGGTTAATCGTGAGTTGCTAAAGGTTGTTGCTGAAGGGGAACCGATGCAGCGCACCGCCTTAAGCCAAGGTGGGGAAATGCTTTCACTACAGGTGGGTGACGTGATTGAAGATCACATTGAGGTGGTCAATGCGGTAGATCGCACCTTTGTTGCCGTGGTAGTGCCGATTGCCGCCGGCATGGAGCCGCTTAATCCTCGTTTAGCTACCGCGCCACCTGAAGCAAAAGCCGAGGGTACGATAACCCTAGAGCCGAGTTACAGTGCGTATATGGATGACCAGGTGGCGTTCTATTACGATAGCCTGCCTAAGGGCAACTATCACTTTTACTTCCGCACACGGGCAACGATTCAAGGGGTGTTTATCCAACCTGCCGCCTATGCCGAGATGATGTATGAAGAGGCGGTGATGGGGAATTCTGCGGGGGCTAAGGTGAGCATTGAACGGAAAGTTGAATAGCTCATAATGTCGTACCGTCTATTTCTCTGGCGCAGTTTATTGGCGCTATGTGGTGGCATGTTCATTATTGCGTTGCTGCTTGTGTTGATTGCCTGGGACCGTTCAAGCTTAGAATCGCCTGATGGCAGTTACCTGCTATTTGATCGCCAGGGGAGTTTCTTGGCAGAGCTCGGGCACGATGAGGATGATGGTTACGGCTACTGGCCGATTGATCGTCTTCCTGACCGTGTAGTGAGTGCAACGCTCGCCATTGAGGATAGACGTTTCTGGTATCACCCAGGCATTGACCCTATCGCGGCGGTACGTGCTGGCTGGCAGAACGTCAATAGTGATACCCGTGTCTCTGGAGCATCGACCATTGCGATGCAAGTGGCACGTATGCAGCGGCCGGCTAATCGCAATTTGCTTAGTAAAGTCCTTGAGGCCTCAACGGCGCTGATGATGACCGCGCGTCATGGTCGTCATGAAATACTCTCCCATTATCTGCGACGGGTTCCCTATGGCAATAACAGCCACGGTATTGCCTATGCGTCGCGTCGCTATCTCGATAAACCCGTAGAAGATTTGAGTTGGGCTGAGATCGCCTTTTTGTCAGCAATTCCTCAATCCCCATCACGCATGAACCCATTTAATTACGATGGAAGAAAACGTGCCATCGAACGGGGGAAGCGGATACTGGCGCGTCTGCATGTTCAGCAAGTGACCAGTGATGAAGAGCATGAGCTTGCCATAAAGCAGATTAGTGCCCTCTACATTCCCCATCGGCAGAGGCGTAGTGTGTATGCTATGCATGCCATCTTGAAAATTGAGAAACTACTACAACAAGGCATGCTGGGTGAGTTTGAAGGTTACATGCTGCAAACTAGCTTGGATCTCTCGTTGCAGAATCAATTGGTCACCATGACCGATAGTATTCTTGAGCAGCGCTGGAGAAAAAAAGGGGCGGGTAACGCTGCGGTTATCGTGCTGGATAAAAATAGCTCAGAGGTATTGGCTTGGGTTGGCTCGGGTGACTACTTTGATGACCGCTACGCTGGCTCAATCGATTATACCCAAGTAAAACGATCGTCCGGCAGCACCCTTAAGCCATTTACTTTCGCTTTAGCGCTGGAGCAGGGACATATCACCCCCGCTACGGTACTTGCAGACATACCGGTATCGGGTGTGCCAGTTCGTAATTCCGATGCTCATTTTCTGGGGCCGTTATTGCCCAGACAGGCCTTGGCGAATTCACGTAATGTGCCCGCTTATAACTTAGTTCGTACCATTGGCATGAATGATAACTATGCCTTGTTGCAACAGCTGGGACTGCATCAATCAGAAATGCCGGCAAGCCACTATGGTTTAGGTATCGCTTTGGGTGCGTTACCTGTATCGCTTGAGAATTTAGTGCAAGCCTATAGCGTACTTGCCAATGACGGTAACCTAAAAAAGATTAGCTGGCTAAAACAAAACACCGAGCTGAAAGGGAAGCGGATTTTTTCAGAAGAAACCACACGGCTGGTAACGCTGTTTTTATCAGATGCAAATGCCCGCCTGCCTAGCTTCCCCCGTATGGGTACAACGGAATATTCTTTTCCTGTCGCATTAAAAACAGGCACCTCGCAAGGCTATCGTGATGCCTGGACGGTGGCCTATTCAAGTCGTTATATAGTGGGCGTCTGGACCGGTGATCCGGATAACCAACCGATGAAGCGTTTGGGTGGCGCGGGTAGTGCGGCAGATCTAACCCAGCGAATTGTAATGTCACTACATGACGATCAACGCCATGGCATGCACGACCTTTCATTCCCGCCGCCTGATGGATATACACAGGTAAGCCTGTGTAGCAGCAGTGGTAAATTGGCGAGCGATGCTTGTGATCGAAGCTATCAAGAGTGGCTAACACCCGAGCAGATTCCGCAACAATACGACCAGAGCAGCCAACGAATTTTGGTCGACAGCCGCACGGGCTTACCTGCTGACCGTGATACCCCAGAGGCATTCCGGCAGATACAACGTGCACGGAATCTGCCACCACAATATGCGCTCTGGGCAGAGAAGGAGGGCATGCAGAACATCTCGCAAAGCACAGTTATGGATAGCAGTGGGATAGAAAGTGAAGTGAAAAATATTTCATTAGATATCGTTTCACCCAAGGATGGTGCGCGCTTTATCCGCAACCCAGAAATGCCACAGCAGGCCAGTAGTATTGAATTGAATGTCTCACTTAATCAGACTATTCCGCAGGTGGTTTGGTATGTGAATAATGAGCCTTATCAAATCAGTGATTATCCTTATAGTGCGCGGATGAAGCTTGAGGTGGGGGGGTATGTGATTCAGGCTAGAGTGCCCTTTACGGATGAAGCTTCTGAATCGGTTCGGGTATATGTTGAATAACTATCATTGACTCCCAATTTTTAATCTTCTTGATAAGCAACCAGCCCAGTAGGGTGAGGGGAGTCCAATTATCTCTCCATCGCAATCAGCGATTGAAATTCGAGTGCGGGCTGATTAGCTGTTAGAATTGCGACTTCTCTTTTTTATTATGAGCGTCTTTATGGGTCTACAGATAACAAAAACGCTGAATATAAAAAAGAGTTTGCACCCGAGAAACCGTCACCGTGGTCATTATGATTTCAATCAATTGGTAGCGGATTGTCCTGAACTGGCTGGTTTTGTTGTACCAAATCGATATGGTGATTTATCTATTGATTTTGCCGACCCTACTGCGGTCAAGGTGTTGAATCGGGCGTTGTTACAGCACTTTTATGGGGTGGTTGGCTGGGATATTCCCGAGGGGTTTTTATGCCCCGCCATTCCTGGTCGAGCTGATTATATCCATGTTGTCGCGGATCTATTGGCTGAATCTAACCGTGGTAACATTCCCCACGGTCATCGTGTGCAAGTTTTAGATGTGGGTATGGGGGCTAATTGTGTCTATCCATTGATTGCTCAATATGAGTATGATTGGCACGTTGTTGGTTCCGATATTAACCCGCAGGCGATTGAGGCAGCGCGGAAAATTGTCGCTGCGAACCCTGCTTTATCGACGGCGATTGAGTGTCGTTTACAAACCTCATCGTCAAATATTTTCCATGGCATCATTTCATCAGATGAAATCTTTGATATTACTTTGTGTAATCCACCATTTCATGCCTCAGAAGCGGATGCAAGTGCCGGGACGCGTCGTAAACTAAAAAATCTTTCTGGCGGAGTGGCACGTCAATCACGGAAACCCCAGCTCAATTTTGGCGGAAAAAATGCCGAGCTGTGGTGCAAGGGAGGGGAGCTGGGGTTTGTGCGCAAGATGATTAAGCAAAGTGCTGAATTGCCTAATTGTGTGCTTTGGTATAGCACTTTGATATCTAAAAAAGAGAATTTATCAGCGGTTTATCGCGCTTTAAAGAGGGTGAGGCCGCAGACAATACGTACTATTGATATGGCTCAAGGGCAGAAAGTGAGCCGTATTGTTGCGTGGAGTTTTTTGAATGAGTCACAGCGTAATGAATGGGCAGAAAAGCGCTGGCAGGAGTAGTTAGAAATCCATCTCGGTTGGTTGAGGGTTGGTTTACATAAAATAGGGTGAAGTGCACTTGTTAGTATGGTGGTTTTGAATGCATACCTTGAATGATCTTAAAGCGGGTAAGTTAGTGGGCCAAACTCGCGTTAAAATTGCGTGTGGCCTGAGTGAGTTTCCAGATGAATTGTTTGATTTGGCAGAGACGTTAGAGGTTTTGGATCTTTCGGGTAACCGTTTGCATTCTCTACCTGATAAGTTTGCTAGTTTTAAGAAATTACGGATTTTGTTTCTTTCCGATAATGAATTTGACGTGTTGCCTGAGGTGCTTGGTCAGTGTCCGCAGTTAAGTATGGTTGGCTTTAAGGCTAACCGTATTGCCTCTGTTCCTGCTTCGTCATTGCCAAAGATGCTGCGTTGGTTGATTTTAACAGACAATCGGATTGAGGCGCTGCCTGATTCAATTGGTGATTGTCGCCCATTGCAGAAATTGATGTTAGCCGGGAATCAGCTTAAATCATTGCCTAGGGCGATGGCGCAATGTGTGAATTTACAGCTATTACGCATTTCGGCTAATCAGATTGATGAATTACCTGATTGGCTTTTTTCGATGCCAAAGCTTTCATGGTTGGCTTTTGCAGGTAACCCTTGCTGTTGCCATTCACGAGCGGACCAAGCCTTGGAGGAGATTCACTGGAATGAACTGCATGTGAATGAGCTGCTTGGCGAGGGCGCGTCTGGCTTGATTTCAAAAGCTTACTGGCAGGATCATCATGACGTAGCGGTGAAGGTGTTTAAAGGGGCCATCACAAGTGACGGTCTGCCTGCCGATGAGATGGCGGCTTCGATCGCCGCAGGTCAACATGATAACTTGGTAGAGGTGTTGGGTCAGCTTGTCGGTCACCCACAAGAGAAGAGTGGGTTGTTGTTGTCGTTGATTGCTGATGACTTCAAAAACTTAGCTGGACCTCCAAGTTTGGACTCCTGTACACGAGATGTTTATTCTTCAGCGTGCGCATTTACGCTGCAAGAGGTGGATACTTTGATTACAGGTATTGCCTCTGCGGCGGCTCATTTACATGAGCGGAGCATCATGCATGGTGATCTTTATGGGCACAATATTCTGGTGAATGATCGGGCTGAATGTCTGCTGGGGGATTTTGGCGCAGCGACCTTTTATGGTGAGCAAAGTCCCTTGATATCTGCTGCGCTTGAACGTTTAGAGGTGAGGGCGTTTGGCTGTTTGTTGGAGGAGTTATTGCAGCGTGTTACAGAGCCAGATGACATGGGTAGCTCACCTGTGATTTTATCGCTACAGGCTTTGCTAACGGATTGTATGTCTAAAACACCTAGTCAGCGCCCTAGCTTTAGCACCATCTATGGGGTGCTTTTGAGTTTGAGGCTTGATCGCTCTAGGGTGCTTTCCAGCGCTTGAGGTAATCGAATATCTCCAGTGGTGAGGCTATGCTGCCATCGGCTTGCCACTGTTCTGGCTGTTCTTCGACGCCAATATAGCCAAAGAGTGCAATGAGGGTTTTCATTCCGGCACGATTACCCGCTTCGATATCCCGTTGATGATCGCCAATATAGAGGCAGTGCTGTGGGTCGTGCCCGGTTTTTTCACAGGCGTAATACAGCGGGGCGGGGTGTGGTTTGGCATGCTCAGCGGTGTCACCACTAACTACACAGGCTGCGCGCTGATCAAGCCCGAGTTCAGCCATTAATGGGTCGGTAAGCCACGAGGGTTTGTTGGTGACAACCCCCCAGGGTATGTCCTGCTGTTCTAGTTGGGTGAGTACCTCTTCCATGCCGGGGAACAGGCGGGTGCGGGCGGCTAAATTGTTTTCATAAGTCTCTAGAAAGCGCTGCCGTAGCTCATCAAAGCGGGGGCTTCCTGGCTCGATGTTGAAGCCAAATTGTATGAGTGCGTTGCCGCCGTGGGAGACCACTGGCCGTATCTCCTCAAAGGTCCGCGGCGCTTTACCTTGGCTGATCAATACCGCATTCAGTGCAAAGGCTAGATCCGGCGCAGTGTCTAGCAGGGTACCGTCCAAATCAAACAGGACGCTGTAGGGGGCCTGTTTAGATGTCATCGCGATTACAATACATCAAGTAGTTAACATCAACATCACTACCCAGGGTGTACTCTTTATTAAAGGGGTTATAGCTCATGCCAACGATATCTATTGGGGTGAGTTCAGCATGGCGACACCATTCGCTTAGTTCTGAAGGTTTGATGAATTTTTGGTATTCATGGGTGCCCCTAGGGAGCATATTCATCATATATTCAGCGCCGACGATAGCGAAGGCAAATGCTTTGGCGTTGCGATTGATGGTAGAGAGGAACAGCTGGCCACCTGGTTTAATCATTTTGGCACACGCTGCGATGACGGATGCTGGATCGGGTACATGCTCAAGCATCTCTAAACAGGTGACAACATCATATTGCGCCTCATGTTCCTCTGCAAAAGCCTCGGCAGTACTTTGTTGGTAATCCACGGTTTGACCTGATTCATAGAGGTGGAGCTTGGCGACCGTCAGTGGTGCTTCACCCATGTCGATGCCTGTAACTTCTGCTCCTCGGCGTGCCATCCCTTCAGAGAGTAGACCACCGCCACAACCGACATCTAATACTTTTTTCCCCGCCAGACCATTGCTGTGTTGCTCAATATAGTTGAGGCGTAGGGGGTTGATGTCATGCAGTGGTTTGAATTCACTATTGGCGTCCCACCAGCGTGAGGCGAGGGCTTCAAATTTGGCGATTTCAGCAGGGTCTATATTTTGTACGGTATCGCTCATAGTACTCTCTTTAATTAGTGGTGGGGCGCACTAGATAGCTTGTTTAGGCAAACGACTTGATTTTATCACGCCATTGCTGTGCCTGGGAGATCAATTCACTGCTATTGAGCGTGATCAACTGACGAGCCTGTAATAATTGTTTACCTGCGACCCAGACGTCGGTGACTTGATGGCGTGCAGCAGTATAGATAATTTGCGATATTGGATGATATACTGGCTGACTCTCTAATTGGCTAAGGTCAATGGCCGTCACGTCTGCGGCTTTCCCTATGCACAGCGAGCCGACTTCGTGATCGATACCCAAGGCTTTGGCACCCCCTAAAGTGGCCATTTCCAACACTTGATGGGCAGGTAAGGCGCTAGCATCGTAAGCGACTGCCTTGGCAAGCTGAGCAGTGCTACGCATTTCACTGAGCATGTCTAAGTCGTTATTACTGGCGGCGCCATCGGTACCGAGTGCTAGATTGATACCGGCTTCGTGTAGTTTAGCAACCGGGCAGAAGCCACTGGCGAGTTTGAGGTTGGATTCTGGGCAATGAACGACATTGACCCCCGTCTCTTTGATCAACTCAATCTCTTGTTCATTAAGCTGAGTCATGTGTACGGCTACTAGCCGTGGAGATAATAGTCCCAATTCATGCAGGCGTGCCAAGGGGCGTTTACCTGTCTTGCTTACTTCACCGCCAACTTCTTCATCGGTCTCATGAATGTGCATATGAATGGGCACATCTAACTCTTCTGCGTAGGTGAGGGCTCTTTGCAGGGGCTCATCGGAGACGGTATAGGGCGCGTGAGGAGCAAGTGCGGTATTGATGAGGGGATGGTTACGATAATCATCATGGAGTGCGAGACCTTTCTCCAGGTACTCGTCACTATTTTTTGCCCAAGCGGTGGGGAAGTCGATTAAAATCATGCCGATGGTAGCGCGCATGCCCGCAGCACTGACGGCGCGAGCCGCTTGGTCGGGAAAAAAGTACATTTCATTAAAACAGGTGGTGCCACAACGTAACATTTCTGCCATCGCGAGTTGAGTACCAGAGTAAACAAACTCTTCGTTAACAAATTTGCTTTCGGCAGGCCAAATATGCTCCTGTAGCCAACTCATGAGAGGTAGATCATCTGCTAAACCACGTAATAAATTCATAGCCGCGTGGGTATGAGCGTTGACGAAACCCGGCGTCAAGGCATGTCCAGGGAGTGTGTGGTGGTGTTTTGCTTGATATTTTTCTGCTACACCGACGCTGGGCAGTAGATCTATGATGCGCCCTTGGTCTATAACTAAGGTATGATTTTCAAAAAAGGTATTAGCGGGTTCGACAGGAATAATCCATCCTGCATCAATGATTGTATCAACGTGCTGCATTTTTTCTTCCTTCGGTTTTGAAATAAGTGTAAATATATAAGGACTTAAGTGGAAGGAATAGTTTTGCTTACAAAGAAATCGACAGTGATGTTAAGTCATGACCGTTAATGTTCTGTTACTAGCTTGGTCTAGCGGCGGAGGGGCTGTGGTATATGACACCCTCTGCTAGTAAGCCGAGTATTCAGGCATTGACAATTAAGAGTCTGGTCAACTTTTTGTTGATACTTGCGCTTATTATTATGTTGATAGCCGGAATTAATTTTCGGGCATTATCTACGCAAGCTATTGAGAATCAAGCCTTAGCTCATGCCTCGCTGATTAGGGCAGGACTCACTGCCCATATGAAGGCAGGTATCATGGATAAACGTGGCTATTATTTAAATGAAATTCGCCAATTACATGATATTAATAGCCTAAAAATTGTTCGCGGTTCAGCGGTTACGGCCCAGTTTGGCCCAGGCCGTGAGTATGAAAAATCTACTGACGATATAACAGGCCGAGTATTTGAGAGTAAGCAGCCGCTCTTTATTATTGATGAATTTACTTTAACACCTACTATTCGCGCTGTTATTCCGTATGTTGCAACACACGACGGACGTCTGAACTGCCTTGGTTGTCATGAGGTAGAAGAGGGCACCGTGCTGGGTGCTGTGGATATGACGTTGGATGTCACACAATACCAACGCTGGGGCTTTGTCGTGCTGATTGGTATTTTGGTTACAACAATTATTTTTCTTGGGTTTATCTTACTCAATATGTTTAGTGCGATTCAAAAACATGTGCGGCGTCCTTTAGAGAGTCTGATTAAAAGTGCTAATCAGGCCTATCATCATCAACAACCTGTCAATACAGCGTCATTTCAAAGTCGTGAGTTTGTGACTGTGGTGGATGAAATTAACTTATTTAATAGTGATATTATCGCTCATCAAGAGATGCTTAAGCTGAAAAACAGTGAGTTGGAAGCGCTTAATTGTGAAATCGAGGGGACGCTGCGCGAGACAGTATATGCGATGGGGATGATTGAGGAGCAGCGTTCTAAGGAAACCAATAATCATACCAAGCGCGTTACTTTATATAGCCAGTTGATGGCGCAAAAAATAGGATTAACAGCGAGCGAGGTTGATCTCATTGGCTCAGCTGCACCATTGCATGATATCGGAAAAATCGGCATCCCTGATCATATTTTGCTTAAGCCCGGAAAATTAAATGAGTCGGAATATGATGTAATGAAAAGTCACGCCCACATTGGCTACACGATGTTAAGCCACTCTAATCGAGATATTTTGCAAGCGGCGGCCCTTATTGCCCTACAACATCATGAAAAATGGAATGGAAGTGGCTATCCACAAGGTCTTAAAGAAGATGGAATACATATTTTTGGGCGTATTATCGCATTAGCCGATGTATTTGATGCACTTTATTCTCCCCGTGTTTATAAACCTGCATGGCGCCTGGAGCGTGTAGTGCAAACACTGCAAGAAGAGCGTGGTCAGCATTTTGACCCACAGCTCATTGACCTTTTTCTTCGCGACATTGATGAATTTTTGGCGATATATAATCAATATCCTTCATATGCTGCAATAGCGGAGTCTTAGTCCAGTGCAATGTTATTGCCGAGCTTTAAATGAATAAGCCTAGCATTCAAAATATAACCCTTCGTCATATTGTTAACCTTCTTATATTGTTAGCCATTGTTACTGTTTTTATGACGGGTTATCACTTTCATCAACTCTCGCAAAAGGCACTTTATAATCAAGCATTAGTGCACGCCGAAATTGTTAAGGCAGGCCTAACTGCTCATATGAAGGCTGAGGTTATGCCTAAAAGAGACTATTTTCTTGAAGAGATTAATCAACTGGAAAATATACGCTCTCTGAATATCATTCGCGGTCCAGCAGTGATTAATCAGTTTGGTATTGGTAAGCATGTAGTAAACACGCCTAACAATGAAAACCGCAGTGTATTTGAAACATCTGAAGCTTTGTATATTCCGAATGAGTTTTCTATAACGCCGAGTGTAAGGGTGATTATTCCCTATATTGCAAGTAGCGAAGGGGTATTGAATTGCCTGATTTGTCATCAAGCTGAAGAGGGTGACGTTCTGGGTGCGATTGACTTGGTACTAGATATTAGTGGCTATATGCGTTGGTCATATCTGGTTTTTATTTCGATATTACTCATTTCGGTATGCTTCTTAGTGTTGATTTTATTTAGCGCTTCCAAGTCGATAAAAAAGAATATACAACAGCCATTGGAAAACCTTATTAAAGCCGCTCGTGAAGCATATCGACATAATCAGCCTCTCATTATTGATGACTTTAAAAGTAGTGAGTTTTGCGAGATTGCTAAAGAGATTAATCAATTTAATAGCAGTGTTTTGACTCAACAACACACTTTGCAGGAGAAGAGTCAGCAGCTGATACATCTCAACGAAGAAATAGAAACGACATTAAGAGATAGTATTTTTACTATGGGTGAGATAGTAGAGAAACGCTCCCATGAACCCTATAACCATACACGCCGTATTAGCGAATATAGTCGCTTGCTTGCAACATTGGCAGGACTGACTGAGCAAGAAGTTGAGACGGTAGCGGCAGCGGCCCCTTTGCACGATGTAGGAAAAATAGGTATACCGGATGATATTGTTCTTAATCCCAACACTTTAGATGACAAGCAGCAAATAATATTTGAACAACATAGCCTCATCGGTTACGCGATGCTAAAGCACTCTAAGCGAGGTATTTTGCAAGCGGCAGCGCTGGTGGCACTGCAACATCATGAGAATTGGAATGGATTTGGCTATCCAGTGGGGATGCTAGGGGAGCGGATACATATTTATGCCCGCATCGTTCGACTTGCAGACGAGCTTGACCAGCTATTAGCCTCTGAAAGCGGCCAACCCATTCGTCAAATATCTGAGGTGTTGCCCGTTATTTTGGAGCAATCAGGCACGGTATTTGACCCGCATTTAGCTAAACTGTTAATTGATAATGGCGGTGAGTTTTTCACTATTTATGAGCAATATCCACCCACTCAACATTAAGATAAGGAGCGGTTTTGTTGTATAACATTATCAAGCCGGATGAACGCCTCATCTATTTTCTCCAGAGGGGTATAGCAGTGTGGTGAGAAACGCAAACCGCCACCCCGTGCGGCACAAATTACATTGTCTTTCATGAGTGCTTGATAAAGTACGTCTGAGTCGATTTGGTTATGCTTAAACGTAACAATGCCCGCATGTCTTGCATATAGACTGGGGCTTAATAATTCAAGTTGCGGGTGTTGGTTAATTTTTTCAATAAGGTAATCGATTCGCTTAGCCAACATGTTCTCTACGTTATCTAAGCCTATTTCCAGTAACAGTGATAAGCTGGCATGTAAGGCATGAATTGCCAACATGTTCGGGCTGCCGCACTCAAAGCGTCGTGCTGATTTGGCTGGTTGCCAGGCTTGGCGATTATAGTCACCCACTGCTTCCACCATGTGCCAGCCAAACTGCCTAAGTTGGAGTGTATTTAGGTGCTCCTTACGGCAATAAAAAAGTGCTAAGCCTTCTGGCCCCAGCATCCATTTATGTCCATCTGCCATCACAAAATCAGCTTGAATTGCCTGAACATCAAAGGATTGAGCTCCGAGGCTCTGTATTGCGTCAACACAAAACAGGATGTTGTTTTCACGGCAAAATTTACCTAATATTTCTAGATTAACCTTCAAGCCACTCGCGTATTGCACTGAACTAATAGTTAGTAGGCGGGTATTTTTATCACACTGTGCGACCAACGCCGCTTCGGGGCTGCAATGTGTGTTGAGGTCGGCCTGTCGTAGCTCCACACCTTGCTCTTTCAATGATTCCCAGACAATACGATTTGACGGAAACTCTTGGTTGCTGCTAACAACATTATCGCCTGCTTGCCATTCAAGGCCATATGCTACGATGGATAATGCCTCCGAGGTGTTTTTTAGCAATGCGATCTCATTATAGCTTTTAGCGTTTATTAACTGCTGTAATTGATGGCGTAACTGACTCTCAACCTTAATCCACTCTAAATAATCACTTGCACCGCGAGTGAGGTTTTGTTCAGTGAATTGATGGACGGCTCGTGCGGTACGTTGTGGCCAGGGTGCAACAGCGGCATGATTAAGGTATACGAGTTGCTCTTCTAGAGGGAATTCTGCAGTGAGGTCGTAAGACATGAGGGGGTTATCCCATTTTATAAGCGTTCAGTTTAGCGAATAGTAATAAAGAAGGCCGCTATCTTGCGATAAGCGGCCTTTCTCAATGAGGTCAGGATCAATAACCGATTTTAAACATCTAAATCCATTGACTGTAACTCAGCCAAATATTGTCGAGTGAGTACTTTACTCTCCTCAACGGCAGGTTGGTCAAATGGATCTACGCCCAATAACTCACCTACCACAGCGGTTTCCATCTCCAGCAGTATAATTAACTCACCCAGTGCATATGCATCGCGATCTAATAGTGCAATTGTGCGATTAGGGCGTTTGCGATTGGTGTGAGAGGTACGTGTCGCCTTCATCTCAGAGATGAATAGCTCACCAATGGTATGGCCTGCAAGAGGGGCGATCGCGGGGATATCTTGAAAACGCATAGGAACACGTTGGCCTTCATAGCGCTGAGAAGGGTCGGTTAAAAAGGTGACGACTTTATCGTCAGGACCATCTAGCAATAGCTGTAACACAGAGTGCTGATCCGTCACGCCGTGGGCTTCCATGGGCGTAAGGCCGACACAATCACCGTTAGGATTCACCTTGCCGAGTGACTCAGCCCATAACTGGCGGAACCAATTGACAATTAATCTCATATTGTCAGAGTAGGGCATCATTAAGGTTATGGAGCGCCCCTTTTGTGCATGCAGATAGTGAGTAGCGCCGTTAAAAAAGGCAGGGTTATCTAGCATGCTATCTTCGGAACAGCGCTTGGCCATCGCCCGAGCACCTTCCATAAGACCATCTATATCAACACCAGAGATATAGGCAGGGAGCAGCCCTACAACTGAAAGCACCGAGAAGCGGCCACCTACTGGAGGATGTTCAATCACGGTAATGTTTAAGCGGTTGGCTAATTCATACATTGCGCCGTCAGTATTTTCTGTAATGATGAGGGTGTGATCGTTTACCTTTTCTTCACCCAACCAACGCTCCATGCGTGGTAGCACCGTGAGAAACTGGCTCAAGGTTTCAGCTGTATTACCTGATTTGGAAATGACCAGCAATAGGGTTTCACGCCAATCGATGCTATTTAGCTCGCGTAGGGTTGAGGGATCAACATTGTCGTAAAATTTTACTTTGTTACGCGGATTGTGGTGTCCAAGTGTGCGTAATAACATTTCACCACCCAGTGACGAGCCGCCAATGCCAAACACGACAGTGTTTTTGAAGTTGCGTGCAAACTCCTGCCCACGACGCTTGATCTCTTCAAGATCGGTGGTACGGGGAAGATTTAAAAAGTGGGGTGTTGGGCTGTTATACCACTCTTTGATTTTTTTACGCAGGTTGTCTAGTTGGGGTGAGAGTGCTTCGATCTCGTCGACCGAGATGCCATTGTTGCCAATCGCATCTTCAAAGAGATTAGCGTTGTTGATAGTCAGTCGTGAGATGTCGTTCACAATGTACTCCTCTAAATTTATTTGTTTTTTATCGCCTGCCATCAGCGTAGGGGTTAGGCTAGTTGATCCCAATTTATAGGCAAATCAGCGCTAATCTTTAGTTCCTCACAGCATATATTAGTAGGCCTATCTCTTGGAAGTAACTTTTACTCTATTTTACACCTAATAAAGCTGATAATTTTCCTAGGTTTTTAGCTATCTATTGCTTGTCAAATATTTATATGTAAGTTACTTGGCATTACTTACAGCTTGGCTTATGCTTATAGCGTATGTGGTGGTTTTGGCATGCTGGTGGTCGGTCGATGCGGCTTGTTGTTATAGCTCTGCGACTGAGTGTTGGGGTGGATCTTTAATCAGTGCGATATTACTAAGACTCGTTTTTTCTAAAAGGTAACAGTAAATGGCTACAGGTACAGTTAAGTGGTTTAACGAAACTAAGGGATTTGGCTTTATTTCTCAAGATGATGGTGGTGATGATGTATTCGTACATTTCAGCGCAATTCAGTCTGAGGGCTTTAAGACTTTGCCAGAAGGTTCTAAAGTCAGCTATGAAGTACAAAGTGGGCCAAAAGGCCCTCAAGCGAGCAACGTCGTTCCGCTTTAAGATCCCTTTCCAGGGTTTAATTAAACCTCATTTTTTAATGGGGTTTTTTTATGCCTGGGATAATACACCTGAGTGGTTATGTCGCGCGGGATTGAATCTGCATGTTTTCACCCCCAGGCTACAAAAAATTCGTAGCAGAGCCTTGAAGTAGCTAAGTTGTTAATTCGATTTCTTTCGTTTACGCCAGTTGTGGACGGTCATGATTCGCCAGAATAATTGAGCGGCGAAGTAACCTAGTATTGAGAATGTACTGGCGGCTAGAAAACATCCCAGTAAAAATGGCTCCATGACGCCACTTAGACTCTGAGTTAACCACTCCCAGGTGATTTCAAATTTAATATCTTGAGGGGGAACCCCCATAACCCACGCGCCGATTTTATAAGCAGCATAAAACATTGGGGGCATGGTAAACGGGTTACTAATCCAAACCAAGGTAATAGAGATGGGAAGATTAACTCTTAGCCAAATTGCCACGGCTGCCGCTATGAGCATTTGAAAGGGGATGGGGACGTACATGATGAACAGGCCAACGGCAACTGCTTTGGAAAACGAGTGGCGGTTAATATGCCACAAGTTGGGATCATGCAGATGCTCGCCAAGATGCTGGAGATACTTATGCTCCTTAATCTTTGAGTGGTGGGGCAGTAGGCGTTTAATAAATCTCCGGGGCATCTTACTTATATATCTTATAATTCGTAGTATGTTGGCGGCCTAGAGCCCGGCAAATATAGATTGATTTCTATATTTTGCAGGTCTAACGTATTTTTTATGGCCTGATTTAGCCATCCACTGGCCTATTATGCATATTTTTTGATGGATCGAAACCATGTTGGCACGGATTGCCCTTTTTTCACTCGGTATTTTATTCTTACAACAGTTACCCCTGCTTCCCTCTTTGGAGTGGCTTTTGCTGTTGCCACTGGTGTTATTTGCTGCTTGGCGGTGGCTGAGGTGGTCTTTTTGGGTATTACTCGGCATGCTTTGGTGTGGCGGACATGCTATCTGGTTGTTGCATTACGGGATTGATGCTCAATTTGAAGGTCAGGATTTGTTAGTGCGTGGGGAGGTTGTCTCCATCCCTGAAACCCGCGAGCATGGCCAGCGCTTTCTTTTTGCTGTTGAACCTGATGATGATCTCTCTCGTCCCTTGGGGCTTATTCAACTCAACTGGTATGGCCGTGCGCAAGCTGTGCAGCTTGGTGAGCGCTGGCAACTGAAAGTACGCCTGAAACAGCCGAATGGTTTTGTGAACCCGGGTGGTTTTGATTACGAAGGGTGGCTATTTCAACAGCGGATTCGTGCCACAGGTTATGTGCGTGCAGGCAAGGGTGATTATGATGAAAACCTACGTCTGAGTGGTCAGCAAGGCCATTGGCTTGATCGTCAGAGGCTTTGGCTGAGCCGACAAATTGACCGAGCACTGCCTGAGAGTGAATTTGTTGGCATGATTAAGGCGTTATCGATTGGCTTTCGTCAGCAGATGAGTGACGAGCAGTGGCAGGTTTTGACTGCAACGGGTACTAACCATTTAATGGCAATTTCCGGCTTGCACGTTGGCTTAGTGGCAGGCATGGCAATCTGGATGGTCGCTCGATTATGGCGATTTTCAGCATTACTCTGTCTCTATTTTCCTGCACGTAAAGCGGGAGCGATGGCGGGTATATTGGCCGCGCTGTTTTATGCTGCATTGGCGGGGTTTGCAATCCCCACCCAACGTGCATTGATTATGTTAACGGTAGCACTGGTTGGTGTGCTGCTGCAGCGTCAACTAAGTGTAGCGCCGATCTTGGCGATCGCTTGGTTGCTGGTACTGTTGCTTGACCCTTTCGCAACCTTGTCGATGGGTTTTTGGCTCTCTTTTTTTGCAGTGGCAATCATTTTGTACAGTATGGGCGGGCGCTCACATACGCGCTCTTTGGGGTGGCGTTGGGGCCGGGTACATTGGGTGATTAGTATTGGTTTACTACCACTGTTGGTGTTTGGTTTTCAGCAAGCGCCTCTCTACTCTTTTATTGCCAATTTTATCGCGGTGCCCGTGGTTGGGTTGTTGGTTGTACCGCTGGTTCTGCTCTCTTCTCTGCTGATGTACATTTATAGTGACCTGGCTGATGGGTTGCTGTTTGGCGTCGAGCTGATCTTTCAGTGGTTGTGGCCGTTGTTACAGATGATTGCGGCATGGCCAGCCGCACAATGGTTACAGCATCAGCCTCCATTATGGACGATGCTGTGTGCGGTATTGGGCGTGTTGCTGTTATTAGCACCTCGTGGATGGCCAGGGCGTTGGCTAGGGTTGATCTGGGTTGCGCCTATGCTGTGGGTGATGCCGCCCAGGCCTGCAGAGGGTGAGCTGTGGTTGACGGTACTGGATGTTGGGCAAGGGTTGTCGGTGGTGGTGCAAACCGAGCATTATAATTTGGTTTATGATGCAGGGCCCGTAGTTGGACGTTTGGATAGCGCTGAAAGGGTAGTTGTGCCCTATTTACGTAGCCAGGGTATTACTAAGGTTGATCGTGTGATAATCAGTCATGATGATAATGACCATTCGGGTGGTGCCAATTCACTACTGTCCGGGGTCGACGTTGATTTAGTGATGACCCCAGCGATTGAGCGTTTTATGGATGAGAGACATCAAACCTGTCGGGCAGGGCAATCTTGGCAGTGGGATGGGGTTACTTTTAAAGTGCTGCATCCGCTGCAGGTGGATGATTGGCGCAAAGATAATAACCGCTCGTGTGTTGTTAGAATTCAATCTGAAGGGGGACGCGTGTTGCTTCCTGGTGATGTCGAGCAGCGTGCGGAGAAAGCATTGGTTGATGAATATGGTTCAAATTTGAACAGTGATATTCTGCTGGCAGGACATCATGGTAGTAAAAGTTCATCATCTGAGCGATTCGTTGAGATGGTCTCACCAGACTACGTGATTTACTCCAGTGGTTACCGTAACCGCTACGGTTTTCCCCATGCCGAGGTGGTAAAACGGTTTGCTTTGCAGGAAGCAAAACAATTAAATAGTGCTGAGAGTGGCGGTATGCAGTTTAAGATTTCTCCACAACAAGGTATCCTTGCCCCCGAAGAGTTTCGAATTTCCATGGAACGTTTGTGGCGTCGTCACTGAAAAGTGTTTAAATAACGACGTCTATTCATAAAATTGTTGAACTTAGGTTACTTCTGGACTGAGTCATTTTGGTGATAACGGAAACACGATAGACAAAATCCTGGCTAGGATTTTGAGCGCGGGTTTACCGAGATATTACAGAAAGTGTCTTAGAAGTATCCATTATATATTTAGGAGCAGGCAGGGTGCTGGAGATTATCAAGTCGGGTGGTTGGTTGATGTGGCCGATTATTCTCTGTTCGGTGGTGGCAATGGCAATCATTGGTGAACGTTTGTGGACACTGCGTAAGAGTCGTATTCTTCCAGAACATTTAGTCGCGCAAATTTGGGGCTGGAAAAAAGCCAAGCAGTTGGATGCTGAAAAAGTCACAATCCTGAAAAAATCCTCTGCTCTGGGGGCAATTCTTGCGGCGGGCTTGGTGAATATGAACCATAGCCGCGAGGTGATGAAAGAGAGTATTGAAGAGACCGGGCGCCATGTGGCGCACTCTCTGGAGCGTTATCTAAATACTCTTGGCACGATTGCTTCGATCACCCCGTTACTGGGTTTGTTGGGTACGGTGATCGGCATGATTAAAGTGTTCAATGCTATTTTACAAGAAGGTGTTGGTGATCCTGGCGTATTGGCGGGTGGCATCTCAGAAGCGTTGATTACGACAGCCGCAGGCTTAGCCGTGGCCATTCCTTCATTGATTTTTTATCGCCATTTCCGTGCCAAAATCGATGCCTTGATTATAGAGATGGAACAAGAGTCCATTAAGTTGGTAGAGGTGATTCACGGCGAACGTGAGGTAAACAAGTCTTGAATTTTCAACCACAAAAACGTGAAGAGGTGGACGTAAACCTGACACCATTGATTGATGTGGTGTTCTTGTTGCTGATTTTTTTCATGGTCTCCACCACGTTTAAAGATCAATCCGAGATAGAGATTCGTTTGCCAACGGCTTCTGAAGAGCCGAAAGAGATGACATTGGAGAGTATCGAAGTCACCATCGATGCTCAGGGGCAATTCTATGTTAATAGTCGTCCACTGGTGAATACCCAACTGGAGACACTCAAGCGTGCACTGCAAGAGATCGCGGGTGATGAGGATGACCCTATGGTTATTGTCAAGGCAGATGCAATGACACCACACCAAGCGGTTATCACTGCGATGGATGCCAGTCGCCAACTTGGGTTTGCCCGCCTTGGATTTGCCACAATAGAAGATGAAAAGTAGTTGATGAACGAAAATAGTGAGAAGCAATCGTCGATTAAGGTGTATCGCCGTTTACTGGGCCATGTGAAACCTTATTGGAAGGGGTTTGCACTGGCGATTTTCACCATGATGTTAATCGCGGCCACTGAAACGGGTTTTGTCGCCTTGATGAAACCCTTACTTGATGGCAGTTTTGTTGAGAAAGATCCGGTGATTATTCAGTGGATGCCCATCGTTCTCGTCTCTATTTTCCTGCTGCGAGGGGTTGCTGGCTTTGTCTCCACCTACTGCATGACTTGGGTAGGGCGTAACGTGATTCGTGATATGCGGATGCTCTTATTTTCTCATATTCTACGCTTGCCAATTAGTTATTTTGATAACCAAGCCTCTTCACACTTAACGGTTAAATTGATCAATCACGTAGAACAGATCTACTCTGCCTCAACTACGGTTATAACCGCGTTGATTAAAGATAGTTTAACAATACTCGGCCTTCTAGCCTGGATGTTTTATCTCAATTGGCAACTCGCGTTGGTGTTCTTTGTGATTGGTCCCATCATAGCCTTGGTGGTTACTATCATCAGTAAACGCTTTCGTGAAATTAGCCGAAACATTCAAAACTCAATGGGTGATGTGCTGCACTCAGCAAAAGAGTCGGTTGAAGGGCAGCGAGTCGTGAAAATTTTTGGCGGCCATGAGCATGAGTACCAAAATTTTCTGGGTAATGTGGAATATAACCGTCGTCAACACATGAAGATGGCGGTGACCAACGCAATGAATGCGCCAGTGGTACAGCTGATTGCCTCTTTGGCATTGGCGGGCATTATCTATATCGCAACCTCCGGAGATATGATGGAAGAGGTGAGTGTCGGCACCTTTATGTCACTGATGGCGGCAATGATGTTGATGATGCCTGCGCTAAAGCGTCTGGCAAATATCAACGGACCACTACAGATGGGCTTGGCTGCCAGTGAAAGTGTTTTTGGTGTGCTTGATGAACCCACTGAGCAGGATCAAGGTTCACGTCAAATTGGCGATTTAAAAGCGGGAATTGAGTATCGTAACGTGGGATTTTGCTACTCAGGTTATGATGAAGACTTTTTACGCGAGATCTCTTTCGTCGCCAAGCCAGGCGAGACGGTGGCATTTGTTGGGCGTTCCGGCTCTGGAAAATCTACTCTGGTAAGCTTGTTACCCCGTTTTTACCGTGAAACAACCGGGGAAGTGCTGATTGATGGTCACCCGGTTGATGAGTACACCCTTACTAGTTTACGTGACAGCATTGCCTTGGTAACACAGCAAATCACCCTATTTAATGACACCATTGCAAATAATATCGCTTACGGCTCGCTGCGCGGGGTGAGCCGTGAAGAGATTGAACACGCAGCAAAAGCCGCCAACGCCATGGAGTTTATAGAGCAATTACCAAACAGCTTGGATACTATGGTGGGCGAGAATGGCGTTTTGCTCTCTGGTGGGCAGCGTCAGCGCATTGCCATTGCCCGTGCGTTGCTGAAAAACGCCCCTATTTTAATTTTGGATGAAGCAACCTCGGCGTTGGATACAGAGTCAGAGCGTCTAGTGCAGAATGCCCTCGAGAGGCTGATGAGTAACCGAACTACGCTGGTGATTGCTCACCGCCTCTCGACGATTGAAAAGGCAGATAAGATCGTGGTGATGGAGCAGGGGTGCATTGTTGAGATGGGCAATCACCAAGAATTATTGGTAAAGCAAGGCTACTATGCCAAGCTGCATCAATTGCAGTTCCATGAAGCAGATGATTGATTATCACTGAGCCATTATGAATAAGATTGAAAAGATCTGGTATGGCACCTCACTGTGGCAATATGTGTTGTTGCCCCTCTCAGGTCTATTTTGCTTGCTGGCAATTCTCAAACGATTAACTTACCGCTTTGGACTCGTAAAGCCGCAACAGGTTAGCGTACCCATTATCGTGATTGGCAATATCTCTGTGGGAGGGACAGGTAAAACTCCGCTAGTGACCTGGATGGTCGATCACCTACGCTCACTAGGGTACAAACCGGCAATAGTTAGCCGCGGTTATGGTGGCAACGCAACTAAATGGCCGCAACAAGTACGCAAAGATAGCGACCCTCGTATGGTTGGCGATGAGACGGTGTTACTGGCCCGCCGTTGTGACTGCCCTGTTTCCGCAGCTCCTCGGCGAATCGCCGCTGCTCGCGCACTGCTGCAACATACAGATTGCGATATTATTATCTCCGATGATGGTATGCAGCACTATGATATGCACCGTGAGCTTGAGATTGCTGTTGTGGATGGAGTACGGCGTTTTGGCAATGGCTACTGTTTACCTGCGGGGCCACTGCGCGAGCCGATAGGGCGGCTTGATAGTGTTGATATGGTGGTAGTTAATGGTATAGCCAGTCGCAATGAGTTCTCTATGAAATTGAAGGGGGAACGCATCTCACGTATAGATAAATCTTATATTGCACAGCCACTTAACGCGCTAGCAGGTTGTAAGGTGCATGCCGTTGCAGGCATCGGAAACCCTAAACGCTTTTTTGATCAACTTCGTGTTGCCGGATTGGAGGTGATTGAGCATCCCATGCCAGATCACCATCCTTTCGAAGAGCGGGATATTCAGTTTGATGATGAACTTCCGGTTATTATGACAGAAAAAGATGCGGTAAAATGTCAGCATTTTGTCGATGAGCGTCATTGGGTTTTACCCGTGAACGCTGAATTGGATGATGTTTTTGTACATCGCCTCAACCTATTGTTAAAGAGGATCAACAATGGATAAGCGTCTATTGGATATCTTAGTGTGTCCCCTGTGTAAAGGGCCACTGGTCTATAAGAAACAAAGCGATGAGTTGATTTGTAAAGTTGATCGTCTTGCCTATCCTGTGCGTGATGATATTCCGGTAATGCTTGAAAATGAGGCGCGTCAACTGCCTGCGGATGAGGAGGTTTAGGTGGCATTTCATGTCGTAATCCCTGCACGCTTTGCCTCTAGTCGTTTGCCAGGCAAGCCGCTGGCTGATATCGCGGGCAAGCCAATGATTCAACATGTTTATGAACGCGCCAGTGAGGCGGGGGCAACGTCGGTAATTGTGGCGACAGATGATCAACGCGTTGCGGATGCTGTAACCCGGTTTGGTGGTGAGGTCTGTATGACTTCGCCAACGCACCAATCAGGGACCGATCGACTTTCAGAGGTTATTGAAACTAAATCACTTTCAGATAACGAAATAGTCGTGAATGTACAGGGCGATGAACCGTTGATCCCGCCTTCATTGATACGCCAAGTGGCACAAGGTTTGGCTGACCGCCCACAAGCAAGTGTCTCTACCTTATGTGAGCGTATTACCACCGCGGGTGAGCTGTTTGATCCCCATATAGTGAAGGTGGTGAGGGATGTTAATAACTTTGCCATTTATTTTAGCCGTGCAGTCATTCCTTGGGATCGTGATGCCTTTGCTTCAACCACTGAAGAGCTTCCCGAACAGGCAATACACTACCGACACATTGGCCTGTATGGTTATCGTTGTGGCTTTTTACGTCGCTACGTTACGTGGCCAGCTTGCGACTTGGAACAGATGGAGTCGTTAGAGCAGCTACGGGTATTGTGGAATGGCGAATCTATTTATGTGGAAGAGGCGAGTGAACACCCAGGACACGGGGTCGATACTGAACGTGATTTGGAAGCAGTGCGGGAAAAAATCGCTAATATGATATAAAAATGGCAAGTTAATTGCTAATTCTTGGTTATTGCGAGCATCAGTCCTAAAGATAGTCTCTTTTCGGACGATGCCGAAGAGTGAAGTATATAACTACCAAGAAGATAATTCGTTATGGCTAGAATAAAGAACGAGCGATTGGCTGAAGGTGAGGTATTGGTCTCAGTGACCGTTATCGCCGCTGAGCTAAGCGAAGTAATGAAAATTGCCAAAGAGATCTCTATTGGTGCCAAAAATGCGAAGGCGATCGCGGCCCGTGCGGGCGATAAAGCCCGCGGCTTTCAGCCGATTACTAATTTTATTGACGACATGGCTAGGCATACGCTCACAATGGTACGTCAAATAGACCAAGAAGCGTTGCATATATCCCGAATTGCCTCACAGGAAATTCGTATCAATGACGCAAAGAGACGTATGGATGATGTTGTTAGGCGAGTTCAAAATCCGTCAGCCTTAAGGTCCTTCCAGGGTGCGGTGACACGCGTTGATAATCAATTAGCCGAGCTGCGTAATCAATTTAACAAGCGACTCATACTGCTTGCTGAATTACTGGACAACATCAATAGTGACATGCGTGCCGCAACGGCAATATCGTCCAGCTGCCGTGTTGAAGCCTCCCGCGCTGAAGAGTTTCGACAAGGCTTAGGGGTTGTTGCTGATAACCTTGAAAAAGCGGTAGAAGTGATTAAAGAACATGTAAAAGAGTGCTCTTCTCGACTGCAATATGCACAGCAGATTAAGCATGCCATTAATGCCAAATAACTGAGAGACCGTAATGAAAGCTACGACGATTTATGAGGGAAAGCATCAGTGGGTAGTGTTTGGACGTGACCCTGATAAACCTGAGAAAATCATTGATACTAATCAATATTTAATTTCTACGCCAAGCCGTGCATTGTTACTTGACCCAGGTGGTATTGAAATTTTTTCATCCATGCTAGCTGCAACCTTGCATTATGTCTCGGTTGATCAAATTACTGATCTATTTGCCTCACACCAAGACCCAGACATCATCTCCTCACTAGGCCTGTGGGACCAAGTTTTACCAAACGCCAAATTGCATTCCCCCTGGTTGTGGGAAAGTTTTATACGTCACTTTGGTTTGCACAACATCGAATATGTACCACTACAAGATGATGGTGGGGTGATAGATCTTGGGGATGTCACATTACAGTTAATACCTGCTCACTATCTACATTCATCGGGTAATTTTCATGTGTACGATGCCCACGCCAAAATACTCTTTACAGGTGATGTTGGTGCCGCATTAGAAGCTGATGGCGCTCCCATGTTTGTTGAGGACTTTGATGAACATATTCCTAAGATGAAAATGTTCCACCAACGCTGGATGCCATCCAATCAAGCTAAAAATGATTGGATTAATCGTGTTCGTCGCCTAGACATCGACATCCTAGCACCGCAACATGGTCGCCTCTATCGAGGGGAGGACGTAAAGCGCTTCTTAGACTGGTTTGAAGCATTAGAAGTAGGGATTGGCATCCGTTAGGTAATAAGAGTTATTATATTTAATATTAGAACCCTCTCTTGTGATTAAGAGAGGGTTTTTTATTATCCGTTATTCGTGATCACAACGTGTTTTTTTAGTATAGAGATAGGTTTGGGCAGTGCTAGAGTTTTAAAGTGAAAAGCAATGTATCATTACTTGCATCGAATTTTTAGCAATGCGGTGATAAAGTGAAGCCGCTAAATTCCCCTTATCATTGAAACATCAAGGAAACGTGATGAAATACTTGTATTGGATGGTGCTTTTTATTATTTCATTACCTGCTCAGGCCGCTGATTACAAATGTAGCGTTGGAGGAGGGGAGGTCATTATCTCCTCTACACCGTGTGCAAAAGGAAATACAATACCTGAGGAAAATAGTAATCGCCCACAAATATCATCACGAGCACAAGCCGTTCAACGAGCCGAAGCAATTAAAGCTAAGCGTGATGCCGTAGCACATGATAAAGCTTTAAATAGTACGAAAAAACCTGCTGCCACCAAATGACAGGGTCGCCAATTATAATGATGATGGGTAGTTTCTGAGTCCATCGGTCAGAAATATAAAAAGAACTATATAAAAATGAATGATATAGAAAAAATATTGATATCGATATTAGCCATCTCTTCATGCATAGCACTCTCACATTTCATATGTAAGTATAAAAAATATCAGTACTCTACAGACAACGCACGATTTGGTTTTATAGATGGCCTGCGAGGGTATTTAGCCCTGGGTGTCTTTATTCATCACTTTGTAATTACCTATGCTTGGAAAACAAGTGGAGCGTGGGTCGCCCCAAATGAAGCTTATTTTAATCACTTTGGGAATGCGGGCGTGGCGGTATTCTTCATGATTACCGGTTTTTTATTCACCAGAAAGATTTTAGATAGCGGCACAAATATTAATTGGAATAAAATTTTTATAAGCCGAGTTTTTAGAATATTTCCGTTATATATAGCATGCCTATTTCTGATTGTTTTATTCGTCGCGCTACAAAGTAACTTTGTTAGCTATTCAACTTTCAGCCAGCTGTTGACGGATGTTTCCCGTTGGTTGTTGTATACAGGAGGCAGCATTAATGGCTATGCAGATACCAGTAAAATTATTGCTTCAGTTGACTGGACACTAAAGTATGAGTGGTTTTTTTACCTAATGCTCCCTGTCTTGGCATTGGTTATGAGATCTAAAATAGTGACTACCATTGCTTGTATAGTGGTTGTCGTCGGTGCGATGGCCCCATATCAGATTGGCCTGTTAGTCTGGAGTTTCATGTGGCAGCTAAGTTCGTTTTTTCTTATTTTCTTTTTACTTGGTGGGCTAACGGCAAAGCTGAGTAAATTAAATATGGGTATAGATAAACATATTGATCACCCATTAATTTCAATATTGGCTTTGGCTTTCTTAGTAGGGCTTTTTTTGGGGTTTGACACCTCATTTGGTTTTTATCAATCACTGTTATTAACGGGGTTTTTTATTCCCATAGCACTTGGTAATAGTCTTTTTGGTCTTCTCCGAATGAATTTTTCTAAGTTTATGGGTGAAATAAGCTACAGCATATATTTACTACATGGATTAGTGTTATTCATTTTGTTTACGTTGATATTTCCTGATTTTTTGGGCTCCACCTCAAAAACTACGTATATGTTGCTAATGCCTTTGGTTGGTGCGCTAATTATATTATGTTCATGGGTTACTTTTTATTATATTGAGAAACCGATGATGATATTGGGGAAAAAAATCGCTAATAAACCGTAGGATGAACACTGAATAAAGTCATTACTCAGTCCGACTCGCGATTTATCTGTCTGTAAATTCAGCCGTTACTACCAGACCCTGCGCTGCAAGCTTCTCCAGGAACTCATCTGCTGTCTTCGGTGGGTTTTTGAGCCGAGCACGTTGCGCTTTTGCAGCTCTAATCACAAGCTCAGGGCGTAGCCCGAATTGATATTCAAGGAACTCGCAGGGTGTATGGCCTCAAGGAAGAGTGTTGTGATCATCAATGACCGTAACTTTATGGGGTAGGTCATTGCCCCAGCGCCAAAGAACAATATTTTGACCACCCTCTGGTGCATTCGGTGCGTAGGATGGGACGATAATTCCTGATATGCCATCCTTCATAAGCCTTGTAACCATCATCCAAGTGGGAGGTGTCTGCTTATTTTTGAGTATCATTTTCCAGCCACATGCCAGCTCTGATTGGGTAATGCCCACAGATTGGCGTTGATCCTCATCTGCGAGGTCAAGGATGTCTTTACAGTTTACATCGTAAGCGCATAAGGTTTTTGGTTGGGGCCTATGAGTGAAACTCTGGTTGTACTCGGCTAAGGCAGTAGTCTCGGTTAACGCTAGATAGAGGGCTTCTACTCCCTTTGGGTTAAATCGTCCGCCATATAGCTTAGCCCCTTCACCTGATGTAGGGGCAGATGACCAACGGGGGTCGAGCGCACGAAAAGCTAGACCTTTATAGTACATTAAGCAAAGCCACCATCCGCAATTCGGCTAATTTCCTCAAGTACTTCAGCCGCCATTCCACGCTTGACTAGGTCTTCGGCGGTTAAATCGCCAAAGGCGGGTAAAGGCTCCGATCGATACCAAGCATAGGCCTGCATCGGTGATCCACACCAGGCAAGTGCACGATTCAGTATTAATACGATATCTCTTAACCTTTGCTGAGAGATCTTTGTGCGGAAGCGAGCCTTCTTTGCCACAGTGTCGACTGAAAGGCCGGAAAACACGGCAACTTCTTTTACCGTAGTATGAAATTCTTCTGCAACTGCTCGAGGGCTAATAAACCCTTCGCCATCAATTAAATGTGCCGTTAACTTGCTCATATGCCACCTAAAACGCCTGTATTAATGGTCTAATTATAGGGCATGAAGTGGTGTTTGCAAGTTTTAGGGGGCGAGGAGGCGCTTATGCTGCTTTTATCTTAGTAGATAGATGGCAAAATTCCCCTGCGCTTCCTCTCATCACTTATTACCTATTAGTTGAGAAGTAAAGCAATCCCCCTGGGTGTTTCACATGAAGTCCCCGTATACCACGGTGATTGGCGATAAATCGCCACATCATCTACTCCTAAAAAGAGATATTTGATAATGTCGAAATAGGGTGAGTAATCATATTGTCTCACCATTGAGTCATAAATTTCCCCCTGTGTCGCGCTGGAGTAGGGTTTATGCCACATAATCGTGGGTTATGGTCGATTATTTCAATGTAAAAGAGTCACCATATACAAACCAATAATGACAAGATCATTTAACATAATATTGATTATGCGAACTCTTTAAGTTATTGGTTAGGATTTACCCACTGGTTTTTTTTAAGATCAAAAGACGTTTTGCGTGCTGGTACCAATGAATATCAATCTGCATTCTTCTCTGATAGCTAACGATGTTACCGCGATTCGCGACCAAGGTTCTCCATGGCTACATGCGAACTAATGGAGTTAGGGTGATAACGTTGAAATTCTTCATTTTGAGCTGGAATCAGTTTACTATGATGCCCAAGTGCATCAACTTGTTGGAATTGACTCCGCCCCTAAATACCTGCCCCACAGCTACATTCATACGCATTACCACCCATGTGAACAGCACCTTAATTGACCGATTTCATTACAGTGTAACGAAATGACTTGGTCGATCAAAATTAATATATGCCAGCAAGCAAGTTTCTGGAATGCGGTGTGGCTAGCGACTTCGATAGGCTCAACTCGATAGTGAGAACATATCTAAAAGAACGGTTAAATAGACCGGCCTTGATATATGTATATATATACAGTATATTTTCAGCGGAACAAAACAGATAGATTTAAGCTGGGTTATGCGCAATACCAAAAAAATAATCCATATCGATATGGACTGCTTTTATGCTGCCATTGAGGTTAGGGATAACCCGACGCTTCGCGGCAAGCCGGTTGCGGTGGGTGGGAAGCCGGGTTCTCGCGGCGTACTCTGCACGTGCAATTATGAGGCGCGAAAGTTCGGCATCCACTCAGCTATGCCCTCCTCCCACGCCGCTCGGCTCTGCCCTGATCTAATTTTTCTGCCCGTTAACTTCGACAAATACCGCAAAGCCTCCAGGGCTATCCATGAGATATTTAAGCAATATACCGATCTGATAGAGCCACTATCGTTGGATGAGGCCTATCTGGATGTGAGTGGCTCTAGCCTGCATTCGGGCAGCGCCACCCTCATCGCACAGGAAATCAGACAGAAGATATTTGAGGATCAGCAGATCACCGCTTCAGCCGGCATTGCACCCAATAAGATGCTCGCCAAAATAGCCAGCGACTGGAATAAACCAAACGGCCAGTTTGTGATAACGCCCAATATGGTCGCAGGCTTTATCTCTGAACTCCCCGTTAAGAAGCTATTTGGGGTTGGCAAG
>Ga0316204_10002171_pt1 | contig 46341 bp, 38 predicted proteins | sample 6monrhotite_MG_2_FD_205661 | JGI IMG/M metagenome (GOLD analysis project Ga0316204, IMG submission 205661) | Microbial mat bacterial communities from mineral coupon in-situ incubated in ocean water Damariscotta River, Maine, United States -... | ecosystem: Environmental > Aquatic > Marine >... | reverse complement strand
AAAGTGTTTGATTCACCAACCAGGTGAACGCAAAACTTTTCATTACGCTAATCAAACCAACTGCTCGCCTAAAGCGCCTACTGTTGGTGCACTCTAAACGTGCGGCCAACTGATTATTCTAGGATAATTGCAGCAATGCTGTACCTCGGGTTTCTGGTGAGATGGGTAAGCGGTAATAGGGAGGGCCTGTTGGAGATATCAACAGCTATGGTGAGTATGAACTGATACGTCTTAATTGAGGTATCACCGGGTATATAGGTAATTTTTGAAAATACCGCAAAGATGGCACTCGTGACTTACCATTTATAAATTCCTTTTCATCTTAACTTAAATACAGGGGAATGGATTTTCCCCTGTATGTAGGTTTGCAACTAATGCAAATTAGTAGTTCATTCCAACTCTAATGCTCACCTTCTCTCCACTTGGCATCTTCTGTAAAGGTTTTATGCGTCTTTGTATTGAAATGAGTGATTTTAATCGTACTACCGGGCGCTAGTTCTATCGGTAATGTTGCGTTAAATGAAGCCATTGATGAATTCGTGTTGCGACGCATGTAACCGATGTCCGCTTCTTTAAGTGTATGTCCCGTCGGATCAATAAGAGTAATGTGTAAGTGACCGGGTATTGGCCCTCGACCGGTACGGTTTCTTTTGACTTCTCCCCTTACTGAAAGTGTATTACCGCTCCGTGTTAGGTAAGCATGAGTGATTGAAGCATCTTGTGAATCAATACGCTCGATTGATATACCTTCTTTCTCTTTTACTTTGCCAACAGTCGAGCATCCCGTTGCGATTAACAAAGTTATTGCAGCTATGGTAAAAATATTAAAGTAATGTTGATTGATTTTATTTAACATGGTTGGTTTCTCCTTTAAAAGTAGATTATTGGGTTACGTCTTTTGTTTTTTTATGGTATGCCAAACGATAAAGCGCTGGAAGTACCAATAAGGTTAAAAGTGTGGATGAGATTATTCCTCCTATTACAACGGTAGCGAGCGGTCGCTGAACTTCGGCGCCTGTACCAACGTTTAGTGCCATAGGAATAAATCCCAAGCTGGCAACTAATGCTGTCATTAGTACAGGTCTGAGTCTTGTTAATGCTCCCTCGATAATGGCGTGTTCCAAGGCGATGCCTTTTGCCACTAAATCACGAATGAAAGAAAGCATTACGACTCCGTTCAATACTGCGACACCGGAAAGTGCAATAAATCCGACGGCAGCAGAGATTGAAAGGGGTAAATCACGTAGTGCCAATGCAGCGACGCCACCAGTTAGGGCTAGAGGGACGCCACTAAATATCAGCGCTGCATCTTTGACAGAATTGAAAGCCATGAACAGCAGGCCAAAAATGATAACTAGAGTTAACGGTACTACGATGGTCAAACGCTGCGACGCAGAGATCATTTGTTCAAAGGTGCCGCCGTAGCTAATCCAGTAACCGGGTGGTAGTTCCACTGCTTGCGCAATCGCTGTTTGCGTGTCTTCTACAAAGCTACCAAGATCGCGCTCGCGAACATTAGATGTCACAACAACTTTTCGCTTGCCGTTTTCTCGGCTTATTTGATTAGGGCCGAGCGTGATTTCTATTTCGGCAACTTCTTGCAGAGGGATGCTATGCGGTAACACTTCAATCAATCCTAAGCGATCTGTATCGCCTTCAATCATTGCCTGACTATCTTTGGGCAACGGGATCGGAAGATGAGCGATAGCATCCAGGTCATTTCGTAACGTTTCCGGGAGTCTTACTACTAAATCAAATCGCCTGTCACCTTCAAAGATTTGTCCTGCTACTTCTCCTGCAACAGCAATTCGTAATGCGTTTTGTATCGCTTCGACATCAAGCCCGTAGAATGCTAAACGGTCGCGGTTTGGAATAACGGTGAGTAGGGGAAGCCCCGTCACTTGTTCGGTACGGGCGTCTGCTGCTCCAGGAATGCTGGCGACAACAGCTTCAATCTGCTCTGCAAGTTCTACAAGCGTGTCGAGATCATCTCCATAGATCTTAACTGCAAGGTCTGAACGTACACCGGAAATGAGTTCGTTAAAACGCATCTGGATGGGTTGTGTAAATTCGTAGTTATTTCCAGGAATGGTTTTGGCTACTGCTTCCATTTCTGCAATCAGTATTGTTTTGGGTTTGCGCGGATCTGGCCACTCTTCACGAGGTTTCATCATAATAAATGTATCTGCCACATTGGGGGGCATAGGGTCTGTTGCTATTTCTGCCGTACCTATTTTTGTAAAAATGTGCGACACCTCAGGAAACTCACTCATACGTGCCTCCAGCGTTCGTTGCATTTCTACAGCTTGTGTCAGACTGGTGCCTGGAATGCGAAGCGCATGCAGCGCAATATCACCTTCATCAAGATTAGGGACAAACTCAGAACCTAAGCGTGTACCCTGAATGCCTGCAATCAGTACCATTAGCACCGCTGCAACGACTACTGGTAAACGATTCGATAGGGACCAACGTAATACAGGTGCGTAAAATCTACGTGCTCCGCGCATAAAGAAGTTCTCATTCTCTTTCACCTTACCACTAACAAACAGGGCTACAGCGGCGGGAACAGCAGTGAGAGAAAGTATAAGTGCCGCGATAAGCGCCATGATGACTGTTAATGCCATCGGGTGGAACATCTTTCCTTCAACACCGCTCAAGGCAAAGATAGGAATGTAAACAATCATAATGATGATTACACCAAAAACACTCGGGCGTATTACTTCCACTGTGGCTTGTCTTACGATGCGCAAGCGTGTTGCAAGATCCGGTAGGCTGTTACTCTGACGTTGGAATTGTGCTAAATGGCGTAAGCAGTTCTCGACAATAATGACAGCGCCATCGACAATCAAACCAAAATCCAGTGCTCCAAGGCTCATCAAATTACCTGATACGCGGGTTTGAACCATGCCAGTAATCGTCATTAACATAGCGACAGGTATTACTGCGGCGGTTACTAGTGCGGCTTTCCAATTTCCTAGTAACAGGAATAGAATGACGATAACCAGCAATGCACCTTCTACTAGATTTTTCTGAACAGTGGCGATGGTTTTATCCACCAAATCTGTACGATCATAAAGAGGGGTGAGTTCGACTCCTTCCGGCAAGGAAGGTTTAATTTGTTCTAATTGTTTAGCTGCTGCACGGGAAACAACACGACTGTTTTCTCCCATCAACATGAATACTGTGCCGAGTACAACCTCCTTACCATTTTGCGTGGCTGCACCAGTGCGGAGTTCAGTTCCTAAAGCGATTTCGGCGATAGTACCAAGTTTGATTGGCACACCGTCCCGCTTGGCTACAGTAATAGCCTCTATATCTTCTAAGTTGGCAAGTTGTCCGGGAGAGCGAACTAAATATTGTGCGCCGAATCGTTCAATATAACCCGCGCCTGTATTGAGATTGTTCCGCGCCAATGCTGCCATGATCTCTTGCATCGTCAGGTCATAGGCTAACAACTTGTCAGGATCGGGAAGCACATGAAACTGTTTGGTGTAACCACCAATGGTGTTGACTTCTACAACACCAGGTGTATTTCTCAATTGCGGACGTACTATCCAATCCTGAACAGTGCGAAGCTCCATAGGCGTCATCTCGCTTCCGTCTTTGGCAGATACGGTGTACATGAAAATTTCACCAAGTCCGGTGGCAATTGGTCCCACAGTAGGTTTAATACCTTGGGGTAGTTGCTCTTTGACTTCTGATAATCGTTCGTTGATTAGCTGCCTAGCCAGGTAGATATCTGTTCCATCTTTGAAAACTACGGTTACTTGAGAAAGGCCATAGCGAGAGATGGAACGTGTGTAGTCAAGATGTGGCATACCGGCCATTGCAGTTTCTATGGGAAACGTAATACGCTGTTCAGCTTCAAGGGGAGAATATCCAGGAGCTTCAGTATTCACTTGTACTTGTATGTTGGTAATATCAGGAACGGCATCAATGGGCAGCTTCTGATAGTTATATAAGCCTAATGCCACCAGAGTTGACATAGCAATCAAAACTAACCAGCGATGGTTAAGCGAGAAGGAAACTAATTTATCAATCATCAAATCATCTCCTAGTGGTCATGGCTTGCGCCGGACTTTTCAATGTCGGCTTTGATGAGATAACTGTTTTTCGTAACGTATTCGGTACGAGGTTTAAGTCCATCAAGAACCTCAACCCAATCGCTGTCTTCACGCCCTAGCTCCAACATGCGAACCTCATAGGTATCATCAATTTTTGCGAAAACAACTTGGAAGTCACGAAAGCCTTGAATACCTGACTTGCGAACTGCCAGCGGTACATTGTGTTTAGCCACAGTAACGTGGCCACGTATAAATTGGCCGGGTCTGAAATGCTTCTTCTTGTTGTTAATGACAACACGTGCTTGAACGCTTTGGCTGGCATGAGCTGCTATCGGGGATAACCAAGCGATCTTTCCGTTAACACTTTCACCACTAAGCGTTTCTATAAAAACAGATTGCCCTTCTTTGACTCGACTAATGTTTTTATTAAAAACATTGAGTTCTGCCCAGACTTTGGAAAAATCTGCAATGACAAATAGTGGCCCATCCGAGGTTGTCGCACCTACTTGAATATCTCGCTTAACAATGAAGCCACTTATAGGGGCAATGATTTGATAGGTTTGCAAGCTTTCATTACTTTGAATTTCCGCCAGTACATCACCTCGTTGGACTTTGTCCCCCAGCTCGCGTTTAACTTGTTGTACTATGCCGGGAAATCTAGCTCTCACTTGAGATGAGCGATTTGGGTCGGTATGAATTCGCCCAGTAAAGCTTAGGGTTTCACGAATGATTTGAGAACTTGCAGTTTCGATTTCGATATTGCTTTCAATTGCTATTTCATTGGGAATCTTCACTCGTCCTTCGTAGTTTTCGTATTGCCAAGTATATTGTTTCCCTTGATAGGTAGCTTCAACTGTGACATCGAATGAGTGTGGTTCAATAACAATGTTATCTCCCCTTAAATAGTTATCCTTTGGTTCAAAATTAAACGAGTCGACTTGGCCATCAAGGCGCGTCAGATTAATTGCAACTGACACATCCTTTGGATCTACGCTTTTATTGTTGTTGTAGCTATAAAGGTGGAACTCAGGTGGAACACCTTTTTCAAATAAAGTGATCTCTAATGCGAAACCATCTTTGCGGAGCAAACGTCCATTCATGGGCCCTTTTTCAATTTCTTCAGTAGGTTCCGCTGTATAATGGGATTCACCGTCGTGATCATGATGTTCGTTTGGTGGCTCATGTAATAACCATACTGCTGTGCTGAGTCCAATAGCTGCTACAAATACAGTGTAAACTATGCTCTTGCTCATTTCTTTTCTCCTATCTGTAGCGCTGAACCCGTTAGGCGTTCTATTTCAATTTTCAAACGGTGATATTTTGCTGCAGCCATAACAGCTTCTAAACGAGCATCGAGCAGTATTTGTTGTGCTTCGTTGAGTTCGAGCAATGAAAAGCGGCCAGTTTTATATCCTTGTTCATAGTCGTTAGCAGCGTTCTGTGCCTCTGGGATGATTTTATTGTTAAGTACTTTATATGCGGTACGTGCATGACTCAGTTCTTGATAAATCTCATATAAACTGGTGTAGAGTAATATGCGTTGTTGTTCATACATTAAAGGATCTAATTGAGATAGCGAATTCATCTCATCTATCTTTGGTTGAGCTTGTGATCGAGAACCAAATGGCATGCTGACAGAAAAAGCCAATGCAGCATCATCTTGTTCGTTGAAATAACTTATACCCGCAGATAACTCAAAATTGGCAGCGCGTCGTGACCGAGCTAACCGCAGACGTGCTTGGGAGATGCGTTCAGCATTAGCAAAACGTACTAAGTCGGGGTTGTTTTTTATAAGCTCTGCTAGTGTTTCGAACGATTGGATCTGCGGTAGATCAAATAAATTGGCTTCTGCAACACCGAAAAGAGGTTGGGTTTCCCCCCAATTTGCAGTAAGTTTCAGTCGGGAAGTGCTAAGCTCATGTTCCGCATGCTCCAATTCAATTTCTGCCCTGGATTCGTTGATTGCAAAACGCCTTTGTTCTGCGACATGGCTTTTACCTGCTTTGACTCTTCTTGAAACAATCTTGTAAGTGCGTTGCACTAGCCTTAGATAGTCCTTAGCAATCTCAAGGCGGTGTTGATCAACGACAACATGGATGAACTGTTCGGCGGCTTGTGTTAGCAGGTCCAACTGTTTGCGATCTTGCTCAGTTAATAACTGCCGGGCTTGTTGGCGGGCGAGATCGCTACGTGAAGTAAGTGCGTTATCGGACTCCAATATTTTTATCAGACTGAGTGTAGTCTCCATCTGATCGATATTTTTATAACTACCAGTACCTACGAAGTTTTCGAGTTCCGCTTTTAGTCTTAGCGGCGATGTTTGTTGAGCTTGTCGCGTTCTCGCAGCAGCAGCTTTGTTTTCATAATTGTTTATTCCAATTTGTGGATTCTTTTCCAGTACATTGTCAATTACTTGTTTCAGAGTGATGGATTCCTGATGAATCACTTCTGTGGCGTAAGTAACATGCAATGTAGCAAGCATTAACGTGATAAAAATTCCAAGTCGCATTTGTAACTCTCTTTACTACCGGTTAGTGGGTTCAATGTTTATGCATAGGCCATTCGCTAATTTTTAGATGTGTGTAAACAATCGTTTCGCCTTTTTTAAATCGCATAGCAAGGGTTAGCACACTATCTGTTCGCGGTAAGCTCAATACCTTGGTTCAACAAAAATGAGTGAGAGGTTTTTTGAGAGGAGGTGCACGTGATGGGGGGCGTAAGTTGTCTTCTGCATTGGGTAGCGAGAACGTATTACGGTGCCATGGAATGAAGTGGTAGGTGTTCAGATGAAATGATATAGAGACAACAGCTATCAATATCGCTAATAAGAATGTTCCTTTCAAAAGTTTTACGATGAGCGCTTCAGATGCAATGCTTACTTCAGTTGCATCGCCATGTGCGTGCTTTTCATCGCAGGCAGTAGTACACATATGAGATGCTGCTTGATGAGCATGATCATGCGATAACTGATCCTCAGTATGATGCTGATGATCGTATATATGAAAGTGTAAGTTGGTAGATTGAATACCAACTAACGCCACTACAAGATAGAGAAATGCTAGTAACTTGTTGCGACGCGCAAACAGTCTCAACTGAGCCATGGCCACAGTAAAACTCCATAGGTAACATTAGACACTGGTACAAAAGACGGGTACCTGTTGGTTTTTACAGAGTAAAGTTGGGACTATAAAGGAGGGGCGCGCAGTTGGGGCGGTTGTTCAGCACGCTTACAAATGTAGGGTGTTCTTTCAGTAAATCGTTTTAAAACAAGGCATTGTGATTGAATAGCTACGAATAAAACTAATACGCTGAATAAGGCAACGGCAAATAGACCTGAGCTAAATAACTTGCTTAAGCCATCGGGGGAGACATCAATAGAGTATATTTCAGCTTCTGCATGATGCAAATTAGAACTATGCTCGGCATCATGAGTATTTCCCAAATGCGCGTTATGCATATTAGTTTCATGACTGTGTTGTTGAAACCCTGCTTCGTGTTGATGATCTGCATGTACGTGAATGTGCAGCTGCATCGACAGCACATAGAGCAATGCTGGTAGCAGGCAGGCAAGCCATAAGTATGGATGGCTTTTTATTGTTTCACGAAGTTTTTGCATAAGGGTAATTGTAGCAACTTGTTTAACGGATTTGAAATAGATTTATCACTATATCGGCATTAGCGCCATTCTGTTGAGAATTATAGAAGTATGATGATGCGCTCAATAGTTAGTAAAATAAACGATATATTGTTTTAGTTTATTTGGATGGTTGTTATGTCGTCACAAACTAAAAGAGGAAACGATAGAATTAGAAGAGCACAAAAGCAGTGCGGTCATTGATTTAAATAGGGAGGGGCGGCCCTGTCACTATAGCTGTCGTTTATAATTTATAAACGTTAGATCCGGCTTTGACCAAAAGTTGATATAGTAGTTCAATACGCAGCCTAATTATTTATTCACAATATCAAACGAGTAACGGAGTATGACAAGATAAAGCGAGCTTTGTTTGTGCGAAGTGAATTTGCGAGTAATTTCAAGTACTATCGTTTTTATATGACAACCAAATAAATTCGTAGTTTAGTTGCCGGAACAGTCCACGTAAAAATTAATCAGCCATTTAAACTGCTCTCTAACAAAACCAATAAATACTCTTGCTTTCGCTGTAAGATGTTTTCGACTTGAGTGGAGAGTAAAAACTTGATTGAAGGGGAGTATGTTTTTTGTACGATTTTAGCGCTCAGATCTGGGCCTTGCGTGATGGAAGAATTGAGAAATTTTTAGTCTTTTCTATTCATCTAATGTTAGTTGGATGTAGCGAGGGAGTTGATGATGTATATTCGACTACGTTGAGTTTTTCTCCTGCAGCCAGTGTTCTACATCTTTAGTAAATTGAGTCAGTTTCTCTTCGGAGAAAGCTCTGTCCCCGTAAACTAACTCATAGTGCTGTCGAACTAGCGGAGCTAGTGATGAATATAATGGTGTGGTTTGTTTTTCAATTCTTGTTAACCAGCTTTGAATCGTTTCATCAACATGGCGTTGATCTATATTTTTTTCCAGATAATTGATGATTTGGTAGAATGGTGAATCGATATCCTGTTGCATCTTTTCTTTTTTCACATTTAATTTTTTTCGCCAATTAAAGCGTGTTCCTTCAAAATCAAATCGTTTGCGAAAATAGATAAGTAATGAAACGATAAAAAAAATCTGAACGCTAGTCCAAAAACTGTCATTGTCTTTTTCCCACCAACGCTGAAAATCGCTAGTTTTTTCGTTGAAATAATCCGTCATCCATTGCCATGAGGGTGTTTGTTGATCCTCCATTTCTGCCCAAGTTGATGGTGTGTAATCTAGAGCAACCCATTTGTTATTAATGTAAGCCTCTGTCCACGCATGGGCATGGCGTTGTCGAACAACATAACGTTGAATTGATGCATCAAATTCAGACATGGAATATCCTGCGGCATAGCGTGTAGGGATAGAAATAGCTCTTAGGATTAACGCGCCTGCAGAGGCGTAATATTCACAATGACCTTGCTTGCTCGTTTCTAAAAAATATTGCAGGGGATCTTTTTGGGATACTTGTTTTTTTTGAAAAAGTGAATATTTGAAGTTGTTTTCAAAATATGCTTGTAACTTAACTATTGCTTGTGCTGGCGGTATATTTTCTAAGTCAATTTCAGTGATGATTGATTTAATAATGTCTTGATATTGATTCGGAACGTGTAAATCTGCTTTGGTAAATTGTGCGTTGTTATCTATGACGTTGCTGTATTGAACTGTGTAATCCAGCAGTTTCGGAGCTTTGCTTATGCGTACGGTACCATTATCGTTGATTGATAAGTTTCCCGGCCGCTCATTTTCTATTTTATAGCTTCCATAGGGTAGAGCAAGAACGCCATGGTCTCTTCTAAGTTTTGTGAAAATTGAAAGTTTTTGAAACTTACTAGGAGATATTGATGATAGAAGCCAAGCGTTGTTACTAGATTTTTCACCGGCGCTCTCAAAGCTAGAATGCCGCATGTGCCAATTATTTGAAATAAAGTGGCTATAACTGGCTTGTTTTAACAATAAGGGACGTTGCTCACTGGCTTGTATACGCATAATAATTTTATTAGATAGCTTTAACTCTCCAATATGTCCCATTGCTGTATGGCTTTTGAAGATATTTTTTTGACTCCAATCGTTAGCAATCCACTCCGAAGTTAGTTCGTGCATGGTTTTCTGCAGTTCCGTCAATCCAGTTTTAATAAAAAAGGCGAGTGTCACTGCAATGCAGCAAAGTACCCCCCATTTTGCTATTCGAAAATTTTGAGGACGAATGGAATAGAGGCTAAATGTTATGATTACGCCGAATAAAATAAATACGCCTACTGTTGATGGTGCCGCCATGCTGGTTGCGATCAAACTAACTATGGCATAGGGAATGCAAAAATCTAAATGTCGTGGAATGGATGATCCCGAATTTGATGGGCGGTAAACGAGTGACTCAACGATTGCTTGTAATGGGATACCTTCCTTTTCATGATAGAGTTGAACGAGTAGTATCGGTGCTAACAGTATTGGAAGCCATTGAATAAATAAATTTAGCCCTTCGTTAAGGAGCATAAAAAGCAGTGTTATAAAAATAGAGATAACGATGAGAAAATATAGTTTGAATAATCGAACAAGTTGTTTCTCGGCGATTTGAAAACGCCAGGGAACCCAGCGTGAAGCCTCGAATATTAGGCCAAATAATATACCTAATGGCAATAGACTTATTGTCCAACCCCAAAATAGTAGACTAACTAATAAAAGACCAGGTAAGAATTGTCGCTTTTTCATTTTTATTTGTTCAATGTAGACAATTGTTTAAGATCTTCTTCTACGCGCCCAGCTCGAATATAGAAGAGTTGATTATGCTGAATATCATGATTCGGCTTCTCATCACACAAAACGAGGATGATCAGGTTAACTTCCCGTTCTTTCAGTGCTTGTATCATTTCGTCACGTTGCTCATCTAACGTCAGAAAAATACAAATTACATTGGATAGTATATTTACACTTTCCAAGATAAATTGTTTTAATTCGGAAACGGAGTTTTCATGTTGTGGTTCGACGCAAGCGAGTACTTCTAAAAATGTTTGTATCCCTTCTGTATGGCGGCCTGAAGTTATTTGGTAACGCTGCTTCGCAATAAATAGTAAATCTAAAAGTGATTCCTGGTCATCAATGTTTAATGCTAGAGAAGCCGCAATGCTGACTGCCTCTTCAAATAAATGTGGGGGAATGTGTTTTGTGTAAGTGTCTAAAACCAATGCGTGGTGAACGAAATACTCCTGTTCATAGGTTTTTACCACAGGTGAACCGGTGCGCGCCCAGCTTCGCCAATGAATATGACGTATAGGGTCACCAGGGCGGTAATCTCGTAACCCATGAAATTCGCTTGCGTCACCAATTGATGAGGCTAAGGCAACCCCTCCTGGGTGATGATGACTATTTCCCTTTAGTGATATCGATGGGATTTTATAGCGCTTAGGCAAAATCAGTAACTGATCTGTGGATGTTAAGTTCTGAAAGCGTTGAAATAGGCCAAGCGTATCAGGTAGGCCAATTGTGATTCCTGAAAAATTGATGTAACCACGTCGAAGAGGTGTTAATTTAAACGTTACCTCTCTTTTTTGTAATGCTGGTAAATTGGTTAGTATATTTGATGGTTCTGATGCACCCAGTTTTTTTTCTACAAGGCGCAACCAGCGAGGGAAGCCCACTAAGCGATCAAAAGAATTTTCTTTGTTACCGACCGAGTCATGGAAATTTTTAAATTCGACTGTGCTGGGTAATGTGCTGCGGAGTTTATCTGAAATGAAAATATCACTATAATTTTTGTCTATCAAATTGTTTATTGTAATATGATAAGTTATTTCTTGTTCTGCTGTTGCTAGCGAAGGAAGGCTTCGTTCGATGTGGAACTGATTTTTTTTACGAGATGAGAATAGTATCGCAACCAAAATTAAAGCGGCTAATAGTGAAAATATTTGATAACTTAGGTTTTGCCGAGTATCGATCCCTATGATGCTGCTTATAAAAGCAATTGCAAGAATGATTTTTCCGTTGCTAGTGAATCGCCAGCGTGGAGTCTGAGTTTGTTGAAATAGACGGGAAAAAACTTTTGTGCGAATTTTGTATAGCATAGTTTATTGGATTATACGGGGACAGCTATGTCATGAATGATTTCCTGCACAATAGCCCCACCATCTTTCCCACTAAATCGGCTTTGTTGATCTAACAACAATCGGTGGGAGATGATAGAGGTGGCAACTTCTTGGACGTGATCTGGTGTAACAAATTCCTGTTGCTCAAACATCGCGAGCGCTTGGCAAACTTGCATTAAGGTGAGAGATGCGCGAAAGCTTGCGCCAACTTTAACGCCTTCCTTTCTGCGTGTTGCAGAAACAATCTCAACAATATACTGCTTCAATTTATCGCTAACAGTAACGGTTTTAATAGCTTCTCGAACTTGGAGAATTGCATGGCGATTTGTACAGTGTTTAAGGTCGATAAGCGGGTGATGATTTCCATGATCAGACAACATTTGCACTTCAAGTTCAGGAGGAATATAACCAAGAGAAAACTGCATTCCAAAGCGATCCATCTGTGCTTCTGGTAATGGGTATGTGCCGTGAGATTCTACAGAATTCTGAGTGGCAATAACAAAAAATATATCATCGAGTCGATAGTGTTGATTATCGACACTGACTTGTTTTTCGGCCATCGCTTCTAGCAGTGCCGACTGCGTTCTCGGAGAAGCGCGGTTTATTTCGTCTGCCAATAGAATGTGAGTAAATATTGGGCCTTGATGAAATCGAAATTTTTGCAGAGATTGATCATAAATTGAAACGCCGACAATATCTGAGGGTAATAGATCGGGCGTAAATTGAATGCGTTGAAAATCACAATCTATAGAAGCAGATAAGGTTTTAGCGAGCGTGGTTTTGCCAGTTCCAGGCACATCTTCCAATAAAACGTGTTGTCCGGTTAAAAATGCGGCTAATAACTTTCGAAGTGCTGTATCCTGCCCTTTAATAACTGAGCGTATATTATCTGATAGTTGTTGGTAGACATTATAGGCTTCTGCTAATTCTATTACCTGGCTCATAAAAGCGGTATTTCCTATTATCGTATAAAGGAAGTTTACTCGCTTTTTTCAGCCATATCAGCTCAATTTTTCAGATATTTATAGTGGCCAAAAAGTCTAATATAGCAACACTTAATAAGTTCGTTTGTGATTAATATCAACGCTTGTAGTTGAGTATCTGTCCTTTAAATGGTTTTTCAAGATAGTCAGTATGCTCAGGTTTTCGTTGCGAATGCGAGTAACCCAGAGTTACCATTTTTTTGCTGAAACGTGAGTGGTGTCTACGTCCAGGATCGATGAGAATAATTTCACATTGCTGGTTAGTGTGTCGATCAATAAAATTAGACAACAGCGTAATATGGTCTTGTTCATAGAGCAGGTCGCTACCGATGATGAGGTCAAACGTACCTAAGCCACTTTTTATATCATTCCAGTCTGTTCTAATGAACGGTATTTTTTTTCCATTATTAAGATTTACATTTTTCGTAAGAAAGTTTTCGACTTCGGGGTGATAGTCTGTCGCTGTTATATTGGCTAGACGTTGATTGAGTACCAAACTCGCCAAACCAATTCCACAACCGATTTCTAAAACACGCTTGTTTGAAATATCATAATCAAACATTAAATTTGCTAGCACTTCACTGGAGTCCCAAATGACGCCAAAGAGAGGCCATGTTGCTGAAGATATTCCTAGATTTTCAGCAATACCTTCGTTATCTGAAAACTGCTGTCTATCTCGTAAAGTGCGAACATGAACATCTGTGTTACCAAATTCAATTGTCCGATAACGGACTCGAGGGGAGGGCATGAGATACCTATTACTTATGATGGGCTGCAATGGTAGCTTTGGAGAAGTTTTGCAACGCAATGCACTCACTTTACAGGTATTCAGTGTACTTAACCAATGAATTCGTCTTTAAGTTGTACAGCAAGTGTTGTTATTGACCTACAAAGCACTCATTGGTTTTCTAGATTTCATTTAGAGTGACTAAGCTCAAACCAGAAAACCAGCGCGAAAACACTACTATACTAGCTCTATAAGCTTTTAATTCCGATATCTTATGCAACGTTAGGGTTCATATTTTTATAATTCGTGGAATTCATTGTTTTCTACCTGTGCATATTTGCAAACAATTAAATCAATATTGAAGGTTTATCTTTCCGATACGGACAGGTTAAGATTAGCCAATTATCGTGATGATGGAAAGTTATTTTGAGGATAAAGTTATGACTAAAAAGCCAAATATGTTAAGCACCGTAACGCCGTGGGATATGGTTGCGGATGGATATGCAGAAACAACGATGAAATTATTTCAAGGATACGCTGATGAAGCGTTAAAATTGGCGAATCTCGATGAAAAAAGTAATATCGTTGATATTGCTTGTGGTCCGGGGACATTAGCACTAACAGCACATAAAATCTCTAACTCAGTAAATGCGATAGATTTTTCCACGGCTATGCTTGGTATCTTGCATGAAACGATTAAGCAGCAGGCCATCAGTAATATTGAAACACATTGTGGAGATGCGCAGGAACTTCCTTATGACGATGAGTTGTTTGATGCTGCATTTTCCATGTTCGGACTCATGTTTTTTCCTGACAGACAAAAAGGCTATGCAGAAATTTTTCGCACTCTTAAACCCGGTGGGACAGTTGTTGTTTCGAGCTGGGCACCGATTTCACAATCATCAGCTATGATGGCGATGTTCGGTGCGCTTAAAGCAATAAATCCAGATATACCGGAACCGCAAACTGATATTGACTCGCTGGAAAATCCCGAATTTTTCGAAGCTGAATTAGAAAATGCAGGATTTAAAGATATTGAAATTCATTTGGTAACAAAAAGCAACGCAATCAATTCTGTCGAAAGTTTTTGGAACGATATGGTAAAAGGTAGTGCTCCTATTGTGATGATGAAAAATAGTATGTCAGAAAAAGAGTGGGAAGAAAAAACTCAAATTGCTTTAGCTTATTTAGATAAAACAATTGGTGCTAACCCTGCATCATTATCTGCCGATGCATGGTTAGGGTTTGCTCGAAAATAAATCCGCATGATAACGATAAGACTGAGTTGAGAGGGCCATTGTTGACGACTAGTTTTTTCGTGACTGATTCTGCTCAAGGCTACCTTCAAAAACAATTTCATCGATGGTTTTTCGCGTGCTCTCAGTTTTAATATTTTGTGTGTTGTCGACTTTTCCTACTGCGATAGCACATATCACCTCATATTTATCGGGGTCCATCTTTGTAACAGAAAATACCTTGTCAGCATCAAAGCCGCCGATTGCATGAGTATGCAGGCCAAGCTTATTTGCTTGTAGCGTTAATGCCATCCAGGCTGCTCCTGCGTCAAAATTTGCCCAACGATTCTCTTTGTTATTCTGAGTAAAGTGTTTTTTACTGAATAGGTAAATCAATAGTGGCGCTTGATTAGCCCACGCTTGGTTGGCTTCTACAAGTGTTGCGCGAAATTTTTTTAAATCTTCCGGTAAGTGGGCATAGCTAAAGCGCCAGGGTTGTTCGTTGTAACAAGAAGGACTCCAGCGCGCTGCTTCAAAAATTGTTTCGATCTCTTCATTGGAAATTTCTGTAGACGAAAATTCGCGTGGTGACCAACGTTCGATAAACATCTGGTCTAATTTCTTGTAGTTTGTGTTTTGTTTAAACATTGTTTTTCTCCTGTTCTAATAACGCACATATTATTGCGTAAAGGTGGATAACTATTTATTGCGGTTAACCCATGCTTTATCACGAACGAAGTTGTTTGATTGAAAATCTCGCATTGCCTGGTCAATTTCATCCCGTGTGTTCATAACAAATGGCCCATATTGCACAATGGGTTCGTTAATTGGTTTTCCGCTAACAACAAGAAACCGGGTACCTTGCTCACCCGCAGTAAAATGTATTGAGCTATCATTTTTACTCAGTGCGATAAAAGTGTTTAACGCGGCACTTTTCCCGTTGAGTTGTCCCTCACCTTCAAATACGTAGAGAAAACTGTTGTTTTCTATCGGTAACGTATATGTAAACGGTTTGTTTGGCTTGAGTTGCACATCAAAATAGGAAACATTGGTAATTTCATCAACAATCGGTGAGCTTGCTTTCTCAAAATTTCCCATTATGACTTTGACGCTATAGTTTGCAGTTTCCGAAATTGGAAAAGCTGTCGAACCGTATTCTTGATATTCTGGTGTGTCCATTTTGTTTGCTGCCGGCAAGTTGATCCAAAGTTGAAAACCACGCATCAAACCGTTTTCTTGCTTAGGCATTTCTGAATGAATGACACCACTCGCAGCTTTCATCCATTGAGCACCCCCAGAGGTAAGGTTGCCTGTGTTTCCCATGCTGTCTTTATGTTCAATTTCCCCATTAATCATATAAGTGAAGGTGTTGAAGCCTCTGTGTGGATGCGATGGAAATCCGGCGATATATTCATTCGGGTTATCGCTGCCAAAATAATCCAACATAACGAATGGGTCATAGTTACGTAAGGCCGGAGTTCCAATCGTGCGATGCACTGTCACACCTGCACCTTCTTTTGCCATCATTGCAGGGATGAATCTTGTCTGCTTGTTTTCTGAGTTCATGGTGTCTTCCTCCTAGGGTGGTTACGTGTTGTGTTAGAGCTATTATCGGTGTTGCTAATGTAGGAATAAACATCAATAATGTGAAATAATTGTTCTTGAATTCGCAACAATAGGGGCGCTAATGGATCGTTTTGACAATATGGACACCTTCATTCGGGTGGTGGAGGCGGGAAGCATCAGTGGTGCAGCTAATCGGCTTGGTATTGCAAAATCTGCTGTTAGTCGACGTTTGAAAGAGCTTGAAGCACATTTAGGGGTGGAGCTTTTTCATCGAACAACACGGAAGATGAATCTGACGGATACGGGTCGTACTTTTTATCATCAATCTGTACGTATATTGGAAGATGTGGTCGAAGCTGAGTTGGCAACCTCTCAAGCACATGCTGATTTAAGAGGGCGCTTAAAGATCGCATTACCGCTGAGTTTTGGTTTGATGCATCTTGGTCCCGCTATTGATGCATTTTTGCAAGCGCATCCTCATATCGAATTTGATTTAGATTTTAATGATCGAGAAGTGGATTTAATGCAAGAAGGTTTTGATCTCGCTGTTCGTATTGCAAAATTGCCTGATTCTAGTTTGATCGCGAGACGTTTGGCGGAAGTTCGAGTTGTTACCTGCGCTAGTCCATCCTATCTTGACCGTATGGGTGTACCAAAAACACCTGGAGAGTTAATTGATCACCAATGTTTGGTTTATAGTCTTTTGCGAGATTTCGAAAACTGGCATTTTCAAGATGCAAGCGGGGAAATATTAACGACTAAAATTCGTCCATTTTTAAAATCCACTAACGGTGAGTTTTTGAGGAACGCAGCTGTAGAAGGTTTAGGCATTATTCGTGTGCCTTCATTTATTACTTATAAAGAAATTGAACGTAGATCTTTAGTGCCTCTTTTTACCATGTACACAAAATCCCAATTAGAAGCTTATGCTATTTACCCTCAAACACGTCACCTTTCTCAACGTGTTAGAGCTTTTGTCGATTTTCTTGTGAAACGTTTTCAAGGAACGCCTTATTGGGATGAATGTTTGCTTGCCGCTATTTCATCCGATTAATTATCAATCATGTTGCTAATGGAGCATGATTGAAAAAAGTTTTTGATCAGTATTAAGCCTGGTAGTAGCAAGCGAAAAGAGTTGTTGATCATTCATGACGCAATAATTGACAAATTTTAACAAAAACTATTCAAATCAATAAAATGATCCTGTTTACCTTTTTGACCCAACAAACTAATCCAGTATAATCAGGTATTATGGTAGAGTTCTGCTAGATTCATAATTTTCGTTCCGGTTGCGTTAAAAACGCTTTCAAAATGTTCATTTACAATATGTAAGTTCCGTTTTCCGATCATTTTTGCTTTGCTGGAACGAGAACTATTTCTTATGTAAAACACTCTATGGATTATTCGCTGAAGGAAGAGCAAAAAAGAGTTAGAGGTATGGAAACTCATTTTAACCTATCACGGAACCCATTTCATCTCATCCCTGATGCAGGTTTCTTTTATGAGGGTAAGACTCATAATCACGCGCTTACGTGTTTAAAATATGGTCTTGATCAAAATGATGGGGTAATTGTTGTTACTGGGAATGCAGGAACAGGAAAAACAATTCTTCTCAATAGGCTCGAACAAACACTTCCAAGTCAGTTTCATGTTGTCCATATAAACATCAAACCAGATATGAATGTAGGTGAACTAGTATCGCTCATCACTTCGTCAATCGGGTTTAAAAGCGATCAAAAAATCGGTAAAGCAGAGCAACTGCTTGCTGAAATAAAAAACACTCTTGCGTCACAAGAGGATCAAAACTCACGGATAGTTATTTTTATAGATGATTGTCATCACTTGTCTTTCGAAACCATCGAAGAAATAAAACAGTTAACAGCAAACCCCCGGCAGGGAACTCCTCTGGTTCAATGTGTATTGGCTGGACAATATTCGTTTAACGATGCGGTAGAGGAAGCCAAGTTTATACAACTCAATGATAATCCTGGTGCGCGCTGCCAACTGACTTCACTAAATGATAAAGAAACTGGTCAGTATATTTTTCACCGTTTAATTCATGCGGGCCACAAAAAAGCCAGTTTATTTTCTGCAAAAGCAGTACAAATTGTTCATGAATTTACCTCCGGTGTTCCTCGGAGAATAAACCAGATTTGTGATCGTGCACTGCAATATGCAGCTATTGAAGGCAAAGCGCTTATTGATGAAGGAATAGTTACTAGCGTCATTAATGAAGAGTTGTCAGCTGTATTAGACGACTCATTTGATTCATTTAATGTCGATGAGTATTTTTTCGAAGCAGAAGAGCAAGATAATACGCTACAAGAGAGACGGCGGCGAGACAGAGATAGAAGAGCACGAGATCGAAGTGGGCGATCTAACACATCGCTACATGAATTATTTGATGATGAAGTTGATTATCATAAGGAGGAGGAAGCTCTTCATGAGGAGGAGGTTATTCATGAGGAAGAAGTTATTCCTACTCTTGATATTGCTCTTGAAGAAAAACAGACAGGTTTAATCGTAAAACCTGAAGCACCGCCTTTAGAAAGTAAAAAACATTCCATCATAAATCTCCGATTTCCAATTGATGAATTATTTCGCATGAGAAATATGATGCGAAACCGCAATAACAAATCAATTAGAAGAGAGATTATTATGATCTTGTTATTGTTGGTGCCAGGGACATTTACATATGTCCATATGTCATCGCCTGATAAAGCAGAGATAACGATAGTGGCTGCTAATGATATTACTGGAGTAGATGCTCAGGTTAATACGCTTGAAATTTTATCTGCACCAGTATTTTTGGTGAGCGAAGCAGTAGATACGGTAACACCTGTACCGGTGATTTCGTCAGCAATTCATACTAGCGGGAACATAGTTCCACAAGATGTTGACGTAGGTTCAAGCAGTACAAATCAATTGGTGCTTAATATTAAGTCTCAGATTGCAAATAAGGAGCGCTCAGCTGTACCTCCGCCAAAATCTGAAATCAGCACAAATGAAAAACAGAGTACAGAATTAAAGCAAAAAGAATTAGCGAAAAAAGAAGTGGCTGCCACTAGCAAACCAAAGCCCGTGCTTGCTAGTGCAGGAACAGGTAAAAAAGATGGGGTTGATCTAAAAAAACAGGTGCAGTCACATGAAAAGCCTGGCGACAAGCAATTACAGAATAAAAAGACAATAGATGCTAACAAAGTAGTTGCAGCATCAGAATCAAAAGTTGTGCAAGCACCGACGGCTCAAAATTTAAATAATTTTAATGCAGATAGTTTGCACTTGGTTATCAATAAATTTTCAGGGGCATATAAAGTAGGCGATATCAAAGGATTGATATCGGTGTTAAGTGATGATATTAAAACAAATGATAGCGTTGGTAGGGATTCATTGGCTTCACAATACGAAAAGCTATTCAGCATTACAGACAATAGAGATATAAAATTTACAAATATCTCTTGGAAAACAGAAACAAATAAAGCAGCTGGTAAAGGGAGTTTTAAAGCTACAATACTGGAAAAAGGTCGTACAGAACCTCAAGTGTATTCAGGAAAATTTACGATGCAAATAAGAAAAAAACAAGAACAAATTGCAATTACTGATATGCGTTACGAGTATGAATAAATGTAAGTCTCGGAAAGTGATAAATACTTTTCACCTGTGGTTATTATTTATCTGGATGTTAACGTTCTCTTCTTTGTCTTGGGCGGTGATCGGTTTGCCCCAGAGTACAACGCGACTGGGTACGTCGATAACACCATCCTATATGGAAGTTAACGAACCAGATGGTAGCAGCCCTGATAAAGAGCTGGTGGTTCCATTTACCTTGATTGCAACTGACTGGCTAACGCATGGAAATCGTTATTGGTTGGAATTTGTGAATGGCCGTGCTGCATACTCCGCATCTGAAAGCGTTGTTGGTCAGAATTTAAATTACACGGCGATTCGTGCAGTTGTGCAACGCCATTTGACGATAAGCAAACGTGTTAAGCCATGGTTTGGTGTAGGGCTTGTCGTTTCTCGTTCATCTTTTAGTGCGCGTCACACCAAATCAAATGATGGATTTCTTGTTCAGAAATTTGATGATCGAAGTAGTAATAGTTTAGGGCTGATACTCAATTCCACCATAGATTTTCAATTAGAGAAGAAATGGTATCTTGGGGTCAAAGCTGAGCAAACGTTTAGCCCAAGTTCGGGCGTTAACTCTTTAGGAGCAGGTGTTTTTCTCCTTCATTTACTTTAACGATAATAAAAACTGTGAAATATATCATTCGCTTATTTGTCATATTCTCTACATTGTTTCTTATTGCTTGTGGTGGAGGCGGTTCTGTTGAAATCCCACCTGAACGACAAGCGTCGTCTATTAGTGGCGCTAGTATCGATGGAATAATTAAAAGTGCCGAAATTAATGTTTACTCATTTGATGATGGAAAAAAAGGCGAACTGCTAACCAGTGGTTCGATTGATGATCAAGGGAACTTTAACCTCAGTATTAAAGAAAAAAGCCAAATAATATTGGTAGAAGCTAAAGATGGAATCTACAAAGAGTTAGCTACTGGTGAATATATAGAAATGCAAGAAGATCAGATTATTTCTGCACTTGCCTATTATCACACTGAAAAACCGTTAGTGCTTAGTCTTTCTCCGCTAGTTGATTTGGCGGCAACTCACATTGTCTATCAAATGAACAGCAAGAAAGATTTTGCCAGCTCAAAGAGCAGTACTCAGCAGATGTTGCAAGAACTGTTTGCAATAGATGTGTTTGCTGCCACTGCTGATCAAACATCTAACAAGCAATCTAAAGTAGAGACGTTGGATAATTTTACCAACCATAAACTTTTTGTCTCTGCTCTTTCTAGTTTGAGTCACTGGTTTGCGCAGAAAAAACAGGCAAATGTTCAAGCTGATATTAATTCGCTTACGCTAATTCGAGTTATGAAGAATGATATGGCGGCAGACGGCATACTTAATGGACAAGGGTTAGATGAAAATGGTGAGTTAGCGGCTTTATCAATAGGCGGCACTGAATTAGATGCGGATGTTTATCGGATGGGGATTGCGCAACACTTGTTAGCATTTTCTAATAGCACATTTAATAACACCGGTGTCACTAGTGAAAATTTAATCTCTTTAGCGGAAAAGATTGCAACGACTCCTCATCAAGTATTTGGTGGTGAAGCTAAAGCTTCGCCATTATTGGCACCTGAAGTTGAATTTCAATACACGGCGTCTCAACATAATACAGATCGTTCAAAATTGTTTGTTGGCGTGGATAGTGTTACTGATATTGCATCAATCAAGTTAGATATTAATGGTGAACTACATAGCACTTTCCCTTCGATCAGCGAAGTTACGTTCGAAATCGACTCTAACAGTTATGCAAATGGCGAATATGAATTAGGCTTGACAGTAATCGATCTACTGGGTAATGAGACTCGTGTTGTGCATCCAGTAGTCTTTGATAATATTTACCCTAATCGTGTAAGCGGCTATGCATTCAATGGTTTATTATCGAATGCAACTGTTTCAATTTATAGTTTGATGGATGGGGAAAAAGGCGAATTTATAGCATCTGGAAAAACTAATATTAATGGTTTTTTTGATATTAATGTTAAGGTAAATAGCCAACTTTTCTATATTGAAGCATCAGGTGGTTCGTATGAAGAACCGATTACTCAACAGAGACTTGGATTGCAAAGTCAACAATCGATTTCAACTATTGTTTATTATGAATCCGGTGAATCGTTAAATATTCAGGTTTCTCCTCTGACTTATTTAGCGACTTCGCTTATTCAGTATCAAATGCGTGATGGCGAGGATTTTGTAACAAGTAAAGAGGCTGTTGAAGAAATATTTCAGGAGTTATTTAATCTAGCCGTATTTTCTCCTCGACATATTTTGTTGATTAATCAATCAATTGATTCCAGTGATGATGTTCCCGTTGCAGATGCTATGCACGATATCCTATTGGGTGCATTAGCAAGTTTTAGTAGTTGGATTGCAGAAGAAAACGGCCATCAGAATAAAAACACCTATAATTTGGCCGCGCTCGCAGCCATCATGGCAAAAGATATTGCTGCAGATGGACGTTTGGATGGTATGGGCCTAGATGAAAGTGACCAGCCTGTGCAGCTAGCACTCAATTCCGTAAGTTTAGACGCCAACCTTTATCGCATGGGCTTGGCTTCTCATGCAATGGTTTATTTAAAAAGTGACCAAAATAGATCAGGTTATAGTGACGGTGAATTGCAAGCTTTTGCAAAAGGCTTTTCTGAGAAGGAGCATCCTCTATTTGGTGATTTAGCTGTTAGCCCTGTTTCTACATTATCGCCTTTTGTTGCACATAATTATCCCGATACCTTTTCGGTAGAAGGTGATTTCCATTTGGATTTAGATGTTAGAGATTTTGCAGATATTGAAAAAATAACATTGTTTCTGGATGATGAGGAAATCAAGCAAGTCGATGTGCAAAGTCTGGCTGCTTTGCAGTTGAATACTAATAGCTATCAAGATGGTGAGCATACTTTTAGGGTTGAGGCCGTTGATATTTTTGGAAACGAAACGACACTCATGATCCCCGTTATTTTTGATAATGTTTCGCTCACCATTGACTCCCCGTTTATAACAAACGAGTCAACAGCTGAAATTTATGGTAGTTATGCTGGGCCTGATGTAACGTCGATTACTTTTAATGAAGAAGCGATGTCTTTTGAGAACGGGGCCTGGTCAGGGACCATTGATTTGGTACCGGGTAATAATCCAGTATTGATTAAAATTGGATACGCAGATTACCACGAAGAGTTGCCCATTAACCTGATACTTGATCAAACACCACCAACAATTGATACAGCAGGAAAGCACAGCTCTGCAAGATTTGTATCCCTAGACTCCAGTCTTTTCTTCAGCGATTTAGACGATGAAAACCTAATCGCACCGATTTATTTTGAAAGTAACAATTTGGAACTTGGTGGCATAACGGTAACGAGAGATGATCTCACAAATAACGAAATACCATTTTTTGGATTAACTGTTTCAGATTTATTGGACGGAGAAGCTCAAACACCACTTGACGATTTGACGGTTAAGTTGAGCTATTTTAAAAATAATGTGCAACAAGGTGATGTCAAAGCGTTAAGCGCGATTAATGGCGAATTTCTAATTCCTCTTGTTTCAGAGTATTTGGAGCCAAATTGGTTTCGGACAATATCTTCTGATACGCACACCATTACTGTCAGCGTTATGGACATTGCTGGGAATGTAGAAGCATATGATTTCATATTTCAAGCTGATATTTACGTACCTAAATTAATTATGGATTCAATCGTTGAACTGAATCATTCTATGTTTAGTGATATTGCTTTTGCAGATAGAGGAGAATTGAACGGGAAGTCTTTTGATAGTACTGAGTATCAATTTACTAACACTACAGGAAAACCGTTTTACATTAAGTTAATAGACTATATTGATACACATGAAGTGATAAATACCGTTGAAGAAAAGGTTCGCAAACATAAAGTTAATACTAGCGTTATTACTCATTGGCAGTCTAGTCAAATATTAAATCCTAGTAATACTGATTCGTGTCTAAATGCAAGCCCTACCCCAGTGCCTATTACTCAGATTTATAATTATGGAGAAGATATTGAAGGTGGTTGGGAGTTACTAACTGTTCCGGAGGAATATAGTGGAAATGAGTTTTATATTGAAGTTGAGTCTTTAGAAGAGGAGCTTGAAAACCTTCTTGCACAAACACCACCATATAATCCTGCTTGGAGTTTTTCTGGGGATGAAAGTTATAATCACGAAATGGACACGTTACCCAATGGAAATATATTAAGTTTTGATTATGACTATGTTCTGCGTCTAAATGCACTAGAACCTGCCAGTGTGAAAAATTGGAAAATTATAGACCCAAATAATGACAATATGGTTGTTGCGAATTGTCCTCAAGATGTTAGCTACTTTCAAGAGTATTTGGAGTATAACTACAGTACCGCAGAAGGCTATCCTAAGAATGAGTCATCATTTTTGGAAGAGCTTCCTATTACGTTCTCAACAGAATCATTAGCCGTTTTTAATATAGATACTGGTTTGCTGATAACAAAAAATGAAGATGACTGGTACCGCATACCTGCCGGACATCGCATTACTATTAAGAAAGCGGTTAGAATGCCAGACATGATTAATTTTGACGATCCTGCTGTATTATTCGTTGATGAAGAATTTTCAAGTTATGATGCTCTTTCACATGACAAACATATTTCTTGGTCCATCAACAAATCAATCGACATAGAAACAATATTCGATGCTGGGCAAGAAATTATTGAATCGAATTCTCTACGTTCGCAGAGAGTCGGTGATGGTTATTCAGTCTACGAAGTAAGTAGACCCTAACGTCGCATAAAATTTCGATTAAAAACCACGTTGCTGCTTCTATAGCAGTATATTAGCTCTGTAAGCTTTTAATTCCGAACTCTTGTTCAATGCTAGGGTTTAGTTAATTGACAGGTTGCAGGTTTTATTATATTGCAGTTGCAATCTTCTGCGTCTGGGCATAAGCAGTGTTTGGGCGAAAATTGGCAGCCTTTTTTTGTTAAGCAGTTAGCTTTGTCAGCTGTTTGTTGAATAAAGCTGTCCTCACAATAATTCTTGTTATCTCTGCAGAGATATTCGTTTTCAGGTGACGTTAGTTCTAATGTGCAGTCTGGTGAGTTTAAGCATTCATCTTGATTTATACTGTTGCATTCCATATGTGAAGATGATGATTGTTTTTTCTGAAAAATAGTAAGATCTTTTTTAGCTCGATGTTTATCGGAGCTAGCAATTCCATTGGATAACGCTTCAATTTTAAAGTTTTCTATTTTTTCTTCGGCGTTATCAATAGATAGAGTGGATTCTCTTAATGGTAATGTCGTTGAAGGCAGCATCTCACTTTTTCTGGATTGAGTGCTTTCTTTGCGGGGTAAAGCAAGCATTGCTGACTCTGTAGGTTGGATACTTTCCTCATCTTCAAGCTCTATTGAATCAATACTAGGTAGTGGCGGTGAAGATGCCAGTGGTGGAACAATTCGTTGTAGTTCTTGTTTTGTCGTGCTTGTTACTGGGTCGTGAGTGTTCATCGTTATAATCAAACTACTGCATAGTACAATTGTCGCTGCAACGGAAAATGGGACATACCAGTGATGTGTGCGTTGCTTGATTGGTGGTGAGAGTTTTACGTTTTGTGCAGCTAAGCTCAGTATTTCTCTATCCAGCTCGGTTGAAGGCTCTTCAATAGAGGCGCGGTGGTAGAGTCGCTTTAACGCGTCATCACCATTATTATTTGGATTGATGTTTGAGGTTTTGTCGTTACTCATAAACAATCATCCGATAACCAGTTGCGTAATTTTCGCATGGCATATCTTAAGCGACTTTTGGCTGTTTGTTGGTTAACCCCAGTAATTTCTGCAATTGCATCGATATTGTGATCTCCTTCGTGACGGAGTATAAAAGCTTCACGCTGTTCTTGCGGTAGATTTTTTATTAACCCTAAAAGTTGTTCTATGCAATTCTTCCAGTGTGTTTGTTGTTGGAGTTCAGCACAATCTTCTGATTTGAGCAGTTCCTCCTCCTGATCATACTCAACTTCGCGACGAACACTATTTCGGCGAAAGTAGTCAACCATTTTATTGTGCGCAATTTTATATAGATAGGTGGTAAATTTTGCACTGGCGATATATTGTTGCCGGGAGTTGATGATATTCGTCCATATCTCTTGGTATAGCTCTTCGACAGTCGCGTGTTGGTTTCCCATTTGACGCAATAGATATCGAAATAGAGGAGCGCGGTGGCGATTATAGAGAATCGTAAATGCAGCGGTATGTCCCTCTGCATATTTCATCATCAACTGTTCGTTGCTCAGTGATTGCACTTATTGTTCCTGTGAGTGTATTGGGAAAGTGTGCCATGAAATGAGAGCTGCGGCTAGCGCTTGCTAGCCGTATCGTTATCGTTCTCAATCAGCATGTACTAAGCTACCACCCCCTGAAAGTGAGTTTGCAAGGTTCACCATTTGTAAAAACTCACTGCGATACCCAAAAAGATCATTCCCTCTTGCGTTTCTTGCGAGTTTCATCACATCTGAATGGCTAAAGTTCTGAGTGTATTTCCCCCCTTTTAATAATTGAGCAAACGCTGCGACGCTCGCTGAAAAGCGGAAATCCATACTGGTTTCTTGAATGTTGGCATTGATATTTTGTTTTAATATGGGCTTTTCAAGCAATGTGCTTTGATCACTTTCGGGTAGTTTATATCTCAAACGTAAAAATGCTAATTCGTTGCTGGGATTGCTTGGTGTTGATTCATGTTTTCCATATCGAAGTTGATCTATCTGTTCGCCTTCTCCTTTTAAAGCGATCTCGTATAGTGCGGTAACAGTATGACCTGCGCCAATTTCGCCTGCATCAATTTTGTCGTTGTTAAAGTCTTCCCGTTTGAGTGCTCGGTTTTCGTAACCGATCAGCCGATACTCGGAGACAACAGCGGGATTAAATTCAACTTGAATTTTTGTATCTTTGGCAATTGTATTGAGGGTTGAAGCCATCTCGTCAACTAATACTTTTTGGGCTTCGTTAAGTGTGTCGATATAGCTATAGTTACCATTGCCTGCGTCAGCCAATTGTTCCATAAGATGATCGTTGTAATTACCTGTGCCAAATCCTAGTGTTGTTAAGCTGATGCCGGTTTTTCGTTTATCTTCCACGAGATCTTTTAAGGCTTCGAAGCTTACTGTTCCTACATTAAAATCACCGTCTGTTGCAAGCAGGATGCGATTAATGCCGGAAGGAATGAATGCTTGTTTTGCCATAGCATAGGCCAAACGAATGCCTGCTCCGCCGTTTGTTGAACCACCTGCTTGGAGTTGATCCAACGCTATGGAAATTTTTGCGTGTTCATTTCCTGGTGTGGGTTCCAATACAACACCACTTGCGCCCGCATAAACTACGATTGAGACGCGATCAACCGGCCGCATGTTTTGCATTAATAAGCGTAGAGATTTTTTTAGTAAACCGAGTTTGTTGGGAGAGTTCATTGATCCAGAAACATCAAGTAGAAAAACAAGATTAGCTGGTGGCAATGTTTGTTGCGTCATATTGAATCCTTTGATCCCAATCTGTAACAGATAATGTTTTGTATTCCATGGTGCTGGTGCGATTTCAGTTGAGACAGAAAAAGGAGTGCTCTCGGATTTTGGTTCTGGGTAGTGATAAGAAAAATAATTAATTAATTCTTCAACTCGTACTGCATTTCTATTTGGCAAGCGCCCTTCACGCAACATACGTCGTACATTTGAATAACTACCAGTATCAACGTCAATACTAAATGTTGAAACGGGTTGCTCTGCCGCCCGCTTGATGGTGTTGTCTTCCACATTAGCATAATTTTCCCGATCTACTAGTGTTAGAGGGTTTACGTAGCTAGGTTCGGCATTTACTGCGCTCATTGAATGCAGTGTTTCACTTCTCATATCCATTGCCATTTGACGACGCATAGGTGCTATTGCATTTACTGATGACTGAGCGAGCAGTTTTGATTTTTCTTTTTTTGCAGCTGCTTTAGGCTGAATGGCATCGGTTTCGACTTCTTTTACTATCTCTTCTGAGATCTGTTTGTTATCTACAGCTGAGTCCGAAAAATTTGTTGGCTTTGAGCTGCAACTTATTAGCAGCACACTTAATAATAAATAGAGCGTTATCGTAATCTGTTTCATTTTTATTGTTCCAGTTCGTTAGTAAAAACTATGCACTTTAGTGCAAGGCTTTAGCAAAAAAATATTATACGGATCGCGTAGCGACACATAGCTTTGAATTAGTAACGACTTTCAGTCGTTCGTAAAACAACCTATGGACTTTCAGTCCATAGTGGTTGAGTCTCCTTGTTTTGGGCTGTTGATATTTATTTAAACGTATGAGGTTTCGTTTAGGGGTTAAGTAGGAGAAAAAATATTTTTGTCTGTCAGGCTGGTTTGCATATGTTGCTGATTCTATTGGGATAATTGTGAGATGGTGAAAACTGTTTTGATTGCTAGGAGGCTGTCCGAGAATAGGAGCTGTAGCGAGGACAAGCCATTTTGAATCAAATATTTTGATCGTTTAAGGTTAATAGCCGTAGCTATTCGCCGAAGAGGATCGAAAAATTTGATCATAATGGATTTTTCGCAGTAGGCTTTCTATTCTCGGGCAGCCTTCTAGCTATTTTGTCGTGAGCGGATAAACGTCGCGATTTCGTTGATTACGTCTTTATTTCTCAAAATTCTTCTATGCCCCAGCCGAGACGTTTTTAATAAACGCGCGGAAGTGGCGTTTGCGATTACTTCGGCATGTTGAATAGGTACATCTTTATCATCATAGTCGTGGATAATTAGCCCGCTACTTTTAAGGTCCAATTTTGTTTTTTCAACATCACAGCGAGTCCAGATGTTTTTACCATACTTATTCTCAAGCAGTGTTATGAGTTTTCGTTTTGCTTTATCACTTAAGTTTAAAAAATCAACGTATAAGGCTAAAAGCCATTCCAGTTTGGAAGGAGCACTGATAGTAACTAATGCTTGTATCTTTACACCTTCACTGTGCGCTAATAGGCAAACGGCACCACCAAAACTGTGACCGATTAAGGTGTGAATGGGGCCAATAAATTTTTCAATGTCACAAATCGCTTGTGCACTTTCTGGTAAGCTACTTGTATTTCCATAAGAAGCGCCATGTCCTGGTAGATCTACAGCAATAACTTCAAATCCTAAATCAGTGAGTGGTTTGGCAAAAGAACCCATTTGGCTTGCTCTGCCACTCCAGCCGTGGACAAGTAAGACTCTCGGTCCTGTTCCCGGCCAAGTTAGTAGATTGAGTTCTCCAAAAGAGGTTGGTAGTTTTTTTTGGGTCGCGCTAGATGTCCATGCGATTTCTCTTTTCGGTGGGCTGTGGCGTTGAGTTTTAAACCATTGCTGAAAGGCGAGGAGTGCACAGATACCAGGTGCAACTGTAGAGGAAAACTTGAAAACTTTTTGTATGATCTTAACGGTAAATCTATTCATATAAGTTATAAGCAAAGGTATGTAGTACTTCTTGCTTCCATTATATCTAAATTTGTCGGTATTCAGGAGTTTTATGGGGAGACTCTGGAATAGCATTGGCTCCATGCTCACAAAACAGAACTTAATAAATTGCGGAGAAGCTTAGTGGAGATACTTTAATTACAGGAGAAATAGTTCTCAGGTGATAGTTGTATGCCCTTTTCTGGTTATATGAAAATTAGATCTAACTATCTAATTGTTTTTTGCAGTAGTAGTGATGTGATAGTTAAAGTAGTTTTCTTTCATTTAATGCGAAACTCTAGAATGTCCCACTCTCCATCAATAGTCGTACTCTCGTTTTTCTCATTTATCATTTGGCAACCTATCGTTTGCTCTAAGGCTCCATGAATTACGCCGTATGTAAAGGTATGCAAGCGTGCAGATGTTTGTTTATTTTCTGATGAATAGAGTACGTTGCCTAAGTAGACACGATATATAGGACCGTCATTTTCTATATCTTCAATTTTTCGGATGCAAACGCCTTCGTTTGACAATGCTCTACTTACTATTGTTGACCACTCAGATATTGGCTGGTTTGTTCGTGTTAGTTTAATATTGTTGATGATTTCGCTACCCCTGACACGCCCAGCGCGGATTAGATTACTTGTAACTGCCTTTTCCCCCATAACAGACTCTAATTCACATAGGATATTTTGAAAACATGAGAGGATATTGAAGCTGGAATCACTTTTTTCTAATGTAACTATATTGTTCATATTTCATCCATTTCTGTTTTATGCGCATATAAATTGTGGTTCAACTGATTCGTCTAGGTTGAACTATCGGGCATTTCTTTTTTGTGTAAATAGAAGTTTAATTCTCTATTAACTTGCGACAAAGGCAAACCCGATGTCACGTATTGCAAACGTGAGAGGCGAAAAGTTTACACTGTTAAACTGATTAAATTGTACAGTTCACGCTCATTCGCATAGTATGTGATTTCATCGGTTTTAAATAGAGGTCAGTAATCGAATTAATATAAATTAACAATTCGTACTGCTTTGGGATCATTGATTGATGTTGCATAGATGTGATTCAGTGGAGACATATGTGCAATAAGCTATCGCAATCTAGGCCATTTTTCCCAGGCGACCTCTCTTTCGCGCAACCCCAGTGCTTTTGCCACCTCTTTTTTTGTTGCTTGGCGGATGCCATTTCTTTCCAAACGTGGACTTAACCATTCTCGAATTACACATCCAATTCCATATGCATCAGGCTCATTACTCTTCCATATAACACCGTTAGGGTGGGCAGCTTCACCTATCATGGTTGGAGTTTTATTGTAGCCAAAATAAATCGCATTATCTTTATGCCGAATGATTGTGTCTCCTTCATCAGTAAAGTCAAATGCAACTAATGTTCTTCCCCTTCGAACTGTCGTTGATGCATGGTATGAGGAACCTTCGGCAAATACCCAGAACGCTTTTCTTGATTCTTTTCCGTTCCAGAGATACTGAATTTTTTGAGGATTCTCTCGCCAAAGTCTTAGGTTTGGAGAGTCGGTTTTTGTCCATCGAAAATAGGTTGGCATGTTGAACTCCTTTTCATTTTATGCTTTTAGCATATGACAAATTAGAGTTTGGGAGTGTGATATAAATTACTGCTTAGTGTTATTATGTCATTTGTAGATGAATAAATGGGAAGGGTATATGGACTATCGAATCGTAATAACCGCAGATACAAAAGAAGAACTCAATCGACTAATTGATGAGAAAATTAAAGAAGGGTACCTCATTGCTGGCGCAATGTCAGAAGCTGAACAAAACAAGCTTAGCCAGGAGATGACTTTAGCCAGCAATATTGATGGTGAAGTCACGCTGGCTAGTGGAATTAAACTAGTTGCTGCAATTGCATTTATGATCTATTTTACTTTTTTTCTACAGCCGACATTTTAAAAAAATTTATCTTCAATGCGATTGGTAGTTTAAGTTAAATCGCATTACGAATGTAGCATACTATCCAACTTACCTGCTGAATTTAACGCAGAAAGATCATCAAATCCGCCAATTGGATTTTCATTGATAATAATTTGAGGCAGGCTTCTCCTCCCTGTGCGTTCAATCATTTCCTCCATTCTTGCACTGTGGATAGCGAGATTAATTTCCTCGTAAACAATTCCTTTTTCATCCAATAAATATTTTGCCCGGTGGCAATAACCACAACCAGGATGCGAATATATTTCAACTTTATTCATTCTATTACTCCAATTTTCTAGGTTTATCTTTATCCTAGATTAATCAGTTGAACCACAATTTATAGCACAATCATTTGATTGACTTAGCTATATGAAAAGTGTTTGATTCACCAACCAGGTGAACGCAAAACTTTTCATTACGCTAATCAAACCAACTGCTTGCACTCTAAACGTGCGGCCAACTGATTATTCTAGGTTTATATGATTAGATGCTAATAATACCCTACTGTTACAGTAAAGAATAATTTTTGCGCTAAGTTATTCATTAGTTGTTTATAACCTATTGAATTTACTGAGTCTCTATTTGATAGCGTAATATTTCATGTAATGAAAACCATTCGCAAATAACATTGACTCTCATTATTGTTATTGTGTATGATAACCATTCGCAATTAGATAGCCAGCCACACCGCTTACGGTTAGCCAGCCATTTGTATATTTTATTTAGGATGGAATAACCATGATGCTCAAAAATGTTTCTTTAGCTACCTGTCTTGTTCTTACATTAGCAGCTTGCAATGAGTCAGATGACACTGACGATAACGGCTCCAATAAGCCCGATGATGAAAAAATAACGGTTCCTGATAGTTATTCATTTACAAGTCCTTTTGTAGAGGGGCAAAGTGGCGTGTCTTACACCGGGCAAACAAAACGCCACATTCTTATTGAAGATCTCAAAGGTGCGATTAAAGAACTAGGTGAAGACGAAACCCAAGATGTAAAAGCAAATCTGGATTTTTACTTCCGATTTGATGGAAGCTCCTCTGATAGTGTGGCTTTTGATTATGCTCTTTCTGGTGAAACTCTCGCACCTGGATCTACTTACGGTGATATTAGCTCAGACAAAGACCTTGTTGGTAAAATTGCGGGGAAAGATAAAGCAACGCATTTGTTAGATGGTCAGCTAATTGGTTGGGAATTGGGGATGGATGCTGACCCAACACCTGAAGAGTTGGTCGACTATTTTATTGCACAACTTGAAGCACAAGCTACCGATGGAGTGACAGATCAGATCACCATTGTTGGTGGAACAAACGTTGGCATCGATAAAGTCTATGTATCTCCAGCTGGCCATGACTATTCGCAATTGCTACAAAAATTCTTATTAGGTGCCGTCGCTTATTCCCAAGGAACTGCGGATTATATGCAGACAGATTTTTCAGCGAGTAACGATAGCGCTGATGAAGGAAAAGCCTATTCTTCCTTGCAGCACAAATGGGATGAGGCGTTTGGCTATTTTGGTGCAGCAAGAAATTACGGTAATTATACGGACGAAGAAATTTCTGGAAACGGCGGACGTGTTGAGTTTGCTGGTTCTTATAACGATGCCAATGGTGACGGTTCGGTAGATATTCGTTCAGAAGTGAACTTTGGTCATTCTGTTAACTGCGGTAAGCGTGATCGAACAGCAATTGTTGCGACTGATTTCACCAAAGAAGCGTTTGATGCTTTTTTGACTGCGCGAGTAATATTAAATGCAGGCGAAACTTTAGATGCTGATCAGTTTGCTCAATTTCAAGCAGCCAAGTTAAAAGCTTCTCAAAGCTGGGAAAAATGCATTGCAGCGACGGTAGTGCACTATATTAACGCCGTTATTTCTGACATGGGGGATTTTTCTGATGATGCTGCATATGTAGATCTAGGAGCGTTCAAGAATCATGCAAAACATTGGAGCGAGATGAAAGGTTTTGCACTAAGTTTGCAATTTAATCCTGATTCTTTTTTTCGCACAGATGCCGCGTCAACCGACAAGCTAAAAGAAATTTATAGACTGATGGGTGATGCACCTGTTCTCGCTGATGGAACGCAGAATAGTGTTGCGTTTACCGGTGGAGTTTCACAATACGAAACTAATTTGCTCGCTGCCAGAGACATTATTAGAGATGTTTATGGTTTTCATGCTGACAATACCACGGTTTGGTAAACCATACGCAGTAGGATAAAAGAAGATGTTTAATGTAAATAGACTGTTGAAATACGTGTTGTCGGGATTCGCCGTTTCTATGCTTACTGCTTGCCTATTGCAAGGTGGTGATGGCGCAAATAAAAATGATGGAAGTGCGCTGAGCAAAAATGGTGATACGGACCATTCTGAACTGCTAGCGAATATATCTGATAAGGTTGTTATTCCAGCGTATCAGGCGTTTGTTGATCAAACATCTTCTTGGCAAAATCCCGAAAGTTCGATTGATGCATATTGCCAGTCGATTGATAGCACAGACGAAGTAAATAAATTGGATGCGGCACAACAAAGCTGGCGCAATGCGATGGCTGGTTGGCAACAGTTAGAAGCGTTTCAGATTGGACCTATTACTGACAACGCTTTTAATCTTCGTAATCGCATCTATTCTTGGCCAGAGTTTGTCAGTAACTGTACTGTAGATAAAAATGTTGCAGTGTTACTCGATGATTCGGCAAATTTTGATATATCTACTCTATCAAGACAAGCGCAAGGCTTAGATGCGCTGGAGTATCTGTTGTTTAATACGGATCTTAATCATTCCTGTCCTAAGCAAATTGTTGAAATACAAAACTGGAATGTCAAAAGTGATTCCGAACGTAAATTAGCGCGTTGCGAATATGCCAAACATGTAGCAAAAGATGTAAATAATAATGCAAATAGTTTATTAAACGCTTGGTTGGAGAGTGGCGGTAACTATCGCCAGGTTTTTATTCAATCGGGTAGTGATGGCGGAGCATTTGATACTCAAAGTGATGCCTTAAACGCGTTATCCGATTCTCTATTTTATTTGAGTAATGATGTTAAAGATCGGAAGCTAGGTTTGCCTATAGGCCTCTCTACTGACTGTGAAACGTTAACTTGTGCTAGTGAACGGGAATCCTCTTTTAGTGAAAACAGCCTTGCAAATATTAAAAATAATCTAATTGGATTCCGCGCTGTGTTTACAGGCAGCTTCAAAGCTGAAGATGAGGTTCCCTCTTTTGATGATGAGTTAGCAAGAAAGAACTTCCCTGAAATATCGACTGAAATACTTGCGTATACGGATTCTGCAATTTCGTTAATCAACCGTGCAAGTTCATCGTTGTCTATAGAGATTAACAGAAACGATAATGAAATATCTAAATCAGAGTGTGTTAATGCGGCGAGTAATCCTGATAGTGAAAGTGAATATCTGTCGTGTCGATTGTACGGTAAGTTAAAACGTATAACGGATGAACTTAAGGGTGATTTTTTAACAGTTATCAGCTTAACTCTACCGCAAAGAGTCGAGGGTGATAATGATTAGCAGTGTATGGAAATTAGCAGTGAAAAAACAGATATCAATTATTACACTATGCTTGACAACACAAGTGTGGGCAGAAGAAAAGCTTAACCAGCTTGATGCGATTTATGTGACAGGTGGCAAGGAAGAGATCGAAACCACACCCGGTTCTGCTCACGTGTTGGATAAACAAACGTTGGAAAAATTTGAATATAGCGATATTCATCAAGTGCTAGGTTCTGTTCCCGGTGTATATATTAGAGCGGAAGATGGTTATGGGTTACGCCCTAATATTGGAATGCGTGGCGCACCTTCAGAACGTAGTCAAAAAATCACTCTGATGGAAGACGGCATTTTAATTGCGCCGGCACCTTACTCTGCACCGGCAGCCTATTATTTTCCAAATGTTGCACGTATGGAAAGTGTCGAAGTATTTAAAGGTCCTGCATCGATTCAATACGGTCCTAATACGGTTGGTGGTGCTATTAATATGGTGACTACACCAATTCCTTTCGAAAGACGTTCTGAAATAAACATGAGTTATGGTAGTCAAAATTTTAGAAAGCTTCATGCCTATTCCGGCGATTCTGGTGAAAGCTTTGGTTGGTTGCTTGAAGGTTTAAATTACGGTAGTGACGGTTTTAAAGAATTAGATAATGGCGGTAATACAGGCTTTAATCGTAATGATTTTTCTGGGAAGTTTAACTACATCTCACCAAGTGATAGTCGCTACTATCAACACCTGGATTTGAAGGTTGGTTATGCAGATGAGATTTCTAATGAAACCTATTTGGGATTAACTGATGATGATTTTTCTGCTACGCCGTATCGTCGTTATGCGGCAAGTCAATTAGATAAACTGGATACTACGCATAGCCAGGTTCATTTGATCCATCAACTGGGAATTAGTGATTCGTTAAGCGTGACGACGAAAGTTTATCAGAACAACTTTGAACGTTCATGGAATAAGTTCGAAGAGTTTCGTCGTGGTATTGCGGCGAATACTTTGGCGCAAGTTCTCGAAAATCCTACCGGAATTTCCGAAAACAAATACTACGAACTATTAACCGCCACACGTGACTCCAATGGTACGGAATTAGAGAAGTTTGACGTGACTGATAACAGTCGAGAATACGTTTCTCGTGGTATTGAATTAAGTGCCAATCTCGATTTTGAAACCGGTGATTGGTTGCATGAATTGCAAGTCGGTGCGAGATTGCATCACGATAGTGTAGATCGTAACCACAGCTTAAAGACTTATGAAATGGTCAGTGGAAAAATGATTCATGATGGGATTGAGCACGCTCCACTACTCATTGATATGGGTGATACTAAAGCCGCAGCAGGTTATGTGAAAGACAAACTCTATTTTGACGAGTGGGTATTTACACTTGGTGTGCGTGGTGAACTCATTCGAGGAACCTATACCGATAAAGACAATAGTTCAAATAATAACACAAGAACTGATTTAGTCTTCATTCCTGGAGCAGGGGCATTTTATCAGTTGAATGAACATTTGGGGCTTTTATTTGGAATGAATAAAGGGTTCTCACCCAATGCACCTAAGGCAAATGATAACGTTAAACCAGAAGAATCCATAAACACTGAGCTGGGGCTTAGGGCTAGTTTTAGTGGGTTAAATGTTGAAGCCATAGGTTTTTTTAATGACTATAGTAATTTGGTTGGCCGTTGTCGCAATGCTGATAGCAATTGTAGTGTTGGTGAAGAATTTAATGGTGGGAATGTTCACGTTGGAGGCTTGGAAGGGAGCGCAGATTATCAATTATCGATGAGCGAATGGAAGCTTCCCATTGAATTGACATATACCTATACGGAGTCTTCATTTCAAGAGTCGTTTACATCAGGGTTTAGTCAATGGGGTGATGTCGATGTAGGTGATGAATTGCCTTACTTGCCTAAACATCAGATGAGACTTCAGGCGAGCTTGATTAAAGGTGCGTGGGCGTTGAATGGCGCTGCAAAATATATAAGTAGTATGCGCGAAATTGCTGGGCAAGATGACACCGGACCGCATACGGATTCTTATACAACAATAGATGCCGTTGTTGCTTATTCCTATAGTAAAAAATTACGTGCACAGCTGGCTATTGATAACTTGCTGGATGAAGTGGCCATTGTTTCTCGTCGTCCATATGGTGCGAGGCCGAATAAGCCACGGTCATTAACGGCATCGATTATCTATAAGCTCTAGGAGGCTGTCCGAGAATAGAAAGCCTACTGCGGAAAATCCATTATGATCAAATTTTCCGATCCTTTTCGGCAAATAGCTACGGCTATTAACCTTAAACGATCAAAATATTTGATTCAAAATGGCTTCTCCTCTCTACAACTCCTATTTTCGGATAGCCTCCTAGACGCTGTCCGAGAATAGAAAACCTACGAGTTAGTATAAAAAGAAACGATGATTGATTTAAGTGAAATGGTTGGAGATGGTTTGGCGATGTTGTTTGCACCACTCGCATATCCATTTGATCCTTCTCGACGAATATTCATCGGATTTGTTGTTGTTTCGTTAATCCTGGCTTTTTGGTTTTTTTACTCAAAAAGTGGTAGTCGAAATATCATTGCGTTTTTTAAATATATTTTTAATAAAAAAATTTGGTTACATAAATCATCAATACTCGATTTCAAGATATTGTTTGCCAATTCAGTTTTTATAAAAATTTTCATCATTCCATTGATTGTTACAAAGCTGGTTATCATTGTTAGCGTATCATCGACGTTACGAGAAACATTGGGGGTTGTGGAATCTATTGAGCTATCTTATTGGGTGCTGATGTTGTTATTTACTGTCGTTATATTTATTTCGGAAGATATAACGAGATTTTTTCTGCATGTTTTTTATCATCGTATTCCGTGGTTATGGGAGTTTCATAAGGTCCATCATAGTGCAGAGGTGTTAACACTATTAACACTTTATCGCACACATCCAGTGGAAATCGTGATATCACGCACTGCTTCGGTGCTGGTGTTAGGTTCTGTTACGGGAATTTTTGTCTTTCTGTTTCCCGGTAAATTATCTTCAATTGAAATACTTGGTGTCGATGCGTTAGGTTTTTTGTTTAATGCTGTTGGTGCAAATCTTCGGCATTCTCATATTCCATTATCATTTGGGAAAGCAAATCGTTGGGTAATTAGCCCAGTGATGCATCAAGTTCATCATAGTAAAAGAGGAATTCATCATGATAAAAACTTTGGTTCCTGTTTTTCGATCTGGGATCGGGTGTATGGAAGCTATTATGTTCCTAGAAAATCTGAACGGGTGAATTTTGGTTGTAATGAGGGTGGAACGCATACGTTAGTTGAGCAGTGGGTTGGCCCTTTTCGTCGACTGGTGAAAAATAAAATGGTTAGTCATAAGATTGTCTTCGGACGTGGATCATCGATTATTTTGAGAAATAGAACTAATGGTTAAAAAAATTAGTGTAGTAATAATAGTTATGGTTGCTTTTATGGTGACTATATCGGCTTCCGAAATCGAACAAGGAAATAAAGTTCTTGAACGTGTCAATAAGCAAGCAAAAGTCACCCAGCACGAGGTTGATAAGCTCGCTGATAAAACTGATGCGATGACAGAGGAGTATCGTCAAATTTTGAAGGAAATATCGAGTATCGATAAATTTAATCAACAGCTTCAGGTCTTGATTGAATCCCAAGTGGAAGAAATCGCTTCGCTAAATCAGCAGTTGGCCGGGCTGGAAGATACTCATCGAGAAATATATCCACTGATGCAGAACATGTTGTCAAGCTTGGAAACATTTGTTGAATTGGATATGCCTTTTCTATTAGATGAGAGACAAAGTCGAGTATCCGTATTACGGGAAATGTTGAATCAAGCAAATACCAGCGTTTCTGAAAAATATCGACGCGTACTTGAAGCTTATATGATTGAAGTGGATTATGGTCGAACTATCGAAGCTTATGAGCAATCCCTTGTGATTAACGGTATTACCTTAAATGTTGAAATGTTGCGCATTGGGAGGGTGGCTCTGTTGTATAAATCACGGGATGATCAGCGCATAGGATTTTGGAATTCATCGACGAACCGATGGCAGGATTTGGATGGAAGTTATCTTCGCCATCTTCGCAAAGGCTTGCAAATCGCACGCAAGCAAAGTGCACCGGGTTTGATTACAGTGCCTGTCGTTGTTGGAGGCGAAAAAACATGAGGATAATGGTTATTATTTTAGCCAGTTTTTTTCTAACTGGTTTTTCTGTTTCTGCGAGCGAACAGGTAGATGATGTGTCAAAAATTACCTCGTTAAACGAACTATTACAGAGTGTACAAAATTTTGAGAAAAATGAGCAACAGGTTTTTTCTGAGCGCATCGCACGTTTTCAAGCGGAAAAATCCAAACAGGCAAAGCAGTTAGGAAGGATTAAGAAAGAGTACAAAAAAAAACAGGCGCTGAGTAAAAAGCTAACAGCCAACTTTGAAGACAATGAAAAGCAGATTGTTCGGCTCAAGGCGAGATTGGAAAAACAGTCTGGAAATTTGAATGAGTTGTTTGGTGTTGTTAAGCAAGTGTCTGGAGATTTGCGCGCGAATTTTCAGAATTCGTATATTACGCCGCAATATCCACAACGTTTAGCCGTTGTTGATGGATTAGCCAAAGCTCAAAGCATTCCCGATATTAGTAAACTTTCCGCTCTCTGGTATGAAATACAGCGAGAAATGACTGCGACAGGAGAGGTAATTCAATACGATACGCTGGTCATTGATAAGCAGGGGGAAGAGAATAAACATTCTATTTTGAGAGTCGGCGATTTTTCAGCTTTTTGGCAAGGGCAATATCTCGTTCCACAAAAATCACAACCAGGTTTTGTGGAATTAAGCAGCCAACCTGAGCAAGATAATCACACATCAAATATTTTAACAAGATCTGAAAGCTTAGCACCGGTAATGGTGAGTCTGGATCCTTCCCGTGGTGTTATTCTTTCTCTACTGCTTCAAAAGCCAAATTTTCTAGAGCGTGTAGAACAAGGGGGTTATATCGGTTACGTAATTATCGCGATTGGTGCTGTAGGCATACTGATTGCTCTAGCAAGATTGTTAATGCTCTCTCACACCAACAGAAAAATAATAAAGCAGTTGAGTTCAGAAGAAGTCGATATCTCAAACCCCTTAGGTAGAGTGTTGTCGGTGTTCAATAAAAATCGCCATTTAGATATCGATGCTTTGGAGCTAAAACTGGATGAAGAGATATTGCGTAATTTGCCAAGGCTGGAAAAAGGCATATCGACGGTCAAAGTTTTAGCTGCAGTTGCTCCTCTTCTCGGTTTATTAGGTACCGTTGTTGGGATGATTCATACATTCCAAGCGATTACCTTATTTGGCGCAGGTGATGCCAAGTTAATGGCCGGTGGTATTTCAGAAGCGCTAGTCACTACTATGTTGGGGCTTATTGTGGCGGTTCCGTTGATACTTGCTCACAGTATGTTGAGTAGCCGAAGCCGCCGCTTGATTAAAACTATTGAAGAGCAAAGTACAGGCTATATTGCTCGTCATGCTGAAGGGCTGAGTATGGCAGCATGAGTATGCTTGAATGGCTAGTCTATTTCTTTCAATCTCCAGAATCGATTATCCAAACTGGAGGTTGGGTGATGTACTCCATTTTTGGTATCGCCTTTTTTCTTTGGTTACTTATTTTTGAGCGATACTGGTTTTTATATAGGGAGTACCCACAACAACTAATTTATGTAGTCTCTCATTGGCAAGCGATGACGATGAGTAGCCAATGGCGAAAGCAGAAGGTTAAGCAGGAGAGAATATCTGTATTGAGCGTCGAATTGCAGAAACATGTGCAAATAATTAAAACCTTAATTGCGCTTTGTCCTCTACTCGGATTGTTGGGAACCGTATTGGGTATGATTAATCTCTTTGATGTGCTTGCTCATACGGGCACCGGTAATGCGCGTGCCATGGCTGAAGGTGTTGCGCAGGCAATAATTCCAACAATGTCAGGCATGGTGGTCGCTCTATCGGGGTTATATTTTAGTGCGGATATTGATAAAAAGACAAAAGCAGAATCATTCCGTTTGCAGGAAGATTTTATGGAGGTAGCGCAGTGAGACGGCATTACAACAGCGAAAATGATGATAGCACTATCGACATGACACCAATGCTAGATATTGTTTTTATCATGTTGATATTTTTTTTAGTGACCACATCGTTTGTTAAAGAATCTGGGATTAAAGTGAATCCTCCTGGCGCACAAACTACGGTTAAACAGGAAAGAGGAAATTTGTTAATTGCCGTAAAAGATAATGGGGAAATTTGGATTGATCGACGTCGGGTCGATTTGGGAGCAGTGCGTTCGCATATCGAACGATTGCGTGCAGAATATCCAGAAGGCGCAGTAGTTATTCAAGCCGATGAAAACTCGCGTACCGGTGTATTTGTGAAAATTATGGATCAAGTTCGTTTAGCTGGTGTGGAAAATATTGCGATTGCGGCGTCGGAAAAATAGATGATGAATAGACAAAACCGATTAAAATGGCTGCTGCTATTTTTTGGGGCCTCAGCTTTTGTCATAGTGTTACTTAACGTAATGCAGAACCTCGTAGAGCCAGATAATATTAAGTTGAAAGACTATGAAGAGTCTCAACCGCTGCAATATGTACGCATTGTTCGAGAAGAGGTAGCGAGAGAACAGACGCGTGAGTTGCCGAAGAAGGAACAACTGGAAGAACAGACCCCGTCAAAACCTGATTTACATATTACAGCCGAAACTGCAACACCAAATATTTCAAGAATTGACATTCCAAAAATGGCAATGCCTCTGTCATTTTCTCAAGATTTCACATTGGGGAATTTTATCGGTGGGGGAGCTGATGGTAATGTTCTACCTTTAGTGCAAATCAAACCCCGCTATCCTCGGCAGGCGAAATCGCGTGGTATTGAGGGATGGGTAAAGCTAAAGATTAATATCTCGAAAGATGGAAAGATATATAAAGCCTATGTTATAGGAGCTAAGCCGAGAGGCGTGTTTGAACGTGAGGCACTTCGCGCCGTCAAGCGTTGGAAATTCAAACCATCAATCGTGAACGGTGTAGCGGTTGAGAATAGCTCTGTTCAAGTCATTAACTTCAAGTTGGAGGATGCTTAAACATGGGTGTTAAGCATCTAATCCTTATTTCCATCTTACTAATGTATTTTAGTACTGTTTACTCCGCGACGTTAACTCCCTCTGTTTATAAAAAACTAGAGAAAGCGCAGGCCGCTATCCAGAACGGCAAGTCTGATGTTGCGTTAGATATACTTTTTAGTGTGGAAAAAAAAGCAAAAGAACGCAGTATGGATAAAGCGATGTCTTGGCAGCTGATCGGACATGTTTATGTGTCGCGAGAAAACTATAAAGAGGCGATAAATGCTTATGAAAAATCGCTTGCACAACAATCGCTAGAGGAGCGAATACAATTCAACATTATGCGCAACTTAGGGCAGCTCTATATTTCTCAAGAATATTATGAGAAGGGGAAAGAGGCGCTTTTAACTTGGTTGGCAAATAGTAAAGGAAAAATTGGTCGGGCTGAAGCGCATATTCTTATCGCTAATGCATATGCGGAACTGAAAAATACTTCAGAAGCGATATCGCATGTTAAGAGAGCGATTGCTTTAAATAAACTTACGCCAGAAAACTGGTATCAAATGTTATTAGGCCTATATTACCAAACGGAACAATATGTGGAATGCATCAATCTGCTTAAGAAAATGCTGATAATTTTTCCTCAGCAGAAACGTTATTGGCAACAATTGGCTGGAATCTATATTAATTTGGGTAAAGAGCAAGACGCATTAATGATTTTACAGCTTGCGTGGAAAAAGGGATTACTTGATGGAAAGAAAGATATTTTAGAACTTTCTAATCTCTATGCCAGTCAAGGGCTGCCTTTTGAAGCAGCTAATGTGCTGAAGTCCGGTTTAAATGAAAATCTAATTGAAAATGACTTTGAAAATTGGCAGCGCGTAGCAAATTTTTATTTACAGGCCAAAGAAAGCCATAGATCTGTTAACGCATTAGAGCAACGGATTAAATTAGCTAAGAGTAGTGATGATTATATATCGGCAGTAAAAATTACTATGTCAGCAGAGCGCTGGCAATTGGCACTAAAGATAATTGAGCGGGCAAAAAAAGAAAAGCTTGATAAAGCAGATGATTTGAGTTTCCTTAATGGCATTATCTTATTTGAGTTGAATGAGTTACAACAAGCGAAATATCAATTTTCTAAACTCGTAAGCTCAAAAAAATATAAAAATGAAGTAAGTCAGTGGTTAGAATATTTGGAATAGAAAAATATTAAAGCAGCTGCTACTGAGTAACAATCCGATAGCTCTGTTGAGTTTGAAAAAAAGAGGAAATACCGTGAATGACAGAAATGAAAATTTCTCCCCTCAATGCGTTGAGGAAGAAACTAGTATAATTAAACCAGGCCTGCGGATAAGTAGTGAAGTCTTATTAAGTGGGAAAAAGGAGCTAATTATTGAACATGCTGGAGAAGATTATAGATTGCGTATTACGAGTAAGGGAAAGTTGATTCTTACTAAACCCTAACATTGTACAAAATTTCGATTAAAAACCGCGTTTCTGCTTTTATAGCAGTATATTAGCGTTTTCGCACTGATTTTTTAGATTTCACTCTGAAAATTATATGTCAGTTACATTCTAAAGTATGACACTAAATTCTATCAGCTCTCTATGAGTGACATGTCTAGGAGTAGCATCTGCATAAGATAGTTGAAAGAAATAGAATGATCGAGGTATACCCATTTCATCATAGTAATTTAGAGGTTTGAAGTGGATGAAATCCGATCTGGAATCAGTACTGACTTCTTGATTTGAAAAATCAATCCAGGAAGAGACGGCAATACTACCGCCCTCTTCAAACTGGCGATCACAACCAGCGATAAATGCGTGAACAGCTTCTTCTGTTATATAACTTGTTTTACCGATTTTTGTGGTTAAACAAAAGTCTCGAATATTATAGCCAAAAGAAATGGCATCTCTAATATGTGGTGCGACGGTGCCTGTGACATAGCCAAATTCAACAGTATCTACTTCGGGGTGATCGGTGAGCATATTGTGTAAGTCTATAGACGTGCGACTACTAATTTTACCGTGCAGTATTGCCACGTTATCAGCGACATAAAATCGTGCACTTCCCCAATTTATTCTGGTATCAGAGTCCACAACTAAACGATATTTTGCTCCCCAAGATTTCTTATCCTCGGTACTAACGTTAAACATGAAAATTTCATCGGTAGTTAGATAGTGTATTTCTTCAAAAGGGATGTCGATGGCTCTCCAATACAAATCATCAGGAATCCCCATTTCGTTTTGGTAATCGAGATACATTTTATGTACGGGATCTGTTTGAGAAAATTCGTTAGCGAGCCAAGATTGCTCAACATTACCTTCATCGTCATGAATTGTATGTTTCCATGTGTGAACGCCTAATTTCCCACCGGCTTCAATAATTCGAGTACATCCGCCAAGGAAGAAATGCACACCTCCAGAGGCTATTTTCCCCATGTAGGGAACGACCGTTGTAAGGCAGGCTTCTCTAATTGCTTTGCCTGCTTCAAGCGTGGCTTCGAAATCGATAGTGCCCAATACTCTAGTCATAACGATGCTGTCAACGGCGGGATAATTTCGAACTAAATTTTTTACTAGATGGGGGATAGTGGAATCCATTACCCCTCGCATATAAGCAACGTTTTCAACCACTTCAAATGTTACTGGTTCTCGGCCACGATCTTCCGCGAGCGCTTTATAGGAACCTTTATTCGTCACATTCGCGGCATTAATTGCATCATCGTCAATTGCATTGTAAAGCTGGCTACCACCCCCGCAAGCATTAATGACGATGAAAAGTGGAATGAGGAAGAGAAGTCTAGTACAGAAAAGCAGTCGTTTTTCAGAAATGAGAGTAACGAAATTTAGAGTGATATTTTTTTTTGTGTTAAATGTGTTTAATAATGTCATTGCTTTGTTCTTTTTGTTGTATTGCAATGCAACGTCGAATCTGCTTTTTATATTTAAGTATTAATGGGTTAGCAGGTGATATTCGTGTTGTTTCTAGTTGTTGGCGATATTTTACCAGACATTTTTATTATTTCAGTAATTTTTTTGAATGCTTTTTAAGTGTTTTTTAAATATTTTTTTAGAAGCACCTTTGCGTGTATTCTCTATTACCAACACAATAACAAATGAGGAAATCGCAGATGCCTGATATCAATGACACAATTAACTATATTGAGTTTCCGATGCTTGATGTGGTTAAGACAAAAAAGTTTTACAGTGAGGCATTCGGCTGGAAGTTTACTGATTGGGGAGAAAGCTATATTAGTTTTGATGGCGCTGGTGTGGCAGGCGGCTTCAATGGGTTGGGCGAAGTTAAGCCAGAAAAGCCTGGTGTGTTAGTTGTTTTATATGCCAATAATCTTGAGAAGAAGTGCGAAGTGGTGATGGCTGCTGGTGGAAAAATTAAGCAAGCTATTTATAGCTTTCCTGGTGGCAGGCGATTTCATTTTGCTGACCCAAACGGGAATGAATTAGCCGTCTGGTCAGATAAGTAGAAAACGCACGTATTTTGATCAGATTGCTTGTCGGAGATGTAATATTGTTATACCTGAGATTGTTTGCTAGCCAATTGAATCGACAAGTTATTGAAAAATAAATAAACAGTTTGTCGTAATTACTAACATGACAGTTTGCTTAAACGAGCCTTAAGAGTGCTTTGGTGCGCCAGAAACACCCTAAAACACAGAATTGGATTCTGAAATGGAAAGTCGCTGCATAAAAAACTAGCGATATCAAAACTTGATGACGGTAAACTTTACTTAATGACTAGAGTGAGTCCGGATGAGGTTGTAAGTCATTGTAAATCAAGGAAAACAAAAGTTGGCCTCATAAATGCATCGCTTAAGGTAAGATTAAGCATTCTTTAAAACTTTGAAGATAGCTTTAACGAATAGAACAATAAGAAGCGAAAACGAACCTGTTTTTATTTGGGTTTAATAAACGCCGATCACACGCTGCACACGAAGTTATCTTCGTCTAATAATAAAAATAAACTCGCAACGTGTGAACTTGTAAAAGCCTGACTTTTTAGTCGGGCTTTTTTTATGCCGAAAAAAAACTAACAACGAAGGCTAGGCTAAATTGATTTGTCGGGCTTGTGTTGTTATGTGAATGAAATTGATTTTCCACTTGTCTGTATTTTTCCAGTAACGCCAAATTCTAATGTTGTGTGCTATTTGAAACTAAAAGTTTGAGGGGAGATTCATGTGATGAATAATATTTCTACTGATAAAAGTTAAGGAGTATTTTTTAAATCTAAACTCCCAATCTGTTTGTGGTAGGGCAAAATCATTAGAGTTTTCATCAGACTCTTCTTTGAGTGCGTATTCCGCGCGATCTCGAACACCCATTCCGAACGAAGTCGAACACCGATTCCGATTTAACTCGAACACTTATTCCGGCGGAAGATGAACACTTTTTCTGAATTTCCGGAATCGCTGTTCGAG